>HHCFD02800__coassemble_924_pt1 | contig 11589 bp, 9 predicted proteins | sample HHCFD02800__metabat2_low_PE_039 | metagenome-assembled genome bin HHCFD02800 | reverse complement strand
TCGGCTCCGGTGTTCGAGGCACTCCCCGCCTCGGCAGGCACGGCCCCGTTCTTCTTGGCGTGACGATGAGCCCGGCGCTTCTCTTTGGCCGCCTGCTTCTCTGCCCAGGCCTCGTACCGGGCCTCCCGCTTCTCCTGAGCGCGTTTGCGGTTGCGGTCCTTGCGCAGCTTGCGCTTGCGGCCGCGGATGTTGACGGCTTCGCCGACGGTGTCGAAGTTCGAGATGTCCGTCTCCTCGACCCGGCGGGAGCTGAGGTAGATCCACAGCACCACGATGACGGCGACGATCGTGTCGACGACGACGCCGACCGTTCCCAGGTGAGCGATTCCGGCGGCGACACCGCCGACGATCGCGGCGGCTGGAATCGTCAGCAGCCAACCGGAGGCGATCCGTCCGGCCGTCGACCACTGGACGTCGGCGCCCTTGCGGCCGAGCCCCGATCCGAGCACGGAACCGGAGGCGACCTGAGTCGTCGACAGAGCGAAGCCGAGGTGTGAGGAGGCGAGGATGGCCGCCGCAGTCGAGGTCTCAGCCGACAGGCCCTGTGCGGGCTTGACCGTCGTCAGCTTCGTGCCGAGGGTGTCGATGATGCGCCAACCGCCGACGTAGGTGCCCAGCGCGATGGCCAGAGCACATGCGGTGATCACCCAGAGGTGCGGGCCGGTGCCGTGCTCCTGCAGGTTCGCGGAGACGAGGACGAGGGTGATGACGCCCATCGTCTTCTGCGCGTCGTTCGTACCGTGGGCGAGCGCGACCAGCGAGGACGAGAAGATCTGTCCGTACTTGAACGGCGCACGACGAGCGGTCTTGCCCTCTTCGTTGCGCCGGGTGATCGCGTAGGCGATGCGGGTGCACAGATAGGCGCTGAAGCCGGCGATGAGCGGAGCCGCCAGGGCCGGGATGACGACCTTGGACAGGAACACCCCGTAGTCGACGGAGCTGAACCCGGCACCGACGATGGCCGCACCGATGAGGCCGCCGAAGAGTGCGTGGGACGAGGACGACGGAAGGCCGAAGCGCCACGTCGCCATGTTCCAGATGATGGCGCCGATGAGGCCGGCGAGGATGAACGCGGGGCTGATCTGGACTCCCCCGCCGCCCTCTTTGATGATGCCGCCCGAGATGGTCTTGGCCACCTCGGTGGAGAGGAAGGCGCCGACGAGGTTGAGGATCGCAGCCAGCGTGACCGCGGTCTTCGGTTTGATGGCTCCGGTCGCGATCGGGGTGGCCATGGCATTGGCCGTATCGTGAAAGCCGTTGGTGAAGTCGAAGAACAGCGCCAGTGCGATGACGAGCACGACGACGAAGATGATTTCCACTAATCGACCTTGGGTGTAGACACTATTCGGACCGTGGATGATGCAGCTGACGGCCAGCCATCACTATCCCGCAGAAGTCTACCCACAGATTCAACTGCTCTTCACCCGCAGTTCGACCCTACTCCACCTCATTCACCTTTTGTTCACTTTTGACGTGCGCAAACGGGCTCCGTCCGGATGAGAGTGCAATTCCTCTCACTTTCCGAACGGGGCCCAAATACAGCGATCCCTCGCCGAGGCGGCGCCCCATGTCCCGCGATCATCCGCGGAATCCGCGGCGTGATCTCGCCGACGCGGCGCCTCCTTCACGCCTGACGAATCTACTCCGCGACGTACCGATCCGCGACCTCGAGTGCCCGGTCCAGCGCCGCGAGCCCGAACCTGACGTCCTCATCCGGGGTGTTGAGCGGCGGCACGACGTGGATGCGGTTGAAGTTCGCGAACGGCAGCACGCCTTCGGCCTTGAGCGCGGCGATGACCTCGTTCATCTCCGGTGAGCTGCCGCCGTAGGCCGCCAGCGGCTCCTTCGTCGTCCGATCCTTCACGAGCTCGACCGCCCAGAAGCAGCCCAGTCCGCGCACATCTCCGACCGAGGGGTGACGCTCAGCGATCTCCCGCAGGGCCGGACCGATGATGTCCTCGCCGAGGCGGTCCGCATTGGCGATCATCCCCTCGTCCTCCATCGCGGTGATCGTCGCGACCGCTGCCGCGCAGGCGAGCGGGTGTCCCGAGTAGGTCAGTCCGCCCGGGTAGGCCCGGTCGCGGAAGGTCTCGAAGATCGCCTCGGAGATGGCGACCCCGCCGAGCGGGACGTATCCGGAGTTCACGCCCTTGGCGAAGGTGATGAGGTCCGGGGTGACGTCCCAGTGGTCGAGGGCGAACCAGCGACCGGTGCGACCGAATCCGGCCATCACCTCGTCGGCGATGAAGACGATCCCGTACTTCGCCGTCAGCTCGCGCACGCCGGCGAGGTAGCCGGCCGGCGGGGCGTAGATCCCCGCGGTGCCCGGCACGGTTTCGAGGATGAGCGCCGCGATGTTTCCGGGCCCTTCGAGGGTGATCATGTCCTCGAGGTGGGCCAGTGCCCGCTGCGTCTCCTCGGCCTCGGACGTCGAGTTGAAGTACGACCGATACGGGTAGGCGGGCATGAAGTGGACGATGCCCTCGGCGGAGTAGTCATTGGCGAATCTGCGTGGGTCGCCGGTGACATTGACGGCCAGCTGCGTGCCGCCGTGGTAGCTGCGATAGGCCGACAGCACCTTCGTCCGGCCGGTGTGCAGCCGGGCCATCCGGATCGCGTGCTCATTCGCGTCGGCTCCCCCGTTCGTGAAGAACACGTGGTCGAGGTCGCCCGGGGTGCGTTCGGCGATAAGTCGTGCCGCCTCGGAGCGGGCATCGTTGACGTGCTGCGGCGCGATCGTGCACAGCTTGCCGGCCTGCTCTTGGATGGCGGCAACGACGGCAGGGTGCTGGTGGCCGATATTCGTGTTGACCAGCTGCGATGACATGTCGAGCAGCTTTCGGCCCTCACCGTCCCAGACGTAGGGTCCGGCGGCGTCGACGATCGTCATCGGGTCGAACGGCCCCTGCGCCTGCCAGGAGTGGAAGACGTGCGCGCGATCGAGTTCGTGGGCACGGCGCCCGGCCTCGATGAGGTCGGGGCCGATCCGATCGGCACCCGTACGGTCAGCGCCGAGGGACGATTCGGTGAGCGGGGAATCCGCGGTGGTGGTCATGGCTGCTCCTTCGCCGAGGTGGTTCGTCGTAACGCCCGCCCCCTGGTCGGGGCGGACGTCCGTGGTGGTCTGGTCAGTCGTTGGTCGGGAATCCGAGGTTGAGTCCGCCGTGGCTGGGATCGAGCCAGCGTGAGGTCACGACCTTGCCGCGGGTGAAGAAGTGGACTCCTTCGTCGCCGTAGGCGTGGGTGTCGCCGAACAGCGAGTTCTTCCACCCGCCGAAGGAGTAGTAGCCCACGGGCACGGGGATCGGGACGTTGATGCCGACCATGCCGACCTCGACTTCGTTCTCGTACCGGCGGGCCGCTCCTCCGTCGTTGGTGAAGATCGCGGTGCCGTTGCCGTACGGGTTGGCGTTGATGAGGTCGAGTCCCTCGTCATAGCCGGGAACGCGGACGACGCAGAGCACTGGTCCGAAGATCTCGTCGGTGTAGATCGACATGTCGGTGGTCACGTCGTCGAACAGCGTCGGGTTGAGGAAGAACCCGTCGGTCGGGGTGTTCTCTCGACCGTCGAGAACGACCGTCGCCCCCGCCTCGGCGCCGGCATCGATGTAGCCTGCGACCTTGTCGCGATGGGCGGCGGTGACGAGCGGTCCCATATCGGGCTCGGTGGCCCCGTCACCCACGCGCAGGGTGGTGGTGCGCTCGGCGATCTTCGCCACGAGCTCGTCGGCGATGGAGTCGACGGCGACGACGACGGAGATCGCCATGCAGCGTTCACCTGCGGCACCGTAACCGGCGTTGACGGCGGCGTCGGCGGCGAGGTCGAGGTCCGCGTCGGGCAGGACGAGCATATGGTTCTTCGCTCCGCCGAGCGCCTGGACGCGCTTGCCGGCGGCGGTGCCGTTCTCATAGACGTACTTCGCGATCGGGGTCGACCCGACGAAGGACACCGAGGCGACGTCGGGGCTGTCGAGGATCGTGTCGACGGCTTCCTTGTCACCGTGGACGACGTTGAACACGCCGTCGGGCAGACCGGCTTCCTTCCACAGCCCGGCGAGCCAGTTCGCGGCCGATGGGTCCTTCTCCGAGGGCTTGAGCACGACGGTGTTTCCTGAGGCGATGGCCACGGGGAAGAACCACATCGGAACCATGGCCGGGAAGTTGAAGGGTGAGATGATCGCGGCGACGCCGAGCGGCTGGCGCAGTGAGTGGACATCGAGCTTCGTCGAGGCGTTCGCCGTATGGCCGCCCTTGAGGTGGCCGGCGATGCCGCAAGCGAATTCGACGACTTCCTGGCCGCGGGCGACTTCGCCGAGGGCGTCCGAGAGGACCTTGCCGTGTTCGGCGGTGATGATCTCGGCGAGCTCCTGCTTGCGGGCGTTGAGCAGCTCGCGGAAGGAGAAGAGAATGGACGTCCGCCGGGACAGAGAGGTGTCGCGCCAGGCGGGGAATGCTGCGGAGGCTGCGGCGATCGCCGATTCCACGGTGGCCTTCGACCCCAGGGCCACCTGGCCGCTGACGGCTCCGGTGGCCGGGTTCGTGATATCGCCGAGGCGGGTGTCGGTGTCCGCGGTGACGGCCTGTCCATTGATCCAGTGGGAAAGCGGTGCCATGAAGAGTCCTTCTGCGTCGTCGAAGTGTCGGTCGTGTCCATCTTCTGTCCGCGGCACCGATCCGGGAAGTGTCAGAATGTCAGAATAATCCGCTCCGGCTTTACACTGTGTCAATGGACACTGTGCGGGAGTCGGCCGGAGCATCGCTGAGCATTGCCGCTCTGCTCGAGTTCGAGGAGATCAGGGCCGCGGGGCCTGTGGTGCTTGCCGGAGGGGCGAGCCTCGACCGGTCGATCCGCTGGGTCCACATCGCCGACTCCGAGCACGTCGAGCGCTTCCTCGAAGGCGGGGAGCTCGTGCTGACCACCGCCACGGCATTCCGCCATTCCCCTGCGGCGATGACGGAGTTCCTCGACCAGCTCGAGCGCGCGGGTGCGGCCGGGACGATCATCGAGCTCGTCGATGAGGACTCGACCCACGATGAGGCGGCTCGCGAGGTCGTGGCCGCGGCCGCCTCGGCGAGGGATCTGCCCGTCATCGTCCTCTCCCGCCGGGTCAAGTTCGTCAGAATCACCGAACTCGCCCATCGCAGCCTGCTCGCGCAGCAGATCTCGCGGCTCGAGCACGCCAGGGAGATCCATGAGACCTACACGCAGCTGAGCCTCGATCGGGCCGGGGCGCAGACGATCGTCGACCGCACCGCCGAGCTGTTGGGCACGGCGGTGGTCCTTGAGGATGTGTCTCATCGGGTGCTCGCACATGCCGGCCGTGGTTCGCAGACTCTGGCGCAGAAGTGGATCGACCTCGTCACCGGTGCGGGTACGGCACAGGGCGAGTACGACCCTGCACAGTGGCGGCAGACCCCGGTCGGCCTGCGTTCCCGGAGATGGGGACGGCTCGTCGTGCCCGGGGCCGCCGAGTCCGTCGCCGATCTCGATCAGGTCATCGAACGTGCCGGTGAGGCCCTGACGCTGACTCGAATGGCCGATCGCGATGAACAGGATCTGCTGCTGCAGGCCCAAAGCGGGCTGATCCGCGAGATCACGGATTCAGAAGGTCTCGACGAACGGTCGGCGCTGGAGCGCTCTCGTTCTCTGGGTTTCACTCCCGCCGACGGGGCCGAACTCACTCCGGTCGTCGTCCGCATCGACCGGGAGTCCGACACCGATCCGACTCGAGTTCAGCTGCAGGAGCGAGGACTGACGCAGGAGATCGCCGCTGCGGCCTCACGTTTGAATCTGTGCCTGCTCATGACGAGCCTGCAGTCGGGTGCCTTCGGCTTCGTCTTGGCACCCGGTCGGGAGAAGAGCCGACGCCCGCAGCACCGTCGGACCTCATCGGCGAGCGCCGAATCCGATGCGGCGGGGAGCGTGCAGGCGAGTCCGCGCCGCACCGAGGAGGCCGATGTCCGTCTCACCCGCCTTCTCGCCGAGCTCGAGGGACTCTCAGCGAGCTGGGTGGTCGGGGTCGGCCGGAGCAGCACCTCCCTGCTTCGCGCTGTCGCCGGTCTCGAATCGGCGTCTCATGTCGCCGAGGTCGCGTCGACACTCGACGTGCGTGAGCGTTCGTTCTACCGCTCCTCGGACGTGCGCATTCGCGGGCTGCTGTCTCTGCTGGCCGAGGACTCGCGGCTCCGCGCCTTCGCCGAGGGAGAGCTCGGGCCGCTGCTCGGCGAAACGAGCGGTGGTGGCGGTCGCCGGGATGGAGATCTGCGTTCGCCCACGGATTCCGCGGGCGAGGAACTGCTCGATTTCCTCGAGCTCTACCTCTCCCACGGCGGGAACAAGTCGGCGATGGCGCGGGCCGGGCACCTGTCCCGGCCCGCGCTCTACGCACGGATCACGCGTCTGCAGGACCGCCTCGGCGTCTCGCTTGACGATGCGGAGTCACGCACGGCGCTGCACATCGCGCTGCTGTGGTGGAGGATGTCCGGCTGAGGACTGGGCTGGCTTCGGCCAGTCGACCTGTGAGTCAGTCGAAGAGGGAACGGATCGTGTCGGTGATGGGGATTCCCCGTTCGGCCGCCTCGGCGCGGTTGGCGTAGCGACGATCACCGGGCTGTCGGTCCATCCCTGCATCGCGAAGCATATCGACGAATGCGCGAACTCGGCCCAGGTAGGCGTCGTTGCCGCCGCGTTCGGGGTCGATGACGATGAAAAGCTGGCCGGTGCGGAAGGTGTGGGCGCCCTCGGGGGCCTCTGCATCGATCTCGTAGGTGAAGGCTCCGCCGGTCAGCCCCGCCGCCAGCGTTTCGATCATGAATGACAGCAGCGCACCTTTGTGCCCGCCGATGGGACGGATACCCCCGCCGTCGAGGATGGCGTTCGGATCCGTGGTGTCCGCGCCGGTCGAGTCGACTCCGGTCCCGACCGGAACCTCCCGACCTTCGGCCCGCAGCAGCTGCAGGTCACCGTGGGACATCGATGACGTGGAGAAGTCGAAGACAATGGGATCCGCGTCAGCCACAGGTGTGGCGAAGCCGAACGGATTCGTACTGAAGACCGGGCGCGTCGCCCCCTCGGGGACGACGGCGAGCTTGCCGCTGGCGATCATTCCCATCGCCACACGACCATCGCGAGCAAATGCTTCGAGGTCGGGCCACAGGGCACTGAAGTGATGGGTATTGCGCAGGGCGATGACAGCGACGCCGGTGTCACTGAGCGCCTGATCGATCTTCGGTCGCGCCTTGGCGAGTGCGGGCTGAGCGAAGCCGTTGCGTCCATCGATGCGGATATAGGAGGGCCCGACGACGTCGATGCTCGCTTCTGCTGTCCCATCTGCCCAGCCTCGAGTCAATGAATCGAGGTATCCGGCCACCCGGAAGACACCGTGGCTGAGAGTGCCGTCGCGCTCACAGGTGGCGCAATTGGTCGCCAGCACTTTCGCAACTGCCGAGGAGGCTCCTGCTGCGGTGAGCCTGGCCTCGATGGCCGAGACCAGATCCTCGAAAGAGATTCGGTCGGGTTCGTTCGTCATTGTGCGCTCCTCGTATGCGGCGAATCGTGTCGACGTCGGCCATTGCCACTGTTCAGCAGACTACCGCTCGAACAGTCATCGATCCTGCTCCGCCATATCCGCATCTCAGCTGTCGACTCCTGGTTCCGCTGTGCTCGTACCGCAGCTCCAAATGTCTCCGACGGTGAAGCCGACCGGAAACGGATCATCGGACTCGAGCACGAGCTGCTGGAATCCTGTGATCCACCCGCGCCCGGTGATCGAAGGGATGACGGCTGGAATTCCGCCGCTCTCGGTCTCTTCCTTCACCACGGCGGTGAAGGTGGTGCCCATCATCGATTCGTGGACGAATCGCTGACCGACGCGCAGTTCGCCGCGGGCGTGCTTGGCCGCCACTCGACCGCTCGTGCCGGTGCCGCAGGGCGAACGGTCGAGAGTCCCGGTCCACGTGCTCGGATCGCCGAGGTCGACGATGCCGGTGGGCAGGACGACCGCATTGCGTCCATCGGCGCCCGTGGTACGGGCCGGACCGTGGATCAGTGGCAGACCGATCGAGTCGATCTCCGGGATGAGGGGATGTCGTACCTCGAAGGTCTCGTTCGCCGCCTGCCACACCACGCTGGCCGCCCGGATGATCTCATTGGCATTGCCCGGATCAAGATCCACGCCGAGGTTGCCCGCCGCAGTCTGCACGTAGAACTGACCGCCGAAGACGATGTCGACGGGGATCGTCCCATACCCAGGCACCTCGAGGGGCAGGTCGAGTCCGTGGACGAAAGCCGGGACGTTGTCGAAGGTCACCGATTTGGCTCGGCAGGCCTCCACCTCGGCGCGGACCGTGACGATACCGGCGGCGGTGTCGACCCGCAGCTCGGTGACCGGTTCGCTGACATCGACGGACCCGGTCTCGATCAGCGCCGTGACGGTGCAGATGAGGTTCGACCCAGACATCGGCTTGAACCCGCCCTGCTCCATGACGATCATCCCGAAATCGCAGCTCGGATCCGTCGCTGGCACGACGATCGGAGAGCACAGGCCGGGATAACCGCGGGGTTCGTGGAGGATGAGGTTCCGGAAGTCGTCGAGGTGCTCTTCGCAGTAGCGGAGCTTCTCGGCCATCGTGGCACCTTTGACCCGCAGTCCCGAGCCGATGAGCACGCGGCCGGGTTCGCCGGCCGCGTGGACATCGACGGCCTGGATGAGTTGTCTGTTCTTCACGTTCCCTCGCCTCTGCTCGGGTCTCAGTCCACGACTTCGCTGCCGGTGACTTGCTGTGTGGTCATGAGCCCATCCTCGTCCGTTCGGGTCCGTGTGGCGTTGGCGTGAGTCGTTCAGAATCGATTCGGGGACACACGGGCCAGCAGCTCACCGGGCAGCGTCGAGCTTCCATCAGTCATGAGTCCGGCAAGCAGCCGAGCAGATCCCGGTGCCAATGTCAGACCGAGCATCGAATGTCCGGAATTGATGTAGGCGTTCTTCACGGAGTCCAGGCGCCCGATGACGGGAAGGCCGTCAGGAGTCATGGGGCGCGACCCAGCCCATGGAGCCAGTTCACCGTGACCGTCGCCCCAATCACGGAATGCTTCCTGAGCCGCACGCCGGATCGCACCGATGCGAACCTCGTTGACGTCGTCGTCCGTGCTGCCGAACTCCATCGTGCCTGCGAGCCTGAGCATGCCGTTCAGCGGAGTGACGGCGACGCGAACATCTTCGAGGGTCAGAGATGTGCGCAGTCGGATCGGAGCAGGTGAGTAGTCGATGCTGTAGCCCTTGCCCGAGTAGATGGGGATCTTCTGGCCGAGTTGCCCGGCCAACACGCCGGACGGGACACCGGCGGAGATGACAAGAGCATCGGCCTTGATGACCTCGGCATCTACGGTGACAACTGCGGTCACAGCGTCGCCGGAGCGGATAAAGCGTCCGACACGAGTGCCTTCGCGTACCACTACACCGAGATCGGAAAGTTTCGCGAGGAGGCCCGCTGTCAGAGAATCGGGTTCGATCTGTCGGTCAGCGGAGAAGGACAGACCGTGGCGGATGCGATCGCTGAGAGCCGGTTCGGCTTCGCGGACTTCGTCATCATGCAGTCGCCGCGGCCAGTGGCCTGCGGCCTCGAAAGCAGGCAGGTTCGCACAGTGCTCGTCGAAGCGTTCCCGAGTCTCGAAAGCCAGCAGCACACCGCGGTCGTGCATCTCGAAGTCGATGCCTTGAGCCCGGTACTCCTCGAAGAGATCGTTCGCATCCTCGCCGAGGCGCAGGTGGAGGTCGAGTCCGGCTTCGAAGTCACGTGTGTTGCAGTGCCTGGCCATCCGCAACAGGAAATTGAGATAGCCGGGGGCAAGGGACGGCTTGATCGATAATGGGCTGTCGGGTTTGAGCATCCAGCGTATGCCCTGAAGCAGCACACCCGGGGCAGGCACCGGGGTGCTCTCGGCGATGGCGATCTTTGCGGCATTTCCGTGGGATGCGCCCGCCCCGCAACGGGCAGCCTCGATGACTGTGACGTCGTGTCCGCTCAGCGCCAATTCGTAGGCGCTGGTCAGCCCGACCACGCCGCCTCCGATGATGACTGTCTTCAATCGGTTGCCCTCCGTTGGTCCCCGAACCGGCTGCTTCGCCGCCGGATCAGGGCCGACGTCACCGAAGTTGCCTCATGTATGACCATCTATTGAAAGAGACGCTATGCAGTGCTGGCAGGTTCGTCAATAGTCTCAGCCGCTCCTCCCGAACAGCCCAAGATCAGGCTCAGTCTTCGTAGCGGATTTCGACGCGACGGTTCTTCGCCCGACCCTCGGGGTCGTCTTTGCCGTTTTTCTCATTCGACGCAACGGGTTCGGACTCCCCGAAGCCCTTTGCTTTCACGTCGAGGTCCGAATTCTCTGCGGTGAGCACCTCGGCGACGGCCTTCGCGCGGTCTTCGGAGAGCTTCTTGTTGTAGTCGTCCTCGCCCTTGGAATCCGTATGCCCTCCGACGGTGATCTCGGAATCGGTCGGCAGATCCTTGACGAGGTCAGTGATCTTCTTCTTCGCTGAGTCACTCAGTTCGGACGAGTCGAAGTCGAAGAGGATATCGGTGTCGAGGGTGACCACGGTGTCGCCACCGTTGGCCTTGGTCGTTTCGACGTCTTCGATGCCTTTGTCCAGGTCATGGATCCCCGGATCGAGTTCGGCGATGCTCTCGTCGATCCGAGTTTGATCGGGGTCGGTGAAGTCGTCCGGAGTCGGGGTATCTCGATTCGCGACATCCTGCGACGTCACGGAGTCTGCGAATGCAGATACCGGTGGGCTCGCAATGACAAGGCCGGCGGCAAGCATCACCGCTGCGGAACCGGCAACTGTAGGTTTCACGAAATCTTCACTCCGGTAGCCAGGTTCATTCCGTCGACGACGGAGACCTCGACCTCTTTGACGTCTGGCGGCGGAGCCGCGAAGACGGCGAAGGCGTAATGAGTCTGACCGGGCTTGAACTTCGTCCCCTGGTAGGCAGTCTGTGCGCGATCGACGGTGTACTCGAGAACCTTGTGCTTGCGCAGGTTCTGGGAGTCGACGAGGAACGGGGTCCAGCTCCCGCCCAGGTAGTTGTAGAGATCGCTGCCGTCGTCGTCCTCGTCGGTCTTCTCCGAGTTCACGGTGAACGCGAACTGCGCCACCACCGTCTCTCCCTGTCGCTTCAGCGGGAACAGATCGACGGTCATCGTGGCTTCGTCATCACCCTCGACAACAGCGGGAATCTCTTGGGAGGCGACGGGATCGGGAAGATCATTCGGGTCGAGGCCGGCCGCCTCGGCGGATCCGGATTCGCCCTTCGAACCTGCGGCCTCATCGGTCTCCTGCGAAGCCCCTTGAGACTGAGCATCGTCAGGGTTGGGCTGCTCCGCGTCGTCTCCGGACGAGCAAGCGGCCAAGGTCAGGGCAAGAGAAGCGGCGGCAGCGGACAAAGCTGTCCTGCGGATCAGGGGCATGGCGATGGGAGCTCTCCTCAGAAGTCGCCGGAGCAGCATCTCTGCTGGTGAGCTCCGGTGGTGGTCGGACGCGGACCACAGTAACCCGGACAAGTGAACTTTCACTATCAAACGTAATT
>HHCFD02800__coassemble_898_pt1 | contig 12001 bp, 9 predicted proteins | sample HHCFD02800__metabat2_low_PE_039 | metagenome-assembled genome bin HHCFD02800 | reverse complement strand
AGGGAATGCCCGACGGGCACTATGCGAAGTTCGGCGGCGAGGACCTGTCCGGATTCCCTGAGGTGTGGCAGGACAGGGTCATTCCCTGAACCGTGAGAGTCGAGTCGGACCATGACACGTGAGATCGGAATCAACACCTGGGTGTGGTTGTCACCGCTGACGACCGACCGCCTCGGTGAGTTCGCCGGGCGTGCCCGTGAGTTCGGGTTCGATCTGCTCGAACTGCCGGTGGAGGCGCCGGGGGACTGGGATCCCGGTGCCGCCGCCGAGGCGGTGGCCGATGTGGGCCTGAGCGCGCGGATCGTCGGGGCGATGGGTCCTGGCCGGGATCTCATCGACCCGAGGTTCCGGGCGGATACACAGGAGTACCTCCGTCATTGCGTAGAGGTGGCTGTCCAGGTCGGTTCGTCCACTGTGGCCGGTCCGTTCACGGCATCGACCGGCCGCGTGTGGCGGATGGACGCCGGGGAACGCACCGCCGTGGTTCGGACACTTCGAGAAGCTCTGCGTCCCGTTGCCGAATTTGCGGCTGCAAGAGGCGTGACTCTCGCCGTGGAGCCTCTCAACCGCTACGAGACGAGCATCATCAACACCGTCGAACAGGGGCTCGACGCGCTGGACCCCCTGCTGGGCGAAGGTATCGGCTTGGCACTGGACAGCTACCACCTCAATATCGAGGAACGGTCACCGGCCGCTGCGATCAGAGCCGCTGGGGAACACTGCCGGGTCGTGCAGGTCTGCGGCAACGATCGTGGGCCGGTGGGAGGCGATCACACGGATTGGGAGGCGTTCTTCGACGCGCTCGACGACATCGGCTACCTCGGTCCGCTCACTGTGGAGAGCTTCACCGGCGACAATGACACGATCGCCGTGGCTGCTTCGATCTGGCGACCGTTGGCAGAGACTCAGGACGCACTGGCGCGTTCGAGCGCTGAGTTCCTCACCGCGCTTCAGTCGGCGCGGGCCGGTGCAAACAAACACGATCACTCATCTAGTACTGCAGAGGAGCAGCCATGAGCGACAGTTCTCATCCCGTCACTCTTTTCACCGGCCAATGGGCCGATCTGCCGTTCGAGGAGGTGGCTCGGTTAGCTGCCTCTTGGGGTTACGACGGTTTGGAGATCGCTTGTTCCGGCGACCATCTCGATTTGGTCAGGGCCGATGAGGACCCTGCCTATCTGCGGTCGAGGCTCGAAGTCCTCGACCGGTATGGACTCAAGGTGTGGGCGATATCGAATCATCTCGCCGGTCAGGCCGTCTGCGACGATCCGATCGACTTCCGGCATCAGGCGATCGTCCGAGACTATGTGTGGGGCGACGGTGAGGCGGAAGGAGTGAGGCAGAGAGCCGCCGACGATATGAAGCGCGCAGCCCGGGTGGCGCGGGGCCTCGGGGTCGACACAGTCGTCGGATTCACCGGCTCGAAGATTTGGCCCTATGTCGCGATGTTCCCGCCTGTACCGGCGGCGGTCATCGACGAGGGGTATGAAGACTTCGCGAAGCGATGGAACCCGATTCTCGATGTCTTCGACGGTGAAGGGGTCAGATTCGCGCACGAGGTTCATCCCTCGGAGATCGCGTACGACTATTGGACCACCGTACGGGCGCTGGAGGCGATCGACCATCGCGAAGCGTTCGGTCTCAACTGGGACCCCAGCCATCTGCTGTGGCAGGGAATCGACACAATCGGCTTCATCACGGACTTCGCAGATCGCATCTATCACGTCGATTGCAAGGACACCCGGCTGCGGCCCCCGACCGGCAGAAGCGGAATCCTCGGGTCTCATCTGGCCTGGGGCGATCCTCGGCGAGGGTGGGACTTCGTCTCGACTGGTCATGGCGATATGCACTGGGAGGACGCGTTCCGGGCGCTCGCTTCGATCGGATACAGCGGGCCGATCTCCATCGAATGGGAAGATGCCGGGATGGATCGGCTCCACGGCGCGGCCGAGGCCGTCGGTCGGATCCGCGAATTGCTGTGGAAACGACCGGAGACCTCCTTCGACGCAGCGTTTTCGAATCAGTGAGGCGACAAGAGCATCAGCCCAGGTGATGCTTGTCGCGGGGTCGCGGCGCACCGACCTCCCGAATCGCTCAGGCGCACTGAACTCCCAAAGCGCGCTGAGGCGCCTTGACCCCGCGATCTGTCTGGCCGCCCCTCCTCCTGAATCGCTGCGCCCATACCTCCCGAATCGCTGAGGAGGTCCTGAGGGTCCCGCTCAGGAGCGGTTCGTACACTGGGCCGCTATGGACTTCAAGCAGGCAACGGCGACGTGGTGGGACGCCATCACCTCGGGCTTCGGGCGACAGGACGGACTCGAGCTCGACGTCCTCGGGCTCGTGCTCGTCATCGGAATTCCCCTGGTCGTGACCGTGACTCCGGGGATCTGGAGGTTCTTCGGACTGTTCGTGACCTTCGTCCACGAGCTCGGTCACGCTTTCGCCGCCCTGATGACGGGCCGCGTGGTCAAAGGGATCTCGCTGAACTTCGACCATTCGGGGCAGATGAACTCCTTCGGTCGAGTCGGCTTCTCAGCCACCTGGGCGGGTTTCTGGGGATATCCGGCACCGGGTGTGCTCGGACTCGTTCTGGCCACCTCGGCGGTCTTCGGTTGGGCCCCCTTGGCCCTGTCGGTGGGTGCGCTGATCCTGTTGGTCGCACTCATCTTCATCCGGAACCTCGCCGGTGCGATCATCGCCGTGATCACGGCGATCGCGGCGCAGCTCGTCGTCGTGTTCCTGCCGTTGGAATGGATCTCGGTCTTCGTCGCAGCACTCGGCACGGCGCTGACGATCGGATCGCTCAAGGACCTCGTCAAGGTCATCCGCGTCCACACCCGCAGACGCCATGTGCAGCAGTCCGATGCCTATATCCTCGCCCAGGGCTCGTCGTTGCCCGCCGGTGGCTGGCTGACGCTGTTCGCGCTGGTCATCATCGTCTGCGCGCTCGCCACAGCGCGGGTGCTGTACACGGCGGTGTCGGTCGGCGCGGTGTGATCGCGGGGTTCCCGGGGGTTATGGGGTTCCCGGGGTCCTGAGCTGGTGGGGCGAAGGAACCGTGAACCGGCGGGCCGTGATTCCGTGTCAGTGGCGGATGGCAGAATCGGAGCATGGCCCCACATCCGAAATTCTCCGCTGTCCTCTTCGATTGTGACGGGGTCCTCGTCGACTCCGAAAGCATCACGAACGGCGTGCTCCACCAGATGCTGCAGGAGCTCGGCTGGCAGCTGACCGCCGAGGAGTGCATTGCGCGATTTGTCGGCAAGATGCTCCGCGACGAGGCCGATGTCATCGAGGAGCACACCGGATTCCGCATCGACATGGAGTGGATGGAAGAGTTCCGCCGGCGGCGCAATGCCCAGCTCGAGGCCTCCCTCAAGGCGATTCCGGGCGTCGTCGACGCGGTTCACCGCATCGCCGAGATCTACCCGGGCAGGATCGCCTGCGCCTCGGGAGCGGATCGCCCGAAGATCGAGTTGCAGCTGCGCAAGATCGGCCTCTTCGATGCCTTCGACGGGCGGATCTTCTCCGGCCTGGAGCAGCCGAATTCGAAGCCCGCCCCCGACGTCTACTTGGCTGCCGCCGAATCATTGCAGATCAACCCCGCCGAGGCGGCCGTGATCGAAGATTCCCCCACCGGCGTGATCGCCGGTGCTGCGACCGGATCCCATGTGCTCGGGTTCTGCCCGGATTCTCCCGTGCATCAGAGCGCGGAGACGCTGTTGGCTGCGGGTGCAGCCGAGACCTTCAGCGCGATGGAGCAGCTGCCTGCCCTGTTGACCGACTAGCTGTCTGGTCCGGAGGGATGCCATTTCGGGCATCAAGAGGACCGAGTGGCTGATGCGCGACTGGGGATCGAGCTGACTCAACAAACTACATCAAACAGAAGTGAAAGCGTATGGGATTCTTTTTGTAATCGAACTGTGACATTCATTTATTCTGTTTGAGGGTAAAATAGAACTAAGGCATTCACATCGACGTGAAAGGCGGTGAGACCGATGAAGGATCCTCAGGATCCAGGAGACAGCGGTCTCGAGCCTGCCTCGAATGAATCCGTTTCGGGCTCCCCCGCCTCTTCAACGGAACCCGCTTCCACGCCGCAGGTGTCTCTGATCGGCCCCGACTCGCCCCGTCGTCTCGACGTCGATCCTGATTCGCCTATGGCCGTTGTCGTCAGCCTGGCTCACTTGAGCACGGGCGTTCGTCTCGCCGAGTTCCAGGCCGTCGCCGGTCTGTTTCTGTCCGATGCGATCGAGAAGCTCCGCTACGCCGCGGGTGACAAGATCTACTACCACGCCACGTTCACCCAGACGGCCAATCGTTTCATCACGGCACGTGACGGCCTGCTCCCCGAAAAGGACGATTTCGTGGACCCCTGGGAGTGCACTGGCTTCGTTTTCGATGACAGCGCCCTCGATGAGCCTGATGACGCCGACCCGATCGCTGACGATTCCGCTGAAGCGGGAGCCGAAACAGACGACGCCGATGCCGCACCTGTCCCTTCGGCGTCAGCTGAGGTTGTTGCCGACGAAGACGGCAATGATGTTGCCGAAACTGGCGATGCTGCTGACGCGAGCACCGATGGCGGCGCCGACGATGACACCAGCGCTGATGCAAGTGCGGACTCCTGCGCCGCGGATAGCGTTGCTGAGCAGTCGCCGGCTCCGACGGCGAGTTTGCTTCCGAATTTCCCCAAGTTCGGGCTGCACAAGTCCTTCAACAGCTGGGTCCACGACCTTGCCACGCGCGAAGAGATCGCCGAACTGACCACGGTCCTCGGCTCGACGAGCGACGGGGCCTACAGCGAGATCACGAACGCCGTCACGCTGTCATTCGGACTGCCTAAGTTCCTGCAGCGCTGCCTCGCCGGTGAGTTCACGCTCGAGCATGTGCTTGCCGCGACCCGTGCCATCAAAGACGTCGCTTTCGAGTACCTGCCTCGCCTCGATTCCTACCTGGGTGACCGCCGTGCTGATATCACGCTTGAGACCTTCAGGAAGTCGCTCAATCTCAAGATTGCGGCGCTCGTGCCCGTCGATGACCGGACCGAACTGGCAGCCAAGCGCCGCCGGGTCGACATCATGACCTATCCCGATGGCACCGCCTCGGTGACTCTGTCCGGACCCGCCGTAGAACTCAACGCCTTCTACCTGCGCATCGAGGCTTTTGCACGAGCGATCCGCAACGGCAACATCTCGGCGCTCACCGACGAGAACACCGCTGGTTTCGAGGTTGCCGATCAGAACAGCATCGCCGCCCTCATGTTTGATATCGCCACGCGGGCAACGCCACAGATGGCCATTGTCGTGACAACGCACGACACGTCGACCGGTGAGACGACAACCAAGGAGATCGCCCTCGAGGCTGCAGACGAATCGGACCCTACAGCTCCGATCACTGCGGCCGAGGTCGACCGCACCGCGCAGGCTGCGCAACGTGAAGCTGAAGCGGCCGCCGGCACCGGCCTCGACGTGAAGACCACCATCAAGCTCGTCATGCCCACCCACGGACAGTGGGTGCGTGAACAGGCGAAGATGATGGTGACGGTTCCGTATCTCACTGCGGTGGGAAAGTCGGAGCTGCCGGGAACGTTCTCGGACGGCACTCCGGTGCCGCCGGATGCGGCTCGGGCCCTCGCGGGTGAGTGCCCCACTTGGCACCGGATACTCACTGATCCCGCTACCGGGACACCGATCGATGCTCGTTCACGCAGCTACTACATTCCAGCAGACGTGCGTGCGCCCTTGACCGGAAAATGGCAGTCCTGCACTGCTCCGGGGTGCAACCGACGGGCAGAGACCTCGGAAGTTGACCACATCATCCCCTTCGACCACGCAGATCCGGCCCGGGGCGGTCAGACGACGTTCGAGAATCTCCACCCACTGTGCAAACCCGACCACCAGGCAAAGACCGACCGCAAGTTCTCGATCCGAATGACCGAGGGCGGGGCGGTGGAGTATTCCTTCACCCGTGGGGTTGTCGCACGAATGTATCCGCCGGACAATCCGATCAACTCCGAGCACGCTCGACAGGTGGAGAATTATGCCCAACTGCCGAACCTGCTTGACCGAAGGAACTTCGGCAATACGGAAAAGCGTTGCGACGACGGAGATTCGAGCCCAGTTGGACGACTGGAGACCACGGATCCATCCCGCAGTTCCGGACGAGGGGACGAGTGTGTCCGAATCGTCGTGGCTGACGGCGGGAAAGCCCGTGCATCACAGAAGCCCAAGCCCGGCCAGGGGGCGGCGTGGAACGACTATTGGGACTCCGGAGATCCGCCACCGTTCTGACGGCGGTCCTGATCTGACGGCGAGCCTGTTCTGACAGCGGTCCTGATGCGAACGATGCCCCGGCCGCGCCTTCACAGGCTGCGACCGGGGCACGGGCGTTGCTTCTTGGACTAGTTCCCTTCATCCTCGGCGATGAGGCGGCGGACATCGTCCTGACTGCGGACCTCACCTTTCTGCGCAGCGTCGATGACCTTCTCGTGCTGCTCGTCGGTGACCACGGGAACTTCTTCTCCGTTGCAGTCGACGATCTTGCCGTTCTTGATGGTGTCACCCTCGTAGAGGATGGCCTCATTGTCGAGTAGCCTCTGCATCTCCTCCTTGCGGATGACGCGTCCGGTGCCGGCCACGAAGACCGATCGGTCCGAACGGTCCTTCGCTTTCACTCCGATGTGGTTGAAGACGAGGTTGAGCAGCACGGCCATGAGCGTGGCCGAGGAGATGCCCGAGTGGAGGATGATGCCGACCCACTCCGGGAAGGCGTTGTAGAAGTCGGGCTGGACAACCGGAATGATGCCGAAAGCCAGCGAGACCGCCACGATGATCATGTTGAGATTGCCCTCGTACTCGACTTTCGACAGCGTCCGGATGCCCGATGCGGCGACCGTGCCGAAGAGGACGATTCCCGCACCGCCGAGAACCGGAGTCGGCACCGCGGCGACAACCCCGCCCATCACGGGCAGCAGGCCGAGAACCACGAGGATCGCACCACCGGCGGTGACAACGAATCGCGACTTCACGCCCGTGATCGCCACCAGGCCGACGTTCTGCGCAAAGGCCGACTGAGTGAAGGAGTTGAAGATCGGCGAAACTGCCGACGACAGCATGTCGGCCCGCAGACCCGAAGCGATGCGCTTGGAATCGACCTTCGAGTCGACGATCTCGCCGACGGCGATGATGTCCGCAGTCGTCTCCGCGAAGGTGACGATGATGACGATGAACATCGAGATGATCGCCGCGGCCGAGAACGTCGGCATACCGAAGGCGAACGGCTCGGGGAACGCGAAGATTCCGCGATCGAGTACATGGGAGAAATCGGCCCAGCCGAAGATGAGGCAGCCGATGGTGCCGATGACGATGGCCAGCAGAATCGACAGGCGGGAGATCATGGCGACGGGAATTCGGCTGAGAATGAGCACGATCGCCAGGGTGACCACGGCGATGAGGATATTGCGCATGCTGCCGTAATCAGCAGCCTCGGCATCCCCGCCCATGGCCCAGCCCGCAGCCACGGGCATGAGCGAGAGACCGATCGTGGTGATGACCGTGCCGGTGACCACCGGCGGGAAGAACTTCACGATGAGCGCGAAGGCAGGGGCGACGATCAGGCCGATCACCGAGGCGACCAACACCGATCCGAAGACCGCAGGCAGGCCGTCGCCCCCGGCCAGAATCGACGTCATCGTCGCAACGCCGGCGAACGACACGCCCTGGACCAGCGGCAGCTGTGAACCGAAGAACGGCACACCGACCGACTGCAGGATCGTCGCCAGACCGCCCATGAACAGACAGGAGGCGATGAGGAGGCTGATGCCGTTGCCGTCGAGGCCCGCGGCATTGCCGATGATGAGGGGAACGGCGATGATTCCGCCGTACATGGTGAGCACGTGCTGCAACCCGTAGGCGAACGAGCTGCCGATGGGGAGACGCTCGTCCTCCGGTCGGGCCGGCTGGCCCTTGACTGCTGACTTGCGGTCGTTGCTGGGTGACTGATGGGATACCGACATCTATCTCTCCATTGAGTACGTCCTCGGGCGAAGACCTCACTGTGACTGACCGACCTCAGAGGCCGGTTTGGCGTGCGAGCGGGCATCGATTCGACCGAGGGATCGGTTGCATAATTCCGTTATGCGAAAGGAGATTTCCTTATCGCAAAACTCTAAAGGAATACCATTTGGCCAGCAAGTCAGTTTTGTGATCCGCAGCACATGTTAGAGTTCACGAATGTCGTGTACTCATCCCTCGGCAATCTACTGATCGTTCGCTCAGTTCGATGGTTCCCGATCATCGTACCGTCTCGCCGACCAGTGGGTACAGTCGGGGATACCAGATGGGATACCGACCGGCGGAGCAGCAGACGCCGGAAAACCTGAGCTGGTGGCGTCGGCCCCAGTTCTGTCGCCATTGACCAATAGTGCGCGCTCGACGCGCACGGTTCAAGAGTCGAAAGGCGACACGATGATCGGCAATAACGAAACCGAGACACCGACCGCAGGGAGCTCCTCGGCACCGGGGAGCTCCCCGACATCGGGGAACTCCCAAATGCCGGGCACCTCTCCCTCAGACCGCGTCTGGCTGCGCGATCCGCTGGCCGTCCACCTCGGTGCCGGTGTCGACCCGAACCGGGCGGCGCGGGGAATCGTCATCGATCGGACCACCGGGACCATCGTGGAACTCGTTCCCGCCGGTGGCGAGCCCAGATCCGGGGGTGTACCCACGTCCGGTGGCGAACCCACGTCCGCAGGGGCCGTAGGGGCTCTCGACGCCGGCGGGACTCTCGAGATCATCGACGCCTCGGAACACGTCATCACTCCCGGGCTGATCAACACGCATCATCACTTCTATCAGACGTTGACTCGTGCGTGGGCGCCCGTTGCGGACCTGCCGCTGTTCGGGTGGCTGCAGAACCTCTATCCGATCTGGGCCAGACTGACTCCGCGCGCGCTCGAACTCGCCACGACCGTGGCGATGGCCGAACTCCTGGAATCCGGGTGCACGACCGCCGCCGATCACCACTACCTGTTCCCGACCGGCATGGACGAGGCCATCGACATCCAGGTCGACGTCGTCCGGAAACTCGGCATGCGCGCGATGCTCACCCGCGGGTCGATGTCCTTGGGTGAGGAGGACGGCGGACTGCCGCCGCAGCAGACCGTCCAGAAATCGGATGTCATCCTCGCCGACTCACGCCGCCTCGTCGAGACCTACCACCAGCGAGGACCCGGCGTGCAGATCCAGATCGGCTTCGCCCCGTGCTCCCCGTTCTCCGTAACCACCGAGCTCATGCGCGACAGCGCCGCACTCGCCGCCGACCTCGATGTCCGTCTCCACACCCACTTGGCCGAGACCATCGACGAAGAGGACTTCTGCCGCGAGACCTTCGGACTGCGCACCGTCGACTACCTCGAATCTGTCGGCTGGCTGGGGGAGCGGACCTGGTTGGCACACGGCGTGCACTTCGACGATTCGGAGATAGGTCGTCTCGGCGCCGCCGGGGTCTCCGTCGCACACTGCCCGACGTCGAACATGCGCCTGGCCTCGGGCATTGCCCGCGCTGTCGAACTCGAGGACGCCGGAGTCAATGTCGGGCTCGGCGTCGACGGATCCGCGTCGAACGATGCCTCGAACCTCATCCGCGAGGTCCGCCAGGCCCTCTACATCCAACGTCTGCGCTACGGCGCCGAGGCGGTCACCTGCGACCGCGTCCTCGACTGGGCGACGAAGGGATCGGCGGCGGCACTCGGTCGTGATGATATCGGCACCATCGAGGTCGGCAAGCAGGCCGACCTTGCGATGTTCCGTCTCGACGGCCTCGCATTCTCCGGATCCCACGATCCGATTCCCGCGCTCGTCCTCTGCGGTGCGGAGAAAGCCGATCGGGTGATGGTCGGCGGGCAGTGGCGGGTCATCGACGGCCAAGCCATCGGCGTGGACGGACACGCACTCGATAAGGAAGCGCTCATCGCCGCGCATCAGGAGGAGGCGCGCCGCCTCGTCGCCGGGTGAGAGATAGGGCGCCGTCGGCCCCACGCGCCTGTGTGATGGAACATCAATCGAAAGTTGGGGATGGAGTTCATTCCTGTGGGTCAGGAATCCGCGCCCACGAATTGATGAAGTGGAAGCATGAAGAAGATATTCAAAGCAGCTTTCACGTACATGATCATCGGCGTTCTCTCGGGACTGTTCTACCGCGAGTTCACCAAGGCCAACGACTTCCCTTCCGGCGAGTTCACGCAGCTCGGCCTCGTCCACACTCACCTGCTCACCCTCGGCTTCATCGTCCTCCTCGTCGTCCTCGCCCTCGATAAGGTGTTCGGGCTCACCGGTACGAAACTGTTCTCGTGGTTCTTCTGGCTCTACAACGTCGGCGTGATCCTCACCGCGTCGATGATGGTCTGGCACGGCTCCCTCACCGTCCTCGGCGAGGAGTCGAACGCCATGATCGCCGGAATCGCCGGCCTCGGACACATCGCCCTTTCCGTCAGCCTCGTCCTGTTCTTCCTCGCCCTGCGCAAGAAGGTCGTCACCGCCTCAGAAAATTCGACCGGGTGGGCCACAATGGTGCCATGAGCAGTGATTCCCAGCGCGCCGTGCGCATCCTCGCGATCGAACACGAACGTGGTACCGGACCGCAGCGGTTCGGTGAATGGCTGGTCGAAGCCGGCGCCGAGGTGGTGGTGACCCGTCCGTATCTCGGAGACGTGATCCCGGCGCTGGGGTCGGCCGATCGGCCGGAGGCCGAGGGGACGACTTCCGAGGGGACGGGCACAGAAGGCAACAACCCGTTTGATGCGCTCATCGTCCTCGGCGGGTCCGCAGGGCCCCTCGACGACACCGAGAATCCGTGGTTCCCCGAAGTCAGGGACCTGCTTCGGCGGTCGATCGGCGGGGAGTTCCCCAGTCTCAACATCTGCCTCGGCGGGGAGATGCTCGCCCTTGCAGGCGATGCCCCGATCTCCCGGCGGGCGCACCCGCAGATCGGGATCTACGAACTGAGCGCCACCTCGGCGGGGGAGTCCGACCCTGTGTTCGGGGCGCTGGCCGGAACGAGGCTGCCGTCCGTGCTCTTCCACCAGGAGGAGATGGCGCTGCCGACCGAAGCCGAGCTCCTCATCACCGGATCCGATGCCCCGGTGCAGGCCTTCCGCCTCGGCGAGTTCGCGTGGGGCACTCAGTTCCATCCGGAAACCGATGTCACGCAGATCTCGCGTTGGCTGGACGGCAATGACCTGCCCCTGCCGGCGGGCAAGACCGAGGAATCGATCATCGCGGAGGTCGAAGCTGACGATTCCGTGCTCGTCGACAACGGTCGGCGATTGGCTCGGTCCTTCATCGAGTATCTCGAGGGTCGGCGTTAAGCAAGAGTCAGCCCGGCCGCACTCTTCAACGTGTGAGAAGCATGTGAACAAGGGGTTTTATCTGAGAGACAGCTGAAAATCAGCGTGGCGATTGTTACGTTGATCACGGGTGCCGGTCCCGGACCAACCCTCCGGACGAAAAGCAACTACGCGCCCGCAGATATGACTCCAATAACTGAACATCTCGCCCATTCCGCCACCGAGGCGGACTTCGTCGCCGCCGGAGTCGACGAGGCCATCGAATCCTTCCTCGGTCCGGCGGCACAGACCTTCAGCAATATCGTCTTCTTCGAGCTGCAGATCGGCTCGCTCGGCATTCCGCTCATCGTCGTGTGGCTCATGGCCGCCGCCGTCTTCCTCACCGTCTACCTCCGCTTCCAGCCGATCACCGGAATCCGATACTCCATCGGCATCATCCGCGGGCGCTTCACCCGTAAGACCGACCCGGGACAGGTCTCGAGCTTCCAGGCGCTCGCCACCGAACTCTCCGGAACCGTCGGGTTGGGCAATATCGCCGGTGTGGCCGTGGCGATCACGATCGGCGGCCCCGGCGCCGCCCTGTGGATCATCATCTTCGGCTTCTTCGCCATGACAGTGAAGATGGCCGAGGCGACACTCGGCGTGAAATACCGG
>HHCFD02800__coassemble_890_pt1 | contig 12038 bp, 9 predicted proteins | sample HHCFD02800__metabat2_low_PE_039 | metagenome-assembled genome bin HHCFD02800 | reverse complement strand
CGCCACAGCCGGACAACAGGTCCAGGCTCTATGCTGACCCCACAGCAGTCCAACTTTTGGGGACCACTCCAGCGCGAGGTTGCTGGGCCGCCGTCAGGTAGTAATTAGGGGTTTTTAGAGGGTGGATTGGTAGTCGTTTTCGCTGAGCTGGCCGACGACCGAGTGGCGGCGGCTGTAGGTGAAGTAGACGATGGCGCCGACGGCCATCCACGCAGCGAAGACGAGCCAGGTCCGCCCGCCGAGGTTGACCATGAGGAACGCGCACGCCAAGGCTCCCAGCGCGGGCACGACCGGCCCGAACGGAACCTTGAATGAACGGTCGAGGTCCGGGCGTTTGAACCGCAGGTAGATGACGGCGATATTGACGAGGCAGAAGGCGAACAGGGTGCCGATGCTCGTGGCATCGGCGAGTTCGCCGAGCGGGATGAACGCCGCAGTGATGGCCACGAGTCCGCCGACGATCAGAGTGCCGATCAGGGGAGTCCCCGTGCGCTGGGAGACGACTCCGAAGATCCTCGGCACCATTCCGTCGCGCGCCATCGTCAGCAGGATCCGCGACTGACCGTAGAGCACGGTGATGACGACGGAGAAGATCGCGAGCACCGCAGCCACGGCGAAGAGCAGCACCGCGATGTTCGACCCCGTGATCTCTTCGACGATCTGGACCAGCGGCGCGTGGGCGCCTTCGAACCACTGCCACTGCCGTGCCCCGATCGCTGTGACGGCCACGAGAACGTACATCGAGGTGACGATGAGCATCGAGAAGATGATCGCCCGCGGCAGGTCCCGGCGCGGGTTCTTCGCTTCCTCGCCGGCCGTCGATGCGGCATCGAAGCCGATATAGGAGAAGAACACGCTCGAGGCGGCCGCGGTGACACCGGCGGCTCCCATCGGCAGCAGCGGCGCGAAGTTGCCGGCCTTGAACGCGGTGAACGCGACGATGGCGAAGAAGACGAGGATGCCGATCTTGACGAACACGAGCAGTGTGTTGACGACACCGGATTCGCGTGCCCCGCGCATGAGCAGCACGGTCGCCAGGGCCACGACGATGAGAGCCGAGACGTTGATGATCCCATCGGGGTTCTCGGCCGGGCCAGGCCCCGTGGTCAGGGACGCGGGCAGCTCGAGGCCGAAGACGCGCAGGGTCTCGTTGACGTAGTCGGCGGCGCCGACGGCGACCGCTGCGACCGAGACCGCGTACTCGAGGACGAGGCACCAACCGCAGACCCAGGCGACGCCCTCACCGAGGGTGGCATAGGAATACGAGTAGCTCGACCCGGACACCGGCACCATTCCGGCCATCTCGGCGTAGCTGACTGCCGAGAGCAGCGCCGTGATTCCGGCGAGGACGAAAGCGATCCAGACGGCGGGGCCGGCCACGGGAACTGCCTCGCCGAGGATGACGAGGATTCCCGTGCCCAAGGTGGCACCGACGCTGATCATCGTCAGCTGGAAGACGCCGAACGTCCGCCGCAGTCCACCCGACTGTGCGGTCTGCGCATCGGTGTGGTCCTCGGCGGTCATGGCGCTGATCGACTTGCGCCGCCCCAGCTGCCGCAGCACTCCTGTGGGAGTGTGCGTCGGCGGGGTGGACGGTGTCTGCGAAACGGTCATATGAATATTCTTGCATAGGCATGAATATTGTCTCGCCGGACTTCCGCGTGATCACGGGCGAAGCCGCCCCGCACCGTCGCCGATCTCACATCGCAGACGCCCTCACAGGGCGGGGATCTCACACGTCCCAGGTCGGGCCGACCATAGACCTCACACGTCAGACTCCTCACACGACGGGGGTGAACCGACCGTCGTGCGCCATCCATCCGCCGTCGACGAGCTGCGAATGCCCGGTGACATAGCTCGAAGCATCCGAGGCGAGGAAGAGGACGGGCCCGGCGATCTCGTGCAGGCGACCCCACCGGCCCAGGGCGGTCTTGTCCGCATACGCGTCCCACCACTTCCCGTCGGCCTTGATCTGCTGGGTCAGGGGAGTGTCGAACGGCCCGGGCAGGATCGCGTTGACCCGCACGCCCTTCCCTCCGAGCTCGCTGGCCATCGTCTTCGTCAGCTGCACGACTCCGGCCTTGGCCGCCGCGTACAGGCCCTGACCGGGCTCGATGGCCAACGCTCGGAATGAAGCGTAGGTGACGATCGATCCGCGACCGCGCTCACCCATCTCGCGGCCGAATCCGCGCATCAGCCGGTACGTGCCCTTGAGGTTGATGTCGATGACGCGGTCGAACTCGTCATCGGTGGTGTCCGTCAGCCGCTTGCGCACGTTCGCACCGGGAGTGACCACGAGGATCTCGGCCTCCGACCATGCGTCGACGAGTGCATCGACGGACGCCGTGTCCGTGATGTCGACGGCCACCGCCGTGGCGGGACTGGCATCGGATCCGCCGTCGGCGGCACCGTGGGCGGCGGGCCCGGAGCGTCGGCCGGCGATGAGGGCGGCGGTCTCCTCGGCGCCGGTGAGGTTGAGGTCGGCGACGACGACGTGCGCTCCCGCATCGGCGAGCCCGATCGCGCTGGCCTGCCCCAGTCCGGAGCCGGCCCCGACGACGACGGCCGTGCGGCCGCTCAGGTCGAACAGGGACGGGATCGACGGGTTGTTCTCGTTCGTGGGCATCGGCTCGTTCGTCGACATCGGGAATCCTTCCGGGCGGGGTTCGGTGCCGGAGCGACCTCGGTGTCGCTCCGTGGACTTCAAAGGTATGCCCGCCGAGGCGGCCCCGCCGTTCCCGTTTCACCTTGTGGAACATCGACTGAGGTCAGGGTCGCCTCGGGGAGGGGTCAGAACTTCTCGCTGTCGACGTAGCGGATCTCGTCGGGGAGGTTCGCCAGGTAGTCGACGATGAAGTAGGCGATGGCCTCCATCGTGGGGATGTCGCGTTGGCGGGCGCGGGCCATGGTGCGGCGGTGCTCGGCGAATTCGTAGAAGATCTGCCCGGGTTCGAGCTTGCGGGTGAGGTTCTCCGGGATCGCCTGGATGAGGGGTTTGTACACCTCGTCGAGCCAGCGGCGGGCGGCTTGGGACTCGTCGAGTTCATCGAATTCGGCGATCTCGGGGGCAGAACGGAACGAGTCGAGGTCGTTGAGCATCGCGCGGGCCTGGTTCTCGTTCGCGCCGATCCCGGTCAGGCGCAGCAGACGCCTCGAATGATGATTGGGTTCGACGACCTTCGGGGACACGAGGAGGCTGATGCCGTCGAGGTCGGTCGTCACGGTCAGTTCGCCGAGGTCGAAGCCCAGATCGTTGAGGCGGCGGATGCGTTCGTCGATGCGCCAGCGTTCGTTGACGCTGAACTCCTCGACCCGGGTCAGCTCCGCCCACAGGGCGTTGTACGACTCGCAGAGTCGCTCACCGGCAGCCAGCGGATCTGTCTCGGGTGCGACGAGACCCGCGGCCTGCAGGTCGAGGAAGTCCCCGGCGATGTTCATCCGCGCGATCCGCAGGTCCATGTTCCGCTGCCCGTCGGAGAGCTGGTCGTGCAGCTCACCGGTCTCGGCATCGACGACATAGGCGGCGTAGGCATCGGCATCGCGGCGGAAGAGCGTGTTCGACAGCGACACGTCCCCCCAGTAGAAGCCGACGAGGTGGAGGCGGACGAGGAGAACGGCCAGAGCATCGACGAGGCGGCCGCCGGTGTCCTCGGCCAGGTCCCGGGAGAACAGGGCACGGTAGGGCAGGGAGAATTCGAGATAGGCGGTGATGAGGGCGCCCTTGAGCTTCTCGCCCGATTCGGTCCGTCGACCTCCGACGGAGGCGCGGGGTTCGACGAGGGGGACGTCGAGGTTGCCGAGCGCGCCGAGGATGTCGAACTCACGCAGCGCCTGCGCGTCGTCGGTCTCCTTGATCGCGAGGACTTCGTCCCCGATCTCGACGTAGCGCACGACGTGGCGGGAGATTCCGCGGGGCAGACCGCCGACCAGCGTCTCCGGCCATTCCGCCAGGGGCAGGTGCCAGGGGAGTTCGGCCAGGGCCTGATGATCGGCGTTCCGGACGGTGTGGATCTCCGGAGCCACGGCTCAGGAGTCCGTGTCGGAGACCGAGGCCACGAGCGCCTCGGCGAGGTCGGGTGTCTCCACGCCGATGAGCCGTCCGCGGTCGAGGAAGGCGATCCGGTCGCCGAGGACCTTCGCATCCTCGAGATCGGAGGTGGCATAGATCGTCGTCAGCTCGAATTCCTGCTGCAGCTGTTTGATCAGAGACAGGGTCTCGGACTGCTGTTCGGGGACGAGGTTGACCACGGGTTCGTCCATGATGAGCACCTTGGGCCGGCGCACCACGGCACGGGCCAGGGCCACGGTCTGGCGCTGCAGCTGGGTGAGGTCGCCGGGAACCGAATCGAGGATGTCGCTCAGCCCGATCTTGTCCATCACGGATTCGACGCGTTCGCGGATCTCATCGGCCGGCAGACCGTCGACGCGCAGCGCAAAGCCGAGGTTGTCGCGCACGCTCATATGCGGGTAGAGCGCGTAGCTCTCCAGCGCCAGGGTGACATCGCGGTCGTTGACGGCGGCGTGGGTGATATCGGCGCCGTCGATGAGGATGGTGCCCGTCTTCGGGGTCTCCAAGCCATGGAGCATCCGCAGGATCGTCGACTTGCCCGACGCGGCGGGGCCGTAGAGGACGAGGAACTCGCCGTCATCGACGAAGAGATTGAACGGGTGAACGGATTCGGACGTCGTGTTCTCGTAGACATGACTGAGGCCATTCAACGACACCGTTGACATAAGTCCTCCTAAAACTTCTGAATAACTCCGTGAGCAGCTGGTCGTCGGTGACCTGGCAGGGATGCTCAGTCACTCTCATCCTAAGGGGTGGAGAGTTCGGGTGCTCTGTGAATTCGACAAAGCGTAGAGTGATTCTCAGCACGATGGCTGTGCGCCGACGCATACCGCGACCCGAAAGTAGACTGATTCCCATGAAGGTCACGTTGGACGAGGTCGCCGCCAGGGCCGGGGTCTCTCTGGCCACGGTCTCCCGGGTGCTCGGCCGCCGCGGTGCCGTCGCCGAGTCGACGCGGGCGAAGGTCCTGGAGGCGATGAGCGAGCTCGGCTATTCGCGGTCGACCCTGCTCCATGATGCGCCGAGGCGGCTCGTGGCCGTCAGTGCCCCCGGCAACCCCGAGCATTGGCAGGTCCAGGTCTGCACCCGCGTTGCCAAGGCCCTGCAGGATCATGATCTTCTCGTCACCCGCCCGCTGGTCGAGACCGACCCGGAGCCGCTGCAGACCGCGATCGACGCCGGCGCCGTGGCTCTGGTGACCACGACGATGACGAGCCTGAACACGGAGATCCCCTGCATCCGCGTCGACGAACAGTCCGCCATCGAGGAGGCCGGCAGGCCCGGGTCGGGCGGCGCCGATGTCATCGCCGCGCGCCTCGACCTCGGCGGTGGGATGACCACGGCCTTCGAACATCTGCGAGCGATCGGACACCGGAGGATCGGGCTGATCTGCAATGACAGCGGTGAGCTGGCCGTCCAGCTCATCCGCCGCTTCCTCGCCGAACATCCGGCCAGGAACCTAGGGCTCAACCTCGAGGACTGGATCTCACGGGTGCCGAAGTCGTTCTCCGGAGGCTCGCGCGCCGTGCTCGAGCTCAAGGATGCGACGTGCACCGCGGTGATCGTCCAGTCCGCTCTGCAGCTGCACGGTGCCCTCCACGGTCTGCGGAATCGGCACTTGCAGGTGCCGCGGGACATGTCGGTCGTCGGGTTCGGCGATTCCCCGACGATGAAGTTCACGGGTCCTCCGGCCACGGTGCTCGGCCTCGACGTCGAAGGGCTGTCGAACGCCCTCATCGCAGCGACTCTGCAGACCCTGCGGATCTCGACGACGGGCCTGCCCTCGGTGCCGCCGGTGTTCCGTCCCCGGCTCGTCGCCCGGACCTCGACGACGGCGGCCCGCCAATGAGCGACCACCTGCCCGAGCACCGCCACGTTCGTCTCGCCGAGATCGCCGGCACCGCCGGGGTCTCGAAGGCCACCGCCTCACGAGCCCTGCGCGATCCTCAATCGGTGTCGGCAGCCTCGTTGGCGAAGGTGCGCCAGGCGCTGGCGATCCTCGGCGCCACCGGGCAGGCCCCGAGCCCGGGGACCGGGGACGGAACCGGAGCAGGCTCCGGACCCCTGCTCATCGCACTCATCAAACCCGCGGTGTCAGCGGGCAATGTCGATCCGTATTCGCGGCTCGCGGAGATCCTGACGAACCGGATGTTCGGACTCGGCATCGCCGTCGTCCACATCGAGGCCATCGCCGAACGCAATGAGACTCTGCTCGAGACCGTCCTCGGCAGCGAACACGGCGGACCGGCAATCGCCGGAGCCATCGTCGTCGGCGGGGGTGCCGCCGGTGTGCTCGCGGGAATGCTCGCCGAGCGCGGACTGCCGCTCATCCGCATCTCGAATGCCCGCCACGACGACGGGATCTCCCGCATCTACCTCGACGCGACCGGCGGCATCGACACGGCCGTGGCCCACCTCGTCCATCTCGGCCACAAACGCATCGGACTCGCCGTGCTGCGCGATTCGGCGGCCCCGGCCCGCATTGCCGGCTTCCGCCGCTCGATGGCCGGAATCCTCCACATTCCCGCCACCCGCGATCAGGCTCCCGTCGTCGAGGCCGCCGGCGGAGCCATGGCCGGAGTCGCCGCTGCCGAGGAGCTGCTCGATCTGCGCTGCACCGCCGTCATCGCCTGCGCCCCGTCCCTGTCTTTCGGCATGCTCGAGGCCGCCCAGCGGCTCCGGTTGGACGTGCCCCGGGACCTGTCCCTGCTCACAGTCGGCGACGTCCCCGACGCCGATGTCGTCCAACCGCCCCTGTCGCAGGTCGTCTACGACTGGGCGACCGTGGCGCAGTCGGCGATCGACGAGGTCCGCGCGATGATCGCCGCCGGCGACGCCCGCGTGCACGTCGACTACACGGTCGACCCGGACCTCGTCCTCCGTGCCAGTGCCGTGCCCCCGCAGCGTCGCTGAACCGGGGCTGCGTTCGCAATCGTCCTCGCCGAGGCGGCGCTGTCCCGGCGCGGAGCCGACCGAAACATCGCAGGCGGAGTTCGCCGAGGCGGCTCGACCTCAGCCGTGGACGGTGCGGAGGAAATCCGTGCGTTCGGCAACGAGACGGCCGAGCAGTTCGGCCACGGCCGCAGGATCGGCGATCCGCCACGAAGCGCGAGTCTGTGCGGACCCGACCTTGACGGTCAGACTCGCATCGAGAGCGTGGGAGTCCGTGAGTTCGTCGAGTGCTGCGAAAGCATCCTCATCGGTGACATCGTCGCCGAGGTAGCCCATCGCCGTCGGTTCGCCGGCGCGGGCGAGCAGTCGGATGCCGTCGCCCTTCGTCGCCTGTTTGACGGCGAGTTCGGTGATGTCGTGGCCTTCGATGACGCGGATGTCGGGAAACTCCTCGACCACTTCGGTGGCGTGGCCGTGCAGGGCCGCGGCCGCCTCGGAGGCGATTCCACGAGTATGGACCGTCCGTGAGTAGGGCTTGCGCTCGATGAGGAAGTCAGAGGCGATGTCGGCGCCCGGAAACGTGTGCCAGAACGCGTCGAGGTGAGCATCGACGGCGGTGAGCATCTCCGCCTCGGCCGCGGTGAGCTCGGGGGACCGGGTGACGGCGGAGTCGCCGTCATGGGCCGTGTCGATCCCGAGTTCGGCCTCCGCACCGTGCGAGCCGATGAGCCAGGCCGGGTCAGGGGCCTCGGACAGGCGGCGCAGCGTCGCGATATCGCGGCCGGACACCAGCGCAACTCGGGTGCGCGGCAGTCCTGCCAGCGCCGCGATGGCCGCGGTCGATTCGGGGAGCATCCGGGAGGTCGACGGATCGTCCTGCAGGGGTGCGAGCACTCCATCGAAATCCAAGGCCAGCAGCAGCGAATCGGCGGTGGCGAGATCACGAAGGTCCACCTCGGCGGGGGCAGAGCCGGCAGGACCGAGCTCGGTCGGCTTCGATGTCACTGTGCTTCTCCTAGCGGGCGGTGGAGATATCGTCTGTCCACTCGGAATCTTCGGGTCTGTCGGCGCGGTCGGACGGGGCCGCCGGTACATCCGGCGGCGGTGCGGTCCGGTTCTTCTGCACCACGGGGTGTTCGGGGACGATGACCTCGGGATTGTGCTTGAGGTGCTCGAGTTCGGCGAGGAAGTTCTTCGACCACCGGCTCACGGTGTCCGTGGCGACTCTCTTGCGCATCTGTTTCATCCGACGGGTGCGAGTCCTCTCGTCCATCTGCACGGCCTGGAGGATGCCTGCCTTGAGATCGGCGATGTCGTGCGGATTGACCATCACTGCGCCCTTGAGCTGTTCGGCCGCCCCGGTGAATTCGGAGAGCACGAGGGCTCCGTCGTCTCGCTTCCGGCACGCCACATACTCCTTGGCGACAAGATTCATTCCGTCTCGCAGCGCCGTCACCAACATGACATCGGCGGCGAGGAAGAACGCCGTCATCTCGTCGCGCGGATACGAATGGTGGAGGTAGCGCACGGGGATCGATCCCACGTCGACCTGCTCGCCGTTGATCCGCCCGACAGCCAGTTCGACGTCGTGGCGGATGATCTTGTACTGCTCGAGCCGTTCCCGCGACGGGGTCGCGATCTGAATGAGCACGACGTCTTCGACGTCGAGTCGGCCCTCGGCGAGCAGCTCCCCGAACGCTTTGAGTCGGTGGCGGATGCCCTTCGTATAGTCCATGCGATCGACGCCGAGCATCACCACCCGCGGATTGCCGACCTCCTCGCGGATCTCCTTCGCCCCCTCCAGGATCTTCGGATCGCGGGCGAGCTCCTCGAGATAAGGAGTGTCGATCGAGATCGGGAACGGCTCGGCACGGACGAGGTGGGCCGGAAGGAAGTCACCCGGCGGAACCGAGACGGTCGACCCCTTCGTCGCATATCCCAGACGTCCGCGGACGGCACGGCGGAAATTCGCTGCGTCCGCCGGCCGTTGGAACCCGATGAGATCGGCGCCGAGGAGCCCGCGGAGGATCTCGTCGCGCCACGGCAGCTGGGCGAAGAGCTCGTAGGGCGGGAAGGGAATGTGGTTGAAGAACCCGATCGCGAGGTCCGGGCGCAGGCGTCGGACCATCTGCGGAACCAGCTGCAGCTGATAATCATGGATCCACACGGTCGCGGATTGCGCGGCCACCTCGGCGACCTTGCGCGCGAAGCGCTCGTTGACCCGCACATACGCATCCCACCAGGTGCGGTGGTACTCGGGCGGGACGATGACATCGTGATAGAGCGGCCACAATGTGGCGTTGGAAAACCCTTCGTAGTACCTGAGGACATCCTCACTTGTCAGAGTCACCGGGGTCAGGTGCATGCCGTCGATCGTGAAGGGTTCGAAATCCTCGTCGGCGACGCCCGTCCACCCGATCCATGCCCCCTCCTGCGCCTTCATCACGGGAGCCACCGCGGTGACCAAACCCCCTGGTGAGGTGCGCCATCCGCGGTTCGCATCCTGAGGATCACGGTCGACGGGAAGTCGGTTGGCCACGACGACGAAATCGCTGTCGCCGCACGGGTTGTCGGTGCTCGGCTCGGCAGAGTCGACGGTGCTCATCTGCGCCTCCTCCTGTGTCGGTCCTTGGAATGAACTGTACTCGCTCGACTAGGCTTGGCCAGGTGATGGATCAGGAACTGGGAGGCTACCGCCTCATCGAGGAGCTCGGCTCGGGCGGCATGGGTGTCGTCTACCTCGGTGTCGACGGCGGAAACAACCCGGTCGCGGTCAAGGTCCTCCATCCGCACATCGCCAATGACGAGACCGCCAGAAAGCGTCTGGCCCGGGAGACCCGCACCCTGCGCCGGATCCGCCACCCCCGCATCGCCGAGGTCCTCGACGCCGAACTCGATGCCGCGCAGCCGTTCATCATCACCGAATTCGTCGACGGGCAGACCCTGTCCGATGACGTCCGCGACAACGGCCCCTTCGCCGAGGATGAGCTCGTCCACTTCGGTCACGCACTCCTCGACGCCCTCAACGCCGTCCACGATGCCGGCGTCATCCACCGCGACCTCAAGCCTGCGAACGTGATGATCATGGACGGTGAGCCGATGGTCATCGACTTCGGCATCGCCCAGGTCGCCGACGAAGTGCGCGTGACCGCCACGGGGCTGGTCATGGGCACCCCCGGCTACCTGTCCCCGGAGATCGCCGACGGTAAGACCTCGAGCGAGAAGACCGATTGGTGGGGGTGGGCGGCGACCATGGCGTTCGCCGCCACCGGCCGTAACCCCTATGGCTCCGGGCCATTGGAGGCCGTGCTGGGGCGCGTGGCCATGGGCAAATTCGATCTTGACGGGGCGCCGAAGAACTTCGCGCCGCTCATCGCCGCCTGCCTCGATCCGAAGCCCGAACGTCGACCGTCGGGGCAGATGATCCTCGACGCTCTCGTCGACATCGAGTCCGGGCGCGTGCCTCAGCTCGGGTCGGGACCCAGCGGCGGGGCGGGCGGACAGCAGCGGACGCCGAGCGGAACCGCGGTCATGCCCGCTGTCGATGACAGCCCCGGCGGTCGCGGCGGTGCCGGGGCGGCGGGAGCGGCCCTCGGCGGTGCGGCCCTCGGCGGTGCCGCCGGAGCGGCCGCTGGATTCGGTGCGGCCGGGGCTGCGGGCCCCGGCGGTCGTGGTGGTCCGGGTGGCTCTGGTGGCTCTATCGGTCAGGGCAGAGACTTTGTGGGCACGGGCTACCCGGGAGCCGGACCCTCCGGCGGAACGCCCGGTGGCGGGCAACCGCAGTACCCCGGATCCAGCCGACCGACCAATCATGGCGGATCCGCTTACGGCTCGGGGCCCGGACAAGGGCCGGGCTATGGTTCCGGGCGGATGCACGGACAGCCGCCTCAGCAGGCGACCGCACCTCCGATCAACAACCCCAACGGCGGCATTCAGGCAGGCCCGGGCTCCCCGATGGCCGGCGCCGACTTCGGCCGTTCCGGCTTCGTCCAGCCCGGCACCCAGCCCGGTCAGGGACAGAGTCTGGTCGGACCGAGCGGTCCCGGCGGACCGCATGGTCAGGTCGCGCAGGGGCAGTGGGGCGACCGGTCCGGTCACGGCGGTCAGCTCAGGGGTCCCGACGGTCAGCCGGTACAGCCGGGCAGGCAGCCGCTGTCGCCGATGGGAAATCGGCGAGTGCAGTCCGGCGGCTGGGTCGTCTTCGGACTCGTCGCCTTGGCGGTCGCCGTCATGCCCCTCGGCCCGCTGGTCATCAGCGTCGTCGCGTTGATCTGGTCGGTGCTCGCCCGCACCGGCACACGTCTGGATCGGAAGGTTCAGCGGTACCGGTTCGACCGCGGAACGGATTCCGGTGGATTCTTCCGGGCGCTCGCCTCGGCGCCGGGAGCCGTGCTGGCGTCGATCCTGACCTCAGTGGCCTCGCTCATCCTGCCGGCGATCGCGGCTGCTGCCGCGCTCGTACTCACTCGACTCGACATCGCCGGGATCGTGCCCAGCGGTGCCTCCGAACAATGGTCGGTGTGGGCAGCCGGTGCCGCCGGTTCGCTCGTGTTGTGGGTCGGGCCGGGAGCTTCGAGTCTGCGTTTCGGGTCGCGGCTGCTCGTCTCGGGGGCCACTCGCAATCAGCTCGGCCGGCTCATCGCCCTGGCCGTGATCGCGCTGCTCATCATCCTGGCCGTCATGGTCATCCAGTCGGGGGCGGCCATGTCGTGGTGGCCGCTGACGACGAACCCCTTCGACTATCTGCCCGGACCGGTCTGAGCCGGCGGGGGAGTCTGCCTCCGATGTCGGGAGATCAGCGCCGCTGTGTCTGCCGTCGACGTCCGTAGGTCGTTGTCCCTGTGTCTGCCGCCGACGTCCGTAGGTCGTTGTCGCTGTGTCCGCAGTCGACGCCTGGAAACCAGTGCCGCTGTGTCGAGGTAGTTGAACGTTGTAGTTGAACCTTGAATGTTTCTGGGAGTCGGCCACTCACCTGTTTCGGTACAGTGGTGCCGGCGGGTCGTGGTAGCCGTCCCGCACCGATCGGGCCTCAGGCCGCACCGATGTCAGACGATCCAACGTGAGGAACAATGGCGAA
>HHCFD02800__coassemble_878_pt1 | contig 12262 bp, 7 predicted proteins | sample HHCFD02800__metabat2_low_PE_039 | metagenome-assembled genome bin HHCFD02800 | reverse complement strand
ATCCCGGTTGGATTCGAGCACCATGTCGATGAAGTCGACGACGATGATGCCGCCGATGTCACGCAGACGGATCTGCCGAATGACCTCCTCGGCGGCTTCGAGGTTGTTGCGGGTCACCGTCTCTTCGAGATTGCCTCCGGAACCGGTGAATTTGCCGGTGTTGACGTCGACGACCGTCATCGCTTCTGTGCGGTCGATGACGAGGGACCCTCCCGAGGGCAGACTCACCGTCCGCTGGAGCGCCTTCTGGATCTGCTCTTCGATCCGGTAGTGGTCGAAGATGTCCTCGTCCTCGTTGTAGCTGTGGACGCGTTCGAGCAGGTCCGGGGCCACCGATTCGACGTACTCGTGGATCGTGTCCCATGCACTGTCGCCGTCGATGACGAGCGAACTGAAGTCCTCGTTGAAGACGTCTCGGATGATGCGCACGATCATGTCCGGCTCACTGTAGAGCAGCTGCGGCGCCAGCACCTTCGTCGACTTCGACTTCTTCTCGATCGTCTCCCACCGCTTGGCGAGACGTTCGACGTCACGCGAGAGATCGGAGTCGGTGGCGCCTTCGGCGGCGGTGCGCACGATGACGCCGTTCGAATCGCCGACGAGCTGTTTGAGCAGCTTCTTCAGGCGTGCCCGCTCATTGTCGGGCAGCTTCCGTGAGATTCCGGTCATCGAGTTGCCGGGCACGTAGACGAGGAAGCGCCCGGGCAGTGAGATCTGACCGGTCAGCCGGGCACCCTTGTGCCCGATCGGATCCTTCGTCACCTGCACGAGCACGGCATCACCGGGACTCAGCGCGGTTTCGATGCGGCGCGCCTTGCCGTCCATGCCGAGTGCGTCCCAGTTGACTTCACCGGCATAGAGCACGGCGTTGCGGCCCTTGCCGATGTCGATGAACGCCGCTTCCATGCTCGGCAGCACGTTCTGGACCTTGCCCAGGTACACGTTGCCGATGAGCGAGGACTGCTGGCGGTTCTCCTTGAGGTAGTGCTCGACGGCGATTCCGTCTTCGACGACGACGAGCTGTGTCTGGTCGCCGCTTTCACGCACGAGCATGGTGCGGTCGACGGATTCACGCCGGGCGAGGAATTCCGCCTCGGTGATGATGGGACGACGGCGTCCGGCTTCGCGGCCTTCCTTGCGACGCTGGCGCTTGGCCTCGAGGCGGGTCGAACCCTTGAGCGAGGTGACTTCGTCGCGGTCGGTGCTGCGGGTACGCGACCGGCGACGGCGGCGACGACGTGAGCCGCTGTCGGAGTCGTCGTCACCGTCGTCGGAATCCGAGTCGTCGGAGTCTTTGTGATCGGAATCCCGGTGATCGGACTTCGCATGCGAGTCATCGGCGTCCGAATCGGAGCTCCGCTTCGAACCGCGGTTGTTCGATCGCGATCCTCGCTTCGAGGCCTTCGAGCTCTGGCCCTCGGCGGCATCCGAGGAGTCGTCCTCGAAGTCCTTCGAGTCGTCGCTGGAGGCAGAGGACTCCTCGTGGGAGTCGTCGCGGTTGCGCGAGCGACGACCGCGACCGCCCCTGCGACGACGCTGGCCGTTCGAGCTCTCGTCCTCGTCGCTGTCGTTCTGCCTGTTCTCCTGCGAGGACGAGGTGTCGTCGTCGGAGTCGTGGGAGTCGTCCCAGTCGTCGTCGGAGTCATCCTCGATCGTGACGACCTCGGCGTGCTCGGCCTTCGGCACCTGGAAGATCAGGCCACCGTCGTAGGGCACGGCCGGGGCGGTGCGAGGTTCGGGTGCGGCGGCCTCCGGAGCGGGCGCGGCGAAGGGATTGCGCGGGTCGAAGCTCGGCGCCGTCTGCGCAGTCGTCGGCGCGTCATCGGAGTCGTCGGAATCAGTGTCGTCGCCGTCGGAGTCATCGTTGTCATCGGCGTTGTCGTTCGAATCTCCGCGGACGAACTCCTCGAAGACAAGACCCCGGTTGGCGACGGCATCGCGTGCGGATTTCGGGCTGTCTCGACGCGGAGCCGGTTCGTCTTCCGCGTCGTCGCTGTCATCGGCATCGCCGATGCGCAGCGACTCGGCCGCCTCGGCGATGTCGTCCAGGCGTGCGCGCACGCTGTCGTCGACATCATCGTGTTCGGCGTTCTTGGCACTGACCGTCTGCTGCAGATTCGCGAGGTCCGCGAGAATGCTTTCGGTCGGATCTGTCGACTCTGTACCGTCGGTATCGTTCATCGTATCTCCCAGTCCGAAGACGCCGTCCACACCGTACGGATCTTCGGATCCTTGCATGGTCCGCAATGGACCGAAACCTGTGGATGGCACATCAGGCTCGCGCTCAGCGCGTAGGCCTTCCGTGCTGCCTCATCTTGTTGTCGACCTGCGAGGTCGTACCCTCGACTCGGTGGAGGCACTTCTCCTGTTCGGTGTGAGAACAGGTATCCGTCTCCCCATTATGTCACAGAAGTGCCTTGTCTCTGGGGTTTCATGTGGTGCGGGGTTTGCCGCGCGGGACGCGGCCAGGCATTCTTGAGGAGTGAACACCGCACTGACTCGCTCCGATGACCTCGAAACCGCCGATACCGCCTCGTCGTGGGTGCTCAGATCGGCACCGTTCGGGATCTTCCTCATCGTCGCCTCCGTCATCGGCTTCCTCGCCTCGTTCTCTCTGTCGGCGGAGAAGTACGAGAAGCTGGCGAATCCGAACGTCGTGCTCTCCTGCGATCTCAACCCGTTCTTCTCCTGCGGTTCGGTCATGGAGCACGCCGAAGCAGAGCTCCTGGGCTTTCCCAATCAGCTCATGGGCATCGCGGCCTTCGTCTTCCCGTTGCTGCTCGGTGTGCTCATCCTGTCCGGAACCCGCCTGCCCCGTTGGGTGATGGTGGGCCTGAACATCGGTTTGGCCTGCGGCGTCGCGTTGGTGATGTTCCTGTTCTACATCTCGATCTACAAGATCGGCGTCGGCTGCCCGTGGTGCATCATCGTGTGGACCGTGACGATTCCGATGTTCATGGCCGTCACCGCCCGCAATCTGCTCACCGGAGCCTTCGGCCGTCGAGCCGCCGACAATGCCGTGCTGAGAGTTCTGGCCAAGGAGAACATCGCCCTGTCCGTGCTGTGGATGCTCATCATCTTCGCGTGCATCGTCGTGCAGTTCTGGGCGTTCTTCTCCAACTTGCTCTGACGTTGTGAGCATGACGACGTTGTGAATGCAGTGAGGGCGCCCCACCACATGGTGGGGCGCCCTCACTGCTTCCACCGGCACGGCGCGGTCATCGGCCGTGCGCAATCTGCAGGTGGTCGTCAGCCTTCGGCCGGGTACCAGATACCGATCTCACGTTCGGCTGATTCGGTGGAATCGGATCCGTGCACGAGGTTCTTCTGCACCTTCTCACCCCAGTCGCGACCGAGGTCGCCGCGGATCGTGCCCGGAGCCGCAGCCGTCGGGTCGGTGGCGCCGGCCAGGGACCGGAAGCCGGGGATGACGCCCTGTCCGGAGGCGATGATCGAGACGATCGGTCCTTCGGACATGAAGTCGACCAGCGGCTGGTAGAAGGGCTTGCCTTCGTGTTCGGCGTAGTGGGCTGCCAGTTCGGCGGCGGTGGCCGAACGGAGGTCCAGGGCGTCGATTGCATAGCCCTTGGCTTCGATTCGGGCCACGATCTGTCCGACGAGTCCGCGAGCGACTCCGTCGGGCTTGATGAGAATGAGCGTACGTTCCATTCCGGTCCTTCCAATTGCGTGTGGACGTCGGTCCACAGTCTACCCGGACGCCGAGGCGGCCCCGCCCCGGCGATGAAGAGGTTCAGTCGCGCGCGGCGACCTCACGATCGATGCGAGCCGACCAGTAGACGGCGACGGCCCACAGGGCGATGAAGAGCGCTGCGACGAAGAACATCGAGGTGAGCACGAACCCGGACGCCAGCAGCAGCGCCTGCACAACCCAGCCGATGATCACACCGGGACGCCTCTCACCGATCCGACGGGGCAGCAGGAGGACCGCGACGATCGCCAGCACGGCGACGACCGAGGCTCCGATGAGCAGCTGTGTCAGGGTCAGGGTCTGTGCTGACTTCACTGACAGGCCGAAGGTCGTGAGCACGGCGAAGTAGACGACGACGAGTTCGCAGATGAGGATCGATCCGCACAGCACGGGGTACTTCGACTTCATCGCTCCTCCCCTCGTCCGAGCAGCAGGCGGGCTTCGGCCACGGTGTAGATGGAACCGGTGACGACGATTCCCGGACTCTTCGCATCGACGCTGTTGGCCAGGTCGATGGCCTTCATCAGGGCGGCATTGAGGTCGGAGGCGACGAGGACGGAATCCTCGTCGACCCACTCCCTGGCCGCCTCGGCGAGGTCGTCGACCGGCAGCGCACGGGAGTTGAGGTTCTCGCTGACGACGAACACATCGGCGCTGCGGTGAAGCTCTTCGATGACTCCGTCGGCGTCCTTGTCCGCCAGCATCGCCAGCACCATGACGACATAGTCGAAGTCGAACGCCTCGGTGAGGGTCTCGGCGAGCACATGCGCGGCATCCGGGTTGTGTGCGCCGTCGACGACGACGCTGGGCCCGGTGCGCACGAGTTCGGCGCGGCCCGGTGAGGTCACACGTGCCAGCCCCTCGGCCACAGTCTCCTGGTTGAGCGGCTTGTCTTCGGCACCGAGGAAGGCTTCGGCCGCGACGATCGCAACGGCGGCGTTATGGGCCTGGTGGACTCCGTGCAGAGGCAGGAACAGGTCGGAGTAGACGTCTCGCCGCCCCTGAACGGTGATGAGCTGACCATCGACGGCCCGCTGCCGGTCGAGGAGGCGGAAGTCGCGTTCCTCGGTGGCCAGCGGAACCTCTCGGCGAGCAGCCTCCTCGTCGAGGACCGCCTGGGCGGCTTCGTCCTGGACGGCAGATACGGCGACGGGTTCCGGGGCCGGACTCTCCTCGACGCTGCGGTCGAGGATTCCGGCCTTCGTCGCGGCGATCTCCTCGATGGTGTCGCCGAGGAACGCCTGATGGTCGAGGCCGATCTTCGTAAACACGCACACCTGAGCATCGGCGACGTTCGTCGAATCCCAAGCGCCGCCCATGCCGACTTCCGTCACGACGACATCGACAGGGGCATCGGCGAACACGGCGAAGGCCAGGACGGTCAGTGCCTCGAAGTAGGTCAGCTTGGCGCGGCCTTCGGCCTCGAGCTGGGCGTCGACGATCTCAAGATAAGGGGCGATCTCGTCATAGATGCGCACGAAGGTGTGTGCGGACACGGGTGCCCCGTCCACCGAGACCCGTTCGGTCACCGAGTGCAGGTGAGGGCTGGTGAACCTGCCGACGCGGAGTTCGTGGGCGGTGATGAGCGAATCGATCATCCGCGCCGTCGAGGTCTTCCCATTCGTGCCCGTGATCGTGATCGTCGGGGCCGCGGTGTGGATGTCGCCGAGGACCTCGCACGCTCGCCGGGTCGCGTCGAGGCGCAGTTCGACCTGTGTCTCCCCCGCCCGGGCCAGCAGCCGGGCGTAGACGCGGGCGAGTTCGGCACGTGTCGCCTCATCGACGACCGGTTCGGGCAGCGGTTCCGGGTCTGTCTCTTCCTCGATCTGGGGATCTTCGACAGCGGCCAGCAGCTCCTCAGCTTCGGCCACCGGATCCTCGGCTGGGGTGTTGTCGTCGCTCATACCCGCTTCACCGCCAGACGGGTGCCGCCGGGCAGCTCCTCCGGGGTGAAGGCCTCGGCGTCGGCATCGGCTGTCCCGAAGGTCAGTGATGTCGTCAGGGTCTCACCGGCGATGAGGTCGGCGTGAGGCTCGAGCGCGGCGGTCACCTCGGTGCCGGCTTCGATGGTCACGGCGATCCGGTCGGAGATGTCGAGGTCGAGCTGCTTGCGGATGCCCTGGATGGCGCGAACGGCATCGCGGGCCATGCCTTCGGCCTCGAGTTCCGGTGTGACCCGAGTGTCGAGAGCGAGGAAGCCGGAGTCGAGGGCTGCGAGCTCCATACCGTCGGTGCCGGACTCGGCGACGGATTCGAGCGTGTATTCGCCTTCGACGAGTTCGATTCCGCCGCTGACCACGGTGCCGTCGGTGACGGACCAGTCGCCGGTCTTCGAGGCCTTGATGACCTGCTGGACCTGCTTGCCCAGACGGGGGCCGGCGGCACGGGCGTTGACCACGAGATTCTGGGACAGGGAAAATCCGGCGGCTTCCGCCTCGGCGACATCGAGGACCTCGACGGACCGCACGTTGAGCTCATCGGCGATGATCTCGGTGAAATCGAAGCTCAGGACCGTGTCGGTGGCGACGGTCAGCTGCGACAGCGGCAGGCGCACGCGCAGCTGATTGGCCTTGCGCACCGAGGAAGCCGTCGAGCAGATGTCTCGGGTGAGGTCCATTGCCGCAACGAGGTCGGCATCGGCGGGGAACGCGTCAGCGTCCGGGTAGTCGGCCAAGTGCACCGACCGTTCACCAGTCAGCCCGCGGTAGATCTCTTCGACCGTGAACGGCAGCAGGGGTGCCGCCACCCGGCAGAATGCTTCCAGGCAGGTGAAGAACACGTCGAAGGACTCATGGGTGTCGGCGCCGCCGTCCCAGAACCGGCGGCGCGAGCGGCGCACGTACCAGTTCGTGAGCATGTCGAGGTAGCTGCGGACGAGCTCGCAGGCCGCCCAGATGTCCAGGCCGTCCATGGCCACGCCGAATTCGGTGATGAGGTCATGGGTCTTGGCCAGCAGGTAGCGGTCGAGGACCTGAGACGAGTCGTACCGGGTCTGCGCCTGGTATCCGGTCTTCTCACCAGCCGGACCGTCGGCGGCATTGGAGTAGGTGGCGAAGAACTGCCACGTGTTCCACAGCGGGAGCACGACCTGGCGGACACCGTCGCGGATGCCCTGTTCGGTGACGACGAGGTTGCCGCCGCGCAGGATCGACGAAGCCATGAGGAACCAGCGCATGGCATCCGAGCCGTCGCGGTTGAAGACCTCGTTGACATCGGGGTAGTTGCGCAGAGACTTCGACATCTTCTGCCCGTCGGAGCCCAGCACGATGCCGTGGGAGATGCAGTTGGTGAATGCGGGCCGGTCGAAGATCGCCGTGGCCAGCACGTGCAGCAGGTAGAACCAGCCGCGGGTCTGTCCCACGTATTCGACGATGAAGTCGGCTGGGAAGTGGTTGTCGAACCATTCGGAGTTCTCGAACGGATAGTGCACCTGGGCATAGCTCATCGACCCGGAGTCGAACCACACGTCGAAGATCTCCGGGATGCGCTGCATCACCGACTTTCCGGTCGGGTCGTCCGGGTTCGGGCGGGTCAGATCGTCGACCCACGGGCGGTGAAGATCGACTTCGCCGGAGTCATTGCGCGGCAGGCGGCCGAAGTCGGCTTCGATCTCGTCAAGCGACCCGTACACGTCGGTGCGCGGGTAAGCCGGGTCGGAGGAGATCCAGACGGGGATCGGCGAACCCCAGAAGCGGTTGCGCGAGATCGACCAGTCACGGGCGTTCTCGAGCCATTTGCCGAACTGTCCGTGCTTGACGTTGTCGGGCACCCAGTTGATCTGCTCGTTGAGTTCGACCATGCGGTCCTTGAACTCGGTGACGCGGACGAACCAGGAGGACACGGCACGGTAGATCAGCGGGTTCCGGCAGCGCCAGCAGTGCGGGTAGGAGTGTTCGTAGGATTCGTGGCGGACCAGCAGCGCGGAACGGCCGTCCATCGGCCCCGTGTGGTTGCGCAGGTCCTTGATGATCGCCTTGTTCGCGTCGAATACCTGCTCGCCGGCGTAGTCGGGGACGGTCGAGTCGAAGCGACCGGCGTCGTCGACGGGACGGGCAGCGGTGATTCCGAAGGAGTCGGTGAGCTCCTTGTCCTCTTCACCGAAGGCCGGCGACTGGTGGACGATTCCGGTGCCGTCTTCGACGGTGACGAAGTCGGCGGCGAGGATCGTGTGCATCCGCTCGCCGAATTCCTCCTGGCGTCCCTCGAAATAAGGGAACGGAGGTTCGTAGGCTGCACCGACGAGTTCGCTGCCGGGGAAGGTCCGCAGAACCTGCGGGTCTTCGCCGAGTTCACGTGCATAGGCGCCGAGGCGCGCCTCGGCGAGGATGAGGGTCTTGCCCTGGAGCTCCTCGGCCCCGTCCTCACCGGGCACCACGGCGACCAGGGGGATCTCTGGGTTGACGGCCACGGCCTGGTTCGACGGAACCGTCCACGGTGTCGTGGTCCAGATGAGGACCCACTCGTCGGAATCCTTGAGCTTGTAGCCGATGGTCACGGCCGGATCCTGACGCATCTTGTATACGTCGTCATCCATGCGCAGCTCATGGTTCGACAGCGGCGTTTCGTCCTTCCAGCAGTACGGGAGGACGCGGTAGCCCTCGTAGACCAGGCCCTTGTCCCAGAGCTGCTTGAACGCCCAGATGACGCTTTCCATGTATTCGACATTGAGCGTCTTGTAGTCGTTGTCGAAGTCGACCCAACGACCCTGACGGGTCACATACTCTTCCCATTCCTGGGTGTAGCGCAGGACCGAGGAACGGCAGGCGTCGTTGAAGGCGGCCAGCCCCATGCGGCCGATCTCGGACTTGTCGGTGATGCCCAGCTGACGCTCGGCCTCGAGCTCGGCCGGCAGGCCATGAGTGTCCCAGCCGAATCGCCGGTCGACCTTTTTGCCCCGCATGGTCTGGAAACGCGGAACGACGTCCTTGACGTAGCCGGTGAGCAGGTGACCGTAGTGGGGCAGGCCGTTGGCGAAGGGAGGGCCGTCGTAGAAGACGAACTCGTTCTCGCCGTTCTCGCCGGCGTCGCGCTGAGCGATCGAGGCTTTGAAGGTGTCGTCCTCCTGCCAGTAGCGCAGCACAGCGTCTTCGATGGCAGGGAAGTTCGGGGCACTGGAGAGTCCGAACGTCGAGGTCGAAACCTTGGGATAAAGAGGCTGAGTCATGAGCGTCCTTCTGGGTCACTGCGGTCACTGTCACGAGGACGACAGTCTGCCGCGGTACCACCTCGCTTATCCGCTCTCCGACCGGTTCCGGTCAGTCAGCAGATCGCTCATTGACTAAGACGATGACGGGTCCACCCGTCCGGGTCTACTGAGAACACAGCGCTGTGCACGCTGGCTCTGTTCTTCCGGATGCTCCCCGGTGATAGCCGGATCGACGCAAGACAATCGTATACCGTCGACTCCGCCCGAGACCACTCGACAGGACATCTCAGTCACTTCGCCGAGGCGGCCCCGGGCAGGAGCCGTGCACGCTCAGAGTCCGCGGTTGCGGGCGACTTTGTGCTGGGCGGCCTGGGCGATCGGTCGGATGACCATGAGGTCGACATTGAAGTGGTGCGGTCGGGTCAGCGTGTACACGACGGCGTCGGCGACGTCGTCAGCGGTCAGCGGGTTCTCGACGCCTTCATAGACCTTCGCGGCCTTCGCTTCGTCACCGCCGACGCGTTTGTAGGTGAATTCGTCCGTGGCGACCATTCCGGGGGCGATCTCGATGACCCGCACGGGTTCGCCGGCGAGTTCGAGTCGCAGGGTCGCCGCCATCGAGTGGGTGCCGTGCTTCGCGGCGACGTAGCCTCCGCCTCCTTCGTAGGCCTGATGGCCCGCGGTCGAGGACATGACGACGATGTCCCCGCGGCCGGAGTCGATGAGGGCGGGCAGCAGTGCCTTGACGACGCGCAGGACACCGAGGACGTTGATGTCGAACATGTCCCGCCATCCGTCGATGGACGCCTCGGCGACGGTGTCGGTTCCGAAGGCGGCACCGGCATTGGCCACGAGGGAATGGACGACTCCCCCGGCGAGCACCTGCTCAGCCATGGATGCGACGGCGGCGTCATCGGTGAGGTCGGCGACGATGTAGTCGGCTCCGGTCTCCTCGGCGAGGGCCTTGAGTTTGTCCTCACGGCGGGCCACTGCCACGACGTCCCAGCCCTGCTCGCGCAGCTGTCGAACAGTGGCGGCACCGATTCCGGAGCTGGCTCCAGTGACTACGGCTCTGAGAGTTTCCATCTGTGTTCTCCTCTGTGGGGGCGGTTGCTGTGACGAGTCGGAACTCCGGTCGCGCGGATTTCCTGTTCGGGTTTCAGTCTACGGAGTCGGCTCCCGTCCGGGGGCAGTGTCCTCGGAACCGAGATCAATGTCGATCGAAGTTCTCAGGGACGGATCGGCCTGGCCCGGTTGATCGGGCGGGGCGTCTTCGGTCGGGGTCGTCGACTTGCTCGGTCGGGAATGTGGGTTGCGGGGCCCGCCTTCCCCGAAGACGGTGCGGAAGCCGGGGATCTTCACGGCAACCCAGGTGATCGCTGCGCTGACGATCGCGTAGGCGATCGGCATGATGACAGCGTGGAGAAGGACGCCGGGCACGGTGTCCGGCAGGCCCATGGCATTGCGCACCGGGTAGAGCAGAAGCGGATGGAGGAGGAACACGCCGAAGGAATACGGGTAGAAGCGGTGCAGCAGGCCGAATCCCTCACGCAGATGGAAGTGCAGGAGGAGATAGGCGGCCATGGAGGCGATGACGACCCCCGGGGCGAGGTACTCGTACGGGAACATCCACGGCTTCTCGCCGGGACCCAGTCCGGCCCAGACGGCGGTCCCGGCGATCGCGATTGCCAGCGTCGCCCAAGCGACGAGTGCGCCGCGGACGGACAGGACGATATCGCGCAGTACCCATCCGAGGATGTAGAAGCCGGCCATCGGCAGGAACCGAGTGGCGATATTGGCTTCGCCGACGTCGAAGATCATCGACACCCACTGGTCGGCCATGCCGATGCCGAGGAAGATCAGCCCCGTCCCCCATTGCAGCCTGCGGGAGCCGTGGACGCTGAGCAGGCGGAAGAACGGGGTGAGCAGGGTCAGCCCCGCGAGGACGTAGAGGAAGTAGAGCTGGACGAAGGGTGATCCGGTGAGGATCGCGATGCCAGGATTCCAGGATTCGTCGTCCGGCTGCAGGTAGTAGCGACGGAACAGGACATAGACGATGGTCCAGAATACGAGGGGGATGCCGATTCGCCAGACCCGTTTGGACAGGAACTTCCGCGGTTTGGTCCCCCTCGCGGGGTCGAGGGCCAAAGCCCCAGAGATCATGATGAACACGGGCACTGACCACCGACATGCGGAGTCGATGGCATTGGCCAGCCACCAGTCGGGACCCATTCCTGCGAAGTTCTCTTCGACGACGGTGCCCAGGGAATGAATAGCGACGACGGCGATGATCGCGATCGCCCGTGCCGGGTTCATCCACGCGGTCGACGTGGGTGGCGGGTTCTCAGTCGGAATTCGGTCCAAAGGGGCCATGCGTCCATATTCTCATTGCCTGCGACAGAACCGTCTCACTCCCCCTTCAGGGTGTGAGCCGCCCCACCGGACCGACGAAGGTGAGCCTGAGCAGGTGCGCTGCCCTCTCGCGCCGTCGAGGATTCGCATGTCAGCGGGCGCGAACCGGTTTGGCCGAAAGCGAACCGAGTGAGAAAATCAGCAACTATGAACACACCTGCCTTTTCGGACTCGACGCACGAGTCAGTGAACCTGCCCGACAAGCCGGCCCTCGAGGGCCTGCGGGACAAATGGGACGCCGCGTGGAGCGAGCAGAACGTCTACGCCTTCGACGTCGACACCGATCGCGAGCAGGTCTACTCGATCGACACTCCCCCGCCGACCGCCTCGGGGTCGCTGCACGTGGGACATGTGTTCTCGTACACGCAGACCGACATCATCGCACGCTACCAGCGGATGACGGGCAAGAACGTGTTCTACCCGCTGGGATGGGACGACAACGGCCTTCCGACCGAACGCCGGGTGCAGAACTACTACGGCGTCACCTGCGATCCCAGCCAGCACTATGACCCGGACTTCCAGCCGCCGGCGAAGGCGCCGAAGAATTCGCGTGACTTCGTCAAGGTCTCTCGCCAGAACTTCATCGAGCTGTGCGAGAAGCTCTCGGCCGAGGACGAGAAGGTGTTCGAGGACCTCTTCCGCTCCACCGGACTGTCGGTGGATTGGAAGTACACCTACCGCACGATCGATGACGATTCCCGTGCCGTGAGCCAGCGCGCCTTCCTCACCGACCTCAAGAACGGGCACGCCTATTCGCAGGACGCCCCGACCATGTGGGACGTGACCTTCGGTACTGCGGTCGCTCAGGCCGAACTCGAGGATCGGGAGCGGGAAGGCGCCTATCACAAGGTGAAGTTCTTCCCCGAGGGCGCCGATGGCCTGGCCGACACCTCAGCTGAGCCGATCATCATCCTCACCTCGCGCCCGGAGCTCATTCCCGCCGTCGTGGCGCTCGTCGCGCAGCCGTCGTGGGGCGCCGCCCTGCCGCTGCTGCT
>HHCFD02800__coassemble_867_pt1 | contig 12452 bp, 5 predicted proteins | sample HHCFD02800__metabat2_low_PE_039 | metagenome-assembled genome bin HHCFD02800 | reverse complement strand
TTCGGCGGATCGGCTTTCGGAGTCTTCTTCTCTTCCTTCTTCGTCGGCTGCTCGCTCGGCGCAGAGGTTTCGGAGACCGGGGTGGGCTCCTCTTCTCCCGAGTTGAATGCGATGATGACGATGCCGAGCACGATTGCCGCAACGACCGCGAGACCGAGAACCAGCCACAGGAAGGGCTTCCGAGTGGCCGCGGGGTCACGCTCCTCGGGACCTGATCCTCCCGATCCGCTGCCGGAACCGCCGGAGGCAGCGCTGCCGCCAGAGCCCGCGCCGCCGCTGCCGGCCGCGGCTGCGGCGCCAACCGTTGCGGTATTCGCACCCGGACCAGCGGCGGTCTTCGTCGCTCCGCTGCCTGCACCACCGGCCGAGCCCGCGGGCTTGGATGCACCGGATTCGGAGGTACCGGACGTGGAACCGCTGGACTTGTCGGCATGGGCTTTCGCCCCGACGCCGGCGCCCGCTGCAGCTCCCGCCGCCGCGGCTCCGGCCACGGCAGCACCAGCTGCCCCGGCGGCCTTGTTCCGGTTCTTCGCAGACGCAGCCTGTGCTGCGTCGGTGGAATCGCTGTGCTGCTGGCGCGGTTTGCCGGCCTTGCGCTCGGCTGGACGGATGGATGAGGAGCCCGTGGCCGCCTCGGTGCTGGGCTCATTTACGGAGTTCTGATCATCGGCAGCACTGCGATCGTCAACGGAGTCCGGGGACAGCCGACGCATCTCCTTCGGCGGGGCGGCAGCATTGGCTTCCTGCTGACGGGCGGTCGAACTCGCCTCGAAAGCGGCGAGACGCCTGCGCGCCTCGTCCTCCTTGGCCTTCGCGATCCGACGTTCGCGTTCATACTCGCGTCGCTGATGTTCCCGCTGCTGCTCGTTGGTTTCGAACATACCGCCGAGGAACCAGGACCCGTCGTCCTCATCCTCGTCGTCCATGATCACGCGGGTATCGTTCTCATCACCCTCGTCATCGTTCTCTGGGACGATCTCGAGTGCCTGAGTATCGGGATCCGAATCGTCTTCCCGGCTCATGATCGGGGTCGTGAGGTTCTCGTCGTATTCGTGCTCTGCGTACTCCGAATACTCCGAATACGTCTGCTCCGGCTGCCATTCCTCCCAGTCCTGGGCGGCGCTGTCGAGCTGTTCCTTGGCGATCGGGAAGCTCGAAGCTTCGCGCATCTGCATCCGGTCGGCGTACCGGCCGGTGGTGTGTCCGACCACTCCGGCAGCCAGTCCCCGCGTTCCCGGACGGGTGATGCCGATCCGCACGAGGGCAGCCTGCACCTGATCTTCGCTGGCGCTGGCCGCGCCCTCAGGACCGGGCCCGATGGTCTTCGAACGAGGTGCGGGCAGACTGGTGGCTTCGTCGAAGCTGCGCGGCGACTGATCGAAGAGGTTCTCGTTCTCCGCCACCGGAGCTCGATTGACATAGCGCAACAGCTCGGGATCCCAGTCGTCGATGTAGCCGAGCACCTCGGCGACCGAACCCGGGCCGGGATCCGAGCCCGTGATGATTCCGCTGACGAAATCATCGAGCTTGTCCGGGACCTCGGGGTTGAGAGCCTGGGCCCGGGCGATCCGGGCATTCTCCTTCTCCGCAGGAGGAATGCCGTCGAACGACTCCTCGCCGGGCCAGAACCCGGTCAGAGCCGTATAGAAGAGCTGGACGAGAGCCAGAGCGTCTCGCCGTGACGCCTTCGTGGGCGTGTAGTCCTTCTGCTCGACGAGCCCGGTGTCCAGCGCCAGCGCCGCATCGATGCCGATGCCTGCGATGATCACCGCACCCTTCGAGGTCAGACCGACAACGCTCGGCCGCAGGAACATGTGGAACAGTCCCCGCCTGGCCGAGGTGACGAGCGCCGAGCCGACCTCGCCGATGAGTGCGCACGCGGCATCGACGGGCAGCGGCGAACGCGGCAGGATCTGGTTGAACGGCGTCACCGCGATGCGCTTGATGACGATGTAGTCCAGCCCGTTGGAATGTCCGACGTCGAGCGTCGGGGCGATGCGCGGGTCGCCGAGAATCGATACGCGACGGGCGGCCTCGAGAACATCGTTGGAACCATCGGCATCAGCGACGAGGATGAGCACGGGTTCATCGAGGATCGCATCGAGTCCGGTGCAGACGGCACCGACTTCGGGTTTCTCGGGAAGCCACCGGCGGTCGACGGTCGATACGACATAACGGCCGGCCACCACCATGCCGGGTTCGATATCGATCAGGGCGACCACCTCCGGTGGGGATTCAAAGGGCTCAGGCTGTTTTCCTTAGTTTTCCAGCTACCACGCCAATAATCGAATGCAACTCTCTGACTTTGAGCAAATAACAAGCTCCGATGAAGAACAGCAGCATCACGGTGCCGACGATGGCCGTGGTGATGAACGCCTGCCACCGTCCTGCCAAGGCGAAGTCCGGGAAGAAGTAGAGCAGACCGAACCCTGCCCCTCCGGCGACGATCGCTGCGAGGAGGAACTTGAGATGCGAAGTGAGGATCTCCCGCAGATCGATGGCGCCGAGGCGCTTCTTCAGCACCGCGAACGAGATGATCATCGCCATGAGGTACCCGAGGCTCATGACGAGGCCGATGATCGCCACCGTCACCGACTTGGGGAAGATCGTCGCCGAGAGCACCGCCAGGGACTGGAAGATGATCTGCGGCAGCTGGATGAGGAACGGAGTCTTCGCGTCCTCGTAGGCGTAGAAGACCCGCTGCGCGAGGTAGTTCGCGCTGAAGGGAATGAGCCCGAAGACCATCGTGATGATGACCAGTCCGATGGCCGTGGCCTGCTCCCGTCCCTCACCGGCGATGATCATTGCGACGGGGGTGGCGAGGACGATGAAGGCCACGGCGGCGAAGGAGTTGACGAAGCCGACCATCCGCACGCCCATCGAGAAGTCGCCGACGACGGCCTCGGTGTCATTGTTCGCTGCGTCCTTGGCCAGGGAGGTGAACAGAGCCGTGGCCAGAGAGACCGCGATGAGGGAATGCGGGAGCATGAAGACGAGGTAGGCGGTCGTATATGCGGCGTTCGAGGCGTTTCCGTCGCCGGGGATCGACGCTCCCGAGGCGACGCGGGAGATGACGAGGAAGCCGATCTGACCGATGAGCATGGCCGAGAACGTCCAGAACGCGACCTTTCCGGCCGTGCCGAGACCGACCCCGCGGAACCCGAAGGTCGGCTTGTACTTGAAGCCGATCCGCTTGAGCGGCCAGATGAGGATGAGGGCCTGTGCCGCGACGCCGAGGGTGGCCGTGCCCGCGATGAGGGCGATCTTGTCCGGGGACCAGGTGTCGAGATCGTGCGGTGAGGCGTTGTTCGTGCCGAAGATGAGGATGAAAGCGGCGAGACCGGCGATCGCGACGACGTTGTTGAGCACGGGTGCCCACATATAGGGGCCGAACGACGACTTCGCATTGAGCACTTGGCCGAGCAGCGTATAGAGACCGTAGAAGAACAGCTGCGGCAGACACCAGAATGCGAAGGCGGTGGCCAGCGCCATCTGCTCATCGCTCCACCCCGACGAGTAGAGCCAGACCAGCAGCGGAGCCGCGGCGGTGGCGATGATGCTCACGCCCGCGAGGAGCAGGAAAGACAGCGTCAGCAGCCGATTCGTGAAGTCGGTACCGCCGTCCTCTCGTTTGGAGGCACGCACGATCTGCGGGACGAGCACAGCATTGACCACGCCGCCTGCCAGCAGCATGTAGAGCGTGTTCGGCACCTTGTTCGCAATGTCGAAGGCATCGGCCTGAACTGCGGTGACGCCGATCGCGGTGGCCAGCATCGAGGCTTTGACGAAGCCGAGCACACGAGAGGTCATGGTGCCGGCGGTCATGATCGCCGAGGACCGGGCCAGGGATGAGAAGCTGGACACGCTCTACCTCTTTTCAGGGTCGTCGTCGGTCTTGGCGCGGGCCATGGCATCGGCCAGCTGCTGTTCGGGGATCTTCGGTCGCCCGCGGGAAATGGTCTTGATCAGGCCGATGACGAACACGACGGCCAAGCCCAATCCGATCACAGCGGTGCCGATGTTCTCCCAATCGGCGCGGACCCGCACCATGAGTGATTCGTGTTTGGGCAGGACCACCTCGTCGGCGGTGACCATCTCGATCGTCGTCGGCACATCGGCGTTGGCGAGTCCTTCGACGGGCACGTCCACACGCATCGTCTCCGCGGCGGGCACCTTCACGGTCTCCGTCTCCTGCGCCCGCAGCTGCGGAGTGTTCGGCTTCATCCGGATCCGCAGGGTCGCCTCGGCGGGGGAATCATTGACGATCGTGACCGGAATCGTCGTCTTCTCACCGGTGACGAGGAGGACGGACGATCCCTTGCGCAGACGGAGGCTGTCCATGAGCTTCTCGCTCTGCTCACGGGCCTGCCCGGCGCAGATGTTCGCGTTCCGGCCCAGCGTCCACGCCGCCGAGGTGCACGTGAGCAGTTCACGGTCGAGCCGGATATCGGCGCTCTCCCGGTCGCTGAAGACGCTGTTGAAGTCCTCTTGGTTCGCCCGGGTCTCGGCCAGGGATTTCACTGCCCTCTTCCGGATGTGCGGAGCGTCGGAATCCGTCCGCAGCAGTCCGCGCGACTCGGATCCGGAGTCGAGGATCTCATCGACCCCGGTGGGGGCGATCCACGGTGCCGAGCTCAGATCCTCGACGGTCTGCTCCCAATTCGCCGAGGCGGCCGCGCGCGGGAGTGGAACGAACAGGCTCCGGGTGCGGTAGGGGGCCTCGGATTGGATCACCGCAGATTCCGCGACGAGCTCGGACAGTGCCCCGGCCGGGTTGTCCGCGGCGATCGCCTCGGCGCTCATATCCGTGAGCTCCGAATCGGAGACGAGGGTGTCGATCGTCGACTCCCCGTCATCGGTGATCGTCGTCTGCGAATGCGCATCATCGTGGATGCCGGTGATCGAGGGCTGCTGAGCATCGCTGATGATCGCGGTGGAATTGCCGGACTTCTTCAGGGCACGCAGGCCGTTCTTCGTCGCACTTCCGGCCACCGGCCAAGCGATGTCCGTGCGGGCATCGGGGAAGACGTCTTTGACGATCTCACGCTGCTTCTGAGCGAAGGTGGAGAGCCGGTCGATCTTGGTCCCGCGCAGAGCGCTGAGGTCGGGATCGCCATAGGGCAGAGCGACGATCGTGTGCTTCTGCGCCGCCTCCACGAAGTCCTGATACCAGGAGCCGAGGCGTTTGCGCTGTTCTTCTGCGGCTTCGAGCTCGGCGGCGCTGGAATCGGCGTCATCGTTCTCCGGTGCCCCGACCGGCGGCGACTGGGTCTCATCGCCTTCGCCCGCACTGGGTTCTTCGGTCTCCTCCGGTGCGTCGGCGGCCGGAGGTTCGGCGATCGCGGCTTCGAAGGAGGCGATGACGCGCGGATCGACCGCCAGAGCGAGTTCCTTGTGTTTCAGGAGCTTCGCGATCGTGTCGAGCGAACCGCCTTCGGCGATGGCGGCATCGAGCCGGTCGGATGGGATGAGTCCGCCCTCGGAATGGCCGGGCAGGGTGACGGGAGCGAGCACGCTGATCTTCGTCTGATCGAACTCCGGGTCCGGGTACCAGGTGGTGAAGCCGAGGGCAGAGGCCCGCAGACCGGTTTCGTCGCCGAGCTGGACCGCCAGCCCCCGCGGGCCCCAGGAACTCACGGGTGAGGACTTGCTCAGTTCGAGGTCGTCGGCGGGAACACGGAAGGTGAACTCCGCAGTGGCACCGGGATCGATGGTGTCCTCGAACGAGGTGTCGAGGGTGCTTCCCGAGTCGTCATCGGAATCGGTGTCGTTGTCCTTCTTCGCCTTCTCTCTGGCCTCGGTGCCATCATGTTCGAGATCGGCGACGGTGCGGTGCTGTGCCTGTCCCTGCTTCCAGGAATCAAGGCGGGATTCGGAATCGAGCTTGCGGGTCGACATCTGCAGACTCAGGCTCGGCTTCTCGACCGCCTTCTTCGTCGTGTTCGAGATCGTGCCCCGCACGGTCAGCGTGCCTTCGTCATCGATCCACGGAGTCACCTCGTCGAGGGTGATCGAGACTTCGTCCTTATCGGCATCGGAGTCCTTGTTCGCATCGGTGCTGGCGGCTGCCGGCGCGGCGGTGCTGGCGGCTGCCGGCGCGGCGGTGAGCAGCGGGTATGCGAAAACTGACCCTGCGAGCAGCAGGAGTGTGCTCAGCAGGGCGGTGAGGAATCGCATACGGCGGATCGGAATGGGTTTCACTGCTCCAGTCGGGACACCATCGGTCGGGCGGCGGCGACGATTCGGCGCTCATTGGCGAACGACAGTCGCGAACGCAGGTCATTGAAGGGCACCCACGCCGCATCGATCGCTTCTTGGTCAGGATCATTATCCACGGTCAGAGTCCCCGACTGTGCACGCAGCAGGAAATGGTGGACGAGTTTGTGGATCCGGATTCCGGTCACGGTGAACCAGTAGTCGACGGTTCCCAGGGGACAGATGATCTGCCCCGCGATCCCGGTCTCCTCTTCGACCTCACGGCGGGCCGCCTCGGCGGGGGTCTCCGTTCCTTCGAGATGCCCCTTGGGAAGGCACCACTCGATCCGACCGGCGCGATTGATGCGGGCGATGACGGCCACAGCCAGCAACGGATGAGAGAAGTCGACAACGATGCCACCGGCGGAGATCTCCTCCACTGTGGTGCGGCGGGACGTGCGGGGTCCCGGCTTGGGCATCGGTGTGGTCATTCTCCTACCTTAGTAGGCGAAGCTTGGAAGTTTCGTGTCATCGGCTCCCGGTAGTCTTATGGGGACCGGAACTCGCGCCTGGACGCGGGAGGCGAGTTCCCACGGGCAAGAGCAGAAATCTGAAGAACCGAAGGAGCTCGGTGGATCCGCAGACCGCGCACAACCGACTGCACGACAAGCTCGACGAACTCGAGCACATCCTCGGCCCGCTGGGTCAGAGGTTCTCCTCAGCCGGTTTCGAACTCGCCCTCGTCGGCGGTTCCGTCCGTGATGCGCTGCTCGGTCGCCCCATGCCCGACCTCGACTTCACCACCGATGCCCGCCCCGACGACATCCTTCGGCTGATCTCCGACTGGGTCGACACTCACTGGGACATCGGACGCGAATTCGGCACCATCGGGGCCGTGAAGTCCGGTGTGCAGATCGAGATCACGACCTACCGCGCCGAAGCCTACGAGGAGGACTCGCGCAAACCGGTGGTCGCCTTCGGCACGGACCTCGACGCCGACCTCGTCCGCCGCGATTTCACGATCGGGGCGATGGCGATCCGTCTGCCCTCGAAGACCTTCGTCGATCCGCACCAGGGGTTCGATGACCTCATCGCCGGTCGCATCCGCACCCCCGGCACGGCCGCAGACTCGTTCTCCGATGACCCGCTGCGGATGATGCGCGCGGCCCGGTTCACCTCGCAGCTCGGGCTCGATCCCGTGCCCGAGGTGGAAGCGGCGATGACGGCGATGGCCGATCGGATCGAGATCATCTCCGCCGAACGCGTCCAGGTCGAACTCGTCAAGCTCATCACCGGCATCGACCCGGTCGCCGGAATCGACCTGCTGGTGCGCACCGGCATCGCCGATTATGTGCTGCCCGAGGTGTCCGGACTGCAGCTCGAGACCGATGAGCACCATCGACATAAGGACGTCTACCAGCATTCGCTGACCGTGCTGCGTCAGGCCGTCGAACTCGAGAGCCGATATGCCGCGGCTCAAGAGAAGGCCGGAATGGCCGACGACGATCCGCAGCGCCTGCGCGTGCCGGACTTCGTCGTGCGTTTCGCCGCGCTCATGCACGATGTCGGCAAGCCCGCCACTCGGCGCTTCCAGCCCGGCGGTGCCGTGACGTTCTACCATCACGATGCGGTCGGTGCGAAGCTCACGGCCAAGCGGATGAAGGCGCTGCGCTTCGACAAGGACACGACGAAGGCGGTCGGCCGCCTCGTCGAACTGCACCTGCGCTTCTACGGGTACGGCGATGCCGGGTGGACGGATTCTGCGGTGCGCCGCTATGTCACGGACGCCGGACGGCTGCTCTCCCGCCTGCACATCCTCACCCGCGCGGACGTCACCACCCGCAACAAACGCAAAGCCGACCGTCTCGCTTTCGCCTATGACGATCTGGAAGAGCGCATCGAGGCTCTGGCAAAGCAGGAGGAACTCGATTCGATCCGCCCGGATCTCGACGGCAAGCAGATCATGGCGATCCTCGATATCGAACCATCGCCGCTGGTGGGCAAAGCCTATAAGCATCTGCTCGAGTTGCGGATGGAGAACGGCCCGCTCGGAGCCGAACGTGCCGAGGCGGAGCTGCGGGAATGGTGGGCTGCTCAGGGGCAGTGACCGACCCCCGCTGACTCACCGACTGATCAGTGCTGATAGCTTCGTTATCGTTTAGATTTGTGTGTGACGTCACACGCTGTGACAGTTGCGAGAAGGTGAGGAGACCACAATGACAGTGACCGAGGAATTCCGCGCTGCCCGTGACAAGTTGATCGAACTCCGCAGCGATTACGACGCTGCCCGTGAACAGTTCGAATGGCCGAGGTTCGATCACTTCAATTTCGCTCTCGACTGGTTCGACAAGATCGCCGAGAACAACGACAAGCCCGCTCTGTGGATCGTCGAACAGGACGGATCCGAGGGCAAGTGGAGCTTCGCAGAGCTGTCCGCGCGTTCGAACCAGGTGGCCAATCACTTTCGCCGTGCCGGGATCAAGCGGGGCGACCATGTCATGGTGATGCTCAACAACCAGGTCGAACTGTGGGAAACGATGCTCGCCGGCATCAAGCTCGGCGCCGTGCTCATGCCCGCAACCACGCAGTTGGGACCGGTCGACCTCAACGACCGTGCCGAGCGCGGTCATGCGGAGTTCGTCGTCGCCGGCACCGAGGATGCCGCGAAGTTCGATGACGTCGATGTCGATGTCGTGCGTATCGTCGTCGGCGGGGAGCCCACCCGTCAGCAGGACTACGCCTACTCCGATGCCTTTGAGGAGAGCACCGAATTCGATCCTCAGGGCAGTTCCCGGGCCGATGACCTGATGCTGCTCTACTTCACCTCGGGCACCACCTCGAAGGCGAAGATGGTCTCCCATACGCATGTCTCCTACCCCGTCGGCCACCTCTCGACGATGTACTGGATGGGACTGACCCCCGGCGACGTCCACCTCAATGTCGCTTCGCCCGGCTGGGCCAAGCACGCCTGGTCGAACATCTTCACCCCGTGGATCGCCGAGGCCTGCGTCTTCCTCTACAACTACTCGCGCTTCGACGCCAATGCCCTCATGGAGACCATGGATCGGGTGGGTGTCACGAGCTTCTGTGCCCCGCCGACCGTGTGGCGCATGCTCATCCAGGCCGATCTCAGCCACCTGAAGAATCCTCCGACGAAGGCCCTCGGCGCCGGTGAGCCGCTCAACCCCGAGATCATCGACCGCGTGCACAGCGAATGGGGCGTGCTCATCCGCGACGGCTTCGGCCAGACCGAGTCGACCCTGCAGATCGGCAATTCGCCCGATCAGGAACTCAAGTACGGTTCGATGGGCAAGGTGCTGCCCGGTTTCGATGTCGTGCTCATCGACCCGGCGACCGGTGAGGAAGGCGACGAGGGTGAGATCTGCCTGCGCCTCGATCCTCGGCCCATCGGTCTGACCACCGGGTACTGGAGCAACCCGGAGAAGACCGCCGAGGCCTTCGAAGGCGGTGTCTACCACACCGGCGACGTGGCTTCCCGCGACGAGGACGGCTACATCACCTATGTCGGCCGCGCCGACGATGTGTTCAAGGCCAGCGACTACCGACTCTCCCCCTTCGAGCTCGAAAGCGTGCTCATCGAACACGAGGCCGTCGCCGAGGCGGCTGTTGTGCCCTCGCCGGATCCGGTGCGACTGGCTGTGCCCAAGGCGTATGTCGTCGTGTCGAGCAAGTTCGCTGCCGATGCCGATACTGCACGGTCGATCCTCGCCTACTGCCGTGAGCACCTGGCACCGTACAAGCGCATCCGACGCCTAGAGTTCGCCGAGCTGCCGAAGACGATCTCCGGCAAGATCCGTCGCGTCGAGCTGCGGGCCCGCGAAGACCAGCTGCATCCGTTCAGCGGCGAACCCGTCGTCGAGGGCAACGAGTACGCCGATACGGACTTCGACCTCAAGAGCTGAGCGCGCGGCGGCCCTCGTTCAAGCGAAAGCGCGCTTTTCGATCGGTACACGGGTCGAAAAGTGCGCTTTCGCTTGAACGAGGCGCTGCGGAGGTCTGAGGCGCGGGGGAAACCTGCGGTCGGCAGTTGAATGTGAGCAAACACGCACTCGCCATGGTTGATTCTGCGGCAGTGAATTAAAATGCCTGGTGAGATGCCGAATACGGGGTTACTCAGAGAGCTGTTCGGTAACCTGGCGTGTCGGCAGGGTGTCAGGCTCAGCACTTTTTCATCCTCTACTAATGAATGCGTGCGAGACTGATTGGCGTCTTTGACCTTTTTCGGACCTCGTCGCCACGCATTGCGGCAGGCTGACTGACCTGGAGGACCTTGGGTGGCTAAGGGACAACACACAGCCAAGAACATCGGCAGGAATACGAAGAATCTGCTCAACTACCCCAGAGCGGGTGTGAGCGGATGGACTCGCTTCCTGCCGAGCATCCGCGTACTCGTCGTCGGCGGGCTCAGCCTCGTCATCGCCCTGTGCGTGGCCTTCGCCGTCGGATATGCCGCAACGGACATCCCCGAGCCGAACCTCGAGGCCACCGGTCAGACCTCGACGATCTACTACAGCGACGGCAAGACGCCGATCGGCCAGTACAAGGTCGAAGATCGCAAGTCCGTTGAGATCGACGAGATCTCCGAACCCATGCAGAAGGCCGCGATCGCCGCCGAGGACACCTCGTTCTACGAGAACCGCGGCATCTCGATCAAGGGTCTCTCCCGCGCCGTCGTCGGCGTGGCCACGAACCAGTACGCGGGCGGCGGTTCCACGATCACCCAGCAGTACGTGAAGAACTTCTACCTCACGAACGAGCACTCGCTTGATCGCAAGATCAAGGAGATGTTCATCTCGCTCAAGATCGACCAGCAGCAGTCGAAGGACGAGATCCTCGCGAACTACCTCAACACCATCTACCTCGGCCGTCGCTCCTACGGCGTCGAAGTGGCAGCTCAGAACTACTTCGACAAGCCGGCCTCGGAACTCGACGTCAGCGAGTCCGCTCTGCTGGCCGCGATGATCCAGCGCCCAGGTGCCGCCGACCCCTCGGACAACCCGGAGATGTACGAAGACCGCTTCAACTACGTGGTCAAGAACATGGTCGACGAAGGTTTCATCACCGAGGAGCAGGCCGCGAAGGTCGAGATGCCCGAGGTGCGGAAGCAGAACAAGGAGTCCTCCCTGTCGGGTCAGAAGGGCTACATGTGGGACTTCGTCCGCCGTGAAGCGCTGCGCAAGCTTGATATCGACGAAGCTCAGCTCGACCGCGGAGGTTACAACATCGTCACCACATTCGACAAGGATCGGATGAAGGCTGCGGAAAAGGCGATCAAGACGCTCCCGCAGGATCAGCCGGAAGGCATGCAGGCCGGACTCGTCTCCATCGACCCGGATGACGGCGGAATCGAAGCCTTCTACGGTGGCAAGAACTACCTCGATCAGGCGTTCAACGCCTCGACGCAGAGCCATGTGCAGGCCGGTTCGACGTTCAAGCCCTTCGCGCTCGTCGCCGGTCTGGAGAACGGCGTGCGGCTGACCGATTCGTACCCGGGTGCCAGCCCGACGACGCTGAACAACGACGGCACTCCGTGGGAGGTCAACAACTTCGCCGGTACGAGCTACGGCCCCGTCAGCCTGCTCAAGGCGACGCAGTCCTCGATCAACACCGCTTACGCCGCACTCAATGTGCAGGTCGGGCCGGAGAAGACCGTCGACGTCGCAGAACGTGCGGGCCTGAGTCCGAACTGCACCGACAAGGAGAAAGCGTCCGGTGATACCGGCGGCTGCTCGATCGATCTGACCAAGAACCCCTCGAACGTGCTCGGTACCCCCAGCGTCAAACCCATCGACATGGCGTCGGCGTACGCGACATTCGCCGCGAACGGCGTCCACCACGAGACCCACTCGATCAAGAAGGTCACAAAGGGTGCCGAGGACGAGGAAGTCTACAAGGCCGAGACCAAGGGCAAGCGCGTCTTCGACAAGGCCGTTGGTGCTGAGACCTCGTACGCCCTGAGCCAGGTCGTTCAGGGCGGTTCGGGCAGCTACGCCCAAAACCTCGGACGCCCCGCGGCCGGTAAGACCGGTACCACGACGGGTAATACAGCGGCTTGGTTCTCCGGTTACACTCCGAACCTCGCGACATCTGTCGTGCTGTACCGCGAGGTCGACGGCAAGCAGACGTCGATCGGCGCGTATGGCGGTCGCGGCGAAGTCACCGGTGGTTCGTTCCCGGTCCAGGTCTGGACGGACTACATGCAGACGGCGCTCGAGGGAGAGAAAGTCGAACAGTTC
>HHCFD02800__coassemble_866_pt1 | contig 12456 bp, 8 predicted proteins | sample HHCFD02800__metabat2_low_PE_039 | metagenome-assembled genome bin HHCFD02800 | reverse complement strand
TTCTTCTTCACCTCGATGTTCTATTCCGTCGATGTCCTCATTCGCGACCAGACCCTGCAGTCGATCCAGGTAGGAGCGGTTGGCGACGGCCACCTCGGCGGGGAATCCGGTGAAGGAGGCGGGGAGGACGAGGGCGACCTTGTCGAGGCCGCGGGTCACGGGATGAGCGATGCTCAGCAGGTGGAGAAGCCCACCGGCGGACATCGAGACGCCCAGCGCCCGGCTCGCCGAGGTGGTGCTCACGGCGTCGGCGAGCACCTCGGCGATCTGTGGGTAGGTCCATCCGGGGCCGGGTGAGGGGCGGCCGCCGTGGCCGGGCAGGTGGAGGAAGTGGCGCGTGCCGGTGATGCCGGTGCCGAAGGGGCGGGTGTCGCGGATTGCGCCGGCGAACCCGTGGCCGAAGAGGGTGTGCGGGTCGCCGGTTCCGAACGTGGCGATGAAGCCGGAATCGGGGCCCGGCAGGTTGAGGTCTGTGCTCATGCGGTGAGTGTGGTCAGCCGGTGCGCGGCGTCAGCGGTTGCGGTAGCGCGGGTCGACGGCACGGACCTTCGGACGCACATCGGTGAGGTAGACGATGCCGGCGACGAGGGCGATGATGTTGAGGAAGATCATGCTCATGCCCATCGGCGGCAGGGCGATGAGGGCGAGCGCGAGCCCGACGCCGAGGAGGATGACCCAGAACTTCTTGCTCTGCTTGTCCACGGCGCGGTAGTTCTCGTCCTTGAAGCGGAGGCAGTCGATGAACGCCCAGAGCTGGACGACGAATGCGGCCACCGTCAGGGCAAGAAAGACGAGACGCTGAAAGCCCGCGATGTATTCCATGGCCCCAGCCTAGCAATCTCGCGCTTTCGGGGCAGTTCCGGCCCGGAGATCCTCGGCAATTGCCCACCCGCAACCCACGGCTTTCACAGTGGGTGCTGGGTGCCCCGAGGCTGCAGTCCGTGGACCGCGCCCAGGCCCACGCTGGCAAGTTCGTCGACCTGCACTCAGTTCAGGCCGTCGCTGCCCCAGCTCAGAGGATCCCGGTCGTGCGGATGAGGGCACACACGCCCATGCCGATGGCCACGGCGAGCAGCATCGGCACGCGCAGGATCGCGGCGAGCACTCCGGCACCGACGCCGATGAGGCGGGCGGGATCGGCGATGTCCTTGCCGTCGAAGACCGCGGTCGTCGCGAAGACGGCACCGATGAGCACGACCGTGGCTCGGTCCATCCACATCGTCACGCGTTCGGTCGAGTCGGCTGAGCCCGAGGACTCCCCGGGTGCGGAGGTCTGGGCGAGTGCGGAGGATTCGCCAGACGGGACGGACTGGCCGGACGCCGAGGATTCTCCATGCTCGGAAGATCCGGCCCCCACCGAGGCGGTCGATGGAGTACGTCGACGACCCCTCACAGCGATCGCCGCTCCCACCTTCACTCCGGCGAAGCGCATGAGATAGGTTCCGAGACTCAGCCCGGCCAGGGCGATGAGAAAGCTGACGGCGCTCATCGGTGCCCCTCCCCTCGAGTCGCGGATTGCGTTCGGTCGTCACTGCGCTGTTCGGCACCGGGCAGTTCAGCATCGCCCTGATCGGCACTGCGCTGATCGACACCGTGCTGTTCGGCGCGGTTGTCTCCGGAGCGGCGGCGGATGAATGAGCGCACGGCCCAGCCAGCGGCGACGAAGACGAACACGGACAGCGAGGTCACTGCCCCCAACCCGAGCGGCAGCAGCGGGGTCAGACCCACGGCGATGAGGATGCCGATGACGGTCAGCGAGAGCGTGACCTTGTTCTTCAGATCCCCGCGGATGAGGCAGAAGAGGATGATGGGGAAGGCCGCGTCGAGTCCGAGCAGGTCCGCGTTGATGACATTGCCCAGCCACTGTCCGACCATGGCGCCGCCGGGCCACATGATGGCGATTGCGGCACCCATGAGCAGGAACGCATGCCATTTCGCGCGATCGTTGTGCCCGGTGCGCGAGATCGCGGTGGATTCGTCGTTGATCCAGTGGGAGGCGATGAGAGCTCGCCAGTCCTGCGGGAAGAAAGGGCCGACCGCAACGCCGAAGGCGAAGTTCCGGGAATTGACGAGGAGCCCCGCGAGCACCGCGAGAATCGGGGCACCGCCGGCGGCGATGACGCCGACGAAGGTGAACTCGGCAGCACCGCCGAGAGCGAACATCGCCAGCAGCAGCGTCTGCCACCAGGCGAAACCGGAGACCGCGGAGATCGCCCCGTACGACAGCGCGACTGCGATGATCGTGATGGTGACGATGGCGACCGCACGATAGGTCGAGCCGGGAAGAACTCGCTCGACGCGAGGCTTCCGCTCAATCGTGCGAAATAATGAACCCATGTTCCATACAGTGCACCCTCGCCGATCGTTCGTCAACCCGAACGAGCGACCCGCTATAGTGAACCCATGACTTCTCGAAGCAACGATGATTCGCTGAACGACTCGCAAAGCAGTGCCGACCCCGCTTCCACCTCAGATTCCGACCCCGCTTCCGCCCCTGTTGCCGGCACCGGGCTCTCGCCGAGTCAGCAGATCGCTGCGGCCCTGAAGCGCGAACGGCTGCGCGCCGGACTCTCTTTGTCCGAAGTCGCCAGAAGGGCAGGAATCGGGAAGTCGACGTTGTCCGGACTCGAGACGGGAAGCGGCAATCCGAGCCTGGAGACGATGTGGGCACTGGCCGCTGCGCTCGATATCCCTCTCGCTCGCCTGCTCGACCCTCCCCCGCATGAGGTGGCGCTGCAGCATGTCGGCGATATGCCCAGCCTGCCGTCGACGACCGCGAACTATGTGGCCACTCTGCTCTCACCGTCGCCGACGAATGCCCGTCGCGACGTCTACTTCATCCAGGCCGAACCGGGCGAGCCGCGCGAATCTCAGCCGCATCCCCAGGGCACGATCGAACATGTCATCCTCGGCCGCGGGGCGGCACGGATCGAGGTCCTCGGAAAGTCGTATGACTTGGGGGTCGGCGACTACCTCACTCACCCGGGCGATCAGCCCCATCGATTCACGGCTCTGGCGCCGGGCACGAACGCCGTCTTCGTCGTCGAAAGCAGCTGACCGCACCTCAAAGCCCATTCGTGGCACGGCCTGTCAGTCGCGGACCCCATTCGAGCTCCGCCCCGTTCGGCGCACGGCCGGCAGAGTGGGCCCACACAACGCGCGACGCCCAGCGCTTTAAGCGCACTATCCGCAGATCGACAGCGGTATCACAGACTATTCAACGACCGGACCGTCATCGCCTTCGGCGTTCTCCGCCAGCGGCGGAAGCCGCGACTGTGCCTCCTCGCGTGTCAGCCCTGCGGCCTGCAGCAGGTCGACGGCGACTGTGCGCAGGAGCAGGACCATCGACTCGTCGTGGATGTCCCAATCGGGTTTCGCTCGCGGATCCAAAGCGCCCGCGGCTTCGGACAGGGCCGCCTCGGCGAGGGAACGGTCGGTGCCGCGGCGCAGAGCGATCTCGAGCTTCTTCGCACCGTCGGCCAAGGATCCGACGTAGTCGGCGATGACGGGTTTGGCGACGCCGAGCTCGGTGATGCCGACTACGCGGCGGGCGATGACTCGCATGGTCCGCATCGCGCGGTCGGAGAATGTGTGAGCACGGGACAGGCGGGTGACTTCGGCCGCATGCCGGCGGGCACGTGCGTTGATCTTCGCGGCTTCGCGGGAGATCCGCAGGGATGAGCCCCAGGATTCGATGATGTCCTGGGTTTCGCGAGCGCGCTCGAGGGCGCGGCCGGCCATCGTCACATCGGCTTCACGCAGGGCTCGTTTCATCATCCTGAGGACGGCGTCGACCTCCTCGAGCATGTCTGCGGCCAGGCGCCGCGGGACCTTGCGAGCGTCGCGCGGGATGAGCAGGGCCAGCAGAATCGCGCAGACGGATCCGGTCAGAGCATCGAGGGTGCGCGGGAACGGCATGGTGGTGGCGGTGGCAGGGACAACGACGACGTAGACGGATTGGACGGCGATCTGGGTGATGAAGATGCCGCCGGAGTTGAGGATCGTGCCGATCGTCAGGCCGATGATCAGGGTCAGGGCGAGCTGCCAGGTGCCGGAGCCGTAGAGGTTGACGAGTATCTCGCCCACGAGCACCCCGAAGGTCGCACCCATGCCGATTTCCATCGCCCGGCGCAGACGACGGTCAGCGACGGGGCCGATGCCGACGGCAGAGGCGACCGCAGCGAGGAACGGATACGGGTGGCCGAGGACGTAGACGCAGAAAGCGTAGGCGGCGGTCGCGGCGATGGGGATCTGGATCAGCTGGCCAGAATTCGACCACACCCGCTTGAGTCCCATGCGCAGGCGGTGGGCGACGACATTGAACCCCCGCCGAGGCAGTTCGCTGACCCGAGTCTTCGCCATCAGTCCCCTCTGCCGTTCGCTGGTGCTGTACTCAGAATACCGGAAATGTGGCATGCTAAAGTCTGTCCGCCGAGGAGGCTATTGAATGACAACGAATCTCACCCGAAGCGAAGCGCAGAGTCGAACACAGCTGCTCGAGGTCGATTCCTACTCAGTCCACATCGACGTCAGCAACGCCGAAACCGATGCCGACACGTACCTTTCTCGCACAGTCGTCGACTTCTCCGCCCGCTTCGTCGATTCGACATTCATCGACCTGATCGCCGACTCCGTGACCTCCGTTCTGATCAATGGCGAGAGCCTCTCCCCCGCCGCGGCGTTCGACGGTGCGCGGGTCACGTTCCCCGTCCGCGCCGGCCGCAATTCGCTGACGATCGAGGCGCAGACGCGCTATTCCACCTCGGGCGAGGGACTGCACCGATTCACGGATCCGGCCGACGGCAAGACCTACCTCTATACGCAGTACGAACCCACCGACGCCAGACGCGTGTTCGCGAATTTCGACCAGCCCGATCTCAAAGCCGAGTTCATCTTCACGGTCACCGCTCCCGCGCATTTCCAGGTCCTGTCGAACCGCACCGAGGCGAGGACGGAACCGGCCGATGGCTCGGCGGGCGCCGCCTCGGCGAACGGGTCCGACTTCGCGACGTCGGCGGGGTCCGAATCAGCCGGCGCGGTGACACACTATTTCGAACCGACGCTCAAGCAGTCGAGCTACATCACCTGCATCACGGCGGGCCCCTATGAGGGGGCGACGGATGAGTGGACGGACCCGCGCACCGGGCAGACCGTGCAGCTGGGTGCGTGGACGCGGGCGAGCCTCGTCGATCACCTCGACGCGGACGATATCTTCGGCGTCACGAAGGCCGGTCTCGAATTCTTCACCTCCGAATTCGACTACCCCTACCCGTGGGGCAAGTACGATCAGATCTTCGTTCCCGAGTACAACCTCGGTGCGATGGAGAATCCTGGTCTGGTCACGTTCACGGACAATCTGATCTTCCGCGACAAGGTCACGGACGCGAACTACGAGTCACGCGCCAATGTCATCCTGCACGAGATGGCGCATATGTGGTTCGGCGATCTCGTCACGATGAAGTGGTGGGATGACCTGTGGCTCAAGGAGTCCTTCGCCGATTTCATGGGCGGACTCGCACTGGCCGAGGCGACGCGGTTCACCGACGGCTGGGTGACCTTCGCGCTGCGCCGCAAGGCGTGGGCGTACACGCAGGATCTGTATCCGACGACGCATCCGATCGTCGCCGACATCCCCGATGTCGAGGCCGCGAAGCTCAACTTCGACGGCATCACCTACGCCAAGGGCGCGTCCGTGCTCAAGCAGCTCGTCGCGTTCGTCGGACGGGAGGCGTTCTTCGCCGGGTCGAGGCTGTACTTCAGACGGTTCGAGTACGGGAACACCGAGCTCGCGGATTTCCTCGAATGCCTCGCCGAGGCGGCTCCCGACCGGGACATCGCGAACTGGGCGGCCGCGTGGCTGGGGACGTCCGGGGTCTCTGAACTGTCTCTGCAGCTGACCACGTCGGATGGTTCGTCCTCATCTGCAGATGGTTCGGCCGGGTCCTCGACTGGGTCTTCGTCGGTTGCCGCCGTCGCCGCGCAGAGCGGGGGCCGCGGGAGGCTCGTGACGTCGAGCTCGGGTGCGCGGCTGCGCAGCCCGGATGCGGTCGACGACAGCATCGACGGTGCGACCGGAGCCGCTCACGAGGCCGGGTCCGGTGCGAGCGGCAGAGCTGAGCCGCCGCGGCGCCGGTCCGGGTCGGAGAAGATCACGGGAGCCACGATCACTCAGGCCGATTCGGCCGAGGGCTCGGCTCTGCTGCGCCCGCACACGATCGAAATCGCCACACTCGGACGGTCTGGACGGGCGATCGTCCCCCTCGATTCCTTCCGCTTCGAGTTCTCGACCGAGTCGGCCGATGTGGAGCAGCTCATCGGTCGCAATGCCGGTGTGATCACTCTGCTCAACTTCAATGATCTGGACTATGCGCGGGTGCGCCTGGATCCGGAGTCGGTGGAGGCGGCGGTCACCTCGGCGTCGCGGATTGCGGATCCTCTGTCGCGGGCTCTGGTGTGGTCGGCGTTGGACAATGCTGTGCGCGACGGGCTCATGCCGGTGCAGAAGTACCTCACCGCTTATGCCCGCAGTCTGGGCAAGGAGAGTCACGCCGGGATCATGGCGGGACTCAGTCAGACCGCTCTGACCTGCATCGATCAGTGGGTGGCGGATCGGAACTTCGATGCCGCGATCATGGGCCTGCTGGGAGCAGCGCTGGATGCGTTGTCTGCGGCGAAAGCCGGGTCGGATGCGCAGCTGCATCTGGCCAATCTGGTGTTGGCGCTGACGTCGCGGACGGCGCGATGCGCGGCCGGCAGTTCGGCCGTAGCCATGGGGCGTGGATTCGCCAGTCAGATCCTGGCAGTGCCGGTCGGCGAGGAGATCGACCGGATGTACGCCGGTGCTCCTGGTCAGTCGGGGCAGTCTGGTTCTGCGGGGCAGTCGGTTGAGTCTTCCGGGGGAGCTCGCGCGGGTCGCGGTGCCGACCATTCGACTGCGACGCTGCCGTTCCGCGGTCTCATCAATGATCATGCGCTGAGGTGGAATGCGCTGACCGCGCTCGTGTGCCTCGGATGGGCGGATCAGACCGATATCGCGCGGGAGAATCATTCGGATCCCAGCTCTTCGGGTCGGCTTCACGCCGAGACTGCCAGTGCCGCCCTGCCCCTGCCGATCGTCAAGATCCGCGCATGGGAGGCGATCCGCGAGGCGGGTGCGCTGAGCAACGATGTGCTGTCGGCGATCATCTCCGGGTTCATCGCACCGAGTGCGATGCCGCTCATCGAGGAGTATGTCGATGAGTACTTCGACGGTCTGCTCGGTTTCTGGATGGACAATTCGATTGAGATCGCACGCCGTCTGGTGCTCGGCCTCTACCCTCGGTGGTCCGTCGACGAGGAGGCTGTGGTCGAGAAGACCGACGCTTGGCTGGCTGCCAACGTCGATGCGCCTGCGGCCCTGCGCCGGTTGGTCATCGAACGTCGCGATGATCTGGCCCGAGCCATCTTCCTGAAGTCGACTCAGAGCTCGCGGCACTGATCGACTATCGCCTTGGCTGGCGCGCCTCGGCGATAACATTCTGAAACCACTGATGGCCGGGCCCTCGTTGGGGCACCGGCCATCAGTGTGTCGGTTGGTCACTGTTTCGATCTGGTCGGGCTGATCAGCTGCCCGACTCGGTCAGAATCAATCCAGAATCGGGACGTTCCGACTCAATCCAGGTCAGAGGATCCGGCGGGCTCCGGAGAATTCGTTTCCGGTGTCCCACTTCTTCCAGTCGGTGACGTAGACGTCCTTCGACGCGTTCGGCGAGTGGATCATCTTGCCGTCGCCGACGTACATGCCGACGTGGTGGACAGTTCCCGAGCTGGTTGAGAAGAACAGCAGGTCACCGGGCTTGAGGTTCGACGAGGCGACTGCCTTGCCGGCCTTCGCCTGTTCGCCCGAGTCGCGGGGCAGGTCGATGCCGTGGGCTTTGAAGATCGAGTAGGTGAATCCGGAGCAGTCGAATCCGTAGGCAGAGACTCCGGCCCACAGGTAGCGCAGGCCTTCGAACTGCTTCGCGGTCTTCACGAGGTCTTTGCCGCTGGGCTTCTCGGGTTTGTCGCCGACATCGTAGACATCCACATCTTCGATGCCGATCCAGGCGGCTCCGCCACCGGGGAGTGCCACACGGACATCGTCGACGTCCTGCGCGATGAGGGGCAGGTCGACGTTGAAGCTCACATCGGCACCGGTGTCCTTGGTGAATTCGATGCCTTCGAGTTCGCTCTTGGGCTTCGTGACCACGGCGCGGGGCTGGTCTTCGCGGAGCTTTCCGAAGCGGTCGTTTTCAACAAGCTGCTTCTTGGGCAGCCAGCCCGGGTAGCCCTTTTCGTCCTTCGGGGTCTTCTGGTCGGTCACGGCGACCTTGGCCCAGCTGCCCTTGATGTCGAGGACGGAGACTTCCGAACCGTAGGTCGCCTGGGTCTCGGCCTTGCCGGTGAGTCCGCGGCGCACATCGGTGGGCTCGAGGTTCTCGTTCCACTTCTCGAGGTCGACGGGGTGCTGGAGCGCAGGCTTATCGACCTTGCGCGGTGCATTCGGGTCGGTCCACAGCGTCGCTGCCGTGACATCGACGTAGGCGGTCTCGCCCTTTTCGATCTTGCCGTCGGTAATTCGTTCGAGTTCTTGGCCGGGAACGACATCAGCTGAGATGCCGGACGTTTTTGCGGCGTCGGTCGAGGACAGATTGCTCGACAGTGCAGGAGCACCGGCGCCGAAAACCAGTCCGACCCCAAGTGCTGCCGAAACAGCAATTTTGGTACGCATTATTTCTCTTTCGGTCTGCGGGCCGCAGGCCCGCGCGGGGGAAGTCTCCGAAGATGCGCGAGCGCATTCGGCGTACAGTTTTCGATCCCTACCCGGCCCTTCCGAAAGGAGTGACCACGCTGGAAACAAGGTTCTGCACGGTGTCGATTCTACTGGCTGTCACTCGACTGTCAGCATTCATGACACTGTGACAGGATAACGCGGACTGCTCGTGGATTGAAGCCCGCTTGCTCGAATCGATGCTGAGCTGAGACTTCGATTCGGTGCCGACAGCCGTCCTCAAAGGTCGGCCGGAACCGATGAGAACCGAAATTCCACCCTGTGTCAGACGTCGGCCCCTGCGCCGGTCGCGCCGGAAGCAGCGGTGGCGGAAGCAGCGGTAGCGCCGAGGAACTCGGCGGCAAGCAGCTCGATCGTCTGGATCCGGCCCGGGTCTTCTCGTACGTCTTCACCTTCCAAGGCGCCGGCAATCGGCTGGATCATGATCTCGTCGACGTCGAACCGCTCTGCCAGCTCTTCGAGCTGCGCGGCAGCGGATTTCGGGTCACCGATGATCCAATTGCTGGTGAGCTCTTCACCGACCATGCGCTCTTGGTCGGTCATCACCGATCGGACGTCGTCGCCGGCCAAGCGCAGCTTCTCCATCGGCCCACCGGTGCGCATTCGGGACATCTGCAGCATGAAGGGCTCCGAGCGCAGCTGTGCCTCTTCCTCGGTGGGTGCCACGACAAGGTTGGCCGTGACGAACGTCTTGGGTTCGTCTCCATAGGCACCCGGAGTGAAGTTGTCTCGGTAGATCTTCATCCCGGTAGTGGCACCGGATGCGAAGTGGTTGGCAAAGACATAGGGCATGCCGAGTTCAGCCGCCAGCCGCGCAGAGTATCCGGATGAGCCGAGCAGCCAAGGCAACGGCTGCGTTCCCGGAGCCGCCGCGGGCGTCGCTTTGAGCACGTGCTCGCGCCCACCATGGAGCGGAACCCGCAGACCTTCGGGCTGCATGAGGCTGAGAGTGTCGATCACGTGTTGAGGGAACTGTTCGACAGGATCGATTGCGCGTCCTTCGCGGTCGACCATGCGCCCCTCACCGAGGTGGCCCCGCATTGCCGCCGAGGTGATCGGATCCGTCCCCGGTGCGCGCCCGATTCCCAGATCGATGCGGTCGCCGTAGACCGCAGACAGAAGGGCGAAGAGTTCGGCAACGGCCAGCGGGGCATGGTTGGGAAGCATGACTCCCCCGGATCCGAGGCGGATCTGCTGAGTTCCCTGACCGAGGTGCATGAGCTCCGGCCCTGGCATCGTCGATGCGATCGAAGGCATGTTGTGGTGCTCGGCCACCCAATAGCGGGTGAATCCGAGCTTGTCAGCGGTGTCGATGATCTGCTTCGAGGCGGCGAAGGAGTCTGCTGTTGTCTGCCCTGTGCGCACAGGGACCAGGTCAAGGATCGAAAGCTTCATATCGAGGCAACAGCGTGCGCAAACGGAACATTCCGTACTGCTCGTGTGAGGCACATTGTCCGTCGCAATGAAGCTCAGCTGCGGCGGCCGCCGGTCGGCTGGCCGCCCAGAGGCAGCAGGCGATCAGCCGAAGAGGGTCTCTCCGATCTCGCGTGCGATGAACCGTGCGTGGAGCACAGGTTCCTGCGCCGGATCGATGGTCGCCGGCGGCACCCACGCGGGGCGCCCGTCGATGAGCATCCTGCAGTCCCATTCGGTGTAATCCAGCAGGTGGTGGTGTGCGGAACAGGCGAGCGTGAGGTTGTTGACGTCGGTCTTGCCGTTTTCCGCCCACGGGACGATATGGTGCGCTTCGCACCATCCGGGAGGAGTGTCGCACCCGGGGAACGTGCATCCCTGGTCACGACTGGCAAGAATCGCCAGCTGCTTCTCAGTGGCCAACCGTCGCTCTGTCGCCAGCGCCATCGATTTCGTCTTCTCCCCAATGAGGTGGAAGAAGACCGAACCATTGAGTCCTTCCAGAGCAGCGGAGTTGATCGGGAATGGCGCTTCTGTCCCGGTGACGGCTTTGCCGGTCTGGTTCGCCAGGTCTTCGGCCTTGGCCGTGACGACCAGCGCGTAGGCTGCTCCAGCCTTGATGCGGTTCATCTCGATGCTGCCGATGACGCTGGAGAAGCGCTCGTAGATGCGACGGCGGACACTCGGCTGTTCAGCGGCCATGGCCACCAGGGTGCCGTCCTGTTTCACACCGGCTCCCTGCGGGATCTCCCCATCTGCACCGACCTGCGGCTGAGTGAAGTCGAGCGAGGGGTCGAGGCAGTCCGAGCGGTCGCCGCACAGAACCTCGCGGAAGGTGTCCACGACTTCTTGGTCGACATCGCTCTCGCTTTCACTGCCGTTTCCGGCAGCCGGACGGGCTTCGTCCACGGTGCTGGTATCACTGCTTGCCGCATTCGCGCAGCTGTCCTCTTCCAACTGAGAATCGGTTTTGATTCGTGAGGTCAGCAGTCCGTTGAGGATTCCCCCGGTCTCCTCGTCCAGGCATCCCTTGAGGGTCCAGGTGCCGTCTTTCATCTGGCGAAGGTTCACGTTGAAGTTGTCCCGGTCAGCTGCTTCCTTGGGCTCTTGACCGTCGGGATCGATCCAACCGAGGATCTCCTGGAACAGCTTGTGGATATCGCAGACACGGACGGTCGGAGCCTTTTCGACGAGCAGGCGCTCGGCCTCGATCTTGTCATCTTCCGACACTTTCGGCGGCAGACTGATCAGGCATTTGGAAATGGTCGACGCTTGATTCGACGACAGAGTTCCTTCACGTAGGGCGGCAGCGAGGATGGGGAATTTCGCTTCGATCGACTCTCCACTGATGCTGGTTCGCTTTCCCAGGAACTCAGCGAGCTGAGTCCTGCGGTAGGCCTCCTGACCCGACACGTTGAGTCGGTGCTGGACGAGCGCCTTCGTCGTCTTCGCTCCATAGTCGCGGGGCGTTCCGACTCGGTCGAATACCGAGAGCGTCACGATCGAGAGGGATTCGTTGAGACGGTTCAGGGTCTCAAGACCGTCGAGGAGTGTCACGGCGTCATCCGGCCCCATGGGGCGAGTGAAGTCGTTGAGCTCATTGAGCAGATGCTTCAGACTCTCGATGCTGCCGGTGACCTCCGGGGCCACGTGCTTGAGGTCCGACCAACGGTATTCGTCGAGCAGCGGATGGGCGTCGGATTCCGAGTCGACGCTTTCGGCCAGAGCCTTGTGCCGTTCAGCGCGTTCCGTCTCGGCGATTCGTTCGGCTTCCTCTTTCGCCTTCTTCCTCGCTTCGTATTCCTCTACGCGCGCATTCCACTCCGCTCTTTCGCGCTCGAGCGCTTCGTCCTCTTCGCGGGCCTGCGGGTTGTTCCGAAGGAATTCTTCGTGCTCGGCGGCGCGCTGGGCTTCTCGCTCTTCGCGCTTGGATTTCATCCACGCGCTTTGGCGTTCTTCGATCTCTTTGATGCACGCCTGAACTTCTTCTGTGGTCTCCGGCATGGTGGTTCTGCTTGTCCAGCGTCCGCCACCGTCGGGAGGTTCGACGTGTTCGTCGCGGGTTTCGTTCTCACCCGCCTCCTCATCGGCCAGATTGTCGGCGATCCCGTCGAATCTGTCGGCGAGGGGGTGGCCGCTGAGGTCAAGTCCCGCCTCGGCGAGCAGCTCCCGATAGGTGCGCTCGGAAGAGTCGGTCGGCGGGGAACCTGGAGGGGATGGTGTCGGTGGTGCGG
>HHCFD02800__coassemble_849_pt1 | contig 12842 bp, 10 predicted proteins | sample HHCFD02800__metabat2_low_PE_039 | metagenome-assembled genome bin HHCFD02800 | reverse complement strand
GAGCGCCGGCAGGTGAAGGCGCGCCACCTTCTCGTCGAGTTCCTTCGCCAGTCGGTGCACCGAATTTCCGTAGTCGTCGTGGGCGTGCCACAGCTCGATCTGGGCGAGCACCTGGTTGCTGAACGATGCGCTCATCACGAACGACGGATGACCGGTGGCGTTGCCCAGATTGAGCAGGCGTCCCTCGGAGAGGACGAGGAAGTCCGTGCGATCGCGGTCGAGTCCCGCCTCGGCGGGCACGGGCACGCTCCACTCGTGGACCTGCGGTTTGATCTCGACCTTCTCCACTCCGGGCAGGCGGGACAGACCGGCGAGATCGATCTCGTCGTCGAAGTGACCGACGTTGCCGACGATGGCGCCGGGTTTGAGCGTCTGCAGCACATCGACGTCGACGACCCTGGTGTTGCCGGTCGTGGTGATGATGATGTCGGCCTGGGGAGCCGCCTCGGCGAGGTGGTCGACCTGGTAGCCGTCCATCGTCGCCTGCAGCGCACAGATCGGGTCGATCTCGGTGACGATGACGCGCGCGCCCTGCCCGCGGAGGGCCTCGGCCGCACCCTTGCCGACGTCGCCGTAGCCGACGACGACGGCGATCTTTCCGCCGATGAGGACGTCGGTGGCACGGTTGAGTCCGTCGGGCAGCGAATGGCGGATGCCGTAGCGGTTGTCGAACTTCGATTTCGTCACCGAGTCGTTGACGTTGATGGCCGGGAACGGCAGTCCGTCCTGCTCAGCAAGGCGGTAGAGGCGGTTGACTCCCGTCGTCGTCTCCTCGCTCACGCCCTTGATCCCCGCGGCCAGGCGAGCGAACCGGCCGGGAGCGGCCTCGATGGACGCGGCGATCTGCTTGAGCAGGACCTTGAACTCCTCCGGGTCCTCGGCACCGGCGGTGGGCACTCCCCCGGCGGCTTCGAATTCGGTGCCTTTGAGCACGTACATGGTGGCGTCGCCGCCGTCGTCGAGGATGAGGTTCGGTCCGTCCGCGAAGTCGAAGATCTTGTCCGCGGCCCACCAGTACTCTTCGAGGGTCTCGCCCTTCCACGCGAAGACCGGGACACCTGCCGGGGCTTCGGGAGTGCCGGAGCCGACGACGACGGCCGCTGCGGCCTCGTCCTGAGTGGAGAAGATATTGCAGCTGGCCCACCGGACTTCTGCGCCGAGTGCCCCGAGGGTTTCGATGAGCACTGCGGTCTGCACGGTCATGTGCAGGCTGCCGGCGATGCGGGCCCCGGCCAGCGGTGCGGTCGAGGCGTATTCCTCACGCAGCGCCATGAGGCCCGGCATCTCCCTTTCGGCGAGGCGGATCTGGTGTCGGCCGGCCTCGGCCAGGCTGAGATCGGCGACCTTGAAGTCAGTGGAATCGAGCACGGTACCTCCATACGGCGGGCTGTCTGATCGGCTTCGAGTCTATTGCCGAGCAGGCGGCTTGTCGCGTCGCGCCCGTTCTGCGGACTGCGAATGCCTCCGGTGGACGGTCATCGACGGTGCCGCGGAGATCCGGCTGCCGGAGATCCGGATTCAGGCGCACCGGCTTCAGGCGCGAGCGGTGACGAAGTCCGTGACCTGGCGGGTGAGCGCGTCCAACTGCTGCGAATCGGCGGCTTCGACGTTGAGTCGGACGAGTGGTTCGGTGTTGGACTTGCGCAGATTGACCCACCAATCCGCCCCCTGCAGACCGATTCCGTCGAGGTCGTCGACGGTGTTCTCGGGGAAGTCTCCGGCATGCGCGGCGAAGTCGGCGAGCACGGCGGCGGGGTCTGAGACGGTGAAGTTGATCTCCCCCGACTGCACGAAACGGTCGTAGTCCGCGACCAGACGGGAGGCGGGAGCGCGTGATTCGGCGAGGGCGGCGATGAGGTGGCAGGCGGCGAGCATGCCCGAGTCCGCTCCGTAGAACTCGTCGAAGTAGAAATGCGCGGAGTGTTCGCAGGCGAAGACCGCACCGGTTTCACGCATGAGGGTCTTGATGCCCGAATGACCGACCTTCGACCGCAGCGCGTGTCCGCCCGCGGCGGTGATCGTCTCAGCCACGCTGCGGGAGGTGATGAGGTTGTGGATGACGGTGGGCCGGTCATCGCCGAGTGCCCGGGCCCGTGCGATCTCGCGTTCGGCGACGAGTGCGCCGACGGCCGAGGCCGACATCGTCGCTCCGGTCTCGTCGATGAAGAAGCACCGGTCGGCATCCCCGTCGAAGACGAGCCCCAGGTCGGCACCGTGGTCGACGACCGCGCGTGCGGCGTCGACGAGGTTCTCGGGTTTCAGCGGGTTCGCTTCGTGGTTGGGGAAGGTGCCGTCGAGTTCGGTGAAGAGGCCGATGACGTCGAAGGGCACCGAGGCGGCTCCCGCGTCCGTGCCGAAGACCTCCCCGAGGAGGCGTCCGGCCATGCCGTTTCCGGCGTCGAGCACGATCGTCAGTCCTGTGACCTCATCGACGTGGGAGAGTTCGCGGATCCGTGCCGCGTACTGCTCACGCATCCGGGATGCCGCGTTCTTGTCCTCGTCGATGCTCCGGCCGTCGGACTGCGGTGCGATGATCGCGAGCTCTCTGACTCTCGAGAGACCCGAGGCCAGGCTGACGCCGGCGGCTCGGGGTCCGCAGATCTTGATCCCGTTGTAGTCGGCCGGGTTGTGGCTGGCGGTGATCATGGCGCCGGGCAGGTCGAAGATGCCCGAGGCGAAGTAGAGCTGGTCGGTCGAGCACAGCCCCAGCAGCACGGCCTTCGATCCGGCGGCATCGACTCCGGCGGCGAAGGAGTGGGCGAATCCGGGAGAGCTCGGTCGCATATCGTGGCCGATGACCACCTCGGTGACGGTGTGGATCTCGGCCATCGCTCGCGCCGTCGCCCAGCCGAGGGCGAACAGGATGTCGTCGTCGAGCTGATCGGGAATGCGACCGCGGATGTCATAGGCGCCGACGGCGGCATCGAGGGCAGCCGTCCGGGCGCGTCCGAGTTCGGAGTCGGAGGGGGTCTGCGGTGCGGGATCGGCCCCAGTCGATCCCGATCCGGGGTGATTCATGAGTCGCCGATGATGCGCAGGTGACCGTGTCGGCGTCCCGTGGCCGCCGGATCGTCTGCTGGTCCCGGCGCGGTCCGGGTCGGGGTCTGATCGGCACGGTCGGCAGCTTCGCGAACGGCGTCGGCGATGGCCAGCAGGTCATCGTGGCTGCGTTCGGGCGGGGCCTGCCCGGAGTCGATGCGGATGAGCTGCCAGTCCACGGGTGGGGTCAGCTTCGCCGCATGTTCGGCGCACAGGTCATGAGCGCCCGGCTCGGCTCGCCTGCCCAGAGGTCCGATGACGACGGTCGCATCGGCGTGCACGTACGTCATGGTGGCGGCGGCAGGGCGCGAACAGCTGACTTTTGAACACATTCTCACGGCTGACACAGTCCCACACTCTACACGCCGCGCCCCGCCGATTCGCTCAGGCACGGCGGCCTCGCACGTAGAATGAAGTGCTATGGGACCAAGCCGACATCGCGACCGCCACGGACGGGGTCTGCGGTCTCCGTTGTACCGGGCCGAGGTGCCCGCGCGGCTGAGTCGGGCGGAGAGCTTCGCGAAGGTCGCAGCCGCAGAGTTCGCCCGGATGCGCGGGCGCGAACCCGATCTCCTCGCCGAGGTGGTGCTGGCCGTCGATTCGGTCCCGCCGGCGAGTTCGACCGAACCGAGCTTCGGCCGGGTGTTCCCGGCCGCCGGTGATCGGCCCACCCATATCGTCCTCTACCGGCGGGTGATCGAAGATCATGCCGGCGGCGAGGCCAGGGATGCGCTCATCGCCGAGGTAGTCGCCGATCAGGTCGATATCCTCCGTCGCACCTGATCAGACGGCACACCGAGGCGGCTCGCCGCCGCGGCTACTCAGCCGAGCCGGATGTCCCGGTAGGCGACACCCGCCGGAGCCGGCGCCGGGACGACCGTGGAGATTCCGTCCTTCGTGGTGACGACGAGAGTCGCATGCACCCCGTCGGCCTGCGAACCCGAGGCCTGGGAACCCTTGAGGACGAGCGCACGCACCGAGTCCTCGGAGACGTCGCTCGGGTTGAGCACGGTCGTGCCCGTCGGGTTGAGATCGATCGACTGCGGATCGGTCAGCGAGCCGTCGTCGAGCATTCCCTGCACCTGCACCTGCCCCTGACCGGGCGAGAGCTGCAGGGAGGACTCACCGGTGCGAGGAAGTGCCAGGATCTGCGTCTCGGCGACAGGGTCGGTGGACGGGATGCTGCCGAAGTCGGCGGCTCCGTTCTCGCCGTCCTTGCCGATGAAGGCACCCGCTTGGACGCGCTGCGATGATTCGAGGACGACGCTCGTGGTGTCGAGGTCACCGAGATCGGCTTCAGCGACGCCGCGGCCGACCACGGTCATCGAGGAACGGGGAATGTCGATCTCTCCGTCGGGACCATATGCCTTCAGGGACACCTCGGCGAGGTTGCTGCCCGGGTTCGCGACCCGCACTCGCACATCCTTGCCGCTGAGTCCGGTGAGCACCTGTTGGCGATCGGCCCCGGCGCCGCCGGCGGCGAGGTCGATGCCCTGCGGCTTGAGCCCGTCGAGGACGGTCTCCTGGATGGATCCGGCCAGCACTCCGCCGTCGACGGTGACGTCGACGGCCAGGGCGTCGGCCCCTCCCGCCAGTCCGCCGAGCGGAACGGCGCGCTGCTCACCGGCCTTGATGCTCAGTTCGGTCGGTTCAGCGGTTTCGCCGCCGGGAGTCATGAGAGCGACCTTCGCCTGGACGGGAACGTCTCCTGGGTTGCTCAGCAGCAGCTGGGAGTTCGACCCGGTGGCACCGGATCCTGCGACGATCCGGAAGCTGCTCGCCGCTTGGGCGCAGGTGAGTGTGGCGAGGCCCGTGAGGTCACCGGAGCTGCCTTCGACGGTCTCGAGGCCGGTTGTCAGCGCGGGGGCACCGGGGCGGGCGAAACCGGTGACGAGCTTCGTCGAGTCGATGCTGTCGTCTCCGGAGACAAAGCCCTGGCCGGAGGGATTGTCGAAGTCGATCGACCCGCCGAGATCGGCGACCTGCAGTCGCGCCGAGGAGGTCGATCCGTCCGCAGCGCCGATCGGCGCGGAGGCGGAGACGACGCGGGTCGAGACCTTCGAATCGTCGACGAATTCGGGGTCGGTGCCTTCAGCCTCTCCGGCGGTGAGCAGCGGCCCGGGGCAGACCACGCGGGTGTCCGCGGTGGGCATCCGCACCTGTTCGGGACTGCGGTCCAGAGTGCCGGGGGTCAGCGGGGTGAGGAACGACGTCGTGGCCACGAGCACTCCGGGCACGGCGATGGCCGCGAAGGTGACGATGCTGCGCTGATGCTTCATGCTTTCTCCTCCCGGCGGCCGGGCTTCGCCGTGTTCCCTGCCCGACCGAAGGGAATGGCCACGATGAGGCTGAGCAGTCCGAACACCCATCCGGCGATGACGCCGACCGGGTAGAGCGGTGAGTTCAGTGAGATCTCGACGTCTCCGCCGGCGGCGGGGAGGTCGAATTCGCTCGCCCAAGCCTCTTCCCCGGGTTTCGGCTGCGGCAGCGGCTCACCGTCGATCTTCGCGGTGATTCCGTCGGCGGCATCGGCGATGGTCAGGGTGCGTCCTTCTTGGCCGGCCGGCACCTTCGCAGTCGTGCCGCTCATCGTCGCCGTGGAGACCTGTCCTTCGGATTCACGGATGAGGAATCGTCCGCTGTAGGGCTTGTCGACGCGCCACAGCTGTCCCGACGAGGTGGGGCCGACCGGCAGCAGGCCCTCCGAGACGGACACCGAGTTGGTCAGGCTGCCGGCGTTCTGACCGATGAGGACGAAATCGACTCCGAGTTCGCCGAGGATGCCGCTGACGTCACCGGCGTCATCGGCCGAGAGCGCGGACGCCGCCTGAGCCACGAGCACCTGGTCGGACGTGATCGGCAGGGGGCGCCGCTGCCACGGCCATCCCCCGACGGTTTCGGCCGAGGTCACCGTCGATGTGCCGAGAACAGTGCCGTCATCGGAGGAGACGAGGGTGGCCAGGACCTCTCCGTCGACATTGTCCAGACGGAGAGTCCGCGCCTGCGTCGCCCCTTCTGCACGGTCGGCGGCCAGGGCGGGGACGGTGCTCTCGGAGGTCGCGGTGACCGCCTCGGCCGAGGATGTGGAGCGTCCGGCGCCGATGGCGATGAGCCCGATGGCAGCCACGGTCACGAGCCCGACGAGTCCGCGCATGGGCAGCCGACTGGAAGCCGCTGAGGTTCCCTTGGCAGCACTCTTCGCGTCTGTCGAGCCGGCAGTCCGGGTCCGCCCGGGTCGACGACCGGCCGTGCGGTCGGCGCCGAGGGACAGCAGCAGAATCGATCCGAGGCTGACCAGCGTCAACCCCGCTGCAGGGTAGGAGCCGATGAGGTGGAACGGTCCCGTCTGCGCGGGCAGGTGCACTTGGATCGCGGCCAGGAGGAGGCCGCCGAGGTAGAGGCCGACAGCCCAGGACAGGCGGGAGAGTTCGAGCCGCGCTTCGATGAGGGTGAAGAACGCCAGGATGAGCATCGGCAGGAGGAGGACCGGCACCCAGAGCTGGAGGATGCCGGCAGAGACCTCGCCGAGTCCGAGGCTTGAGATCAGGTCTGCCAGCCAGGTCATGTCGATCGGAGCGGGGAACCCGACGGCCAGGAGGTAGGTCGGCGCAGACTCCGCGGCGATGGTCTGCCCGGGCATCGTCAGCAGGGTTCCCGGTTCGCGGACCACAGTCCACAGCCACGGCCAGCCCAGGAATACGGTCGGGGCGAGCAGCCACAGATGGCGCAAGCCGCGACCTGCCACCAGAAGCACTGCGGTGCCGAGGACCGTGGCCAGCAGAAGGAGCGGGACGCCTGCGGTGATGACGAACAGCAGCAGGCCTGTGCCGGCGGCCGCGGCGATCGATCCGGTGGTCAGGCTGCGGCGCAGAGTCACCGCCACCAGCGGTGCGCAGATCCAGACGAAGACCACGCCGAGGCGGCCGTCCGACAGTGCGGTCGTGAACAGCGGAGACGCGATCCACAGCAGAGCGGCGAAACCTCGGACCCACCGCCGGGCCAGCACGCTGCCCGCACCCGCGTAGGCGCTGATGGCGGCCGCGATCGGTGCAGCCAACAGCAGGGAGCGGACCATGACGTCGACATGGCCGAAGAAGAGGAGGGAGAGGACGCCGAGGACGAGGTGATAGGGGTCGGCAGGCACTGCCGCACCGGTCGAGACGTCGAGGTGCCGGCCGAGCAGGCGGTCGACGATCTCACCGAGGCCGATGTCCGTCGACCCCAGGGCGCCGCCGTCGAGGTGACCGGGGCCGAAGAGTCGGTAGCTGATGACACCGCTCATCACCACGGCAGCGAGGATCACATAGGTCAGGGGTGCGCGCAGCAGGCTGGAACCGCCGGTGATCTCCAGTCGGGAGAAGGAGTCGATGGCCTCCTCGGTGTCGCCGACCGGATTGAGCTCCGCATCGGCGTCGGGGCCGCCGGTGGACACCTCTGCAGGACGCGGGTCGTCGGTCTCACCGCTCATCGTCCGGCGTTGGACGGCGAGTTCTTCGTCATCGGCGAAGAGCGCGGCAACGTGAGCGGTGTTCGATCGTTTGGCCACTCGGTTGCGACGTGCGTTGGCCCGCCGCAGCGGGGCGGTGGTCGACACGTCCGTGGGAAGTCCGAAGAGTGCCGAGAGATGCCATCCGGCGGGGCGGAAGTTGTTCGACAGCAGCCCGCCGAGGATGCGGCCGATATGGCCGATCGCGAGCAGGCAGAACAGGGAGAACAGTCCCTGTCCGGCGAGGCTGAGACGGTATCGCTGCTCGGTCCGGATCTGGGCTTTCGATGTCGGCGGGTGGGGTGAGGAGCCGAGTCGGGCGGCCGAGGTCGCGGAGATCTCCATCCGCGCACGCGGTGCCAGCAGCACGCGGGCGCCGAGGTCGCGCAGACGACGGGAGTATTCGAGTCCCGAGTAGGCGGGGCCGAGCACTCGGGAGGGTGCGCCGATGCGCTCAAGTTCCGTGGTGGCCATGAGCAGGCCCGGGAGGTCGAGACCGAGCGTTTCGATCTGACTGTCGCGCTGGCCCTGATCGATCTCCCCTGAGCCTACGGGGTTGAAGCGCTCCCCCGCCGAGGTGGTGCTCACTCCGGCGGAGACGATGCGGCCGGAGCACATGAGCTTCGGTCCGACTGCGGCGATGGATTCCGTCTCCCCGATGGCGTCGAGCAGCTCATCGAGACAGTCGGGTTCGGGACGGGAGTCAGGGGTGAGGAACCACAGGAAATCCGATTGCGCGATCTCCGGCATCTCGCCGGCTTCGCGGACCGTCCGTCCCCCGAGATCCACCACGGGGATCTCGGGGAAGTGCGGACGAAGAGCCGTTTCGAGCTCGACCTTGCTGGCATCGTCGCCGGAGACGACGACGATGGTGACGGCTTGACTCACACGACCTTTTTCTTGAGCCGGCGGCGTTCGCGTTCGGACATTCCGCCCCAGATGCCGAAGCGCTCATCGTTGGCGAGAGCATACTCGAGGCATTCGGAACGGACGTCGCAGGATGCGCAGACCCGCTTGGCCTCACGAGTCGATCCGCCCTTCTCCGGGAAGAACGCCTCGGGATCGGTCTGCGCGCAGAGGGCCTGGTCTTGCCAGGACAGTTCGCCGTCTTCTGCGGCGCCCAGGAGCAGCGACAGCGGAGAGACCGCGGAGTTGTCCGGCTGCAGCGGCGTCAGATCGCTCGGATCGACGGCCAGCGGATCCGGCAGCGTCTCGGGTGTGCGTGCTCCAGGTTCGATGAACCAGTCTTCGGCACGGCGGGAGGTGACTCCCGGTGCGGCGGTGAAGTCTTCTCCCTCCCGCCATTCTCTCTGTGCACTTTGCACGGTTTTCCCCTTTCTCACGCTCGAGCAGGTCCGTTGCCGTGACTGAGCCGATCAGTCCGATGTACGGTCGAATCCACAGGATCCATGCTCGGCGCGTTCCCCTTAGGTATAAATTACACGCGTGTCATTACCGCCCCGTCAAGCCCTTATGGAGTACTGAGACACCCCTTGAGACACTATTCGAACAGGCGTTCACATGCACACGCACCCAGAACCCCATATATAGGTCATGGCCCGGTCACGCGGCACAACCTGTGGGATCCGCCTGAACAAACCTGGAGAATTTAGAAAGTAGGCGTCCACAATGGGATTATGGAGGAATGAGAGTGGAATCACCGGTGGCCCGGCATGAATGATCGTCTGCTCACCGTCTACGCGCCTCCCGTCGAAGAAGAGATCGCGCAGGGTTCCGACCTCTCGGCGATCCTCATCAACGCTCTGCGGCGCAACCGCATCGACCTCAAGGACGGCGATATCCTCGTCGTCGCATCGAAGGTCGTCTCCAAAGCCGAGGGACGCCTGCGCACAGTCGCAGATCGCGCCGAATTCGAGGAGCTCGTCGCACAGACCGGCACCCACCTGGTCGCTGAACGCTCCTATCGCTCCGGCACCACCGTGCAGGTCGTGCGCACACCCGCAGGCACCGTGCAGGCCGCAGCTGGTCTCGACCAGTCGAACTCCGGCGGTGCCGTCATCCTCCACCCGCTCGACAGCGACCGGTCCGCCGATGGGCTGCGTCAGCGGGTCGAACAGGCCTTCGAGGTTCGCATCGGCCTGGTCATCTCGGATACGAGCTCACGGCCATGGCGGGTCGGGGTCGGTGATATCGCCATCGGCCTGTCCGGGTTCTCCGGCCTGGACGACCAACGCGGTCGCCCCGACGACGACGGACGCGTCCAGACCGTGACCGTCCGCGCGATCGCCGACGAGATCGCCGCGGCCGCCGACCTGGTCAAGGGCTCCTCGCGCGGACTGCCCATGGCGCTGGTCCGCGGGGCCGGCGGATACCTCGACAACGGTCGTGAAGGTGCCCGAGCGCTGTCCCGCGACCTCGGAGAGGACTGGTTCCGTCACGGCCATGTCGAAGCCATTCAGCGGGGACTGGGTGTCACCGATCTGCCCGGCAGCGCTCCGGCCGGGGACAACAGCGACGACATCCTCGAACGGGTTTCCCGAGCCATCCGGGTCGTCCGCGCCGGGCAGTCCCGGACTCCCGGCCATGCTGCGTGGCGGATGCGCATCGAAGGGTCCGGGTCGCGTATCACGCTGAGCCCCTCTGATTCGCCGGCGACCGCTCAGTCGGGCGGCCCGCCGCTGCTCGAGGCGATGGTCGGGCTCGGATCTCTCGTCGAACGACTCCATACGGCTCTCTTCGCCGAGGATCTCAGCGCCTCCACGCGCTATCACTGGGTCGATGGTGAGCTCGGGGCCTTCCCCCGCGGGGTGACGATCGACATCGGCCTCATCGTTCCCTGACCCACCCGACACAATCCCGGCTCCCCCCGACAGACAACCCTGGCCCCACCCGACAGACAACCATGGAAGCGGATATGGATCTCTCAGCCATCGCGCACACCGGCGGACCCGTCCTGATCTGGCGCGGACCCGATTTCGATCGCCTCGACCTCACCGGACCGGTCGTTGCGAATTGGGTGAATAAGGGAGTCGGTCTCTTCGGCGACTACGACCTCGGCCCGGACTTCACTCTCTTCGCTCCCCTGCCGGAGGGCCTGCACTGGCGAGAACTCGTCGCGATCCTCAGCGTTCTGCTGGCCGGTGGCCGCGTCGTCATCGCAGCAGAGGCGCCGGAAGAGGACTTCATGGCCTTCGTTCCCTTCGGCCATCAGGGTGATGACACGGTGGCGGATGCCGATGAGGTCTTCGTCTTCAATCCCCCGGCCCTGGCGTTGAGCACTCCGGTTGATACCGACTTCATCGATGTCAACTCCGCCATCCGGGCCTATCCCGATGTCACGGCGCGCCGCCTCGAGGCATCCGGGACCCTCGACATCGACGGACAGGTCATCGACTGGACGAGCACCGCGGGAGCCGACGGCACCCGTCCGCAGGGACTGCTCGTCTCGAACTCGACCCCGCCGCCCGGCGAATGGCCGCGCCTTCTGCAGCACCTCCTCAGCGGTGGTGAGGTCCTGCTCACCAGCAGAGTCGACGATGCTCGCATCACGGACCTGGCCGACGGGCTCGGAGTGGTCCATGGCACACTGGGCACATGGACAAAGTAGTTGATACCCCCGCAGCAGCGGTGGCCGACATTGCAGACGGATCATCGATCGCCGTAGGCGGCTTCGGTGTCGTGGGCGTGCCTGAATTCCTCATTCGGGCGCTCCAGGACCAGGGAGCCAAAGACCTCGAGGTGATCTCGAACAACGCCGGAGTCGACGGCCGCGGACTGGGCATCCTGCTCGCCGACGGACGACTCCGCCGCATCATCGCCTCCTATGTCGGCGAGAACAAGGAATTCGCCCGTCAGTACCTCTCCGGTGAACTCGAGGTCGAACTCACCCCGCAGGGCACCCTGGCGGAGAAGCTGCGCGCAGGAGGAGCCGGGATCCCGGGCTTCTACACCATCACGGGCGCCGGGACGCAGGTCGCCGAGGGCGGCATGCCGTGGAAGTACGACTCGGACGGCAACGTCGTCAAAGAATCTCCGGCCAAGGAGACGAAGGTCTTCGACACCTTCGGCGAAGAGAAGGAATACGTCCTCGAGAAGTCGCTGGCCCCCGACTACGCACTTGTGCGCGCAGCGATCGGCGACCGGCACGGCAACCTCGTGTTCCATTCCTCGGCGAGGAACTTCAATCCCCCGGCCGCACAGTCGGCTCGCATCACCATCGCCGAGGTCGAAAAGCTCGTCGAACCCGGTGAGATCGATCCGGACATGGTCCACGTGCCAGGCGTCTTCGTCCACCGCGTGGTGCCGCTGACGCCCGAGCAGGTGGCGGACAAGCCCATCGAGAAGCGCACCGTACGAGAAGCCTGAGGAGACACAGAAATGTCATTGACACGCAATCAGATGGCGGCTCGTGCCGCCCAGGAACTCGAAGACGGCAGCTACGTCAACCTCGGCATCGGCATGCCGACCCTGGTTCCGAACTTCCTGCCCGAGGGCGTCCACCTCGTGCTTCAGTCGGAGAACGGCCTGCTCGGCGTCGGCCCCTACCCGACCGAGGATGAGATCGATCCCGACCTCATCAACGCGGGCAAGGAGATAGTCACGATGAACCCGGGCGCCGCCTACTTCGATTCGGCGGCGAGCTTCGGCATGATCCGCGGCGGCAAGATCAACGCCGCGATCCTCGGCGCCATGCAGGTGGCCACGAACGGCGACATCGCGAACTGGATGATTCCGGGCAAGATGGTCAAGGGCATGGGCGGTGCGATGGACCTCGTCCACGGCGCCCAGCGCGTCATCGTCATCATGGACCACGTCGCCAAGGACGGCTCGCACAAGCTGCTGAAGTCCTGCGAGCTGCCGCTGACGGGCAAGGGCGTCGTCGAGCGCATCATCACCGATATCGCCGTCCTCGACGTCAGCGGCGACTCCTTCACCCTCGTCGAACTCGCCCCCGGTGTGACCGTCGACGAAGTCAGGGAGAAGACCGGCGCCGAGGTGATCGTCCCCGAGGACGTCCCCACCATCGAGGTCGCCGCCTGAACCACCGGCGGAGCCTGATTCACAGGTGACCGACCACGGTCCTTAGGTGAGAAGTGGTCACGATCGGATACAGACTTTCGATGTCAGTATCCGATCGTGACCACTTCTTTCATGTGTGGGCGTTCTGACCTCACACCTGCCGGCTATCAGACAGCGTCGTCTATCAGACGTCGGTAGCCGGCAGGCAGCGCCGGCTATCAGACAGCGCTGGCCGACACGCCGTGGTGCCGCCCCTCTGTCAACGTCGGACGCTGCGCGACTTCGTTGGAAACCAAAATTGTTGGGTCGATCCACGGTGATTTCGTTGCAGAAATCA
>HHCFD02800__coassemble_832_pt1 | contig 13070 bp, 13 predicted proteins | sample HHCFD02800__metabat2_low_PE_039 | metagenome-assembled genome bin HHCFD02800 | reverse complement strand
AATCATGGAGGCCGGCAACCTCGGCGCGTGCGAGGGCGGGGGAGTGTCCATCGGACTGGGCATCGAGCTGCCCTTCGAAACCGGCCTCAACGAGCACGTCGAACTCGGCGTGAACTTCCGCTACTTCTTCGTGCGCAAGACCATGTTCCTCAAGTACTCGCGGGGATTCGTCGTCATGCCCGGCGGCTTGGGCACACTGGACGAGCTCTTCGAGGCCCTCACCATGGTCCAGACCGGCAAGATCACCTCGTTTCCGATCGTGCTGTTCGGAACCGACTATTGGCGCGGACTCGTCGATTGGATGCGCGATTCGCTTCTCGCCGCGGGAACGATCAGCGAAGCAGACCTGCACATGTTCACCCTCACCGACGACATCGACGAGGTCGTCGCCGCGATCGGACCGGGAGCGAATGACTCAACCGCGTCGAATCCTGTGGACGGCCGACAGTGAGGGGCGGCACTTCACCAGCGGCGGAGACCGAACGGTTCGATCTGGCCCGCGCCCGGCCCGGCACCCCGGCGATCATGGCCGTGATCAACCGCACCACCGATTCCTTCTACGAATCCGCCGCCACCCTCGATGAGGCGATCACCGTCGTCGAGGCGGCGGCGTCCGCCGGTGCCCACATCGTCGATATCGGGGGAGTGCGCGCCGGTCGCGGCCGGGAGATCTCCGTGAGCGAGGAGATCGACCGCGTGTGCCCGACCATCGAAGCCGTCGCCGGGTCCCACCCGCACATGCTCATCAGCGTCGACACCTGGCGCCATGAGGTCGCCGAGGCCGCTTGCCGGGCCGGCGCGGGACTGCTCAATGACACTTGGGCCGGGGTCGACCCGAAACTCGCCGAGGTGGCTGCCCGACACGGTGTCGGCATCGTCTGCTCCCACACCGGGGGACTGGACCCGCGCACCGACGCTCACCGCAACCGCTATGGTCTGCAGGCCGGTGACGTCGTCGACTCGACCCTGTCCGGCGTCATCGAGCTCGCCGAGGCGGCCCGTGCGGCGGGCGTTCCCGACGACCGGATCATCATCGATCCGACACCGGACTTCGGAAAGAACACCTATCACTCGCTGCGGCTGCTGCGCGAACTCGAACGGTTCACCGCCACCGGCTACCCGGTGCTGCTGGCGATCTCACGCAAGGACTTCGTCGGTGAGGCGATCGGCGAGGTCGCCCCGCAGGACCGCCTGTACGGCACGATCGCCGCCACCGCGCTGGCCATCGAGAAAGGCGCGGCGATGATCCGCACCCACGACGTGCGGGCGACTGCCGACGCCATCGACGTGACCGTGGCGATCACCGGCGAAGCGGCACCGAAACACACCGTGCGCGGACTGCGCTGAGCGTTGCGCGCACTTGCCTATGCGAAAATGGGGGCATGCCTCTGTGGATTGTCATCGGTGTCGCGGCCGCGATCTTCGTCCTCGTGTTCGTCGTCGCGGCGACCTTCAACGTCTTCTCGTCCGAAACCGTCGACGAGGCCGAAGAACGCTGGACCGGGCTGCCTGCGGAGTTCACGAGTGAGGACCTGGAGTCGGTGCGTTTCCGGCCCGCCCTGCGCGGCTACCGGATGGACGACGTCGACGAGGCCATGGCGGTGCTGCGCGCACGCCTGAGCGAGCTCGAATCCGCGACCACCTCCGCCGAGGCGGCAACCACAGCCGGCCCGACGACCGCTCCTGACGGACCGGAAACCGCTGCCGGATCACGATGACCCGCCCCGCAGACCTGCCCGGAATCACCCTCGCCTCCGAAGTCTTCGACTCCTCCCGCTTCAGCCGCCTCGGCGCTCTGTTCATGAGCCTGCCCGTGTGGCTGCAGGCCGTGGCCGTGTACTTCGCATCCCGGGTCGTGAGCATGTCGATCTTCGCCGCGGTCCTCAAACGTCAGGACCCGGCGAACTGGTCGTCGTCCCCGGTGAGCACGACGCTCAATGACTTCCTCAACTTCTGGGACGGCGGCTGGTACGGACGCGTCGCCGATGAGGGGTATCCGCGCATCCTGCCCGTCGACGATACGGGAGCGGTGGCGGAGAACCAGTGGGCATTCTATCCGCTGCACCCGTCGATCGTGTCCACCCTGGCCGACCTCACGGGGCTGAGCTACGAGGTCATCTCGCCGATCGTGTCCACGCTTGCCGCGGGGCTGGCCTCGATCGTCGTCCTCCACCTCTTCCGGAAGTACGTCGACGCCGGACAGGCCCTGATGGGGCTGGCGCTCGTGATGTTCTTCCCGCCGGCCGCGATCTTCTCCACCGGCTATGCCGAATCCCTGACTCTCCTGCTGCAGGCGACGGCGCTCTTCCTCGTGGTCGAACGCCGCTATCTCACCGCGCTCCCTGTCGTCGTCTTCATGGATCTGTCGCGACCCATCGGCGTGGCGTTCTCGTTCTTCATGCTCTTCCACCTCATCGACCGCTTCCTCCGCCGCCGCAGCGATCCGTATCCGGCCGGTGAGGCGATCCGGTCCTGGACCCTGGGCGTGCTCTCCTGCGCGGCGGCCCTCATCCACCCGATCCACGCATGGTGGGCGACAGGTTCGCTGACGGCCTATACCGACACCGAGGCGGCCTGGCACACCGGAGAGACCACGTTCGTCGTCCAGTGGGTGGCTCGGTCGATCAGCCTCATCGGTCCGCTCGGCCCGGTGCTGCTCGCCATCGTCATCGCCGGAATGCTCGCCCTGATCTTCTCTCCGGCCGGCGCGCATATGGGACGGACCCTCCAGCTGTTCTGCCTCGGCTACGGTGTGTACCTGCTCATCTTCTTCAATCCGCAGACCTCCACCCTGCGACTGCTGCTGCCGCTTTTCCCGATGGCACTGACCCTGGCGCTGGTGCGCTCCCGAGGCTACCGGGCAGCGATGCTGATGGCCTATATCCTTCTCCAGATCGTGTGGGTCGCCTACCTGTGGCACTTCACTCCGCCCGCTGATCTGCCGCCGTGATCGTCCATTGAGTGGGAGAGTTACCGGGAACGCGCGGATCATGGAATAATCGGGAGTACATCTTTCGGTCCACCTGGTGTGAACCGTCTTTGTATGACAACGGAAGGAAGAGCCCATATGGCAGCCCAGAAACCCCGCACCGGCGACGGACCTCTGGAAGTGACCGAAGAAGGCCGAAGCATGGTGATGCGGCTTCCAGTCGAAGGCGGAGGTCGCCTGGTGATCGAACTCAGCAGAGATGAAGCCACCGGACTCCACGACACTCTCGCCCAGACACTGGGGCTCTGAGCCGACGGCCGCAGAACACGGCCGGACGGAGACGCACGAACAGCAGAGACTTACCTGTAAGTCTCTGCTGTTTTCGCTTCACCGGGTCTTCTGCAGAAGCAGCAGACCTTCGCCGATGGGCAGCAGCACCCGCTCGAGGTGTTCCTGTTCCGCGATGCGGTTGAGCATGCCGCGGGCAGCTTGGGTACGCGGGCTGCGATCGACGGGATCGGCGACGGCGCCCTTGAGCAGCGTCTTGTGGATGACCAGCAGGCCCTGGGAGTCGAGCAGCCGCAGTGACGGCTGGATCATCCTCTCCAGATTGCCCGGCTCCACGTCGATGAAGACCATGTCATAGGCCGCGGGAGCGAGTCGTTTGAGCACCTCTTCGGCACGGCCGCTCATCAGCCGCAGCCGACCAGGTCTGATCCCGGCCATGTCGACGAGGTCGCGAGCAGCGCCCTGAGTCGTGGAGTTCGTATCGATGGACGTGAGTATCCCGGCGGTGGGCATTCCGCGCAGCAGCGACAGGGTCGATGTTCCGACACCGGTGCCGACTTCGACGGCCGCCACCGGGGTGAGCAGTCGGGCAAGCAGAGTCAGCGTCTTCGCCGTGGTCTGGGACACCGGCGCGATCCCGAACTCATGAGAGTGGGTGCGAGCGGCATCGAGCAGCGGATCGGGACCGTTGTACTGTTCCGAGAAGGTGAGATCACCTGCATTTTCGCGTGCCAACCGGCCCCTCCCATCTGGTGCTGAGTTCTCCCAAGTCTAACCGCATTCGGGATCGATTCCGTGGGTGCGCCACAGCTGATCGAGTTCATCGACATCGAGGAATGCCGTGCGTTCGACGCGCTCGTGAGAATGCGGAGTGCCTTCGTCATCCCAGTGGATGCGGGCTCGAGCGAAGATCTCGGCCGGCAGAGCCCCGGCCGCATTGACGACCCGCCACCACGTGACGTTCGACCCGAATTCCCGCATCACCCGCCCGACGTAACGGGGTGAGCAGCCGGCGACGGCGCCGACCGTTCCGTAGGCGACGACGCGCGCGGCGGGAACGAGTTCGACGATGCGCAGCACCCGTTCGACGGCTATCTCGTCCACTGCACCTCCCGGCATGATCGAGTTGTCGAACCTGTGCTGACCATGAGTCGATGCTACCGCCGTCCACGGTAGACTTGAGACCATGTTCGGTATCAACGGCACCGAGATGGTGATTCTGATCGTTGTGGCGTTGGTCGTCATCGGACCCAAACGCCTGCCCGAATACGCTCAGAAGCTGCGCGACTTCGTGCGCCAGATGCGTCGCATGGCCGAAGGCGCGAAAGACAGCGTCCGACGCGATTTCGGCGACGACTTCAAGGACGTGGACTGGCAGAAGCTCGACCCGCGTCAGTACGATCCGCGCCGGATCGTGCGCGAGGCACTCGTCGAAGAGGACGCGGCCATCCGCGAATCCAAGCGTCAGGAACGGACCGCCGGCGAATCGTCATCGGCAGAGTCCTCAGGTGCTGCAGCGTCGACTCAGACCGACACCGAGGCGGCCCCCGCCCGGGAATTGTCACCCATCGAACGGTTCCAGACCCAGGTCGACCTGCGCGACCGTTCCGCCGCGGCACCGTTCGATCCTGAAGCCACCTGAGTTCTTCTCCGACAGCGCCGGATCGTCCCAGAGCCTGAACGGCCCACTGCCGCGTCGGCGCTCTCCGTGTTCACCGCAGCAACGGCCTCAGCGACTCAGTTCTTCATCACCGCGGGATGCTCGGGCTTCGAGCACAGCTCATCCGCATACCCGCGGCAGAAGTACGATCCGCCCTTCTTCAACTCGATGCCGGAGAACACAGAGCAGACGAGGATGCTGCGAGGAGAGAGGGGAGACACCGACTCAGACCGGGCTCAGGCCCAGAGATCTGCCGGACAGTCCGCGACTGCGTCGCCGCAGCGACTCCGCGAGGGAGTCGAAGGCCTGCGCCGCGGGCGACTCGGGGCTGCCGAGCACGACCGGATTGCCGGCATCCGATCCTTCCCGCAGACGAGTGTCCAAGGGAATCTGAGCGAGCAGCGGAACCTCGTGTTCGAGGGTGGCGGCGAGGTTCTCTGCCACGCTGGCACCTCCGCCGGAGCCGAACACCTCCATCCGAGTGCCGTCGGGCATCTCCATCCACGACATGTTCTCGATGACTCCCGCCAGCTTCTGCTTCGTCTGTGTGGCGATGGATCCCGCGCGTTCGGCGACCTGGGCGGCCGCGGACTGAGGCGTGGTGACGACGAGGAGTTCGGAACCGGGCAGCAGCTGTGCCACGGAGATCGCAATATCACCGGTGCCGGGCGGCAGATCGAGCAGGAGCACGTCGAGGTCGCCCCAGAACACATCCGTGAGGAACTGCTGCAGGGCGCGATGGAGCATCGGACCCCGCCAGACTACGGCCTGGCTCGGCGGGACGAACATGCCGATGCTCATCACCTTCACATTGTGAGCGACCTGGGGCAGGATCATCTCATCGACGCGGGTCGGCTTGCCGGAGAGACCGAGCATTCCGGGGATGGAGAAGCCGTAGATATCGGCATCGACGATGCCGACGCGCAGGCCTTTGTCGGCCAGAGACACGGCGAGGTTAGCGGTCACCGAGGACTTGCCGACTCCGCCCTTTCCGGAAGCGACGGCGTAGACCTTCGTCAGCGACTCGGAGCGGTTGAACGGGATGTCGCGGGTACCGGTGCCCTGCAGCTTCTCCTTCATCGCCTTGCGCTGTTCGGGGTTCATCGTGCCCAGCACGACAGCCACCTCGGTGACCCCGTCGACTCGGGCCACTGCGGCTTCAGTGTCCCGGGTGATGGTGTCCTTCAGCGGGCACCCGGCGATCGTGAGGAGAACAGTGACGGTGACCTTGCCGCCCTCGATGCCGATCGATTCGACCATATCGAGTTCGACGATGCTGCGGCGGATCTCCGGGTCGATGACGCCGGTCAGTGCCTCTCTCACAGCGTCTTCAGAGGGACCAGTCATACCCACGTCCTTTCCTTCCCGGATCAGTGCTGCCGGGCTCTCAACCCTACCGCTTCGCCCGTCGTTCCGTCATCCGCTGCGCGGGCCGCCTCGGCGCTGTTCGGTCGACCGGGAATCGGTGTCGTCGGACCGGTCACCGTCCTGTCTCTCCTCTTCCAATTCCTTGAGCAGATCCTTGAGCTCGGACCGGATGAAGTCACGGGTGGCGACCTCACGCATGGCGATGCGCAGCGCCGCCACCTCCCGTGCCAGGTACTCGGTGTCGGCGAGATTGCGTTCGGCGCGCTGCCGATCGTGTTCGAACTCGACGCGGTCGCGGTCGGTGCTGCGGTTCTCTGCGAGCAGGATAAGCGGGGCCGCATAGGACGCCTGCAGGGACAGGATGAGGGTCAGCAGGGTGAAGTTGAGCGACCTCGGGTCGAACTGCCATGATTCGGGCAGCAGGGTGTTCCACAGCAGCCACACCGCACAGAACACCGTCATTCCGACGAGGAACGCCGGAGTGCCCATGAACCGGGCGAAGGCTTCGGCTCCCCGCCCGAAGGTCTCGGGGGACACGGCGAAGCTCGGGAGCTTGCGTTTGCTCGACCTCGGGATCTCGAAATCATCGACGGCCATATCTACCCCCTGCTGCGATCGTCACGACCGGTGGTTCGCCAGTCCTCGGGCAGAAGCTCGTCGAGGACGTCATCGACGGTGACCACACCGACGAGGCGATCATTGTCGTCGGTGATCGGCACCGACACCAGATTGTACGCGGCCAACAGCTTCGCCACTTCGCCGAGAGGAGTCTCCGGCGACAGCGGTTCGACCTCGGTGTCGAGCATGATGCCCACGGCCTCGTGCGGGGGATGGCGCAGCATCTCCTGGATGTGGACGAGGCCGAGGTACTTGCCAGTCGGGGTCTCCACCGGCTGACGGCAGACGAAGACCGCCGCGGCCAGGGCTGCAGGCAGGTCCTCCCGGCGCACATGTGCCAGGGCCTCGGCGACGGTGGCTTCCGGGGTGAGGATCACCGGTTCGGTCGTCATCAGACCGCCGGCGGTGTCGTCGTCGTAGGCGAGAAGAGTACGCACATCCTCGGCCTCATCGGGCTCCATGAGAGTCAGGAACCGTTCGGCCTGATCATCACTGAGCTCGCCGAGGAGGTCGGCCGCGTCATCAGGTTCCATCTCCTCGAGCACGGTCACGGCTCGTTCGGTCTCGAGCCCCGTGAGGATCTCGATCTGGGTTTCGGCCGGCAGCTCCTCGACGACGTCGGCGAGGCGTTCGTCATCAAGTGCCCGGGCCACCTGGAGGCGACGGGACGAATTCATCTCGAAGAGCACATCGGCGAGGTCGGCAGGCTTCGTGTCCTGGTAGGCGGCGATGAGCTGGGTGGCTTCCTGATCGACCTCGGAGTCCACCGGATGGTCGGCATCCGTCCAATCGATCTGCTTGGTCTCACCGCGCCGGCGGAACGCGGCGAAGGCGCTGCGTTCGGGCACACGTCGCACGAATAGGCGGGTGACCTCCCAGTCCTTGTTCACCTGCTGTTCGATGCCGACGTCTTCGACGAGCACCGGTGAGTTGTCCTCTCGCAGACGCAGCCGCCGGTCGAGCAGGTCATTCATCACCAGGGTCTCCGACTCGCGCTGTTCGAACCGGCGCATATTCACCAGACCGGTGGTGATGACCTGCCCGGAATCGATCGCGGTGACCCGTCCCATCGGCACGAATACGCGGCGGCGGCCCGGCACCTCGACGACGAGGCCGATGACTCGGGGGAACTGCCGCATCGTCGCACGGTAGACGATGACGGCGTCGCGGACACGGCCGACCTGATCTCCGAGAGGGTCGAACACAGGGGCGGAGACGAGCCGGGCGACGAAGACTCTTTTCGGTGGACCACTCATGGTCTCAGACTACGTGGTGCGTGGAGATTGCAGTGGTTGCCGCAACGAATTGAATCCAGATCACAGTCGCCGGCGGTGAACCGACCGGGCGTCGGGTTCCATCCGCCCTCTTCTTCTATTCATCAAGCCGTCCTGCCTGCTTCATCTCGTTGTCGCCCCGTCTCCCTAGGGTCATTTCTCGGCAGAACCCGCCACAGTCGAATACAGGAGAAATCTATGCAGACACGACGAATCCGCCCGCGCACCGCTGCCGCAGGCTTGGGAGCCTGCGCCGCGCTCTCACTCTTCGCTCCGCTTCTCTCACCGACCTCGGCAATGGCCGCGGACGCGCCGGCCGAACTCTACGAAGGCCACGTCCAGGTCGACCGCGGCAAGGCCGACGATCCGAAGAAGTTCACCGGACAGGTCTTCGACGACGTCAACGAGAACTCGAAGCTCGATGGTGATGAGAAGGGCGTCTCCGGCGTCGCGGTGAGCAACGGAGTCGACGTCGTCCAGACCGACGGAGACGGCCGCTACGAGCTGCCCGTGCGAGAGAACATGACCGTTTCGATCACTCAGCCCTCCGGATGGCAGGTGCCCGTCGATGAGGACAAGGTCGCTCAGTTCAGCTACAACCACCTGCCCGAAGGCTCCGGCGATCTGGAGTTCGGAGGCATCGAACCCACAGGTGAGACGCCGAAGGCCGTGAACTTCCCGATGATCGAATCGCAGGCCTCGGCGAAGGACGACCAGAACTGCCCGATCGCGTCTGACACCCAGGCCTATGACATGACGGAGATGGGCTACGCCCGTGACGGAGCCGTCGGCGACCTTGCCGACCGCAGCGATTACGGAGCCTGTGGAGTGCTCCTGCTCGGCGACAACGTCGGTGACGACCTCAGCCTCAATGACGAACTGCGCGATATCTACTCGCAGATGAACGGCCCTGTCCGCGTGGCACCGGGCAACCACGATCAGGACTACGACGCCGTCGATGACTCACATGCCCTCGACACATTCCGTGATCAGTTCGGACCTTCGTACTTCTCCTACGACGTCGGCAAGACCCACTTCGTCGTCCTCGACAGCATCGAATACGAAGGCAAGGCGAACCGGAAGAAGTACAAGGAGAAGATCTCCGAGGAGCAGCTGACCTGGCTGGAGAACGATCTGAAGAACGTGCCGAAGAACGCGCAGGTCGTCATCGCCACCCACGCGCCCATCCTCACGCACAAAGAGGTCGTCGTCGACAATGCGAAGGACTTCTACGACGTCATCGCCGACTATCCGAATGCTGTGACCGTCGGCGGGCACACCCACACGCAGGAGAACCTCGTTGCAGGGGAGACGCGGAAGGAATGGGCGGAAGCCGGGATCGAGAAGCTGCCGAACACGCAGATCGTCGCCGGTGCCGTCTCCGGTGACTGGTACTCCGGAGGCCTCAACGCCGATGGACTGCCGTACTCATTCACTCAGGACGCTTCCGAGCCGGGCGTGCTCACTCTCGAATACGACGGTGCTTCGCGCAGCGAACGTTACACCGTGCGCAACGAATCAGATGACCATCAGCTGCTGCTCGGCGTGAACTCGCCGCAGTGGCGTGACTGGGCGCAGAAGGCACAGGAGTGGCAGGACGCGGACAAGGAGGGCACTGCTCCGAAGGAGATCTCCGAACGCGTCGTCACCCGCGAGGACCTCAAGCAGGGCGAGACCTGGCTGACCTCGAGCTTCCTCGCCGGCACCTCGGACGCACGAGTCGAGGTCAGCTTCGACGGCAAAGCGCCGAAGCAGTCCGAGCACACTCAGCCGGGCAAGGGCGAAGCCCTGGCGAAGGGCTGGGAGTACACCGATCCGTACACGGCGTCACAGAACCTGCGCACCTCCGGCAATGTGGGCCAGTCGAGCTCGCACCTGTGGCGGACCGAGATCCCCTCGGATCTCGATCTGGGCACCCACACCGCCGAGGTGACCGGAACCGACCGCTACGGTCGTGACTTCACCGAGTCGGTCCGGTTCACCGTGGTCGAGGATGAGGCCGCGGCGAAGACCGAATCGCAGAAGCTGCTGCGTCAGGACGGCTTCGATGCTCAGCAGAAGAAGGAAGTCCGAGACCCGAAGGGTCTCGACTCCGAAGAGGCTCAGTCGGTCCGCAACGACTGACAGTCCAGCAGGAGCAGCATCTCAGCGCGGCCCTCGGATGGCACCGCTTGAGTGCTGGACTTGCTGAGAGAAGCGGGGCCCGCCGAACGGCGGGCCCCGTCTCTGCGTTCAGAGTGAAGTGAACGCAGAGGTGAAGTCCGGTGCGATCTCGCTCAGTGTCGGCGGCTGCCCCGATGCCCCGGCGACGGGTGTCGCCGAAGCATGGGCGTCGAGGATCGCCAGGCTGAGAGCATCGGCCGCCGCTGCGGTGATCATCACGAGCTCGCGAGTGGCGGCGTCGCGGTCTGTCGGCAGCTCATCGGCTCCGGTGGCGATGCCGAAGACCGTGTCACCGTCGAAGAGAGTGTGCGAGGGCTGCACTGCTCGTGAGATGCCGGCATGCGCTCCCGCGGCCATCCGTGTGGTCTGAGCCGGGTCGAGTCGTGCGTCAGTGGCGACGATCGCGATCGTCGTGTTCTTCGCCGCCGTCCCGGAATCCGCCGGCGGTGCGGCGGGAAGACCCTGCACCGTCGGCAGATCGAGACCGATCGAGCGCAGCAGCGGCTCCAACCACAGGCCGCCCGACGGGGTGCCGATCGTCCCCAGCGAATTCGCCGCGACAAGTGCCGCGACGGTGGTCCCACTGGGCAGTCGGACGGCGAAGGATCCGAGTCCTCCACGCAGAGTCTGAAAGCCCGACCGGGCGCCGAGGCCCGCTCCGACGCTGCCACGGACCTCGTCGATCCGACCGGACAGCGCCGCGTGTGTCGCTTGGGCGCCTTCGTTCGGTCTCGGCGGGGCCACGGAGCCGTCCCCGCGACCGAGGTCGTAGATCGCGGCGGCGGGGACGAGCGGAATGACCGCGCCGGCGAGTCCGGGAGCGGGGAATCCGAGTCCCGCCTCGGCGAGGGTGTCGACGACGCCGGACACGGCACCCAGGCCGAACGCGGACCCGCCGGTGAGGACGATGGCATCGGCGCCGTAGGAGTGCGTGCCCGGCGCGATGACGTCGGTCTCACGCGTGGCGGGACCGCCTCCGCGGACATCGACGCCGATGGTCGAACCGGACGGGGGCAGCACGGTGGTGATCCCCGTCATTCGGGCAGCGGTGAACTCACCGGCATGGCCGAGGCGGATACCGGGGATCTCGAGGATTCCGCGCCCGCGGAACGGGCCGGGCTGCGCGATAGGGCCGGAACCGCGTGCGGCATCCGAGGCCATCAGCAGTCCTGGGACCGCCCCTGCACCCAGGCCTCGATCTCGGCGCGGGTGCGGGGGAAGTCGGCGGAGAGGTTCTCGACTCCGTCGGCGGTGACGAGAACGTCGTCCTCGATGCGCACGCCGTTGCCGCGGAACTCCTCGGGCAGCAGCAGGTCATCGGACTTGAAGTACAGTCCCGGTTCGATGGTGAAGACCATTCCCGGTTCGATGGTCGCGTCCAGGTACATCTCCGCTCTCGCCTGAGCACAGTCATGGACGTCGAGGCCCAGGTGATGGCTGGTGCCGTGGACCATCCATCGGCGGTGCTGCTGTCCTTCCGGAGACAAAGACTCGGCAGCGGAGACCGGCAGCACACCGAACTCTTCGAGACGTTTCGCGATGACCTCCATGGCCGCCTCGTGGACCTCACGGAACTTCACCGGACGGTTGGGGTGGTCGGCGGCCACGGCGAACGCGGCATCGGAGGCTTCGAGCACAGCGTCGTAGATCTTCGCCTGCACCTCGGTGAAGGTGCCCGAAACGGGCAGGGTGCGAGTGATGTCCGCAGTGTAGAGCGAATCGGCTTCAGCTCCGGCATCGACGAGGATGAGATCGCCGTCGCGGACCTGACCGTCATTGCGGATCCAGTGCAGGGTGCAGGCATTGTTGCCCGAGGCGGCGATCGTGTCATAGCCGACTCCGTTGCCGTCGGAGCGAGCGGCGGTCTCGAACGCGGTCTCGACGACTCGCTCACCACGACGGTGGCCGAGCGCCTTCGGCAGCGATTCCACGACATTGTCGAAACCGGCACGGGTGATGGCGACGGCTTTGCGCAGCTGCTCGACCTCGTGGTCATCCTTGATCAGGCGCAGCTCGGAGAGCATCTGAGCCAGTTCGGCATCCCCGGCCTCGGACGTCTCGAGATCGGCCTGGACCTGGGTGCGAGCGAGGTCGATGACTCCGTCGATGCGGGAATCGGCCTGGCGGACGAGGCGGACCGAGATGGCCCCGAGATCCTTGGTGATGGCGTCATCGACGGTCGCGGAGCTCTCCGTGGCGATGCCGGTCATGGTGGACATCGCTTCGAGGTCCGCGCGCGGACCGACCCAATACTCGCCGTAGCGGGAATCGGAGAAGAACTCCTCGGTATCGGCACCGGCGCGGGGGCGGAAGTACAGCGTCACGTCGTGGCTGTCACCCTCGGGTTCGAAGACGAGGACGGCGTCGGGTTCGGAATCGGCTTCCAGACCGGTGAGGTGGATGAACGCGGAATGCGCGCGGAAGCGGTAGTCGGTGTCGTTCGAGCGGACCTTGAGTCCGCCGGCGGGAACGACGAGCCGTTCACCGGGGAATGCTGCCGAAACGGCGTCCCGTCGGGCCGGGGTGAAACCAGCGGCGGCGAGAGCTTCGGCGTTGAGCGGAGTGCGATCCCATCCGGAGGCGACGAAGTCGCGGAAGGCGGTGGAATTCGGGCGATGCGAGCGGTTGTTGACGCGGTCTGCGAGGTCCTGAGTCGAGTCTGGGGTATCTGAGTTCTGCTCTGTCATGCCGCCAGTCTAGACGGGCGGAGTGACATGGTGCGTACAGGTGGAAGTCGAAACGACAGATGCAGATACACTGTGACCATGGT
>HHCFD02800__coassemble_828_pt1 | contig 13160 bp, 10 predicted proteins | sample HHCFD02800__metabat2_low_PE_039 | metagenome-assembled genome bin HHCFD02800 | reverse complement strand
CTTTCCCCAAACGTCGAGATCTGCGCAACTCGGACAAGCCGTATTCGCCTGACGACCCGGAGTCGAACCCCACCGCCGAGGCGGCCGCGGCCGAAAGCGAACCAGAGCAGAAGGACTACGGTCGGGCCGGACGCAACCTGCCGGCCGCGATCGGCATGGGGCTGCTCATCGGCGGAGTAGTGCTGGCATCCCTGATCTTCCTGCCGATCTCCTTCCTGTTCATCGTCCTCATCGGCATCGTCGCCGCAATGTGGGAGCTGGCGAACGCGCTGTCACGCTCCGGTTCCCTCGTCTCCCGCGTGCCCACAATGGTGTCGGCCGCCTGTATGGTCGTCGCCACCTTCATCGGCGGCCGCGAAGCTCTCTGGGTGACCTTCGCCGCCAGCGCCGGAGCGGTCATGCTCTTCACGATGGTCGAGCGCCGGAAGAACGCAGTCAAGGACGTCTCGCTCTCCCTCTTCGCCCTCACCTACGTCGGCCTCATGGCCTGCTTCATCGTCTACATCCTCACCCAGCCGGACGGCAATTTCTTCGTCATCATCTTCCTCTCCGCCGTCGTCGCCTCCGACACCGGCGGCTACGTCTTCGGCGTGTTGTGGGGCAAACACCCCATCGCCCCGAGGATCTCCCCGAAGAAGTCCTGGGAGGGCTACCTCGGCTCCACCGTCTTCGCCGCAGTCGTCGCGACGATCCTGGCGGTCACGGTCGTCGGGGCCCCGTTCTGGACCGGTCTGGTCATCGGTGCAGTCATTCCCGCTTTCGCCACCCTCGGCGATTTCAGCGAATCGATGATCAAACGCGACCTCGAACTCAAGGACATGGGCACCCTGTTGCCCGGGCACGGCGGTGTGATGGACCGACTCGACTCGATCCTGCCGACAGCTCCCGTTGCGCTCGTCCTCTTCTCGGTGCTGCCCGGCTACCTCTGACCTGCCCGGCTGACACCGACTCGTCTGGCCGACTCCGCCCAGGGCCTGGTTCGCACGCGCCTCGTTCTCATCCCGCCCGACGTGGCGGCTCACACACGACAGCCGAGCGGCGAACATGAGACAATGGCCGTGTGAGTTCTCAAGCAGGCAGAAGGCAGACCAGGCCCGTCGTCGAACATGCCGACGGCACGACATCGAAGACCCCGATGCGCGATGGCCGTCCCCTTCTCAACTTCAAGTCCGCACGGGTCAAGCAGCCGCCTCAGCATCTGGCCGATATGACGATGGACGAACGCATCGACGCGGTCAAGGAGATGGGACTGCCCGCATTCCGGGCCAAGCAGATCTCCACCCACTACTTCAGCCACTACGTCACCGACACCGAGGCGATGACGGATCTGCCCAAGGACACGCGGGCTGAGATCCAGGAACGGTTCTTCCCGCACCTGCTCACCGAGGTACGCCGCCTGCGCACCGAGAACGGCGACACCATCAAGTTCCTGTGGCGCCTCTTCGACGGAGCTCTCGTCGAGTCCGTGCTCATGCGCTACCGCAACCGCGTCACCCTCTGCGTGTCCAGCCAGTGCGGCTGCGGAATGAACTGCCCGTTCTGCGCCACCGGCCAGCAGGGTCTGACCAGGAACATGTCCACGGCCGAGATCGTCGAACAGGTCGTCCGCGCCAACCAGGTCATCGCCGCCGGCGAACTCGCCGAGGCTCCGAAGTCGGATATGCCCGGCGCCGGCGAGACCGCGCTCGGCGCGGAAGCCGACGATGACGATGCGGCGGGGGAGTCCGCATTCGACGGGGAGGCCACGGCCGCCTCGGCGAGCGGACCCGAACGGGTCTCGAACATCGTCTTCATGGGTATGGGCGAACCCCTGGCCAACTACAAGCGAGTGATGAACGCGGTACGCCGATTCGTCGGACCCACGCCCGAAGGATTGGGCATGTCGGCACGGCGGATCACGATCTCCACGGTCGGCCTGGTGCCCGGCATCAACAAGCTCGCCGCCGAGGACATCCCCGTCACGTTCGCGCTCAGCCTCCACGCGCCCGATGACGAACTGCGCGACGAGATGATCCCGGTCAACACGCGCTGGAAGGCCGACGAAGCCATCGACGCCGCCTATAACTACTACCAGGTGACCGGACGGCGAGTGAGCATCGAATACGCGCTCATCAAGGACATGAACGACCACGCCTGGCGCGCCGAACTGCTGGCGAAGAAACTCAACGCCCGCGGACGCGGCTGGGTCCACGTCAATCCGATCCCGCTCAACCCGACGCCGGGCTCGGTGTGGACGGCCTCCGAACCGGAAGTCGCCGACGAATTCGTCCGCCGCCTCGTCGATCAGGGCATCCCGACGACGATCCGCGATACCCGCGGCTCCGACATCGACGGCGCCTGCGGACAGCTCGCCGCAGCCGACTGATCGACGCCCGGAACGACGTCCGGATCGGCACTCGCCGACCGCGGCCACGCAATTTCTGCGGCTTCCATCTAAGATGGTGGAAACACCACAGCCACTCGCTTCTGGAGGAGACATGGCGGACACGACTTTCCCTCGAATGTCCGGTTGGAAGAACGGATACGACCCCAAGCAGGTCGACAGCTTCTTCAAGCGCGCACGTGAGTCCTTCGAACGGCCGACGCCGCAGCCCGGCGACCTCGACTCCCGGGCGGTGCGCACGGTCGGCTTCGACCTCGTCCGCAAGGGCTACCACGTCGCCGTCGTCGATGCCGCACTCGACCGTCTCGAAGACGCATTCGCCAAGCAGGCGCGCGATCGTCTGATCGCGCAGTCCGGTCAGGACGCCTGGGTCTCTGAGCTCACCCGTGTGGCAGCGTCCCTGCGGGGACGCCTGGTCCGCGAACCCGGAGAGCGCTTCGACAACCCGCCTCCCGGAGTCATCGGCTACGACATCACCCAGGTCGACGACATGTGCGACAAGGTCAACTCGTACTTCACGCAGGGCGTGGCGATGAGCGTGGACCAGGTCCGTCGCGTGCTGTTCAAGACGGCGAAAGGCAAGAAGGCATACAACGAGGACCAGGTCGATGCGTTCATCGACCGCGTCGTCGAAGTGATGGCTTCCGTTGACTGATTTCCACTACTTCGCGGTCCCGACCGCGACCGATCCCGGCACGCTCAACCCGGTGTACGAACTCCTCGACTTCCCGATCGCGATGGGCAAGGCCGAAGACATCGTGCTCACCGGACCGGCTCCGGAGAAACCGCTCGTCGACGGCCGCGAAGTCACGGATCCGCGCCTGATCAAGGCGCTGTCCGTTCCCGTCGAACTCGACCGCGCCGAGGTGCTCGACCGCAGCTCGAAGCTCGCCGGAGTGCTGCGTGCCATGGGCGTGGTTCCGGAATCCGGTGCCACGCTCACCCTCGCCGAGGATGTCCCGCCCTTGGCGCGGGCGCTCGGACTGCTCGCTGCCGCCCGGATCGGACTCCCGGTGGATCTGCGCGCCGGGACCGGCGGAGCGACTTTGGGTGTCGGAACTGACGGTGGCGGTGCTGGCGTTGGTGCCGGCGAAGGAGTCGGCGCAGATTCTGCCCAGAACACGATCGTCCTGCACGGAATCGTTGCCGAACCGATCGAGCCGGGCCGTGCCTCAGTGCGGGTCACTCGTTCACGCTTCGAAGGTGTCGGCCTGACTATCGGCTCCGAGACCGCGAACCTCGACCAGGCGATGCGCGACTCCCGAGTCGAATTCGCCGCTGTCGTACCGCTGGCACCCGACCACACGCTGTTGCTCACCGACGACGGTGAGATCGCAGCCGGATCGAGCCTCAACTGGTACCGCAACGAGGTCCTCTCTGCCTCCTGAGGCCTGGCAGACCAGGGGCTTCGACCCGAGAGACGACATCGACGCTCGGGCTGATCGGCGCTTCCCGCAGACCGTGGACACGCTGCGCGCGGCGGGCTGCGTCTTCGCCGAAGACGAAGCAGTGATCCTCCTTGAGGCGGCGGTCGCAACTGACTTCACTGGCTCCGCACCTGTCGTCGCCGGCTCCGCAACTGCCGTCGCCGGCTCCGCGCCGAGACTCGATGGGCTGGTGGCTCGCCGTGTATCCGGTGAGCCCCTCGAGCAGATCGTCGGATGGGTTGACTTCGCCGGTTTGCGATTGAGTGTCCAGCCCGGAGTGTTTGTGCCACGGCAGCGGACAAGACTGCTGGCCGAACGCGCAGTGGCCGCCGTCAGGCAGCTGACCGACCACCGGGGGAGTGGCGCCGGACCAGGAGCGCAATCGGTCCCACAACCCATTGTGCTCGAAGCCTTCTGCGGAGTTGGTCCCGTCGCCGCCGTCGTGGCCGCCTTGGTGCCGGATGCGGTCATCCACCTCGGTGATGCGGACGAACGAGCTGTGCGGTGCGCTGTGACGAACATGGATGCCTCTGCACGGGCAGGGGATTCCGGTGCCACCGTGGAAGGGCATGTCCTCGACTGTCTGGACGGACTGCCGGACGAGCTGCGCTGCGGCGTTTCCGTCATCGCGGCCGTCCCACCCTATGCGCCCGTCACAGCCGTCGACTTCCTGCCGCGCGAAGCTCTCGACTTCGAACCGAGCACTGCTCTCTTCGGCGGCCCGGACGGGCTCGACCTCGTTCGACGGCTCATCGCGGAGTCGCTCGACTGGTTGGCTCCGGGCGGTGTGCTGCTCATCGAACTCGGCCGCGACCAGGTCGCGGAGGCCACCGGGTTCGCCACCGCGCGAGGGCTGGAAGTCCGGAGCCACCTCGGCGAGGATGACCACACCGTCGTCCTCGAACTGCGACGGACACCTGCGGGCCACGGGAAGAAATGACAACGGCCGGCTGAAGTCGGGTGGTTTCAGCCGGCCCGGCTGCCTACCGACTGGTTCTAAATGCACGCGCACGGCCTTAAGGCTGCGCGCCTGCACGTTGAACCAGTCGGTGCGGGTGGCGTCGGTACGCAGACCGCCCGCCGAATCCTTGCGGATTCGACGGGCGGTAGGTTGCACGGCGCTCAGCAGCGCCTAGGCGACGTCGCTCAGTTGGCGAAGGCGCTGATCCCGGTCATCGTGCGACCCAGGGTCAGCTGATGCACTTCGTGCGTGCCTTCGTAGGTGAGCACGGTCTCGAGGTTGACCGCGTGACGCAGCGGCGGGTACTCGCTCGTGATGCCCGAGCCGCCGAACAGGGCGCGCAGGTCACGGCAGACATTCATCGCGGTGTCGACGTTGACCATCTTGCCCAGGCTGATCTGCTCCGGACGCACACCCTTCTCCGAGTCCTTGATCTTGCCCAGGTGAGCGGCGAGCAGAGTGATCTGCGAGTACTGGCCGAAGGCCTTCGCGAGTTTCTGCTGAGTGATCTGGAACGATGCCAGCGGGCGATCGAACTGGACGCGGGTGCCGGTGTACTCCAGAGCGGAGAGCAGCGCGTCGCGGGCGGCTCCGGTGACACCGAAGACGATGCCGTAGCGGGCCTCGGACAGGCAGGACAGGGGGCCCTTGAGTCCCTTGGCCTTCGGCAGCATGGCATCCTCGGGGAGACGAACGTTGTCGAGGACGATCTCACCGGTGATCGACGCACGCAGCGAGATCTTGCGGTGGATCTCCGGAGTCTGCACACCCTCGGTGTTCGAGGGGACGACGAAGCCGCGGACGACGTTCTTGCCCTTGTCGTCGACCTCTTCGGTCTTGGCCCACACGACCATGACGTCGGAGACAGGGGAGTTCGTGATCCACATCTTCGCGCCGTTGAGGATCCAGTCGGATCCGTCCTTCTTCGCGGTCGTCTTCATGCCCGACGGGTCGGAGCCGACATCGGGTTCGGTCAGACCGAAGCAGCCGATGGCCTTGCCGGCGGCCATCTTCGGCAGCCATTCTTCCTTCTGCGCTTCCGATCCCCAGTGGTGGATGGCGAACATCGCCAGCGAACCCTGCACAGACACCAGCGAACGCAGACCGGAGTCGATGGCCTCGAGCTCACGGCAGGCCAGTCCGTACTGAGTTGCGGTCGATCCGCCGCAGCCGTAGCCGTCGAGGTGCATGCCCAGCAGGCCGAGTTCGCCGAGTCCTTCGGCCAGTTCGCGGGCGGGGATGGTGGCGTCGAGGAAGTAGTCGCCGATCTTCTCACGGACGTTCTCGTCCAGCCACTTCTTCACGATCGATGCGAATTCGAGGTCATCAGGTTCGAAGACCGAATCCAGTCCAAGAATGTCGTCAGGGCTCAGCGTCTTGCTCATATCCATCTCTTTCGCCATTGATTCTCTTCACTCACTTACTCTGCCCGAACACCTCGAAGGGTCGGTGTCCCGAAGCGTCAGATGACCATGGTCCGTCGGGCGCCACACGAGTCCGTGTCGAGTCATTTCCCAGAGAACTTTGGCATCATCGGTTGGCGTGAGTAAACGTGGTTTCATTGTAGTCGGCTCAACCGGTTCGGTCGGCACCCAGGCCCTTGATGTCCTCGCCGAACACCGGGACGAGCACGCGGTTCTCGGCTTGGCCGCCGGGACCCAGATCGACCTTCTGCTCGAGCAGGCCCTCGATTTCCACGTCCCCGTCATCGGGCTCACGATCCCACCAGCCGGAGGCGAAGCCGAGGTGCGTGCGCGGCTGACCGAGATGGCTGCCGAGCGGGGCATCGCCGATCCCGTCGAAGCCATCCACTTAGGTGTCGACGCCGCCGAGGCGGTCGCGGGCTTGGACGCGGACATGGTCCTCAACGCGATCACCGGTGCCGCCGGCCTCGGCGCAACCCTGGCCGCTCTCGACCGCGGCACGGATGTGGCCCTGGCGAACAAGGAATCGCTCATCATCGGCGGATCCATTGTGCTCGACGCCGCTCGTGCCTCCGGCGCACGACTCGTACCGGTCGACAGCGAGCACTCCGCCATCGCCCAGGCGCTGCGCGCCGGCACGCACGGAGAAGTCAGCAAACTCATCATCACCGCCTCGGGCGGGCCCTTCCGCGGCATGACCCGTGATGCCCTGCGTCGGGTCACTCCCGCTCAGGCGCTCAACCATCCCACGTGGTCGATGGGGTCGATGATCACCATCAACTCGGCGACCCTGGTCAACAAAGGCCTCGAAGTCATCGAAGCGCACCTGCTCTTCGGCATCGACTTCGACCACATCGAAGTCGTCGTGCATCCGCAGTCGCAGATCCATTCGATGGTCGAATTCGCCGATGCTTCGACGATCGCACAGATCTCCCCGCCGGATATGCGCCTGCCGATCTCCTACGCTCTGGGCACCCAGGACGACGGAACGGCGAGGCGTTTGACCTCGGGAGCCGTCCCGCACAACTGGGGACAGCCCATGCACTGGTCATTCGAACCGGTCAACCATCTCGCCTTTCCCGCGCTCGGTCTGGCCATCGACGCCGGCCGAAAGGGTGGCAGCTATCCGGCGGTGCTCAACGCCGCCAATGAGGAGCTCGTCGCCGCATTCATCGCCGGCGACATCGCCTTCACCGGAATCGACAAAGGTCTGGCCCGTGCTTTGGCCGCTCACGAACCGGCGGCCGAGCATACGGTCGAGACCGTGCTGGCCGCCGACGCATGGGCACGCGACTTCGCTCGCGCCGATGTCGCCGATCAGAACGGAGGCCGCCGATGACAGTTGTGCTCTACATCGTCGGGATCATCCTCTTCCTCATCGGCATCTCGATCTCGATCGCGCTGCACGAACTCGGCCACCTCACCCCGGCGAAGAGGTTCGGGGTCAAAGTCACGCACTATATGGTCGGCTTCGGACCGACCCTGTTCTCCTTCCGCCGCGGTGAGACCGAGTACGGCATCAAAGCGTTCCCGCTGGGCGGGTTCATCGCGATGCCGGGAATGTATCCGCCCGAGGAGGCGACGAAGGCTCGCCATGAGGGAGCCGTCGCGGCGCAGAAGGGCGGCAGTGCCAGCGGCGTCGCCGCTCCGCTGCGCCGGGACCGGAAGAAGCGGAAGGGGCGGCTGTTCGAGGACACGATGGCCGATGCCCGGGAGTTCTCGAACCAGGAGATCGAGCCGGGGGAGGAGCACCGGACGTTCTATGCGCTCAGCGTGCCCAAACGGCTCGTCGTCATGTTCTCCGGTCCCTTCGTCAACCTCGTCCTGGGCATCCTCATCATGGGAATCTCGCTGCTGGGCATCGGTGTGATCACCCCGACGACGACCGTCCAGACCGTCGTCGAATGTGCGGTGCCCGCCTCCGAAGCGCAGCAGCGTCCCGCCTCGGAGCAGAACACCTGCCGTGACGACGATCAGCTCACCCCTGCGTGGGAAGCCGGGATCAAACCGGGGGATGAGATCACCGCGATCGCCGGCACCGAGACGAACGACTGGGACCAGCTGTCCTCGGTCATCAAGGACCATGCCGGCGAACGCGTCGACGTCGACTTCATCCGCGACGGTCAGCCCCAGACAGTGACCGTGCCGATCATCGCCACCGAACGGCCGAAGGTCGACGAGAACGGCAAGGCCATGGTCAACGCGGACGGGACCCCGCAGACGGAGACCCAGGGATTCTTCGGCGTCGGACCGGTGCAGGAACGTCAGTCCCTGCCGCTCGGGGAGTTCCCCGGAGCCGTGTGGGACCAGGTGAGCGGTGTGTTCCACGCGATCATCACCCTGCCGGTCAAACTCGTCGACATCGGCGAGGTGGCGGTCGGCACGAAGGATCGCGACGCCGAGGGACTCGTCGGCATGGTCGGCGTCGGGCGTATCGCCGGAGAGATCGTGTCAACCGACCAGATCGACGTCATTGACAAGGCGCAGATGGGGCTGGGCATGCTCGGCTCGCTCAACATCTTCCTCTTCGCGTTCAACATGATCCCGCTGCTGCCTCTCGACGGCGGGCACATCGCCGTGGGCCTCTACGAAGGTGCGCGCCGCCGCATCAACCGGTGGCGCGGACGCGGACTCGTCGGCCCCTTCGACACTGCGAAGCTGCTGCCGCTGACGTATGTGTGCATCGGACTGATGCTGTGCATGACGGCGCTGCTCGTCTACGTCGACCTCGTCAAACCCATCACCCTCGACGCGATCTTCAACTCCGGGGGTTAGTTTCCGGGCGGCAGGAGGGCTCAGGAACTGAGGGTGATCGCCTGCACCTCGCCGAGGTGATTGAGTCCGACCGTGATCGTGGCCTTCGCCTCTGCCTTACTCGGCACCGTGACGATTCCGCGCAAAGGGGAGACCATCGTGAGGTCCGCCTCGGTGAGGGGACGGTCGAGCTGCTTCTCCGTTCGCCACCGTGCGAAGCGCTCCCGCCGCTCGTCGCGGGGTTCGTCGAGGTCCATGTTCATCGAGAAGATCGCCTCGGCGAGGTTGTCGTCGAAGTTGTTGACGAGGTTCGCCGCCGCTATGACGGTGTCGATCTGGGCCCTGGCCGCGGGGTAGCGGGGCACCGGTGCCGAGGTGGTCCGACGTTCCAGTCGGGTGCCCGGTCGTCCCGTGGCCGCCGCCCAGCCGAGATCGAGTGCGTCCTGGACGACGCGCTGCGCCGGATAGTACGTTGTGTTGCCGAGGGCGACGATGCTCATCCCGAGATCCGGGAACCAGCGCATATGTGAGCCGTACCCGGGGTAGCCGCCGGAATGGCAGACGACGCGACCGAAACGCGTGTCCAGACGTGTCTCGAGCCCGTACCCGTAGCTGAGCGACTCCGCGTGATGGTCGCTCCTCTGGACCTCCATGGTCCGTCGTGGCTGCTGGTTGTCGGTGAGGATCCGCGATCGAGACGCGAGTTCGTAGGTATCCATGCGTTCGAGAGCGTCGAGATGCGCGTCCATCCATGTGCCGATGTCGTTCACGGTGGAGATGACCCCGCCGATCGGGGAGAAGACCCCGGGACCGGTGAGCTCGGCCGGGTGGAGGCCGCCATTGAGGTCAACGCGGTGACCGGGAGCAAGGTCCGGGAAAACGGTGTGGTCGAAACCGGTGCGCTCCAGTTTCAGGGGTCCGAAGACCTCTGTGGACGCGAACTCGGTGAAGGTCCTGCCCGCGACCGCCTCGGCGACCATGCCGAGCAGGGCATAGCCGAGGTTCGAATACTCATAGCCGGTGTCGGCGGGGGCGCAGGCGATCGCACCTCGGTGCACCCAGTCGGTGAGCTCGGCCGGAGTCATCGCCTCCATCCGGTCGGCCCAGGGATCGTCCTTCGTGAACCCGGTGCTCATCGTCAGGGCCTGTCGGCAGGTGCGGTCGGCGATGGCCGTATCAGCCAGTTCAGGGAGCAGGGCACCGAACGACTCGTCGAGGTCGAGCCCGTCCGCGGCGAGCAACCCGATGGCCGCGGCGGTGAAGGACTTCGTCATCGAAGCGATCCGGTACGGGACGTCGGCGTTCGCGGTTCGGGCAGGGCCGCCTCGGCGAAAGATTCCCCAGGCCAGGGACCCGCCCTGGTCGTTGAGCTTCTGTGCTTCGGCGTCGAGGGCCGCGGTCATCGCCTCGACATCGGGTTCGACGAATCCGGGTGTGCTCACAGTTCGCTCCTTCGTGCAGGCTTCACGTCACCTTCACACTACCGTCGGCCGGTGAAACGCGAGCCGGGCCGGTGGGGCGGTGGCGGCGCTGCGGGTGGCGTCACGGGATGCGCCCTGCGGACGGACAGTCGTGTGTCAGTGGGAGGTCCTACAATGGTGATGGTTCGCACAATCCGGGTCCCGCATCGGCGCCGGCTCGGACATTGTGGCTGGTCAGCAGCCCGACTGAAGGGATCCTTCGTGACATCGGTCAATCTCGGAATGCCCGCCCCACCGCCTCCCGTGCTTGCTCCGCGGAGGAAGACGAGGCAGATCAATGTCGGAAAGGTCGGGGTCGGATCCGATTCCCCGGTGAGCGTGCAGTCGATGACGACGACGCAGACGACGGACATCAATGGGACGCTGCAGCAGATCGCCGAACTCACCGCCGCCGGCTGCGATATTGTGCGCGTGGCCTGCCCCACCGCCGACGACGCCGCGGCTCTGCCGATCATCGCCGGCAAATCGCAGATTCCCGTCATCGCCGATATCCACTTCCAACCCAAGTACGTCTTCGCCGCCATCGATGCCGGCTGTGCGGGCGTGCGCGTCAATCCCGGCAACATCCGCAAATTCGACGACCAGGTCAAAGAGATCTCGAAGGCCGCCGCCGAGGCGGGCGTGTCCATCCGTATCGGCGTCAACGCCGGATCGCTCGACAAACGACTGATGGACAAGTACGGCAGAGCGACGCCCGAGGCGCTCGTCGAATCAGCGCTGTGGGAGGCGTCCCTGTTCGAAGAGCACGGGTTCTATGACTTCAAGATCTCCGTCAAACACCATGACCCGGTGATCATGGTCCGCGCCTACGAACTGCTCGCCGAGCGCGGCGATTGGCCGCTCCACCTCGGCGTCACCGAGGCGGGACCCGCTTTTCAGGGCACGATCAAGTCCGCCACGGCGTTCGGTCACCTTCTGGCCGAGGGGATCGGTGACACCATCCGGGTGTCGCTGTCCGCGCCTCCCGCCGAGGAGGTCAAGGTCGGCAATCAGATCCTCGAATCCCTCAACCTGCGGCCACGGAAGCTCGAGATCGTCTCCTGCCCGTCCTGTGGGCGCGCGCAGGTGGACGTGTACACGCTCGCCGAACGCGTCACCGAAGGCCTCGAAGGCATGGAGGTGCCGCTGCGTGTGGCCGTCATGGGGTGCGTCGTCAACGGCCCCGGTGAGGCCCGCGATGCCGACCTCGGTGTGGCCAGCGGCAACGGCAAGGGGCAGATCTTCGTCAAGGGCGAGGTCATCCGAACCGTGCCCGAATCCGAGATCGTCGAGACCCTCATCCACGAGGCCAACCGGATCGCCGAGGAGGCAGCGGGGCAGCCATCCGGTGCTGCGTCGGGGCCGCCTGAAGTCACCGTCGGGTAGGTGCGATACCTTGTGAGGACGAATAGAGGCATGGTCCAGCCATTGGCCCATGCTCACGGCTGAGAAAGAGTTCAGGGGCACATGGCGCTGAGGATCGCACGACTGGAACATCAGCACACTCGGTGGCTGACGGACCTGCTTGCGCGCAACCCCTGCGAGAACGTCTACCTCATCTCCCTGCTCGAAGTCACGGGCACGGCCCGGGTGGGGTCCCCGGCCGGCACGCTGTACGGAATCTTCGACGGGGACCGGCCCGTCGCCGCCTACTGGGTGGGCGGAAACATCATCCCGGTCGCGGCGACCCCGGCGACGAACGAAGTGCTCGCCCGCAAGCTCAACGCCGACGGGCGGGTGTCCTGCTCACTCATCGGCAACCGGTCCGTCATCCTCGACCTGCAGCAGCGACTCAATTGGGGCCGAGCGCGCGGAGTGCGCGAACGGCAGCCGCTGCTGGCCATCAGCTCCGACCCGCAGGTGACCCCGGATGAGCACGTGCATCGAGTGACCCTCGACGACCTCGGCGCGGTGTTTCCCGCCAGCGTCGACATGTTCACCAAAGAGGTCGGATTCTCACCGATCGAGGACGGCACCGCCGGATACCTGTCGCGAGTGCGCGGAATCATCCGCGGCAAGAACTGCTACGCCCGGATCTCGTCGACCCTGCCGCAGGGAGGCGCAGTTCCCCACTGGCCGGCCACCGAACAGGACGAACAGGTGCTGTTCAAGGCCGATATCGGCATCCGTGCCCGCCGCATCGTCCAGGTCCAAGGCGTGTGGGTCCACCCCGAGGTGCGCAACCAGGGTCTCGGGGCCGCCGGCATGGCAGCAGTCGTCCAACGCACCCGCGACAAGGGCCATTCCACGGTGAGCCTGTACGCCAACGACTACAACGAGACGGCGCTGCGCATGTATGCCCGCGTCGGCTTCGAACAGGTCGGAACCTTCGCCACCGTCATGTACTGAGAGGTCGGGATGTCAGTCGCGGCGGTTGCGCGACTGCGGCTTGGCCATATCGCCGAGGAACTTCTCCATCTCCCGACGGTCCTTCTTCGTCGGACGTCCCAGACCCTTGTCACGCCGGGGCACGAACCCGCGCAGCGCGGGATCGGGCGGGGGAGTGAGGTCCTCATAGCACTGAACGGCGATGGAGGCCTGCATCCGCGTGGGGATGAAGCCGGTGATCTTCCAGATGAACTCGGAGCCGGCCTTGCGCACCCGCACCTCTTGGCCGATGTTCACTTTCTGCGCGGCCTTGACCCGCTGACCGTCGACCTGCACATGCCCGCCGCGGCAGGCCTGAGTGGCGAGATTGCGGGTCTTGAACATCCGCGTCGTCCACAGCCACACGTCGACGCGCATGTGCTT
>HHCFD02800__coassemble_810_pt1 | contig 13573 bp, 13 predicted proteins | sample HHCFD02800__metabat2_low_PE_039 | metagenome-assembled genome bin HHCFD02800 | reverse complement strand
GTTTTACTAGCTTCCGTATCTCGGGTGAGGTCATCTGATCGCGGCCGCGATGCGGGATTTCAATGGCACTGCACTGTATGGAGAAGTAATGGCACAAGGTACCGTCAAGTGGTTCAACGCTGAAAAGGGCTATGGATTCATCACCCTCGAAGGCGACAACCAGGACGTGTTCGTTCACTGGAGCGCAATCCAGATGGACGGCTACCGCTCTCTCGAAGAGGGCCAGCAGGTTCAGTTCGAAGTTGGAGAAGGACAAAAGGGTCCTCAGGCGGAGTCCGTCACCCTCCTCTGAGACTGGCTGCTGTCAGCACAGTTTTCTGATCCGCTGCGGCGGGTCGTCGGAATGGCCTTCGGGCCGACCGGCACCAACCGCACGGGGAAAGCGCCGAGCAGGCAACTGCTCGGCGCTTTTCAGTGCCTGCGCGGTCGGAGCATCCCGCGTTTTGGTGCACATTGTTTCGAGCTGCACACGTTCTTCTGTGTGTCTTTCAGAACGAGGTGCACCAAAAGTTGAAGATTTGGTGCTCAGAGGGTGCGGGCTCACTCGAGCTGCGCCCGTAGGTACGAACTTCGAATCGGCCCAGTTTGAGTTGAATAGCACGTGTTTGAAACAGGGCTGTTCACCCTAAACCGTGCCGATTGCGACCGCGACGTGGGTGTTTGACTGTGCCACTTCGCCCGCGCGTTGCTTCCGGCGTCTGTCGACCCGCACGCGGCCGTCGCAAGTGGGCCTGCTCCGGCCCGCTCGAACCTGCGAGCGTCAACTGACCCGGCGTGCTTCACCGTCGGCAGACGTTTCGCGCTGGGCCGAACTGCCCCTGCGCCGTGACCGTGCGGCGAGAAATCGCGGAACGCGGCCCTCCGCACCCGTTATGGCGGGCCACAAATATTTGCACTCGCATGGGGAGAGTGCTAAATCTAGTACTGGTGAAAACCGATGGGTTCCCACCAGTCGTCTCGAGAGCGTGGTCCATATGTGGAATGGAACATGCGGACACACTCTCTGCCGTCGCGGGCGTTGACGACTGCTCTGGATTCCCACTCCACTCCATCAGGGAGGATCTAAGCCGCTATGGCAAAGATGATTGCATTCGACGAAGAAGCTCGTCGAGGACTCGAAGCTGGCCTCAACCAGCTTGCGGACGCGGTCAAGGTGACCCTTGGACCCCGCGGTCGCAATGTCGTGCTCGAAAAGCAGTGGGGCGCACCGACCATCACCAACGATGGCGTCTCCATTGCCAAGGAGATCGAACTCGAGGACCCCTACGAGAAGATCGGCGCCGAGCTCGTCAAGGAAGTCGCCAAGAAGACTGACGACGTCGCAGGCGACGGAACCACCACCGCTACCGTGCTCGCACAGGCTCTCGTCCGCGAAGGCCTGCGCAACGTGGCAGCCGGTGCTGATCCGCTCAGCCTCAAGCGCGGCATCGAGAAGGCCGTTGAGGCCGTCACGAACGTCCTGCTGAAAAACGCCATCGACATCGAGACCAAGGAACAGATCGCCGCTACCGCTGGCATCTCCGCCGGAGATCCCGCGATCGGTGAACTGATCGCCGAGGCCATCGACAAGGTCGGCAAGGAAGGCGTCGTCACCGTCGAGGAGTCCAACACCTTCGGACTCGAGCTCGAACTGACCGAGGGTATGCGCTTCGACAAGGGCTACATCTCCGGTTACTTCGTCACCGACACCGATCGCCAGGAAGCTGTCCTTGAGGATCCCTACATCCTCATCGTCAACTCCAAGATCTCGAACGTGAAGGACCTGCTGCCCGTCCTCGAGAAGGTCCAGCAGTCCAACAAGCCGCTGTTCATCATCGCCGAAGACGTCGAGGGCGAAGCCCTGGCCGTCCTGGTGCTGAACAAGCTCAAGGGCACCTTCAAGTCCGTGGCTGTCAAGGCTCCGGGCTTCGGTGACCGTCGCAAGGCTCAGCTCGCCGACATCGCCATCCTCACCGGTGGCCAGGTCGTGTCCGAGGAAGTCGGGCTCAAGCTCGACAGCGTGACCACCGACCTGCTGGGCACCGCCCGCAAGGTCGTCATCACCAAGGACGAGACCACCATCGTCGAGGGCGCCGGAGACGCCGAGGAGATCGCCGGACGGGTCGCTCAGATCCGTGCCGAGATCGAGAACTCGGACTCCGACTACGACCGTGAGAAGCTGCAGGAACGTCTGGCCAAGCTGGCCGGCGGCGTTGCAGTCATCAAGGCCGGAGCCGCCACCGAGGTTGAGCTCAAGGAAACCAAGCACCGCATCGAAGATGCCGTGCGCAACGCCAAGGCTGCTGTGGAAGAGGGAATCGTCGCCGGTGGCGGCGTCTCGCTCATCCAGGCGGGCAAGGCCGCATTCGCCGACCTCGCACTCGAGGGAGACGAGGCCACCGGTGCCAACATCGTCAAGGTTGCCATCGAAGCCCCGCTGAAGCAGATCGCCACGAACGCCGGCCTCGAAGCCGGTGTGGTTGCCGACAAGGTCGCCAACCTCGAAGCCGGATTCGGTCTCAACGCCGCAACCGGTGAGTACGAGGACCTGCTGGCCGCCGGCATCAACGACCCGGTCAAGGTGACCCGCTCTGCTCTGCAGAACGCCGCCTCGATCGCCGGTCTGTTCCTCACCACCGAGTCGGTCGTCGCCGACAAGCCCGAAAAGGCCGCCGCAGGTGCAGACGCAGCTGCCGGCATGGACGGCATGGGTGGAATGGGCGGCATGGGCTTCTGATAGCCCCCGCTCGTCCGATCGGCCGTGCCGGTGCCCGCAAGGGTGCCGGCACGGCCGTTTTCATGCCCGACAGTCCGGGGCAGCCGTATCCGATTCTTCTTCCAGAAGCACCCACCTTCGCCGAGGAGACCCACCGACCCGTTGTCCCGCCGCCTCCGCCCGCCTAGGCTGACGGTATGACTTTCACCGGCACCGATGCTTGCGGAAACAGTCCGAAGAACGTCTTCGTCGCGACGTTCGAAGAGAATCTCTTCAACGGGGACAAAGAGGCCCTCGCCGAGGTGATCGCCGACGACTGCGTCCTCCAGCTCGTTCACCCCTCCGACGTCGAGACCCACACCGGGCGGGAGGCAGTCGTCGAAGCGCTGCTGAAACTGTCCGCTCATTCGCCGGAGGTCGGCCACCTCGAAGCGGCGATCACTCACGGCAAGGCCGCGGCGGCGTGGGGCTACTGGCAATCCGAGGCCGACGGTGACGACCTGCGACACTTCTCGCACACCATGTGGTTCACCACTCACAAAGCCCAGGACTTCGGACAGATCCGAATCTTCCAGGTCTGAGGCTCAGCAGCACCTCCCGGACGCGGAGCGTGCCCTCAGTCCCAGGGATTGTCGCGGTTATGACGTCGGTGCGACCGGCGCCGGTCCCGTTCCTCCCGGCGTGAGATCTGACCGGGCGAGTAGGGCGGGTGGGACGGATGCGGCGGCTGCAGCCCCGTACCGAAGTCGGCTTCGTAATCTCGCTCGGGAGTCTCACCCTGTTCGATTTGCCGTTGAGCCTCGGCATCGCCGAGGTGGGCCCGGGCTCGACGCGTGAGCTCCTTCTTCCGATTGCGGATGATCTCGTCCTTATGCGCGATGCGCCCCAAACCGCCGAGCAGCATAGGCACGATGACGAAGATCGGCCAGAAGAAGATGAACTGGCCAGACGCGACCGACGAGAACGCCCAGATCGCCAGCACGATCCCGACCGGGCCCGCGACTGCGCCGAGCAACGACCGGCGCACCCGATCCTTGTAGTACTTCTGCGCCGCGGCATCGATCTGCTCCGGCGTGATCGGCACCCGATCCTCCTCGAGGCGGGCCAACGCCTGTGCGCGCCCCGCATCATCGAGCTGGCTGGGTTCGGTCTCTGCAGGATCAGTGAGGACGAGGTCCTCGATCAGTACTGGGACTTCACCGAGCGTTTTGATCTTCGCGGCAGCCTCGGTGCGTTCATCGAACTCCTCCACGTCGAGCTGACCGAGGGCGTAAGCCTCCGAGAGGACATCACTGACGACCGCGCGATCGGCATCAGAGGCCCGGACCTGCCCATACGAGCGCGGATCTGCGCTGAACCGCGACCAGAGGGGACTGGCGTTCATGGTGAATACTCTAACCCCGCCGTCAGCGGTGAGACTGAGGATCAGCCGGGAATCGGACTCGACTAAACTCGGCCGGGTGGAACCCGTCGTCGTGCTCATCCTCTTCGCAGTGTTCCTCGGTGCATTGTCCCAACGCGTCACCGGGATGGGATTCGGCCTGGTCAGCGGCCCCTTCCTCGTCCTCCTCCTCGACCCGTTCAGCGGAGTCATCCTCGTCAACATCTGCGGAATCGTCGCCTCATTCTCCGTCTTCGTCCGCACCTTCGCCGAGGTGGAATGGCCGCCGTTCCGACATCTTGTCTTGGGTGCCGTGATCGGCACAATTCCTGGAGCGCTGCTCTCGTCGGCGCTGCCCACCGCACCGCTGCAGATCCTCATCGGCGTCCTCATCGTCGTCTCCCTCATCAGCTCACTGACCTTGGGGAAGCTGGGGCGGACGATCCCCGCGAACCTCGGCACACGGCTGACGGCCGGACTCTTCTCCGGGGCGATGTCGGCCGCGGCTGGAGCTGGGGGTCCGGCGGTGAGCGCCTACGCTGTGCTGACGAATTGGGAGCAGCGGTCGTTCGCAGCCACCCTACAGCCGTTCCTCGTCGTCGGGACCGCCTCGGCGGTGGTGATGAAGGTGATCATCGACGGAGGGACCTGGCCGCATCTGGATGTCGGGGTCTGGATCGGGCTCGGAATCGTCCTCGTGGCGGGGCTCGCCGGTGGTGACTGGCTCGCCCGTCATATCGATGTGGCGATCGCGCGGATCGGGATGCTCGTCCTCGCCTTCGGCGGCGGAATCGCGGCCTTGGTCAAAGGCCTCCAGGCTCTCGTCTGAGGCGGTCGCTCACGGGGAGAGTGACGGTCTCGCCTGACCTCTGCACACCGGCCATCGGCGGCCGAGGACTGAGCGGATGTGGGGCACAGGCTCAGACGCCTGTCAGTTTCATCGGGCATACTGTTCGAGGACAAAGCTAGCCTGGGAGGCATGGATCGTGACTGAAGTATTTCTGTTGCTGCTCGTAGTTCTCGGGGCCGTTTTCTTCATCGGCCACCGCAAGGAGAAGAAGCGGCAGCGGGAATTGCACGCCGCTGAACTTCAGCAGGTGAAGAAGACCGCTGAAGAAGACGTCACCTCATTCGGCGAAGAAGTCGCCGAACTCGACGTCATTACTGCGGGAGTCGACCTCGATACGGGCGGAGCGCAGGACTACAAGCAGGCGCTCGACTCGTACGACGTTGCCAAGGAGACGCTCGAGAAGGTCTCCGAACCCACTGACATCCGACACGTCACCGAGGCGCTCGAAGACGGCCGCTACGCCGCAAAATGCGTTCGCGCCCGAGTCGAAGGCAAACCCCTGCCGGTGCGTCGTCCGCCCTGCTTCTTCAACCCCCAGCACGGTCCCTCGGTCGAAGACATCGACTGGGCCCCGGCCGGCGGTCAGCTTCGCCCGGTGCCCGTGTGCGCCGCCGACGCCGAGCGCGTCGCTGTCGGTGCCGATCCGCTGGTGCGCAAGGTCGTCACCGGTGACGGACACACCCGCCGCGCCTACTGGGAGGCCGGACCGGCCTACGCCGAATACAACCGCGGCTACTTCAACTCCTATGCAGGTTCCGGCCTGTTGCCCGGCGTCCTCATGGGCGCCATGATGTTCGGCGGAATGGGCGGCGGCTGGGACGGCGCCTACGGAGGCGACATGGGCGACGCCGGTGGAGACGCAGGCGGAGACATGGGCGGCGACGGCGGTGGCTTCTTCGGAGGCGACGGCGGTGACGGCGGCGGCCTGTTCGACGGATTCGGAGACATGTTCTGATGGACACGATCGAGATCCGCGGCGAGTCGATCAGACTCGGTCAGCTGCTCAAACTGCACGGCATCGCCGAACACGGTGCCATGGCCAAGGACATGATCGCCGACGGTGAGGTCAGCGTCAACGGCGAGGTCGAGACCCGTCGAGGCGCCACGATCCGTCCCGGCGACCGCATCGAAGCCCTCGGCGAAGTCATCGAGGTGACTGCCGAGGACGGGTGATCGTGACTGCCGAGGAAGACTGATCCGGTCTCGACCGAAGCGAACGCGAACAGATAGTGGAGGGCGTCCCCGCGGGGACGCCCTCCACTCGTCTGTCTGCCTATCCTTCTGTCAGGACGGGTACACGCCTTCGGGCTGGCCCACCCTTCGGGCCAGGTGCGCCTACTGCAGCTCGGGAGCGCCCGGGGTGTCATTCATACCCGGGGCGTCCCACAGAGCCGACCAGTTCGACGTATCCTCTTCGAACGGCAGCTCATTGGAGAGCACGCCCTTGACTTGGATCTCCAGGGGGTTGTCCCGCTGCTTCGGTGCCGACTGCACGAACGGATAGAAGGTTCCGCGCTTGTACTGGTAGACCAATGCCATCCGACGTCCATCGGGGTGGACGAAGTACACGGTCGTGCACAGCAGCATGGTGTCGAATCCCTGATTGACCAGCGCCGAGTTCACGGCGTGGATGTTCGTGACGAGGTTGACCACCTCGGCGTTCTCATCGGCCACGACCTGCCACGTGAACCCGAAGCCGTCGTTCTCCTGCCTCACCGAGGCGGCCGGGTCGGAGCCGATGAGGGCGACGCTTTCGGACTCAGCAGTTTGGAATGCGGCTCCCTCGACCTGGCGGAAGGCGACGGCCCCGACGCCTGTGGGCGTGAAGCCGGTAGCGGCCTGCAGCGTCAGTGCCGCCGGTGGCAGGGCGAAGAGGTCGTCGAGGTTGGCCCGTTTCGGTTTGGACCGGCCGAGCAGTGCGTCGAAGAATCCCATTGAGCTCCTAATTCGGTGGTGCGCAGTTCAAGCGTGTGGCGGATGCTCACTCGGGGCGGGAGAGCTGGGCGGAGATCTTCGCCAGCTGCTCCAGGCGCTTCTCGAGTGAGGGGTGGGTGGAGAAGAGCTGGCCGAATGCGGCCTTTCCGCTGATGGCGGGGATGAGAGCCAGGTGGTTCGCCGAGGCGGACGACCGCAGGTCCTTCTCCGGGATCTTGGCCATGTCCCCGCTCAGCTTCGTCAGTGCCGATGCCAGGGTCGACGGTGCACCGGTGAGGATGGCAGCGGCACGGTCGGCGGCAAGCTCACGATACCGGGAGAGGGCGCGGATGAGGACGAATGAAAGCCCGTAGACGACGGCTCCGACGAGGATGAACAGCAGCTGGATCGGGATGCCGTTGTTATTGTTGTTCGACCGTCCGAAGCTCATGTAGTACCCGGCGCGCATCATCAGTGCGGCGACGACACCGGTGACACCGGCGACGGTCATCACGGTCACGTCGCGGTGGGCCACGTGGGAGAGCTCGTGGGCGAGCACGACCTCGACTTCATCACGATCGAGCTTCTCGAGCAGACCACGGGTCACGCACACCACCGAGCGTTCGGGGGAGCGGCCGGTGGCGAAGGCATTGGGGACGGAAGAATTCGAGACGGCCACGCGGGGCTTCGTCGAATCGGCCAGCTGGCAGAGTCGGTCGACGATCGTATGCAGCTCCGGAGCCTCCTCGGGGGAGACCTCCCTACCGCCCATCGCGCGCATGGCGATCTTGTCGGAGAAGTACCACTGGAAGAAGAACGCGCCGGCACTGATGAGGACGGCGACGATGACGCCGCCGACGCTCTGGCCGATGATCCACCAGATCGCGAGGATGAGCACGACGTAGATCAGGCCGTTGAGGAAGATCGTCCATCCCATCCGCATGGTCAGTCCGTTGTCTTTGACGAAGCGATTCTTCATCGTGGTTCCTCTCTGGCAGTGGCAGAACCGGCCCACTGTCGAAGACAATGGGCCGGGTGCATTCTGGTGCTCTGTGGTTTCAGGCCGGATCCGGGATGAAGCCCTCGCCGGTGAGCAGTTCGGCGATCTCGGCCAAGGTGGCGTCGACGAAGGGGATGACGACATCGGAGGATCCGAGGTAGTCATCGGCAACCGGCTGCCCGTTGGACGTGACGTAGTCGTGGAGGGCACTCAGCGCGGTGCGGGCGGCTTCCTCATTGCCCGCATTGACGGCATCCTCGACCTGGTTGTCGTACTTCTGGAGCAGGTTCTGGTCGACGTTCAGAACGTCGAACTGCCCTTCGCCCATGATGCGGATGATCATTGCTTATCCTCACCTTCGAGCGACTTCTGGTCTTGCTTCTCGGCACCGGCAGGCAGGGACTCACGCATCCGCTGGAGTTCCATCTCCACGTCGTTCTCGCTGGAGAGGGAATCGAGCTGAGCGGTGATGTCGTCCTTCTGGGTACCCGTGACATCGTCGAGAGCACCGGAAGCGAGGAGCTCATCGACGGCACCGGCGCGGGCCTGCAGCGAGGCGGTCTTGTCCTCGGCACGCTGGACGGCGAGCCCGACGTCGCCGAGCTCTTCCGAGATGCCCGAGAACGCTTCGCCGATCTTGGCCTGTGCGTCGGCGGCATTGTACGTGGCCTTGAGGGTCTCCTTCTTCGTGCGGAAGGCGTCGACCTTTGCCTGCAAGCGCTGCGAGGCGAGAGTGAGCTTCTGCTCCTCACCCTGCAGTCCTTCGTGCTGAGTCTGCAGATCGGTGATCTGCTGGGTCAGGCCGGACTTGCGGGTCAGAGCCTCACGGGCGAGGTCCTCGCGGCCGATCTGCATGGCCTTCTCGGCCTGACCGGAGAGCTTGTTCTGCTGCTGCTCGAGCTGGTTGATCTGCAGCTCGAGGCGTTTGCGGCTGGTGGCGACATCGGCAACACCGCGGCGGACCTTCTGCAGCAGTTCAAGCTGCTTCTGGTACGAATAGTCAAGGGTTTCGTTGGGGTTCTCGGCCTTGTCCAGAGCTTTGTTGGCCTTGGCACCGAAGATCGTCGCGATCCGTTGGAAGATACTCATCCGTAGTCGACTCCTGCATTGGTTTGACCCGACGCTGCCAACCCGATCCACTCCGGTCCGGAGATTCTTGGCCAACACCGCCGCGAACTATCGCTCTCAAGTCTACTGAGAAAGGCTGATAGTTTGCCAGACGCCGACTACGAGTACGAACAGATCCCGGCCGCGGTATCTCGGGATCCGCAGCCGGAGTCTGTGACACATGGCGGGTGGGACTCAGTCGGTTCAGGGAGCGAAGAGGCGCGAGTTCGCCGCTTCGACTTCGGAGTACTGCCGGGCGGCTGTGTGGAGGGCACCGTGGACGGAGTCGAGCGATTCCATGAGCTGCTTCTGGGCACGCTCCCACTGGTTGACCACGGCCTGGAAGTTCTGTGACGCACTGCCGCGCCAGCATTCTTGGAGGGCGAGCAGATTGCGCGTCATCGTGTCGGATTCGGACGCGAGGTTGCGGGAGGTGTTGGCGGCGGCGGTGGCAGCAGATTGGACACGTTCGGCGTCGACTTCGAAACTCATCATCACTCCTTGTGGTCAGAGATGTTCCGCCACGGTCGGGCGAGACGAGATCAGTGTCGACGGTCGAGGATGGTGAGCGGAAGAGCACGGAAAGAGGGTGTGGACAGCGTTCGGCTGCCCACACCCTCCAGGTGGGCGAGTGGTGGCAACGTCCCCAGGCTCTGACGCGTGAGTCGCGGAGCTACTGCAGCACGAGCGTGACGTCGAGCTTCTGTTCCTTCCCGCCGCGGACCACGGTGACCTCGACCGGAGTGTTCACCGGCTGAGCCCGGACGAGGGCGCGCAGGGCGATGGCGTTGTTGACCTTGGTCCCGGCCACCTCGATGATGTCGTCTCCGTCTTTGATTCCGGCCTTGGCAGCGGGGGATCCGCTGGCCACGGACTGCACCTTGGCGCTGCCGCGGCTGATTCCGCCGCTGTTGATGTGCCCGTCGGTGAGCGTGATGCCGAGGAACGGATGCTGGGCCTTGCCGGAGGAGATGAGTTGGTCGGCGATCATCACGGCCTGGTTCGCGGGGATCGCGAACCCGATGCCGATCGATCCGGACTGTCCTCCCTCGCCCTGACTCAGCGAAGCCGCCGCCGAGTTCACGCCGATGAACTCGCCATCACCGTTGACCAGCGGTCCACCCGAGTTGCCGGGGTTGATCGCCGCATCCGTCTGGATGGCGTTCGTGATCGTCATCTCCTTCTCCTGCGAGGACGCATCCTCGCCGATGTTCTCCGTCGACACCGGGCGGTCGAGCGCGGAGACGATGCCGGTGGTCACGGTGTTGGCCAGGCCGAGCGGATTGCCCAGTGCCATCACCGGATCGCCCACGGTCAGCTTCTTCGAATCGCCGATGACCAGCGGCTTCACACCGTCGGGCACCTGATCGAGTTTGATGACGGCGATATCGGTCGAGGGGTCGCGGCCGACGATCTTCGCCTCCGTCGTCTCACCGTTCTTCATGGTCACGGCGATCTCGCCGTCGGGGGTGTCCGCCGGAGCGACGACGTGGTTGTTCGTGATGACGTGGCCCTGATCGTCATACAGCGCCCCCGAGCCGAGCCCTTGGACCTGACCGCGGGTGCCGACCTGGATCGACATCACACTGTCCGAGCTCTTCTCTGCGACCTGCGTCCAGTCGGGAGTCTCGATCGTCTCCTCGGCAACCTTGCGCGGTTCCTCATTCTGCAACGCCGAGAGCGCATAGTTTCCGCCGAACGCGAGAGCCCCACCGAGGAGGGCGGCCACCAGTCCGATCGCGATCGTCGCGCCCCAACCGGGTCCCTTCTTCTCTCGCCGAGGCGGCTGCTGAGCTCCGTACGGACCGAACCCGCCCGACCCGTATGGTCCACCGGGCCCGCCGGGAGCTCCCGGTCCGGGCTGAGAACCGACGGCTGAGAACTCCGAGGAATAGGGCCCCGAACCGGGTGCCGTCGCGTAGGCGTTGGAGCCGGTCTGCTGGCCGGGAGCGTTCTGCTGTCCAGGATAGCCGGCGGAACCTGTCTGCCGAGAGTGCGATCCGGCGTGATACGCACCGGCACCGGCCGCTGCCGCTCCTGCGCCGGCCGCTGCCGCACCGGCACCTTCCGCGGCACCGGCTCCGGTGGCCGACGAGACTGGGCTGTTCTGTCCGTTGGCATTCTGCCCCGGATACGACTGCGAACCGCTCTGCTGAGTCTGCCCGTACGGGGATGGATGCTGAGGCTGATTCGGCTGGGCGTTCTGCTGACCTGGCTGATTGCCGAAGCTGTTTTGGGCGTTCTGGTTTCCTTGATAGCCGGGCTGCCCGCCCGGCTGATACGAAGAGGACTGCTGCCCATTCTGCTGATACTGATACGGCGATGGCTGTTGGGGTTGTCCCGATTGGCCGCCCTGCTGACCGGGCTGAGCTAGCTGTCCGTCCTGTCGCCCGTTGGCCTGACTGCTGGCCTGACCGCCGGCTTGACCGCCCTGCTGCCCACCGGGCTGGTAGGGGGAGGGCTGCTGGGACGGGGAGCCGCCTCGGTGAGGGGAACCGTCCACAGGGTTCTGCGCGTGAGTCGGCGCAACGTCGGGGCGTCGCTCGGGCGGTGCGACCGGTGGACTGACTCGGGCCGGGCCGTTGGACTGAGAGGGGAAGGTGCGCGGAACCTCGGCGCCGGATCCGCGGTAGCCTCCGGCGGAGGGGCCGCGACGTCCCTCGGTGGTAGAAGCTCCGTCCTGATCCGCCGTTGGGTGCGGAGTCTGGTCGTCCGATCGGGAGCTGCGGGACACCTCATCCGGATTCTGGGAGTCGTTGTTCTCGTTCATCGCTCATCCTTTCGCGTGTCCGCAGTGGTTTCGCCGTTGTCGGAGATGGGCAGGTCGATGCGGAACGTCGCACCGCCTCCCGGAGTTTCGTGGACGGAGATCGCACCATGGTGGTTCTCCACGATCGCCTTGACGATCGACAGCCCGAGCCCGGAACCGCCGGTGTCCCTGGTCCGGGACACGTCGAGGCGGTAGAAGCGCTCGAAGATGCGCGGAACCACCTCGGGGTCGATTCCGTCTCCGTGGTCTCTGACCTCGAAGCGGACCCGACCGTTGGGGAATCCGCGCAGAGACTCATCGACCGTGATGGATCCGGCAGCCGTGACATCGGGGACGATGTTCGCCGGCTCTGGGGTCTTGGCCGTGGAGCCGGACTGGGGATCGGTCGCCGGACCGGATTGCGACGGGGTCTGCGAATCGGCCGATGCCTCTGCTTGAGCGCCGGACTGTGATCCTGGCTGGGCTCCGGACCGATCTCCTGATGGGGTCTGCAGCTGCCCGTTGTGCTGCCCGTTCCCCTGCCCCGCGTCCGGGGTGGTCTCCTGGGGTTCCACCTGACGGTCGGGTTGGGTGTCGGCCTGAGCCGCGGACCGGGGGTTCGGCTGGGTGTCGGCTTGGTCGTTTCCGGCAGAGTCGCCTCGGCGGAAGATGCGGACCCCGCCGGTGACGAACCCGCGCTCACGCGGTTTGTCCTTCGCCCCGCTCTTGCCGTTGCGGCCGTTCTGACCGCGGGCGCCGCCCTCACGAATTTCGCCGGTATCAGCGGAATCGGGTTCGACCGACTCGGGCAGACCGACGACGCCGACGGCGAATTCGATCGCGGTGTGCTCGGGAGTGTGGCGCACGGCGTTGCCGGCGAGGTTGACGATGACCTGGCGGATCTTCGACTCGGATCCGCGGATCATCGGCACCGGCTGGGCGTCCTCACCGTCGAGTCCGATGAAGCTGATATCGCGGTCCGGCGCCTGTGCCGCGGCATCGGCAGCGGCGTCTCGGACGACCTTGTGCAGGTCGATCGGACCGATCTCGGCGGCGCGCTGCTCGTCGAGTCGGGCGAGGACGACGAGATCGTCGACGAGGACGCCCATGCGTTTGGCCTCGGACTCCATCCGCTCCATCGCATTGGCAACGTCCTCGGACTTCGTGATCGCGCCCTGTCGGTACAGCTCCGCGTAACCGCGGATCGTGACCAGGGGAGTGCGCAGCTCGTGGGAGGCGTCGGAGACGAACTGGCGGATGCGCTTCTCCGACCGGGTCTGCCCGTCGAAGGAGTCCTCGATGCGTCCGAGCATCGTATTCAGCGCCGCCGACAGACGCCCGAGCTCGGTATTACGCGGATAGCTGGGCACACGTTGGGACAGGTCACCGGCGGCGATGCGGGAAGCGGTCTTCTCGATATCGCGCAGCGGCCGGAACGTGTTGTTGATCGCCCAATAGCCGACTCCGGCGACCATCGCCAGGGCCAGCAGGCCGATGCCGATCATCGTGTTCCGCGCCCGCTCGTTGATGTTGTCGACCTCGCGGTCGAACGGCACTGCGATGGACACGAGCACGTCGGTGTTCTTCACCTTCATCGCCCGCGCCCGCCACTGCGAACTCGTTCCAGCGACGGTGAAGGGCTCGCCGCCGCGGGAATAGACTTCCTTCTCATCGATCTTCGGCAGGATCGGATGGTTCTGCGGCTCCGGGGCGACGGGATCGCGGATCGGGTCCCCGTTCGTGTCGTAGAACTGCACATAGAAGCCTCCCGGCAGGAGACTCTTGAGCTGATCCCAGGAATTCGAATCGATCGTCGTCGACGACGGCGCCTCCTCGGCGTCATCGTCCCCGGACTGGAGCTCGGCTGGTTGGAACAC
>HHCFD02800__coassemble_789_pt1 | contig 14244 bp, 15 predicted proteins | sample HHCFD02800__metabat2_low_PE_039 | metagenome-assembled genome bin HHCFD02800 | reverse complement strand
CCTCGGCGTCGGGGTCGCCGACGGCCAGGCCCACGGAATCCCAGGGCTCGGCCAAGGCCGGTGGCCACAGCGAGTCGAAGACCTCAACGCAGTCACTTACCTTCGGATGTCTCATGCACCCACACTATTACATCCGGACCGGGGCACATCGCCAGCGCCGCGGGACCGAGGCCCCTGTCCAGAGATCGACGGACGATTTTCGGAGAGCGTGATATGACTCATATATTTGGATCATGACATCTACACGCATCTCCTCCGAATCACCCGTCATCAGAAACTCGTCCACGGTCTCCGATCTCATCCGCCGCAGCGCCGGCCGTTTCCCCACCGACACAGCCCTCGAATTCGGGGACCGAACTTGGACCTATGCAGAACTTGACTCTGCCGTGACCGCGGTGGCCCGCGAACTCGTCCGTCTCGGTGTGACGAAGGGCGACCGTGTCGCCGCCTATGGGAAGAACTCCGACCTCTTCGTCCTCCTCTATCTCGGTTGCGCACGCGCCGGATTCATCCACGTGCCGGTCAACTATCAGCTGAAGAACGACGAACTCGACTACATTCTCAGCAATTCCGGTGCCGAGATCGTCTTCTCCGATTCCGACCTCATGTCCGCCGTCACCTCAACCCCGACCGGAGCCGAGGCGCAGGTGATCGACTTCGCCGATCTCGTTCCGGTCGCCACGGCAGAGGAGATCGCCCCTGCAGGCAGCGCAGAATTCTCCGTCGACGACACGGACGTGGCTCAGCTGCTCTACACCTCCGGCACCACCTCGGCGCCGAAAGGTGCGGTGATGACTCATCGCGCCCTTCTGCACGAGTACCTGTCGTCCCTCATGTCCCTCGACTTCGCGGCGACAGATCGCGCCGTCCACGCCCTGCCGCTCTATCACTCAGCGCAGATGCACGTCTTCCTGCTGCCGCTTCTGTCGATCGGCGCGCACAACATCATCGTCCCCGCTCCCGTGCCCGAGCAGCTGCTCGCCATCTTCGAGGAACGGGAGATCAATTCGTTCTTCGCCGCCCCCACCGTCTGGGTGGCGCTGGCCAACAGCCCCGACCTCGACACCCGCAACCTCGACAGCCTCCACAAGGCCTACTACGGTGCTTCGATCATGCCCGGACCGATCCTCGAGCGCCTGCGCCAGCGGCTTCCGCAATTGGGCTTCTACAACTGCTTCGGCCAGTCGGAGCTCGGCCCGTTGTGCACTGTGCTGCGTCCCGAAGAGCATGACGATCATCCGGGTTCGGCCGGTCGCCCGGTCATGTTCGTCGAGACCCGCGTCGTCGACGCCGACGGTGATGACGTCGGCCCCGGCGAGGAGGGCGAGATCCTCTACCGGTCGCCGCAGCTGTGCGAAGGCTATTGGAATCGTCCGAAAGCCACCGCTGAAGCCTTCGACAACGGCTGGTTCCATTCCGGCGACCTCGTCAAAGTGGACGAGGACGGCTTCATCGAAGTCGTCGACCGGGTCAAGGACGTCATCAACACCGGTGGTGTCCTGGTCGCCAGCCGTCAGGTCGAGGATGCGATCTTCGATCTGCCCCAGGTCGCCGAAGTGGCCGTGGTCGGCATTGCCGACGAGAAGTGGATCGAGGCGGTCGCCGCCTTCGTCGTCCTCAAGGACGGCCAGCCTCCCTTGTCCGCCGAGGATGTCATCGCCCACGTCAAATCTCGTCTGGCGGGATTCAAGGTGCCCAAGAGAGTGGAGTTCGTGGCCGAGCTGCCGAAGAACTCGGCCGGGAAGATCCTCAAGCGCAGCCTGCGCCAAGCCTGAGCGGAGAACTCTCAGGCATTGGCGGATGCGCCGGTGCCTGCGCCGCGTCGGCGGATGACGGGATCGGTGTGGTCGGCCGCCTCGGCGGTGGTCTGAGCGTCCGAACAGCAGGTACCGGCCGTCTTCTCTTCCTGGCCGAGGATGGTGAATCCGTTGTCGCGGATCATGGCGAGGTCATCGGCGGCGGCTTGACCTTCAGCGGTGAGATAGTCGCCGAGGAAGATCGAGTTCGCCAGGTGCAGGGCCATCGGCTGCAGCGACTTGAGGTGGATCTCTCGACCGCCGGCAAGTCGGATCTCACGGTCGGGGCAGACGAATCGTGCCGTCGCGACGATATTCATGCACTACATGGGGGTGAGGTTCCACTGCCCCTCGAGCGGGGTGCCGTCGAAAGGGACGAGGAAGTTGATCGGGATTGATTCCGAGTCGAGAGCCTTGAGCGCAAAGAGCGCTTCGATGATCTGCTCATCGCTTTCGCCGAGTCCGACGATGAGGCCGCTGCACGGTGAGAGTCCGGTGCTCTTGGCGAGTTCGACGGTGTTCGTCCGGTCCTCATAGGTGTGGGTCTTGACGATGTTGTCGTGGAAGGACTCGGCAGTGTTGATGTTGTGGCTGTAGGCTTCAGCTCCCGCTTCCTTGAGCGATTCGGCCTGCCCTTCCTTGAGGATGCCCAGGCATGCGCAGACTTCGACCTCCGGGTTCTCGCCCTTGAGGCGTCCGACGATCTGACCGACGCGGTCGACGTCCCGACGGCTGGGACCGCGACCGCTGGCGACGAGACAGACTCGCGAGGCTCCCCCGCCGACGCCCATGCTTGCCTGATCCATGGCCTCCTCGGTGCTCAACCACGAGTATTTGAGGATCTCCGCCTTCGATCCCAGCGACTGCGAGCAGTAGGTGCAGGTCTCCGGACACATACCCGATTTGAGATTGACGAGGTAGTTCAATCTGAACCGCGATCCTCTCCTCTGTATCGGACTCCTCATCGGAGTGGGAGAACACCCGAACCGAGCGCATAGGACAATCGCGGACTCGGCGAGACAGCGAGCGGGAGCATAGACTTCTGTCGCCGGCTCGGACCGCTGTCCGACGCTCGGACGACGGCCCGCAAACGGGAAGAACGGAACGAGGAGCACTATGGCGGATTCGGAACAGACGGACACTCACGACGGAACGGGCAGTCGTCGCGGCTGGCGTCTGCACGGAGACGGCCGCACGATCGCTCCCGGTGAGAAGGTTCTGCCCGAGGAGCGTCTGAGCTGGCCGCGGACCATCAGCATCGGCGCCCAACACGTCGTGGCGATGTTCGGCGCGACGTTCCTCGTCCCCCTGCTCACCGGATTCCCGCCGTCGACGACGCTGTTCTTCACCGCCATCGGCACGCTGCTCTTCCTGCTCATCACGAAGGGCATGATGCCCTCGTACCTCGGATCGTCTTTCGGGCTGCTCGCCCCGATCGGCGCCGTCACGGGATTCTCGGCGACAGCCGGAGAGGACCTCGAACCGCACGCCATGGCCTTGGCCCAAGGCGGAATCATCTCCGTGGGCGTCACCCTGGCACTTGTCGGTCTCGTCGTCCACTTCGTCGGCGTTCGCTGGATCGAGGTGACGATGCCGCCGGTGGTCACCGGTGCCATCGTCGCACTCATCGGCCTCAACCTGGCCCCCGCCGCCTGGGACTGGGTCAAGGCCGCTCCCCTGACGGCCGTGATCACGATCATCGCCATTCTGCTCACCACGGTGCTCTTCCGCGGTATGCTCGGCCGGCTCTCGATCCTCATCGGCGTCCTGGTCGGTTATGGCGCGGCGTGGCTGCAGGGCGAACTCGACTTCTCCACCGTCACCGAAGCCGACTGGGTGGGTCTGCCCGCGTTCCATGCTCCGGCCTTCGACCTCGGTTACCTCGGCCTCTTCCTACCTGTCGTCCTCGTCCTCATCGCCGAGAACATCGGCCATGTGAAGTCGGTCGCCGCGATGACCGGCCGCGACCTCGACCACCTCACCGGCCGAACGCTCTTCGCTGACGGATTCTCCACCATCCTCGCCGGATCCGGCGGCGGTTCCGGTACGACGACCTATGCCGAGAACATCGGCGTCATGGCAGCCACACGCATCTTCTCCACCGCCGCCTACCTGTGCGCGGCGATCATCGCCCTCATCCTCAGCATGCTGCCGAAGTTCGGCGAAATCATCGCCACGATCCCACCCGGAGTCCTCGGCGGCGCGGCAACCGTGCTCTACGGAATGATCGGCATGCTCGGCGTGCGCATCTGGGTGGAGAACAAGGTCGACTTCTCCAACCCGATCAACCTCAACACCGCCGCGGTCTCACTCATCGTCGCCATCGCGAACTTCACCTGGACCCCGGGCGGACTGCAGTTCGAAGGAATCGCCCTGGGCACCGCCTCGGCGATCATCATCTACCAGGTGATGAAGGCGATCGCCCGGTGGCGGGGCACGGATCCCGATCTCCTCGCAGAGAACTTCGCCGAGGCGGCCCATCGATCCGATGCCGGCTCCCGGAAGCCAGGCTCACCCTCCTGACCGCGAGTCGTGAAGATGGGGGTGCGCTGCATTCGTGCAGTGCACCCCCATCGCGACGATAGCCGGCGGTGAATGCAGAAGTGCCGCATCCTCGCCTGAGCGATGATGCGGCACTTTCCCTTGGTCGGGATAGCGGGATTCGAACCCACGACCTCCTCGTCCCGAACGAGGCGCGCTACCAAGCTGCGCTATATCCCGTGACCAGGAACTACTATAGCGATGGGAACGCGATCTGAAAAATCGGGACCGGCCACTTTGGAAGAATGAAAGGTATGTCTCATTGGCACTGACCGCCGAAAGCATCACCACCACTGCCCTGACCATCCTTTCGCGTTACGGTCTCGGCGATCTGTCCATGCGCCGACTCGCCCGTGAACTCGACGTTCAGCCCTCTGCGCTGTACTGGCACGTCAAGGACAAGCAGTCTCTTCTCATCCTCATCTCGCGCAGCCTCAAGGCCGAAGTCGATACTCTCTGTCCCACCACCGTCGATCCGCTCGCTGCCGCGATGTCACTTCGCGAGGTGCTGCTGAAATACCGTGACGGTGCCGAGATCGTGCTGCTCGGCTATTCGATCGCCCCAACGGATGTCACTCCGCAGGCGTTGACGACCGATCGGCTGGGAGCCGAACTCTCTCATGGAATCCTCACGCTCACTCTCGGTTCCGTGGCCGTCGAACAGAACCGCAGACTCTTCGACGTCGACCCCGCCGATGCAGCAGAGAACTTCGCAGCAAATGCGGCGCGGCTGCTGCGATCCTCCCGGTCACAGGTCTGATCATCACCGTGTACGCCGGCGCTCCCGTTTCGCTGCTCACCCTCGGGTATGGCATACTGATCAAGCGCTGTCGCAGTCGTCGACGACGCAGGTGGGGCCTATAGCTCAGTTGGCTAGAGCATCTCGTTTACACCGAGAGGGTCGGGGGTTCGAGTCCCTCTGGGCCCACCGTCAAGGCATCCCGTGAGCACGGGGTGCCTTTTCCATATTTCGCCCCGAATCTCGCCGAGGCGGGGCTGGCGCTGAATCGAAAACCGCCGAGGCGGGGTCGGAGTCGCAGACCGGCCCCGGAGTCGAATACCGGGACCGGAGTCGATCACCCCTTGTCGATCTCCGTACGGATCGTGAGCAGGAATGCCGCATCGGTCAGGGCTTCCACCGAGTGCTTCTGAGGGGGAATGGCGATGAGTTCTCCGGCGCTCAGTTCCCAGGTCTCATCGGCCGTCACCATCCGCACCTGACCTGTCACGACCTGCAACGTCGCTTCCGGTGGGGAATCATGTTCTGCGAGCTCGGCACCCGCTCGCAGTGTGAGCAGGGCCTGCCGAAGATAGGTTCCGGTGAACACGCCCTTAGCGGCCCGCCCGCTGCGTACCCCGCGAGCCTTCTCCAGCAGCTCTGCGCTGAGACTCTCCAGGTTCTGTGCCGACGCCTGTTCGGTCATCGTGAATTCCTTCCTCAGTGGTGTACAGCTCGGAGGCTTGCTTCCTTCCTCAGCGTAATCTCGATTTCCCACTGTGGTGATAGTTTCGATGCGGAATCATCGAAGCGACTGAGAGGTATTGCTGTGGCAGACGAACCCGTCATCGACGTCCGGAACATACCGAAGCCGGAGCGGCATCCGCTCATCATCAAGGCGTATGAGGAACTCGAGGTCGGCACAGGCCTGATCCTCGTCAACGATCACGTACCCGAAGGCCTGCGTGTGGAGATGGTCCGCGAGTTCGCCGGTGCGGTCGGTTGGGAGCCGTTGGAGAGCACAGAGGGTGAAGCTCGGGTGCGCATCGTCCGTCGCGCCGGCACACCGGCCCCTCGCGTCGTCCTCGACGTCACCGAACTCAGCGATACCGCCGAGGACTCCGGATCCGTCTGGCAGCTGCCGACGCAGCGGCGTGACCTAGACGCGAATGTCATTGCCTTGGCCCCCGGCGGGGAGATCCGAGAACATACCGGTCCGTCACTCGACGTCCTCATCCACGTCCTCGCCGGTGCAGGCATCCTTGAGACCGAAACGGCAACGATCGACCTGTCCCCCGGCCAGCTCGTGTGGCTGCCCCGTAAGTCCCGCCGCCGATTCCTCGCCGACGCCGAGGCGGGACTGCAGTACTTCTCTGTCCACCAGCGCAAACAGGGGCTGAGTATCACCGCCCGCAGCTGATCACGGACCCGTGATCAGCAAACCGGAGTCATCCATCGGCTTCCAACCGGTGCCTGTGATCAGTCGGCCGGTTCCGGATCGTCGGGACGGGCCGCGGCGATGGCAATGAGTCGGCGCAGCACCGCCTCGTCGATGTTCTCCAAACGACGCACATAGACGCAGCCGGCACCATCTGTGTACTTCCCGAGTTCCGGGAGCAGCTTCGCCGCCTCGGGCAGGTCCTTGAGTCCGTACAGCGAGAGTTGACTTTTGCGAGGGGAGAACCCTGTCGCGGGCCACTCGCCGTGGTTGCGCGGGTTCACCGGGGATCGATAGTGATAGCGGCCGTAGCCGACGATCGAGGGACCCCACATCACGGGTTCTTCGCCGGTGACCTCACGGAAGATCGAGTCGAGGGCGAGTCCGTCCTCGCGGCGCTTCTCGGGAGTCACCGAATCGAGGTAGGCGGCGACATCGGCGTCGGTCGGCTGGGTCTTGTTCTCTGCCATGAGGACAGTATGGCAGTTCAGGGCACCTCTGGGATCATTCCTCGGGGATCCAAGCGGAGCCGTCTTCGACACGATAGATGAGGTTCGTGCGTGTATGGGCCACGGCAGGATACCGAGTGAGATAGTCGAGGACGAAGGACTGCACGGCCGCGGTGTCTGTGGCGACGATGTGGAGCAGGTAGTCGTCGGCTCCGGCCATATGGTACATCCGCACCACCCCCGGGAACTTCGGCGCGGCCGCAGTGAACGCGTCGATCTCGGTCCGATCATGCTTGGCCAACCGAATCGAAATGAGCGCCTGCAGGCCGACTCCCAACGCCGTCGGATCGACGTCGATATGGAAGCCGCGGATGACACCGAGCGATCTCAGTCGTTTGAGACGCAGGGACACCGTCGATTCCGAGATGCCGACGGCCGCGGCCAGAACCGCGCCCGATGCGCGTGCATCGGCATTGAGCTCCTGCAGGAGGCGAAGATCGGTGCCATCGAGTGAGACATTCTGCGACATGAGTCACAGTCTCCCATACCTCATCGCAGATTCTCCTGGAGAGCATCGAATACCTGCAGGTCATTGCACATTCGTTGCGCACGTCGGGAGAACTGGATTGAATACGCTTATGACATCTATGCACCCTGAGACCCGAATGGTCCACGGCGGGATGGACGGTCTCGCAGACGAAGGCGTCCACGTTCCCGCAATCGACCTCTCCACCACCAACCCGGTCAACGATGTCCGCACGGGAGGAGATTCCTATGAGAGCCTCGCTGGAGGCCATGCTCTGAAAGAGGGGGACTCTCCTGTCTACCAGCGGCTCTGGCAGCCCGGTGTGGCACGCTTCGAGTCCGCGCTCGCCGAACTGGAGAACGCCGAATCCGCCGTCGCCTTCGCCACTGGAATGGCAGCCATGACCGCTGCGCTCCTCGCCGCGGTCGAGGCTGGCACTCCTCATATCGTCGCCGTTCGCCCACTCTACGGAGGAAGCGATCACCTGCTCGAGTCAGGACTGCTCGGCACCTCGGTGACCTGGGCGAAAGAAGATGAGATCGCCTCGGCGATCCGAGAGGACACCGGCCTCGTCATCATCGAGACTCCGGCCAACCCGAGCCTCGACCTCGTGGACATCGGCGCCGTCGTCGCAGCGGCAGGAGACGTGCCGGTACTGGTCGACAATACCTTCTGCACCCCAGTGCTCCAGCGTCCGCTCGACCATGGGGCAGCTCTCGTGCTGCACAGTGCCACGAAGTACCTCGGCGGTCATGGCGACGCGATGGGCGGGATCATCGCGACGAACAGCGACTGGACGATGCGTCTGCGTCGGGTCCGCGCCATCACCGGAGGGTTGCTGCACCCGATGGGCGCCTATCTCCTGCACCGCGGACTGCGCACGCTGGCAGTGCGGATGCGCGCCGCCCAGGACACCGCAGGCGAACTCGCCCGGCGCCTCCAGACACGCCCCGAGATCGCCCGGGTCCACTACCCCGGTCTCGCCGACTCCGATCCGCGCGGGCTCGTCGGTTCGCAGATGCACGGCGGCGGCGCGATGATCGCCATCGAACTCGCCGGAGGGTTCGAAGCGGCCAGGACCTTCGTCGAACACTGCGATCTCATCGTGCACGCGGTCTCCCTCGGCGGTGCCGATACGCTCATCCAGCACCCGGCCTCGCTCACGCATCGGCCCGTGGCGGCCACCGCGAAACCCGGTGACGGCCTCGTCCGCCTGTCGGTCGGGCTCGAACATGTCGACGACCTCGCCCGAGACCTGCTCACGGCACTCGACGCCATTCGCGACGCTGCCTGAGTCGGCGTTCCGAGACAGGGTCAGAACTTTCTCCTCGTGTCGATCAATCCGGCCTTGACCTTGACGTTGCGTCAACTTCTAAGCTGTCAAACATGGACTGGTCCATTCAGGAAATCGCGCGGCTGACGGGAACGACGAGCCGAACTCTGCGTCATTACGACGCCATCGGTCTGCTGCCGCCGACCTCGATCGCCGCCAACGGCTACCGCTGCTATGACGAAGCGGCACTGGTGCGACTCCAGCGCATCATGCTGCTCAAGGAGCTGGGTCTGTCATTGACGACGATCGCCGAGGTGCTCGATCGGAGAGACGATCCGGTCGAAGCGCTGTCGCAGCATCTGGTCTCGCTCGGACGCGAGAGAGACCGGCTCGACCGACAGCTCGCCGCCGTCACCGCGACCATCACACGATTGAAAGCAGGTGAGCCGCTCATGGCTGAAGAGATGTTCGATGGCTTCGACCATCGCCAACACGAAGAGGAAGTGACCAGGCGCTGGGGTGCCGACGCCTACCGGCGGGGAGACCAATGGTGGTCCCGGCAGTCCCCCGAGGAGAAACGGGAGTGGAAGGCTCGCGTCGGCTCTCTGTCCGAGGACTGGATCGCCGCCGCCGAGGATGGGGCACGGCCCGAATCGGACCGCTGCCAGGAACTCGCCGAACGCCATATCGAGTGGCTGCGAGCGGTTCCGGGCACCCCAGCGAATGATCCCGAGGGAAACCTCGCGGGCTACGTACGCGGTCTCGGCCAGATGTACGTCGACGACCCTCGATTCGGTGCCAACTACGGCGGAGCCGTCGGCGCCGAGCTCGTGAGAGACTCGCTCGACCGCTGGCTCGAGGCCCACGGTCTCTGACCCGGCCGAATCCGGCGCCGACTGGCTCAGGACAGTTCGGAGAGCGCCTGTCGGATCTTCTCGGCAGGCGCCTCCAGCTGTTCCGGAGTCTGCATCGGAGCACGGTCAGAGATGTCGAAGTCATCCATCGACGTCGTCGGCAGGACGTGGATGTGCAGGTGCGGAACCTCGTAGCCGACGATGAGGAGGCCGATGCGGTCGCAGTCGAATGCTCGCTTCTGTGCTTCGCCGATCGATTTCGCCACCGCGGTGAGATGAGCGAGAAGGTCCGCATCGGCGTCGATCCAATGGGAGATCTCCTCACGGGGAACGACCATCACATGGCCTTCGGTCATCGGAGCGACATCGAGGAATGCGACGCATTTGTCATCCTGATAGACGAAGGTGCCGGGGACCTCTCCATTGATGATCTTCGTGAACAGCGTGGCCATGAGGTGTCCTCCTCAGCAGTCTCCGAAGGTGCCGACGATCGGCACTTCGGTGGTGGGTCGTTTGTCAGAGGCTGGACAGCGCTGCAGCGAAATCCTCGGAGAAGTCCCGAGTCTCTGTGCGGGCGACCTGCCTGCCACTCACGATCGTACCCGCAGATGAGATGACGAAGACTCCTCGTTCGGCGACTCCGTGGATCTCATCGAAGACCCCGAAGGCACGTGCGGCTCCACCGTGGGGCCAGAAGTCCGAGGCCAGAGTGACGTCGGCGCTCGCCTGCGCCGCCCACGCCGCCAAGGTGTACTTGGAGTCCGTGGACACCACGATGACGTCGACCGCATGCGAGCCCTGCCGCATCCGCTCCTGCCACCCGTCGAGGGCGGCGAGTTCGTCTCCGCAGATCGGAGAGAAGGCGAACGGAACGAATGCGAGCACGCGGGCAGTGTGCGGGGCAGCCTCGGTGAGGGTGATGACCGATCCGAGATGATCGGGAAGGGTGAGATCCGGGGCCCGGTCACCGGGCCGCAGGATCATGAATAGTTCTTCTTGCCCACGAGCCGAAATCCGGCCCAGTCATCGGCGGCACTGACCGTGGAGGTCACGTGCATTCCGGCGGTGGGAGCCGCTTCGGAGATGTCTGCGGGACTGATGTGTCCCGGGCGGTTCGCCTTCGGGCTGAGCAGCCACACGACTCCGCCCTCCTTCAACGTGGTCTGGGCGTCGACGAGGCCGTCGATGAGGTCATCGTCGTCGGACCGCCACCACATGAGGATCACGTCGTAGACATCATCCTCTTCGCCGTCGGCGATCTTGTCTCCGATGATGTTCTCGATCGCCTCGCAGAGTGCCTGATCGACGTCATCGTCATAACCGACCTCTTGCACATAGTCGCCCTTGTTCAAGCCGAGGTTGTGTCCCAGCTCGTTTGCGAGGGTCGAAGTGGAGGATGTCCTTTCAGAAGCGGAGTTGCTCATGCCTGTATTGTTCCGCCAACAGTGGTCAAGGTGCAAATATCCGCGCGTCCGCGCGCGGCAAGCACACTCAAACAGCACCCAAACAGCGCACCGGACTGCGACCATGTCTCATCGCCGGGCACGTGCGTCAGAGAGATCACAACTTCGCGGGAGCGCGAAGTTCGGCTGCGCGTACTAGGCTGACAGGTGTATCGGGTGGCCTCTGGGCTCAGACAACCTGCGGAGCACACACCATCCGATGGACACGGTCTCTACACCAAAGAAGATCGTGGAGCTGAAGAGAGGACCACATCGTGGACAATCGGAATCAGGGCGGACCCATCCTCAACGGGCTGCCCAGCCAGGTGCCCGACATCGACCCGGAGGAGACCGCTGAGTGGCTGGCCTCCCTCGATGGCCTCATCGACGAGGGCGGTCGGTCTCGAGCACGCTATGTCATGCTGCGCATGCTCGAGCGCTCGCGCCAGAAGCAGATCGGCGTGCCCAGCCTCACGGCCACCGACTACGTCAACACCATCGGTCCGGAGAACGAACCTTGGTTCCCCGGCGATGAAGAGGTCGAACGCCGCTACCGCCGCTGGAACCGCTGGAATGCGGCGATGCTCGTCCACCGTGCCCAGCGTCCCGGTGTCGAGGTCGGCGGACACATCTCCACCTATGCCTCCTCGGCGACTCTCTACGAGGTCGGCCTCAACCACTTCTTCCGCGGCAAGGATCATCCCGGCGGCGGAGATCACATCTTCTACCAGGGCCATGCCTCCCCCGGCATGTACGCCCGCGCCTACCTCGAAGGCCGGATGAGCGCCGAGCAGCTCGACGGATTCCGCCAGCAGCAGTCGCACTTCATCGACGGCAAGCCGCAGGGTCTGCCGTCCTACCCCCACCCGCACCAGCTGCCCGACTTCTGGGAGCACCCGACGGTGTCGATGGGGCTCGGACCGATGAACGCGATCGCGCAGGCGCAGTTCGACAAGTACCTGCACAACCGCGGGATCAAGGACACCTCACAGCAGCAGACCTGGGCCTTCCTCGGTGACGGCGAGCTCGATGAGCCCGAGAGCCGCGGCATGCTCCACGTCGCCGCCTTCGAAGAGCTCGACAACCTCAACTTCGTCATCAACTGCAACCTGCAGCGTCTCGACGGACCCGTCCGCGGCAACGGCAAGATCATGCAGGAGCTCGAGTCCTACTTCCGCGGCGCCGGCTGGAACGTCATCAAGGTCGTCTGGGGTCGCGAATGGGACGCGCTGCTGGCCAAGGATCGCGACGGTGCGCTCGTCAACCTGATGAACGCCACCCCCGACGGCGACTACCAGACCTACAAGGGCGAGTCCGGCGGGTTCGTGCGCGACAACTTCTTCGGCCGCGACCCGCGGACGAAGGCGATGGTCGAGAACTACAGCGACGAACAGATCTGGAACCTCAAGCGCGGCGGCCACGACTACCGCAAGGTCTTCGCAGCCTACAAGGCCGCGATGGAGCACACCGGTCAGCCGACCGTCATCCTCGTCAAGACGGTCAAGGGCTACTCGCTCGGACCTCACTTCGAGGCCCGCAACGCCACGCACCAGATGAAGAAGCTCACGGTCGACGATCTCAAGCTCGCCCGTGACCACTTCCAGATCCCGATCTCGGACAAGCAGCTCGAGGACAACCCGAAGCTGCCTCCGTACTACCATCCGGGAGTCGACGCTCCCGAGATCAAGTACATGCAGGAGCGCCGTGCGGCGCTCGGCGGCTACTCCCCCGAGCGTCGGTCGAATCATATCGATCTCAAGCTGCCGTCGGACAAGGCCTATCAGGCCGGGCGCCGCGGGTCCGGCAAGCAGGAGATCGCCACCACGATGGGCTTCGTGCGCGTGCTCAAGGACCTCATGCGGGAGAAGGAGTTCGGTCACCGGATCGTCCCGATCATCCCCGACGAGGCCCGCACTTTCGGCATGGACTCGTTCTTCCCGACGGCGAAGATCTACAATCCGCACGGGCAGAACTACGTCTCCGTCGACCGCGACCTGTTCCTCGCCTACAAGGAGGCCACGGACGGTCAGCTGCTCCACGTCGGCATCAACGAGGCCGGAGCGACCGCGGCGCTGACCGCGGTCGGCACCTCGTACGCCACGCACGGTGAGCCGATGATCCCGTTCTACATCTTCTACTCGATGTTCGGCTTCCAGCGCACCGGTGACTTCTTCTGGGCAGCAGGCGACCAGATGGCCCGCGGGTTCGTCCTCGGCGCCACCGCGGGACGCACCACCCTCGTGGCCGAAGGTCTCCAGCACGGCGACGGACATTCGCACGTGCTCGCCTCGACCTATCCGTCGGTGGTCTCCTACGATCCGGCCTACAGCTACGAGATCGCGCATATCGTCAAGGACGGCATCCACCGGATGTACGATCCCGCCGATGAGCGTGACCCCGACGTGCTCTACTACATCACGATGTACAACGAGCCGATGGTCCAGCCGGCCGAACCGGAGGACCTCGATGTCGACGGCGTACTCAAGGGCCTCTACCTGCTGAAGAAGGGCCCCGACAACGGCGGTCCGAAGGTTCAGCTCATGGCCTCGGGCGTCGGTGTGCCGTGGGTGCTCGAAGCTCAGGAGCTGCTCGATCAGGACTGGGGAATCTCGGCCGATGTGTGGTCGGTGACCTCGTGGACCGAGCTGCGCCGCGATGGGCTCGACGCGGAGAACGAGCGCCTGAAGAACCCGCAGTCCGAACCGCGAATCCCGTATGTCACCGAGAAGATGGCCGAGACCGAAGGACCGGTCATCGCAACCTCGGACTATATGCGCGCCGTTCCCGACCAGATCCGTCAGTACGTGCCCAGCCACTTCACCTCGCTGGGAACCGACGGCTACGGAATCTCGGATACTCGTCCCGCGGCACGCCGCTACTACCTCGTCGACGGTCCGTCCGTGGTCACGCAGGCGCTCATCTCGCTGGCCGACACCGGAAAGATCTCGATCGACAAGGCCGCCGAGGCGGCTGAGAAGTACCAGCTCCACGATGTCCGTGCCGGCAACTCCGGTTCGACCGAAGGGGCAGGCGCCTGAGCTCGCCCGCACACTGAGCGCTGATATGGCCGGAGTCTCCAAGACTCCGGCCATATTTGTCATCTTTTCCGGATATTTGTATGTCGGTGACAACCGGATTGTCCTCAGTCATCTAAACTCGTGCTCATGATGTCTGATGCCGAGACCCTGCGCCGTCGCGCCGAAACCG
>HHCFD02800__coassemble_781_pt1 | contig 14403 bp, 12 predicted proteins | sample HHCFD02800__metabat2_low_PE_039 | metagenome-assembled genome bin HHCFD02800 | reverse complement strand
CAAAGCTCGGTGCCTTGCCCGAACAGATCGATACCCCCACCGAGGCGACCGACCCCACCGACGCTGCCCCCTCGGGTGCCGCTGACGCCGCCGACGATACGAACCCGTCCGATGCTGCGGACACGTCCGACCCAGCCGATGCCGCCGACGAATCCGATCGCACGACCGAGGCCACCGGCGATGATGCCGAGAATCCCAACGATCCCGAGAACGACACCCCAGCGACGAAAGAGCCCTGACCGGCACCTGAGCCAACCGAGACATCCGAGGTGAGATGAGCACTGTCGAGCACGAGAGCGCAACCGAATCCCGATTGGCCACCATTGCCGCCTCGGTGAGGTCCTCCGAACTACTGGGCGACTTGGCCGAAGCGAGCCGAAGACTCGACCCCGTTCTCTTCCGGCGGCTCTTCGAACTCTCCCGGTCGCCATCCCTGCTGGTGGCCACCGATTACGACGGGACGATCGCCCCCATCGTCGACGTTCCCAGCCAGGCCTTCCCTTTGGAGGGCTCGGTCGATTCACTGCGCGCGCTCGCCTTGCTTCCGTCCACCTCGGCGGGGGTGATCTCCGGTCGCAGCCTGCGCGACCTCGCGGCGATGTCACGCCTGCCCCGGGAGGTCCACCTGTTCGGGTCTCACGGCGGTGAGACCGACACATTCACCATCGACACCCTCACCGAAACACAGCGAACGGTCCTCGCCGACTTCCGCGCCGATCTCACCCGCACCCTGCCGCGCGATGTCATCGAGCACAAGACCACGGGCGCGGCCGTGCACCTGCGCGGACTCGACGAGACCGACCGGCGTGAGATCGAAGCCGCTGTCGAGAAGCTCGCGTCCGCTCACCCGATCCACCCCACTCGCGGCAAACAGGTCATCGACCTGTCCGTCGTGCCCTCCTCGAAGGCCGATGCGCTGACCCGGCTGCGCAGCCAGACCGGAGCGGAAGCCGTCGTGTTCATCGGCGACGACACCGCCGACGAATTCGCGCTCGAGACACTCGGCGCCGACGACCTCGGGCTCAAGGTCGGTGCCGAAGCCGCGCCCACTCACGCGGACTTCCGACTGGACTCACCGGCGGAAGTCTCCATCGTCCTCAGTGCACTGTTCGAGCTGCGGAAATCCTGGCTCTTCGGGCGCCGTGCCACCCCGATCCAGCGGCACAGCCTCATCGGAAACGGACAGTCGACCGCGCTCATCGACCCCGCCGGCAGCATCTGCTGGATGCCGCACCCGCTGCCGCACTCGGCATCGATGTTCTCCGAGGTCCTCGGCACCGAGGCGGCCGGATTCTTCGCCGTCGCCCCCGAAAACGGGGCGGCCCCGCTGACCCAGCGGTACCTCGGGAACTCGACCCTGCTCGAGACCCGATGGGCAGGACTGAGCTGCGTCGACTACCTCGCACCCGTCGACGGACACAGCGACGACACGATCGTCGTCCGCGTGCTCACCGGCGACACCCCCACCCGCATCCGCTTCGCCCCCAGGCTCGACTACGCCACGGTTCCCACCCGCATGACCAGGACCGATGACGGGGTGGCGGTGCTCGGAACCGCGGAGCCGATCGAACTCCACGCCCCCGGCATCGACTTCGAGCTCATCGAGAACGGAGACTCCCACACCGCCGAGGCGACCGTCGTACCCTCGCAGCAGCCCGGCGGATCCGTCGTCCTCGTCCTCGCCTGCGGGACCGGTTCCGGAGACGCCGGATATATGGCCACCGGCGGGGAGCATCATGTGCGCGAACGCGCCCTGAACTTCTGGACGAACTGGGTCGACTCGCTCACCCTGCCCGGCCACCACCGCGAAGAGGTCATCCGGTCGGCGATCACCCTGCGCGCTCTCTGCCACGAACCCACCGGCGGAGTCCTCGCCGCCCCCACGACCTCCCTGCCCGAGGGCATCGGCGGAGTCCGCAACTGGGACTACCGGTACACGTGGCTGCGCGACGGATCGATGACCGTCCGCGCCCTGCTCGCCCTCGGCTCCACCGGTGAGGCCGAAGGATTCCTCTCCTGGCTCTCGGGCATCCTCGAGCACACGGTCTCTCCCGAACAGCTCCATCCGCTCTATGCCGTCGACGGTTCGGCTCTGACCACCGAGGCGGTGCTCAACTACCTGCCCGGATATGCCGGATCACGGCCGGTGCGGGTCGGCAACGCCGCCGAACACCAGGTCCAACTGGACGTGTTCGGCCCGGTCACGGAACTCCTCGACGAACTCAGCGACCACCTCGGCGAGTTGCCCGACGATTATTGGACGCTCACTTGTCAGATGGTCGAAGCCGTGGGCAAACGGTGGTTCGAGGCCGATCACGGGATCTGGGAGGCCAGACGTCCGCCGAAGCACAACGTGTACACGCGGGTGATGTGCTGGGTGACGGTCGACCGGGCGCTGCGCATCGCCGACCGGTTCGATCGGGAGCCGCCCGGCGCGTGGCGGCAGCTGCGTGAGGAGATCGCCCACGACGTGCTCACGCATGGGTTCAATGCAGAGGTCGGGGCGTTCACCGTCGCCTACGGTGAGACGGACCTGGATTCGGCGGCCCTGTTCGTCGGACTCTCGGGACTGCTCGACGCCGACGACCCGCGGTTCGTGTCCACCGTCGACGCGATCGAGCGGGAGCTGCGGGTCGGTCCGACGGTGTTCCGCTACCGCTACGATGACGGGCTGCCCGGACTCGAGGGCGGGTTCCACATCTGCACGACGTGGCTCATCGAAGCCTTCATCAAGGTCGGCCGCATCGACGATGCCTGGGATCTGTTCCGGCAGGTCGACGCTCTGCTCGGGCCAACCGGACTGCTGTCGGAGGAATATGACCCCGTCGCCGAGATGCACTTGGGAAATCACCCGCAGGCGTACTCGCACCTCGGTTACATCCGCGTCGCCCAGCAGCTCGACGCCCTCCGCCCGAGCTGAGGCAACGCTGCCTGCCGCGGCGGACCCTGTCCGAGCGATAAGTGTGCGCAGATTGCCATTTTGAACGCGGATCTGTGCAATCTGCGCACACTTTTCTCCGCTTTCCTGCAGCGCGCGATCAGCGCTGAGAGCGGTCTGCGCAGCGCGGGTGCGGCGACTCATACGTAGATGGCCTGTGGATAACTAGGCTCTGTCCACAAGCGTGAGATCACCACTAGCCTTCTTCGCCGCGGCGGAGGCAGTCTCTGCCTATGAACAATCGGGCACCGGCGCAGCAGTCTCTCGCCACTGCTCAGTCGGCCAACCTGCGGAAGCTTCGGGTCCGACCCTGGACGGAGAAACCGCGTCAGCTCATGACCGCCGCGATTCCTTTCACGCGCGCGCAGGGAGTATCGCGTGGAATCACGCGCCGCGCGCTGGACGATGAGCGGAAGTACAAGCAGCTCGGCTACGGCGTGTGGATTGAAACTGATCCTTCGACACGGGTTGTCGCTCCGACCTGGGCCGATTCCGAGTGGATCGAGGAGCGCGTGAAGCTGACGGGACTGGTGTGCATCGATCCTGATGTAGTCGCCTGCAACGTCACTGCGGCGCGGTTGTATGGATTGCCGGTGCCGTGGAACGCCGACGCGCGGGTGCATGTGGCCCGCGAGGTCAAAGGTCTGTTCATGCGCCGGAAGAATGTTGCCTTCCATCGGTACGAATGGCTTCGGTCGGAGACCTTCTTCGGCCTGCCGCTCATCACGGCGGCACATCTGTTCATCGAACTTGCGCGGGTGCTGACGGTGAGACAGTTGGTGGAACTCGGTGATGCCGCCGTCGGCCGATGGCACGGAGGGCCGCTGACGACGATCGACGAGATCCGCTCTGAGCTTGCCGCCCGCCGCCGAGTGAAAGGACGCCTCACCGCAGAGCGTGCGCTCGACTTGGTGCGGGAGAATGTGGACTCTCCGCCGGAGACGAGGCTGCGGCTTCGGCTCATCGACGAAGGACTGCCTGAACCTGTGGTCCATCCGGCTGTCATGTGCTCACTTATCGGCGCGCTGCTTCATCCGGACATGGGCTATCCGTCCATCAGGCTCGCCATCGAGTACGAAGGCGATCACCATCGCAGCTCGCCAGCCCAATTCGCCGAGGATAATCGGCGAATCTCGGCACTTCAGGCTGAAGGGTGGACGGTCATCCGAGTCTCGAAAGACTCGGATGTGGCGGAGATCTGCCGTCTGATCAGTCACCACCTGCGTGCCGGTGGCTTGATCTGAGTATGCGCCGCGCCGTTTCTGCCGACTGGCCTGCGCGCGGCGCGGCCGCAGGGCCGCTCGGCTAGAGATAAGTGTGCGCAGATTGCCAACTCCGAGCTGGATATGGGCAATTTGCGCACACTTATCCTGCGGTCAGACGGCGGATGCTCAGTAGTGCCAGCTGTCCTGTCGCGCTCAGCTCACTCGACGAGGAGGGTGACCACCTCGGCGATGCAAGCGGGCCGCTCCTGGCCATCGATCTCGATCGTCTGCTGGAGGATGACCTGCGTGCCCTTCTCCCCGCGGATGACGTCCTTGACCTCGACCTTTCCGCGCAGGCGGGAGCCGACGACGACGGGCTGGAGGAAGCGGACCTTGTTGAGGCCGTAGTTGACGCGGATGGACACGCCTTCGATGGTGAATACCTCGGAGGAGAACTTCGGAATCAGCGCGAGTGTGAAGAATCCGTGTACGATCGTCGCACCGTAGGGGCCCTCGGCCGCGCGTGCTTCGTCGACGTGGATCCATTGGTGGTCGCCGGTGACGTCGGCGAAGCTGTTGATGGCGTCCTGGTCCATGGTCAGCCACTCGGAGGTGCCGAGCTCCTGGCCGATGAGCGATTCGAACTCGTCGATGCCGTTGATTGTGCGCACGTGGTTCTCCTTTGATCCTGGCTCAGATGCTGAGCGGACATTCGATTGAGGTCCGCCGTTCCTGGCATCATACGTGGCGGGCCGTGCGACGCCACCCTGCCGTCCGGACTGTGAGTCGCGCGACCTGAGTCCGTTAGGTTGGAGACATGGCCGAAGATCCACAGGAGCGTCCGGAAACGCTGACGCATCCCCTCGCGCCGAGGTGGCTGGAGCGTCCCGACGGCTACCGTCACTTCGAATCCGCGTACTTCGTCGGCCGTGGCCGGGATACGTTCGACCACTGTGCCGAGGAGCTGCTGCACTGGGAGGTCAAGATCCGCAGCGGCTTCGACATCGATGTGGATGGAAGCGCGGACAGCACCGACCGCGCGTCCGGCTCTAGTGCGTCAGCAAAGACTGCGCATCGGTCGCCGCGTGTGGAGCGGGGACAGGAACTGACGATTCGGGTGCGACTCGGACCGTTCCGCTTGCCCGAACCGTCTCGCGTCATCGATGTCATCGAGACGGAGGATCGGTGCGGCTTCACCTACGGCACGAAGCCGGGACATCCGATCACCGGAGAAGAATCATTCATCCTCATCCGCACCGCCGATGACCGAGTGTTCCTCGTTCTGAGGTCGGTCTCGCGAGCGGGGCTGGGAATCTGGCGACTCGGTGAACCATGCGTCCGGCTCGCTCAGATCATCTACCGGCGCCGCTACGGACGGGCCTTGCGCAGCTGATCCGGCACGCTGATGAGCGAGAAGCGCTCGTCGTGCGGGGCCACCTCACTTCGAAAGCGGATGAGGGTGCCTCGCAGCGGGGCGCGCGTTCAGATGGCGGGTCAGTTGCCGGGAATCGAGTCGCGGGCCGGGGTGTATTCCCAGTGCCACGGCTCGTACATGCTCGCCTTGGCCCAGTCCGGGTTTTCCCAGCCGTATTCGTCACCGTGCTCGACGAGCCAGCCCCAGGCTCCGGTCTTGTTGGCCACTCCGCCGCCGAGGTCGAGGGCGATACCCCAACCGTGCAGAGAGGTTCCCGGCTTAGCGGACAATCCCGGCTTCCGGCTGGCCACAGAGAGCTGGCCGGCCATGTCGCGGTAGGAATCCGTGATCTCGAGTTCCTTGCCGGTGTCCTTCTTGTACGCGGCGTTCATCTTCGCGAAGGAGACGGCGGCGTCCGCACGGAGTCGGTGATCTTCCTTGCCGAGGTCGCACAGCCACTCATCGGGCAGCTCGCCGTTGCCGGCGGACTGATCGAAGTTCTGCTTCTCATCGCAGCCGGGCAGGGCGCTCTTCTCGACTGCGCGGGACGCGGCTTCGACCTTCTTCTGCTTGGCGCTGGGCACGCCGATCTCCATCGACGACTTGCCCTTGACCTCGGGGACGTCGGCGTTGACCTTCTCCGCGTTGATGGCAGAGGGCTCACTGGCGGCAGTCGGGTCGGTCTTGACCTCGGCACCTCCGCTGAGATTGTTGACCAGCATGGTCACTGCAGTGGCGGCGCCTGCCACAGAGACGGCGGCGAGGGTGGACGCGGTCCGCAGCTTCCGCTTGCGCACGGATTTCAGCAGTGAACCATCGGACCCGCGGCTCTCGGCGGCTCCTGCGCTGACCCGGCGGATCGACGAGGCGGACGGAGAACCGAAGGTCGTCGGGACTGCGGCGGCTTCACGAGCCATCGCGTTCCGCCGCGGAGATGTCTGTGCTGCACGTGCCTCGGCGGCCATCGCTGCGCGCCTGGGCGACAGGGTCTCGGTCGAGGTGCCCGCGGAAGCAGGGGTGGCCGGGGTCGCGGGGCCAGCGGCAGCAGGGGCGGTCGGTGTTCCGGTCTCGCGCTTCGAAGTGCGGGCGCGAGAGAATGGGGACGATGAGCGCCGCCTGTGCAGATCCCGTCGACGCACCTGTGGTTCTGTGGTCGATGATGACTCTGACATAAAACTCCGTGTGGTGTGATTCCGCGAAGACCGCCGTGGTTTCGACGACTTCAATACAACATCACAAGATTGTAACGGGAATGTGTAGAACCTGTCATATTTAAGTGATGAGTCGCACTCGTGGGCGGTCAGCCGATACTCAGGCCGGGCTCGATGGAATCACCGGAAGCCCGGCATCGGACGAGGTCAGCGCCCTACGGTCAACAGAGCCCCGCCGCGGCGAGGTTATTCGGATCGGCTCTCGACGTACTGCCGGAGCGCGCGTTCCTGGGCTTCCTCGTCGGGGAAGACCACTTCCGTCCGCGCACCCCCTGTTACGGGATCGTTACTGAAGATCAGCTTGATGCCGAGCAGGCGTGCCTGCCCCTGCGCGATGACGAGGCCGAGGCCCATTCCGCCGCCTCCGGCGGAGACGAAGCGGGTCGGGCCGGTGTTGACGATATCCGGCGGATAGCCGGCACCGGAGTCGGAGACGATGATGCTGCGCGTGCTCGTCTCCAGGCGGATGGGATCCCCGCCGTGCTTGATCGCGTTGACCAGCAGGTTCGACACGATGCGCTCGAAGCGGCGGACATCGGTGACCAGCGTCGAATTCAGCGCCGCGAGATGAGTGTCGATCTGGTGGCCGGCCAGGGCGCCCGAGGCCTCCATCGTGCCCAGCAGGGAACGGATCGCCTGATCGACGTCGACGCGGGTGAACTCGGGATTGGCACGGCCGGCGTCGAGACGGGAGACCTCGAGGAGATCCTCGACGAGGACCTGCATGCGCACGACTCGGTCCTTGACGAGCTCGGCGGGGCGGGAATCCTCTTCGAGCAGGTTCGCGGCATTGACCAGCCCGGTCAGCGGGGTGCGCATCTCGTGCGCGAGGTCCGCGGTGAAGCGCTGCTCGGAGTCGATGCGTTCGGTCAGGCGGGCCACAGCGGTGTCGACTGCCGTGGCGAAGGCCCACACTTCCTGATCGGATTCGTCGATGACATCGGCGATGCGCGTCGTCGTGTCCCCGCCGGCGATCTTCCGGGCCGCCTGCGCGCCGAGGGTCAGCCTGCGGGAGATGCGGCCGGCGACGATCGAGCCGACACCGCCGACGACGAGGGCGGAGCCGATCATGCCCACCAGCAGCGCCTGGTCGATGCGGCCGATGAGCTCCTGGCTGTCCTTCGTCGAAGCGCGTACGGAGATCACCTGGGTATGCGAGCCGACCTCGATCGGGGCCGCTGCCCACACGATCTCCTCACCGTCGACCTCGGAACGGATGGTAACGCTCTGGCCCTTGAGCGCGGACTTGCGCGCCTCCTTGGGCAGCTCCGGATCATCGATGCGGGCGTTGAGGGTCAGCACCCCCGTCTCGGAGAAGATGGCCGTTGCATTCGTCAGCTGCTCGGTCACCGTCGACCGCATCCGGTCGTCCTCGGCCCGGGCCGCGGATTGGCGCAGCACGATCGAACACGACAGGACGGAGATGATCACCGAGGCGACGATGAGCAGAGAGATCTTCCAGCGCAGCGACATCTAATCAGCCTGCGAAGCGGTAACCGAATCCGCGAACGGTTTCGATCATGTTCGCCCCGATCTTCTTCCGCAGGCGCTGGATGTGGACGTCGACGACACGGGAGTCGCCGGCCCATTCGTAGCCCCACACCGTGAACGCGATCTTCTCCCGCGAATACACGTGCTCGGGCTGCTCGGTCAGCAGCAGGAGGACACGCAGCTCGGTGGGGGTGAGGTGAACTTCCTCCCCGTCGACCTCGACCGTCAGCCGGCCGGTGTCGAGGACGAGGGAGCCCAGTCGTGTGCGGAACGGGCCCAGCCCGCCGTCGGATCCGGACGTCTCCGCGGCCACCGTGGGCGAGTCGCTCGGACGTGGCGGAACCGCGCCGCCGATCGCCTCTTCGTCGTCGTCCGCCTCGGGGACGGTGGTGAACTTCCCACCGGCGCCGAGGTAGGTGTCATCGGATTCGAGCTGCGCTCGCAGTCGATCTCGGGTGTCCATTCCGGGGCTGGCGCCGAGGACCTCGGGGATGCCGTCGCCGGTGACCATGCCGCCGGGGCCGATCACGGTGTCGTGGTGTTCATCCGCCTCGGGGGCGGGGGAGTAGCCGAACCGGTCGGTGCCGGTGGTGATGAACCGGCGGACGACCGCGCGGATGCGGGCGTTGAGCACCTGCATGTCGAACGGCTTGGTGAGGTAGTCGTCTGCGCCGGCCTCGAGGGCCTGGACGATGTCGATGGCATCGGAGCGGGCGGAGATGATGATGATCGGGATCGTCGAACGCTCGCGCACGGCACGGCAGATGGAAGCGCCGTTCATCGTCGGCAGCATGAGATCCAGCAGGAGGACGTCGGCGCCGTTGGCGGAGACGAATTCGTACCCCTCGCGGCCGTCGGCGAATGCCGAGACCGTGTAGTCGAATCGTTCGAGTCCGATCTGCGTCGTTTCGCGGATGACCTCATCATCCTCGACCAGAACTATATGCATTACGTTTCTCCATTAAGCCGCGTGAAGCGTTGACCTGGTTCAAACCTACCGTCGTGCAGGCGATACACCTGCACCGACCAGCCGGATGGGCAGCATGCTTTGTCCCCGTCGGCGAACATGGCCTCCTGCACCACCAGTGTCCCATTTCTGCCGGGATCGACCTTGAGTTGATTGCCGGTGGCGATGAGTTCGAGGCGGGGCTCGCCCCTGTATTCGCTGACGACCGCGCCGGCGATGGTCTCATCCCGCTGCTTGGGGTTGGCCACCGTGACCAGCTGGAACTTCTGTTCGCCGCTGAGGAACGGCGACGAGAACTTCAGGCAGTCCTTGCAATCGGCGATGACCTCGGCCGTCTCCGTGACGCTGCCGGTGACCGCGTTGCCCGACGACGATTCGATGGCCTTGCGGACCTCGTCGAGCGAGAACGGCTCGTTCGGCTCGCCGGCGGCCTCGGTGTTGGGGGCGAAGAGCGAGGGGGAGGGGTTGCCCTCGGGCGAGACCTTGAGGCCGCGATCGGGTCCGCACGCTGTGACGGTGAACGTCATGACTGCCGCAAGGAGGAGCGCCGTGAAGGTGCGGAGGGTGCGACTGAGGGATGTCGAGTGGGGATTGTCGAGGGGGCTGGGTCCGACTGCTGTGGTGCCCGTAGAGGTTGCCGTCGGGGCCGATGCGTCTGCGCATGGCTCACGGCCAGGCGGGGCCTGGCTGGAGTGAAAAGAGCACAGCGCCTCCCCGGAGGCGCGTCTGACGGTGACGGGCACACCCTCATTTTTGCCTGTTCGGAGCCTGTAGTCCACCTGATCATCGGCGCAGGCGGGTCTGGGCCGGCCCCGGATCGGCTGGTCGCCGCGTTCTCCGTTGGGTTCAAGGGCTCTTGTGGCCACCTCGGTGTCGTGGGGATTGACGGTCGGGTACGGCCACCACGGTGCCGAGGGGATCGAGCTTCCAGATGGGGCAGTCCACGACTTGATCTCGGCCACAGGATGGGTCGGCTCTCAGGTCCGACCGGTAGAATGGCGGGCATGGCGCCCACGAACACCCCGAAGAAGAAGTCCACAGGCGGCAAGCCCACCAGCACGGTGTCCTACAAGGACGCGCTCAAGGTCGGTGCCGTCTGCGCAATCGTCACCCTCGTCCTCGCGATCATCGTCACCCGAGCGTGGCAGGACGGCCGTGCCTTCGGTTACGCATTCATCTATGCCGGAGCGGCATTTGTGCTGGTGTCGGGCTTCACGAGCTACCTCAACTGGGTGATGCGCAAAGACACGCAGAACCAGAACCAGTCCTACCCCGTCATGCGCTGAGTCGCCCTACCGCGTGCTTCGTATGCGAGACAGCTCGTTGCTCGCATAACCTCGCGTGACTGTCATTTCCTACAGCTGCTGAGGCATCAGACACCGAAAGCGCCATAACGCCCTGCAGGAGCAGGGAGTTATGGCGCTTGTCATGAGGGATTCTCGCGGTCGAGGGGAGAGCCAGTCGTGGTCTGCGCGGGAAGCCGACCAGCCCCGCCGTTCGCACCGCAGCTACTTGAAGCGCAGCAGCCGGAGGCTGTTGAGGATGACGAACACCGACGAGAACGCCATTGCAGCACCGGCGATCATCGGGTCGAGCAGTCCGAATGCCGCGATCGGGATCGCCGCAGTGTTGTAGGCGAAGGCCCAGAACAGGTTGCCCTTGATCAGCCCCAAGGTCCGGCGTGAGAGCCTGATCGCCTGCGGAATCTGCTGCGGATCGGACCTGACCATGGTGACGTCCGAGGCCGCCATCGCCGCATCAGTGCCCGACCCCATCGCAATGCCGAGATCCGCACCGGCCAGAGCGGCGGCGTCATTGACCCCGTCGCCGACCATGGCCACGGCCCGGCCCTGCTCCTGCAGTTCGCTCACCACGGAGACCTTGCCTTCCGGGCGGACATCCGCACGGACCTCGGTGATCCCGAGAGCCTCGGCGACCACCTCGGCGGCCTGGGCATTGTCCCCGGTCAGCAGCACGGTGCTCAGCCCCAGCGAATGCAGTTCGGCGATCGCAGCCTTGGCCGTCGGCTTGGCCTCATCGGAGACGAAGCTCAGACCGTGGAAGCGCCCGTCGATCGCCAACGCGACGATCGTGGCCCCACGCGGAACCGAATCGGCCGCATAGTCGACCGCGATTCCGCGCTCCCGGAGCAGGTCCGGGCGACCGGCGAGCACCTCGGCGCCGTCGATCGTGGCCCGCAGTCCGCCGCCGGCGATGTTGTCGAATTCCGTGACCGATGACTCGACCGACGCTTCCATCGACCCCGCCGAGGCGGCCCTGGCCGATTCCTCGACCGATCCCATCGAATCGGGCTCAGCCGGGACGGTTCCAGTCGGGACAGTCCCAGCCGCAGCTCCCGCCGAACCCGCCCCGACGATCTCGGGTGCGGCTGCGACGATGGCGCGGGCGATCGGATGTTCGCTGCGCGATTCCAGTCGGGCCAGGACATCGAAGTCCGCAGGGGACAACTCGGTTCCGGTCAGGCTCATCACGCCGGTGGTCAGCGTGCCGGTCTTGTCGAGGACGACCGTGTCGATCGACCGCGTCGACTCGAGCGCCTCGGGCCCGGAGACGAGGATGCCCAGTCGGGATCCGCGCCCGGACGAGACCGCGAGAGCCGTCGGCGTAGCCAGGCCCAGGGCACATGGACAGGCGATGATGAGCACGGTGAGAGCGGCATGCAGTCCAGCCGCCCAATCGCCGGTGACGAAGCCCCAGATGAGCAGGGTGACGACGGCGATGCCGAAGACGATCGGCACGAACACCGCGGAGATCCGGTCGGCCAGCCGCTGCACGGCGGGCTTGCCGTTCTGTGCACGACTGACGAGATCGGCCATGGCCGCCAGCGTCGTATCCGCACCCACTCGGGTGGCACGGACCCCGAGCACGCCGGAGGTGTTGATCGTGGCCCCGGTGACGGAATCGCCGGGAGCGACCTCGACCGGCACGGATTCGCCGGTGAGCATCGCCTCGTCGATGGCCGAATGACCGGTCAGCACCTGACCGTCGGTGGCGATCTTCTCGCCGGGGCGGACGAGGAAGACATCGCCGACGACCAACTCGTCGATCGGCACCTGCACTTCGACACGGCCCGCGCTCGCGGGAGCGGCATCAGCTGCAGCCCCCTCCGCGGCAACTCCATCCGTGCTGGCACCCTCGCGCAGCACGGTCGCGGACTTCGCGCCGAGGTCGAGGAGTGCCTTGAGCGCGGCCGTCGCCCGGTTCTTCGCCCGATCTTCGGTGAGCTTGCCGATGAGCAGGAACACCGTGATCGCCGCGGCCGCCTCGAACCACACGTGGTAATCGCCCGGGATCGCCCAGCCATGGCCATCGGCGACGGCCCGGCCCAGCGTGAAGTAGGAGTACAGGCTCGCGACGGTGATGCCGACGCTGACCAGGGTGTCCATGGTCGTCGACCCACCGCGCGCGGCCTTGAACGCCGCCGAATGGAACGGCCACGCACCCCACGTGACGACGGGCAGGGCGAGGATCGCGACGATCCACTGCCAGCCGGTGAAGTGCCAGCTCATGACCATCGAGATCGCGACGATCGGCACCGCCAGGATGAGTGAGCCGATGAAGCGCGGCCGCAGATGGCGGGGATCGTAGTCGACGATCTCGGGGCCGTCGCCGCCTCCGCCGGGGCTGCGCACCGTGGCGCTGTAGCCGGCCTTCTCGACGGCGGCGGTGATGTCGTCGTCGCTGAGCTCGGAATCGATGATCACATGCGCGGTCTCCAGCGGCAGGTTGACCTCCGCGGTGACCCCGTCGAGGCGGGTGAGCTTCTTCTCGATCCGGGCCGAACACGACGCACAGGTCATGCCCGTGATGTCGAGCTCGAGCTCGCGGGGCATCACTTCACCTCGTAGCCGGCCTCATCGACGGCGGCACGGATCGCCGCATCGTCGAGTTCGTTCGACGACGTGATCGTCACCGGGGAATCGCCCCCGGCGTTGAGGTCGACCGCAACTTCGGTCACGCCGCCCAGCGCGCCGAGCTCTTCCTTGACCGCGGCTTCGCAGTGTCCGCAGGTCATTCCCGAAACGGTGATGGTGGTGGTCGTCATCGTGCTCTCCTATCAGCTGTGAAAGTGTCCCGATGTCCGGGCCTCAGGCGTCGTCGCACCCCGAACGGGCGGACGCGGCCGTCCGGCTCAGCTCTTGATGAGTCGGGAGATGGCGGCTGATGCCTCCTCGACCTTCTTCCGCGCTTCCTCTTCGTCGCCGGACCCGGCGGCGTCAACCACGCAGTGAGCGATGTGCTCTTCGAGGAGGTTGATGGAGACCGCGTGCAGCGCGGCTGTCGCGGCGGAGACCTGGGTGAGGATGTCGATGCAGTACTTATCGTCATCGATCATCTTCCCGATGCCGCGGACCTGACCTTCGATCCGCTTCATCCTCCGCGTGAGAGCGTCCTTCTGCGGGGTGTATCCATGTTGGTCAGTCATGGTCACACTGTATACCCCTATGGGGTATGAATCAAGATCGACCCTCGCCGAGGTGGCTGTGCGTTTGCTCTCACCTCGACCCTTCCGTGTCGCCCGGCTCCTACAATCGAAGATATGCGTGCTGCCAGACTGTTCCGGTTCCCGGTCAAGGGATTCCCCGCCGAGGAGCTCACCGAAGCTCGGGTGGTCAGGGACCGCGGAATCCGCGGCGACCGGATCGCGGCGTTCACGAACGGCAGCCTCGACGTCCCCGCCGACGCCTGGCACTCGTACTCCGCCTTCACCGTGCTCAAGAACGACACCGACCTGCAGAAATGGCAGGTGGCAGCAACCCTCCCCGAGGCGACCGACACCGAATCCGCGATTGAGTCCGGTCCTGATGATCGGAACTCCACCGTCGAGGCGGCCGACCATGACTCCGCGACCGTGACCCTGACGGCTCCGACGGGGGAGTCGACGACCTTCTCCACGGACGATGATCAGGGCAGAGCCGCCTCGGCGAGCTTCCTCTCTGAGCGCATACCCCCTCAGGGTACATTCCCGCGCTGCCTGGCCGTCGCCGATCAGGGGATGTTCGACTCGCAGCGCTCGGGGATCTCGCTCATCAACCCCGCCACGGTCGCCGCGATCGCCGAGACGGACGAAGGACGAGCAGCCCTCGGCACTGATAACGATGAACTCGATCCGCTGAGGTTCCGCGGCAATGTCCTCGTCGAGGGACTCGCGCCGT
>HHCFD02800__coassemble_766_pt1 | contig 14858 bp, 9 predicted proteins | sample HHCFD02800__metabat2_low_PE_039 | metagenome-assembled genome bin HHCFD02800 | reverse complement strand
CTGCAGACCGGCCGCAGCAATGACATGGAGATTGTCGGGTCGAACAGTCGTGAAGAAATCCGAGAGCCGACCGTGCTTGAGCAGCTTCGTGCTGAATGTCGCATACGGACCGAACATCAGATGCTCCTCGCCGTCGACGACGCGCCGGTCCAGATGCGGCACCGACATCGGCGGAGCGCCCACGTCGGCCTGACCGTAGACCTTGCCCTCATGCCGGGCGACGACCGAGGGAGCCGCACACCGATAGAAGGCGGCGCCGACCGGCAGGACCGCATACCCGCGGATTTCGGGGACCTTCGCCTTCTGCAGGATTCTGAGCGCGAAGCCGCCTGCCCCGACGAAGACGGTGCCTGCCCGCACAGCGAACGATCCCATTGATGACGATCCCGTGATCGACCATCCGTCTGCTTCCCGTTCAATCCCGGTCACACCGTGGCCGGTAAGCACCTCGGTGGATCCGAGCGTGAGCAGAGCCCGAGTCAGGGCACCGAAATCGACGTCGGTGCCGCGGAGGTGCCGGGCGGCGGCGATCGGTTCGCCGTCGTCGACCCGCCCCTCCATCGTCAGCGGCGCCCACTGGGCAATGGTGTCCGGATCCTCCGTATACTCCATCTCAGCGAAGAGGGGATCGGCACGCAGAGTGTCGACACGGCGGCGCAGGTAAGCGACGTCGTCGCGACCGAACACCAGGTTCATATGCGGCGTCGTGTGGACGAAATCCGTCGGATCGAGGAGGCCCTGCCGAACGAGATGTGCCCACCATTGCCGGGTGAGGTGGAACTGCTCGGCAATGTGTCGCGGCTTCGATCCGTCCGCGGGATCGGGCATGTAGTTGAGTTCGCAGTACCCCGAATGTCCGGTGCCGGCATTGTTCCAGGCCTCGCTGCTCTCGCCTGCTGAGTCCGGGGCCTTCTCGAGGACGAGGATCCGCAGTTCGGGATCGAGCAGGGTCAGCATCGAGCTCAGCGTTGCGGACATGATGCCTGCGCCGATGAGGACGACGTCGGCATCCGGAAGCTGATTGGTGTGCGTGGGGTTAGCGGTCATGTTCTCACCATGCGCCTATGCGAATCATCCGTCCAATGAGTGATCGGATATGTATGATCCGAATATGGAACGATCATCCGATGCTCGGACGGCGCCGCTGACGGCGCTGCGGGAACTCGTCGAACTGGCTGATCAGGACGGTCACCTGACCGAGGCGGCGGCCACCCTCGGCATACCCCAGTCCACGATGAGTCGACGGATCCACGCACTCGAGCGCCACCTCGGCATGGCATTGACCGTCCCGCGCGGTCGCGCCATCGGTCTGACGACGGCGGCCATCGATCTCGTGGGCGCGGTGCGTGCCCCGCTGAGGGAGATCGATGCGGCATTGGTCGATCTCGCCGAGGCGGCCGATCCCGAACACGGCAGGATCAGGTTCGGGTTTCCCCTGACGATGGGTGCCGGTGAGGTACCCGATCTGCTCGCGGTCTTCAACCGCGAACATCCGGGCATCCGCCTCGACCTCAAACAGGCTCACGGTGCCGAACTCGTCGCTGACCTGCAGGCGGGCACCCTCGATCTGGCGATCATCATTCCGCCTCCACCCGAGGTCAACCACGAGGTGCTCGCGCGGCAGACGATCATCGCCGCCCTGCCCGATACGCACCCGCTGGCGGGAGCACGCAGCATCAGCCTGGACCGGCTCGCCGACGAGGAGTTCATCTCCACTCCTGCGACCTACAACCTCCGGGAGCTGACGGATCAGTGGTGCCGGGACAGCGGCTTCGACCCGCAGGTGAAGATCGAAGTCACCGAATTCTCGACGATCCGCGAATTCGTCGGCCGCGGAATGGGAGTGGCACTGATCCCACCTGCGGTGCGCCCGGTCGAGGGAATCACCGAGGTGGCTCTGGACGGTCCCGCTCATGCTCGTGAGATCGCCCTGTGCTCAGCCGTCCGCAGGCCCGGCCGTGTGGTCGAGCATCTGCGCGACTTCATCCGCGAAAACGCGGCGAACTGGTCGAACGAGGACTGATCCTCACGCGCGGGTCCGGGCCAGCAGGTAGACGAAGTACGGGGCGCCGATGAGGGCGACGATGAGTCCGGCCGGGATCTGCGCCGGCGCGATGACCGTGCGCCCCAGGGCGTCGGCGACGACGAGGCCGACGGACCCGAGAAGCATTGCTGTGGGCACGACCCGAGCATGACGGGCGCCGACCAGGGCCCGTGCAGCATGCGGAGCGACGAGACCGATGAATCCGACGACACCGACGGCCGACACACTCACCGCCGCGAGGATGGCCGCCGTGATGAGCACGGCGAGGCGCACCGGTTCCCGCGGAACTCCGACCAGCCGCGGGGTGTCATCGTCGAGCGCGAGCAGATCGAGTTCGCGCGTCCACACGAACGCCAGCGGCACGGCGACGAGCAGAGCGAGCGCCACCGGCGCGATATCGGCCCAGGTCCGTCCGTACGTCGAACCGGAGAGCCAGGTGAACAGGGCCGGAGTGTCCCAGGGATTCGCCCGGACGAGGAACAGCGTTGTCAGAGCCGTGAACCCGAACCACAGGCCGATGCCGATGAGGACGAGACGGTCCGTGTTCATCCCGCCCCGCCACGAGAGTCCGTAGACGATGGCGAAGGCGAGAAGCGCACCGACGATCCCGACCGCAGAGACGAGGCCGACCCCGGCGCCGGGAATGAGGGTGACGACGATGACGGCACCAAGACCGGCCCCGCCGGTGATGCCGAGCAGTCCAGGCTCGGCCAGAGGGTTGCGCGCGCTGGCTTGGACGAGGGTGCCGGAGAGTCCGAGCGCTGCACCGGCTGCCAGAGCCGCGGCGACTCGGGGCGCACGCGAATCGAAGGCGAAGTCGATGACGGGCGCCGCCCGGTCCTGCAGCCACAGCAGCGCATCGCCGAGGAGGTAGAACCGCTCCCCGGTGAGCAGACCGAGAACGGCGACGGCGATGAGGACCAGGACGCCGGCAGCGATGACGAGACCGGCCCGGCGGGGACCGATCACCGTCGAATTCGCCGCCGAGGTGGTCGTCGCCGGTGATGCCGTGCGCATCGACCGCGCCAGCAGAACGAGGACGATCGCCCCGAGCACGGTCGTCGTGACTCCCGAGGGCAGGGTGATCGCCTCGGTGGCGCCGACGATGGCGCGCAGCAGGGCATCGGCGACGATGACGACGATCGCACCGATGAGCCCGGCGGCCGGAAAGAGCACGGCGTGACGGCCGAGGCCCGGGATGATGCGGGCCAGGAGTCTGGCGATGACCGGGGCGCAGAGACCGACGAAGCCGATCGGGCCGGCCAGAGTCACCGCGGTGGCGGTGAGCATCACGGCGAGGAGGATGCCGATGGCCCGAGTCGACCTGACCGGGACTCCGAGAACCGAGGCGGCATCATCCCCGAGCCCGAGCAGATCCAGACGCCGCGACAGCAGGATCGCAGCACCGGCGATGACGGCGATGACCGGAATGCTGCGCAGAGCCGCGGAGCCGTCGAGCTGATTGAGAGTGCCCGAACCCCAGGAGAAGAGACTCGTCGTCTCCTCGGCGAAGAGGATGAGCAGCGTCGACGTCCCCGCCTGCAGCGCCATCGCCGTGGCCGTGCCCGCCAGCACGAGCCGAGTCGTCGAGGCACCGGCGCCTCCAGCCAGACCCAGGACCAGGGCCGCGGCGAGCAGACCGCCTAGGAAGGCGACCCCACCCGAGGCCCAGATCGGAATCGCAATGCCGAAGGCCGTGACCACGGTGACGGCGAAGTATGCCCCACCGGTGACCGCCAGGGTGTCCGGCGACGCCAAGGGGTTACGCGCGAGCGACTGGAACAGGGCACCGGCAACGCCCAAGGCGATGCCGACGAGGATCCCTGCCCCCACGCGCGGCAGCCGGGACCCCAGCAGGATGTCACGGGCACTGGGGCCATCCTCGGCGGGGGAGAGTGTGCCGGTCACGGCACTGAACAGCTCTCTGATACCGATGCCCGAGGTCCCCTGTGTGATGTGCCATGCGGAGGCGATGACGAGGATGGCGACGAGCCCGAGCAGGGCGGCGGCGGTCGAGAGAGCACCGACGACACCGCGACCGCGCACCGGAACCACGGTCGGTTCCGGTGTCGCTGTCGTCGGGCTGGGCGTCATCTGGCGGGTCAGGGGAGAGGCCACGGATTACTTCGTCAGAGCGTCGACGTAGGCGTCGAGGGCTTTCTCGGAGGACTTGGGTCCGCCGAAGGTCCAGATCCCTGCGGGGAAGGCCGTGGTGCGGTCGTCCTTCACGGCGGGAATGTTCGCCCAGATGTCGTTCTTCTTCAGCAGCTCGACATAGTCCTCGGACTCGGGGTCCTCGGTTCCGGTGTAGAAGAAGTTCGCGTCGCCGACCTTCGAGATGCCTTCGATATCGGTCTGTCCCAATCCGTACGCGGGGTCGACCTCACCGGTCCATGCGTTCTTCAGGCCCAGCTCCTCGCCGAGTTCGCCGATGAGCGAACCCTGGCCGAAGGGGCGCAGCGCCACATTCGAACCGTTGACCCAGCCGTCGAAGTAGACGAATTCGGTGGTCTCCGGGTCCGCCTCGGCGATGGCCTTCTTGGATTCTTCGAGCTTCTTATCGAAGTCGGTCAGGACGGCTTCTGCGCGCTCGGTGCGACCGGTGGCCTCGGCGACGGTGGTGAATGTGTCCTTCATGTACTTGACGGGATCCTTCCCGTCGGCGCCGGCCATCGCCATCACGGGGATTCCCTGGTCCTCGAGCTGACCGACGATCTTGTCCTTGCGGTTCGTCGTTTCGATGATGACGAGATCCGGGTCGGCCGACAGGATCGACTCGACATTGGGTTCCTGGCGGGTGCCGACGTCGGTGGTCGACTCGGGAAGATTCTCCGCAGTGTCCCAAGTGGTGAAGCCCTTCGCATCGGCGACAGCGGCGGGATCGACGCAGAGGGAGAGCAGATCTTCGGTGTACTGCCATTCGAGGGACACGACCTTCGCCGCCGGCTTGTCCAGCTTGATCTCGTGACCGGTGTCGTCGGTGACCGTTACCGGATCCGCCGAGGTGGTGCTCGAGTCGTCCGCGCACGATGCCGAGGTCTGTGACTTCGCATCGGCGGGAGCGTCGGTGTCGGTCGTTCCGCACCCGGTGAGGGCCAGTGCGCAGACCGCTGTTGCCGAAGCGAAGGCGGCGAACGAGGTGCGCGACAGAGGTGTTGTGGTCATGGTCTTCTTTCTGTGGGCCGATCGGCGATCGGATTCGAGGCGGTGCGATATCAGGGTGTGAACGTCAAAGGGTGGAGCGTGGGCGCTTCAGTGAGCTGCGGCCGGACGGCGGGTCCGTCGGTGGAGGGCCTCGACCCGAACCAGGCCGGTGTCCGCATCGATGCGAGTCGCGATGGGCAGCCCGTAGACCTCGCTCAGCGTCTCGGCGGTGAAGACGTCCTCGCAGGTGCCGACCGAACGGATGCGGCCCTGTTCGAGCAGGACCACGTGGTCGGCAACGGTGGCCGCATGCTCGAGATCATGGAGGACGACGCCCACGGCGATGGCGTGGTCATCGGCGAGTTCGCGCATGAGGTCGAGGATCTCCGCCTGGTAGCGCAGGTCCAGATGGTTCGTCGGTTCGTCGAGCAGGAGCACACCGGTGTCCTGCGCCAGGCAGGTCGCCAGCCACACGCGTTGGAGCTCACCGCCGGAGAGCTGGTCGACCGGACGATCGGCCATCGCCATGGTGCCGGTGAGAGTCAGTGCACGATCGACCGCGCTGCGATCGGCCTCGGTGAGACCGGCGAAGCGCTTGCGGTGGGGGTGACGGCCGAAGGTGACGATCTCACGGACGCTCAAGCCCGACGGGTGCGGGCGAGACTGGGACAGCAGGGTGACGAACCGGGCGAATTCTCTGGCTGTCAGAGTGCTCGACGGAGTGTCCGCATCTGCCTCGCTGATGACGACATCGCCCGAGGCGATCGGGTGGAGTCGGGCCAGTGATCGCAGGACGGTCGACTTGCCCGATCCGTTGGGGCCGAGCAGGGCGGTCACCCGTCCCGGGAGGATCGTCAGGCTCACGTCATGGACGACCTCGGTGCGGTCGTAGCCCAGGTTGAGGCCGGTGGCAGTCAGTGCAATCGCGTTCACAAATGATTAGCCTAACCTAAGTCGACGAGTGGTGGTATGGCTGAGGGGCGGAACTCGTTGGTCGAGCGAGGTCTGCGCGGTGCGTCGTTGGCATCCGCCCAGGTGGGACCTCTGGCGGCGATGCAAAGTGTGCTGTGCATCACTTATGTCAGTGGCGGCCGATATGGTGAGCCCGCGACCGTAAGATGGGACCGATCGAGGAGGAGCAGATGAGATTCATCGCCACGGGGGACTGGCAGCTGGGCATGACCGCGCACTACCTCAGCGACGAGGCGCGCCCGAGGTTCCACCGCGCACGCCTCGATGCCGTGGCTCGCATCGGTGCGCTCGCCGCCGAGACGGACGCGGAGTTCGTCCTCGTCTGCGGAGACGTCTTCGAAACCAACCAGCTCGACCGAGCGATCATCGCCCGCACCTTCGAAGTCCTCAACGCGTTCACCGTCCCGGTCGTCCTGCTTCCCGGCAACCACGACCCCTTGGACGCCGCCTCGATCTACGACTCCGCAGCATTCTCCTCGCGAGTGCCCTCCCATGTGCACGTCCTGCGCGACAGTGGTCCCTTCACCGTCGGTCCCGGGGTCGAGATCATCGGAGCCCCCTGGTTCTCCAAACATCCCCAAGGGGATCTCGTCGCCGCGGCGACGAATGACCTCGCCGAGGTGGCTGCCGGTGATATCCGCATCATCGCCGGACACGGAGCCGTCAGCGTCCTTGACCCTGACCGGGAATCGCTGGCGACGATCGACACCGACCATCTGCAGGCTCTGCTGCGTGAGGATCGCGCCCAGTTCGTCGCGCTCGGTGACCGGCACGCGACCTTCGAAGTCGCCGATCGCATCTGGTACCCAGGGGCACCGGAGGTGACCTCTCGACGTGAGACCGATCCGGGCAACGTCCTCGTCGTCGACATCGATCCCGACACCCATCGGGCCGAGGTCGACAAGGTCCACGTCGGCACCTGGGCCTTCACCGTCATCGAAGCCGACCTCAACTCCACCGAGGATGTCACCGAGTTCGAAGAGCGGATGAACGCCGTCCCCGACAAGGACCGCACGGCGGTGTGGCTGATCCTGCGCGGCACTCTGCCGACGGCGGCGAAAGCCCGCCTCGATGAACAGCTCGATCACTTCTCCGATCTGTTCGCCCTCGTCTCACTCTGGGAGCGGCACATGGACTTGGCGGTCGTCGCCGCCGACGAAGACTTCGCCGATCTCGGACTGAGCGGGTATCTGCAGGAGACCCTCGACGAACTCTCCACACGAGCCACAGCAGACGACGACGCAGCGGTCGCGGCCCAAGACGCACTCGGCCTGCTCTTCCGATTCGCCAGGAGCGGTTCATGAGACTTCATTCCATTCGCCTCATCGACTACCGAGCAATCAGCGACGCCACTGTCGACTTCAGCTCCGGAGTGACGATCGTCGAAGGTCCGAACGAGGTCGGGAAGTCCTCGATCCACCAAGCCATCACACAGCTGCGTGAGGACAAGGACAGTTCGCGCAAGGCCAGCGTCAAAGACACCCAGCCGGTCGGCTCCGACGTCGGCCCACGGGTCAACCTGCACCTGAGCACCGGGGACTACGAGCTCCGGTACAGCAAACGCTGGATCAAACAGCCCTTCACCGAACTGAGCATTCTCAAGCCTGTCTCCGAACAGCTCAGCGGCAACGAGGCACACGAAAGATTCTTGGCGATCCTCGACGAAACCGTCGACGTCGACCTGCTCGATGCCCTCGACGTCGCTCAGGGACGCAGCCTCGATCAGGCGTCTTTGGCCGAGATCAAGGCCCTGCACGGGGCTCTGGGCGATGCCGGGGAGGAGCCGGCCGACCACGATGCCTTCCTCGACCGAGTCGAATCCGAATACCTGAGGTTCTTCACGGCCAAAGGCAAAGAGACCGGTGAACTGCGCAGACTCACCGAGCAGCTTCCCGCCGCCGAAGAACAGTATCGTGATTTGGTGGCTCGCAGCGCCGACATGGACGCGCTCGTCGACCGACATGCTCGAGCAACTGAGCGGCTGAAGGGTGTGCGTGCCCAACTGGAGTCGGCCGTGACCGAACGCAAAGACGCTGAGGCAGCCGTGCAGGCTGTGTCCGGGCTCAAGGCTGAACTCGACCGTGCGCTCGAACGCGCAAGCGCCGCGCAGAGAGAACGACAGCGTGCCGAGGAGGCACGTGACCGTCGCCAGGCACTCATCACTGAGGTCGCCTCGGCTGAAAAGGCAGTGAAGACTGCCGACGCCGCACTCGAGAAGGTCACGGCCGCACAGCAGGAAGAGGACTCGACTCTCGCCGAAGCGCAGAAGAGCCTCGAGGCCAGACAGGCCGAACTCGTCAGCGCGCGGGACCAGGCGAAGAGCGCATCTGCCGAACTCGCTCGTGTCCGCGCACGCAGAGAGGTCGACACTCTGCGGAAGAGACTGACCGATATCCGTCAGCAGGAACATCGTGTCGCCGAAGCGAAAGCGACGATCGGGTCGATCACTGTGACCGCGAAGGACGTCGAGAAACTCGGGGGACTGTTCACCGAGCTGCGCATTGCGCAGAACGCGAAGACGGCGGCTGCGGCACAGATCGTCGCCCGCCGCCTCGGCGACACCGCAGTGAGCATCGACGGAACCGATGTGCCGAAGGATTCTGCCGAGGAATTCGCCGTCACCTCGGACCTGCAGATCCTCATCGACTCCGTCGTCGACATCACCGTGCGACCGGGGCAGTCGCCGGCCGAGCTCGACCGGCATCTCGAATCCGCTCAGGCACATCTCGACGCGGAGCTCGACCGCCTCGGAGTGGCCACCCTTGAGGAGGCACGAGAACGCAGCGAGGTGCGCACCGATGCCGAGGCAGTGCTGGCAGAAGCCACATCGACTCTGCGTGTGCTCATCGGGGACGACGACCGCGATGAGCTCAATGCCGCCCTCACCCGAGCCGAACATGTGGCGGGAGACGAATCAGACACGAACGATTCCGCCACGTCGATCGACGATCTCCAAGCCAGAGTCGAAGCGACGACGGCAGCCGTCGACGATGCGAGTGCACAGGTCGATACGGCCAGGACCGCGCTCGACCGTATCCGCGCCGACCGAGATGAGGCACGTGTGGCTGCGGTGCGTGCACAGTCGACGCACGAGCAGGCGGCGACGACGCTGCAGAACCTCAGTACCCGCCTGAGCACGGACAGGGAATCGAACTCCGATGAGTCGCTCGACGAAGCACTGACGGCCGCCGCGGCAACATTGACGCGGTTGGAGGACGAGGCCGCTGCCGCACGCTCCGAATACGACGCCGCCGACCCGGAGACCCTGGAGATGCGTCGGCAGAATGCTCTCCAGCTCTTCGAGAGCAAGCAGAAGCAGCAGGAGAAGGACCGACAGGAAGTCGATCAGCTCTCGGCCCTCATCGAGGATCGCGCGGCCGAAGGCATCTACGACAAGCTCAAAGTCGCAGAGCAGAACCTGGAGTCCATTCGATCGAGGCTCGCTCGCATGCAGCGTCAGGCGAATGCGATCCGTCTGCTGCGCGATACCGTGCTCGCGCACAAGGAAGAGGCTCAGCGGAGGTACGTCGCCCCGTTCAAGGAAGCGATCGAGAAGCTTGGGCGAGTGATCTTCGGTCAGGGACTGTCGGTGGAGATCTCCGAGAATCTCGAAATCGTCTCCCGCACGCTCGACGGGCGCACGGTCGCCTTCGACGCGCTTTCGGGCGGAACGAAGGAGCAGCTGGCGCTCATCGGCCGCCTTGCCGTGGCCACGCTCGTCGATGGGGAATCCGGTGCCCCGGTCATCCTCGACGATGCCTTCGGATTCTCCGATGCGCAGCGACTGGCTGCACTCAACGTCATTCTCGGCAATGTCGGTCGCACGGCTCAGGTCATCCTGCTCACCTGCCAGCCCGATCGTTTCAGCTCCATCGGCGGCGCCGAAACCGTCAGCCTGAGCTGAACCGCCTTTGACATTGCCCGACTGAACGAGTTGCGGACGTTCCGTGCGGGCAGAACACATTTCGTCCCCTGCAACTGTTTCGAGCCAGATGCAGGGGACGAAATGTGAAAGCGCAGTGCACCAAAGGTGGGGGCGTCTGCACCAAATGTGATGCGATGAGCCGCTCCAGCCTCAGTCGGCGGGAGCGGCCGCCTGCTTAGCCGCTTGAGCGGCTTCGACGGCATCGGCGCGGATGGTCCTCCGCAGGATCTTGCCGGAACTCGTCTTCGGCAGCTGATCGATGAACGTCACCTGGTGCGGTGCCTTATAGGAGGCGAGACGCTCCCGGCAGAAGGAGACGATCTCCTCTGCGGTCGCCTCGGCGCCGGGCTGCAGCGTGACGAAGGCCGCCACGTCCTCTCCGCGGTAGTCATCGGGGATGCCCACGACTGCTGCCTCCTGCACGGCGGGATGCATGTAGAGCACGTCCTCGACCTCTCGCGGCCAGACCTTGAAGCCGGACGCATTGATCATGTCCTTCTTCCGGTCGACGATGAACAGCCATCCGTCCTCATTCATGAATCCGACATCGCCGGTGTGCAGCTCGCCGTTCGGGATCTGCTCGGCCGTGGCCTGAGGATTGTTGAGGTAGCTGGAGACCACCTGAGGTCCGGAGATCGCGACTTCGCCGACCTCCCCGGGACCCACTGGCTGACCGTCGTCATCGAGGATGCGGATCATCACGTCCGCCTGCGGCAGACCGCAGGCGAGGTTTCCGCTGTCCGGGTCGACCGGGGCCTGGAAACCGTGCGGCACGGTGGCGACCTGCGCGCAGGTCTCCGACAGGCCGTAGCCCTGACCGACGTAGATCTCGGCGCGTTCTTCGAACTTGTTGACCAGCCCCTCGGGCAGCGGCGCGCCACCGGACATGAGGGACTTGAAGGACGCGAACTTCTCGGCGCTGAAATCCGGGTGCGCCATCATCGCTGTGTAGATCGTGGCCGGGCCGGCCATGTACGCGGGCTTCTCCCGATCGCACAGGGCGATGAGCGAACCCGGGTCGAAACGATAGTTGAGGATGAGGCGGGCACCGCCTGCGACAGCCGCAAGGAACTGGCAGATGAACCCGGTGATATGAAACAGCGGCGCCAATGAGACGTAGCCGTCGCCGGGGCCCAGAATCGGGTTGCGCAGGCAGTAACGCGAGTTGCTCGAGATATTCGCATGAGTGGCCGCTGCTCCCTTCGACCGTCCCGATGTGCCGGACGTATAGGCGATGAGGCCGAGATCCGACGGGGCAGGGGAGTGCGGGGCGAAATCGGCATCGAGATGGTCTTCAACAGCGTCTGCGAACGCGAAACGTCCCTCGGCCGGCGGCAGCTCCTCGAACCGCGGCAGCTTGTCGAACATTGCGAAGATCGCTTCCGGGCCATCCGTCTGGAAGCTTCGGTCGTCGCTGAGCACGACCAGCGGCAGGTCCGCCGTATAGTCCTTGACTCGGTCGAGATAGGCGGCCTGAGAGACGACGAGTCCCTTGACCTCGGAATCGGCGAAGATGTGCTCGAGCTCGCCGCGGTACATGGGGTTGAGGGGGACGACGGTGCCGCCGGCCTTCCAGATCCCATACGTGGAGATCACGAACGCGGGGGTGTTCTGGTCATAGATGCCGATGCGGTCACCGGGCTTGATGCCCTGGCTCGAGAGGAAGGCGGCGAACGCCGTCGACCACCGGTCGAACTCCGCCCAGGTCAGGGTGAATCCGTAGTAGTTGACGCCCTCCTCATCGCCGCGGGCCTCGACAGTAGCGGCCAGGTCGGCCAAGGGCGTCGAGTCCGGCAGCACATAGGGCTCCTGAGCGAGATCACCCAAAGTGGTGATCCAGGGGCGGTCCTCAAACCAATTGTTCGTCATTGAACATCCTTTCGCAGGTGGTACCGGGCTCGTGCGCACTGCTCCGGGCCCGGTGGGCTCTCACTAGATTGCGGAAGAGGCGATCTCAGCCGCGGTATTTCTTGATCTCGTTGCGGGCGATGGAGCGCTTGTGCACTTCATCCGGTCCATCGGCCAGACGCAGGGTGCGCATATGCGCCCACATGCGGGCAAGCGGGAAGTCCTCGGTGACTCCGCCGCCGCCGTGGACCTGAACCGCCCGATCGATGACTTTCAACGCCATGGTCGGTGCGACCACCTTGATCTGGGCGATCTCGTTCTTTGCGACCTTGTTGCCGTACTTGTCCATCATGTCCGCAGCGTGCAGGGTCAGCAGCCGAGCCTGGTCGATCTCGATCCGGGATTCGGCGATCCAGTCCTGGATGTTCGCTCGATTCGACAGCTTCTCACCGAAGGTCACGCGAGCTTCGGCACGTCTGACCATGAGCTCGAGCGCCCGCTCGGCGGCACCGATGGCACGCATGCAGTGGTGGATGCGGCCCGGACCCAGCCGCGCCTGACTGATGGCGAAGCCTTCGCCCTCACCCTTGAGGATGTCCTTGAACGGCACGAGCACATTCTCGAAGATGATCTCGGCGTGGCCCTCCCGGTCGGCGTAGCCGTACACGGGAAGGTTGCGCACAACGGTGACTCCGGCGGCATCGATCGGCACGACGAGCATCGACTGCTGTCGGTGCACCTCGGCGGTGGGATCGGTCTTGCCCATGACGATGAGCACGCGGCAGTTCGGGTGCATTCCGTTCGACGCAAACCACTTGCGGCCGTTGAGCACGAAACCGTCCTCGGTGCGTTCCATGGACATTTCGACGTTCGTCGCATCGGAGCTGGCCACGGCCGGCTCGGTCATCGCGAAGGCCGAAGCGATCTCTCCGGCAAGCAGCGGTTTGAGGTACTTCTCCTTGTGCTCATCGGTGCCGAAGACCGTGAAGACCTCCATATTGCCGGTATCCGGAGCATTGCAGTTGATTGCTTCGGGGGCGATCTCCAGGCTGCGTCCGGTGATCTCGGCCAGCGGCGCATATTCGAGGTTCGTCAGGCCGGGACCCCATTGCGGGTGCGGGTGGAAGAGGTTCCACAGGCCCTGCTTCTTCGCTTCGGCCTTGAGGTCTTCGAGGATCTGCGGCTGCGTGTGGGGACTGGCCGCTGCAGCCATCTGTTCGGCGTAGACCGGCTCGGCCGGGTAGACGAATTCGTCCATGAACGCGTTGAGGCGCTCCTGATACTCGCGTCCGCGTTCGCTGGTTTCCAACACGTGGGCTCCTTGTTTCTCGGTGGGTCTCACACTGCTGTGAGGTCTGGTCTCAGGCGGGTCTCACCCGGTGGCGAGGCTCGCCGTCACTCTGCGTTGAGTTGGGCTTGGTAACGGGACATTCCGCGCAGCCAGCGGTCGTAGTCGCTGCCTTTCATCCGATACATCTCGAGGACTTCAGGGTGCGGCAGGATGAGGAACTGCTCGTCCTCGACGGCGTCGAGAACGATGGTGGCCACCTCGGCGGGTTCCAGGACGGTCCCGGCTGAGGTCACGGCTTTCTGCGCGGGACCTCCGCCGGATCCGGCATCGTCGAGCAGATTCGTGTTCACTCCCATCGGACAGATCACCGAGGCGCGGATTCCGTCGTCGCGGTAGGTCATGGCCAGCCATTCGGCGAATCCGACCGAAGCGTGCTTGGTCACCGAGTAGGCGGCCGAACCGATCTGCGTGAGCAGGCCCGCCGCCGAGGCGGTGGCGACGAAATATCCGGACCCGGCTTCCTGCCAGCGAGGGACGAGCGCCTGAGCGGCCCGGATATGAGCGCGCATATTGACGTCGATGATCGAGTCCCAGTCCGCGTCGTCCTCACCGAGCATCGCCGGCCCGATGATCCCAGCATTGGCGAAGTACAGATCGATCCCGCCGAGGCAGTCGTCGGCGAAGTCGATGAGCGCACCGATTCCCTCGACCGAGGACACATCCCCGGTCCACGCGAATGCCGATGTGCCGAGACCGGCGGCAGTGTCGCTGACGGCAGGGGAGAGGTCGGCGAGGACGACGGCGGCCCCGCGGTCGATGAGCTCAGCGGCCAGTGCCGCGCCGATTCCTCCGGCGGCTCCGGTGACGACTGCCCGCCTGCCTGCCAAGGCCGAGGTCATGACTTCTCCAACAGACCGAGTGCCTGACGTGCGAGGTCTTCGACTCCTGCTCCGGCCTCTTCGGGGTCGAGATCGAGGTCGCCCATCTTTCCCGTCGCCAGTCGCGTGTACACGCCTTCGCGGATGCAGGCGAGCTTCCACATCGCGAAGGCCGAGTAGTAGCCGACATCGTGGACTTCGTGGCCCGTGGCGTGCTGGTAGTGGTCGATGAGTTCGTCCGTGGTGGGGAAGCCGTCGTCGGGTCGAGGCACCCAGATGCTGGTGTACTGGTCCGGCACCGTGAGCATGGCGATGAAATAGCCGAGGTCGGTGAGCACCTCCCCGATGGCCGTCAGCTCCCAGTCGACGACGGCGTTGACCGAACCATCGGGTGCGAAGATCATATTGTTCGGTTTGAAGTCCCCATGCGCGATTCCCACGGGTGAGCGTGCTGGGTCGGGCATGGCCTCGCGGAGCGCATCGTGGACCTCGTGGATCATCGGGGTCTCGCGCATTGCGATCGCCTCGACCTGTCCGATCCAGCGTCGCAGCTGGCGGTCGATGAGTCCGCCCGGTCGGCGCAGATCGGACAAGCCGACGGCATCGACATCGACGGAATGGATGGCAGCCAATGCGTCGACCGTGCCGAAGGCGCAATTGCGGCGGTTCTCGGCAGGGATCGACTCCCACTCAGAAGGGGTATTGATCGGGAATCCGGGGCAGTGATCCATGAACACGAAGGGTACGTCGAGGACC
>HHCFD02800__coassemble_762_pt1 | contig 14916 bp, 12 predicted proteins | sample HHCFD02800__metabat2_low_PE_039 | metagenome-assembled genome bin HHCFD02800 | reverse complement strand
CGCAACTGAGCAACGAAATCAGTGGAATCGAGGGGGAAGTTCCGCTAAGGTGACTTCACAGTGATCTACGACACACAGGGGCGGACTCTGCGATCCGCCTCTGTGACGAAAATGCAGTCGGGAGGCAGCATATGGACCTCGACATCCTCGACGTCGCAATCTTCGACGGTGAGGCTCTGCGTCCCGAGAATCGTGTGAGCATCCGTGACGGGATCATCACCGAGATCGGCACCGGCCCCGCAGCTGTTCCCGCAGAACGCACGATCACCGCCGAAGGCAGACTGCTCACGCCCGGATTCGTCGATGCCCATGTGCACACGACCTTCGGCGGCCAGGAGGCACTGGCCTGCGATATCAGCGCCGCCGGAACGCTCAACGAGGCGCTGCAGATGATTCGGAACTATGTCGCAGACACTGCTTCGACGACCGACCCCGCGAATGACTGGGTCATCGGCGGCGGCTGGTCGATGTCCCACTTCCCCGGAGGCGACCCGAGCGCCGACATCCTCGACGAGGCCTGCCCCGATCGGCCTGCGATCCTGCTCAGCGCCGACCACCACTCCGCGTGGGTGAACACGAAGGCGATGGCCGCGGCCGGTCTCGATGAGACCACCGCGGCACCTGCCGGCGGGGTCATCGTCACCGACTCGACAGGCCGCCCCAGCGGGTGTCTGCACGAATCGGCCATCGACCTCGTCTCCGCCCACGTGCCCGCAGCCGCCGATGAGGAGGTCCTCGCCGGGCTGCGCGAAGGGCAGCGCTACCTCAACTCCCTCGGCGTGACCGCTTGGATGGACGCCATCGTCGGCGACTACGGCGGCCACCGCGATCCCTACGGCACCTACGTCTGGGCAGCGGATTCGGGTGATCTCCATTCCGAGGTCGTCGGCAGCCTGTGGTGGCCGCGCGGAGTCGAGGACATCGACGCCGAGGTGGCCCGACTGACCGATCTCGCACGCACCGACGGCCGCTTCCGCGCCACCTCGGTGAAGTTCATGCTCGACGGGATCGTCGAGTCCCGGACCGCGGCCATGACCAACGAATACACCTGCACCTGCGGCGGCTTCGGAACGAGCTACTTCACGGAGGACCACCTCGAGGCCTCGTTCGCAGCCCTTGATGCGGCCGGCTTCGACATCCACTGCCATGCGATCGGCGATGCCGCGGTCAAGGCCGCCCTCGACGCCTTCGCAGCCATCCGGGGCCCAGGCTCAACAGGCTCTGGCACGGCCGGCGCCTCCGAACGACGCCACCATATCGCCCATGTCCAGGTCGTCGATCCCGCCGATGTGCCGCGCTTCGCCGAACTCGGCATCACCGCGAACCTGCAGGCGCTGTGGGCCTGCCACGACGAGCAGATGATCGGCCTCAACCTGCCGTTCCTCGGGACCGAGCGCAGCGGCTGGCTCTACCCCTTCGGGTCTCTCAATCGCACCGGTGCCCATCTGGCGATGGGCTCGGACTGGCCGGTGTCGACGGCGAACCCATGGGAGGCGATCCATGTCGCACTCAACCGCTCGCACCCGGCCGCCACGGACACCGCTCCCCTGCTGCCGGACGAGGCGATCGATCTGACGACGGCTCTGCGCGCCTACACCGCAGGCTCGGCCCACCTGCTGCGCTCGGCCGACAACGGCCGCATCCGACCGGGCCGGCCGGCGAACCTCGCCCTGGCCAGTGCGAACCCCTTCACGCTGCCGCCGACAGACATCGCCGGAATCACGAACGAACTGACGATCTGCGACGGACGCATCGTCCACGACGAAAGGCCATCATGACCAGCACAGCCACCTCGGCGCCCTCTGCGAAGACCGGGCTCGACCACCTCGAGATTCAGGGCGTGAAGAAGGTCTTCGGCGACAACACCGCCATCGAACGCCTCGACCTCAGCGTCCGCAAGGGCGAGTTCCTCTCCCTGCTCGGTCCTTCCGGCTGCGGAAAGACCACCCTGCTGCGGATGATCGCCGGCTTCGAGACCCCCACCGACGGGGCGATCCTGCTCTCCGACAAGGACATCGTGTCCCTGCCGCCGCACCGCCGCCCCGTCAACACGGTGTTCCAGTCGTACCTGCTGTTCCCGCATATGAACATCGCCGACAACATCGCCTACGGACTCAAACAGGCGAAGGTCCCGAAGCCGGAGATCGCGCAGCGGGTCAGAGAGGCCCTGGCACTGGTCCAGATGGAGGACTTCGCCGGACGCAAACCCGAACAGCTCTCCGGCGGCCAGCAGCAGCGCATCGCATTGGCACGTGCGCTGGTCAATCGACCGCAGGTCCTCCTCCTCGATGAGCCGATGTCGGCGCTCGACCGGAAGCTGCGGGAGGAGATGCAGCTCGAACTCAAACGTCTGCACACGAAGCTCGACACGACCTTCGTCTTCGTCACCCACGACCAGGATGAGGCGCTGGCGATGAGCGATCGCATCGTCGTCATGTACGACGGCGTCATCCAGCAGATCGGGAGCGGCGAGGACATCTACGCGAATCCGCACAACGGCTTCGTCGCTGGCTTCATCGGCAAGCAGAACTTCATCTCCGCCGAGGTGGCGTCCACCGATTCGACGACCGCGACCCTGCGCACGGCCAACGCCGTGCTCACCGCCCCGACGCTGACACTCAAACCGTCCACCGCGGCCGGCGAGTCCCGTGATCTCGCGGTCGGCGACCGGGTGCGCGCAGCCATCCGCCCCGAGCGGATGCACGTCGCCCCCGCAGGCGAGAGTTCCGGAGAGGCGAACACGGCCCGCGGGTCCGTGATCTCGTACTCGTTCTTGGGCGATGTCATCCAGTACATGATCGTCGTCGGTGACAACGATGAGATCCTTGCCCGCGTCCCCGCCGCAGGGCGGGATCCGATGAGCGCCGGCACCGAGGTGGAGCTGAGCTGGGACGCCGACGCCGTCGCCGTGTACGACCATGAGCCGAGCGCGGTCACGTCCCTCCTCGAAGGCGGTGCCTGAAATGGTCCGGCAGGGACCCGATGTGACATTCCTGGCGCCGCGGGCCGCCTCGGCGAGGTTGAGCCGGCGAGCGCTGTTGGCCGGGTTCGGAGTGGTCGGCCTCGGTGCGCTGAGCGCCTGCGGGAAGACCACGAAGATGGCCGCGTCGCCGCCGACAGACGGAGAGCTCGAATCGAAGCTCAACCTCTACTCCTGGGGCGACTACGACAATCCCGAACTCCTCGACGCGTTCAAATCCACGAACGACATCCTCGTTCAGGTCGACGCCTACGGATCGAACGAGGAGCTCGTGGCGAAGCTCTCGACGTCGCGCGGGACCTCCGGCTATGACGTGGTCGTGCCGACGGGATCGAATATTCCACAGATGCTCGAACACGATCTGCTCCAGGAACTCGACCTCAGCCTGATCCCGAACTTCAAGCATATGGATCCGAACTTCACGCATCAGTACTTCGACCCCGACAACACGTACTCGATCTGCAAGGCGTGGGGCACCACCGGGTTCGTCTACAACACGAAGAAGATCGACAAGGAGCTCACCAGCTGGCAGGACTTCCTCGACACCGCGCAGAAGGAAGCGGCTGGGACGACCGCTCTGCTCGAGGACCCGTGGGAGGTCTCGGCGATCGCCCTGTCCGCACGGGGCTACAGCCTCAACACTCAGGACGAAGGCGAGCTGGACGAAGCACGGAAGATCATCGTCGACCAGCTGGCCCCGAACGTGAAGGCCTACGTCGGCAATGCCGCCACGAGCATGATCCAGGGCAGCTTCACCCTCCTGCACGCCTTCAACGGCGACGCCCGGCAGGGACTGACCGAGGTCAAGGATCCGGAGAACTGGAAGTTCGTCTTCCCGACCCCCTCGGCGAATCTGTGGATGGACTGCTGGGCGATCGCCACCGGCGCCCCGCACCCGGATTCGGCGCACGCCTTCATCAATCAGATGATCTCCCCGGACACCGCGGTCGACCAGCTCGACTACATCGGCTACCCGATCGGGACGAAGGGCCTGGCCGAGCAGGCGAAGAAGGCCGATCTCGACCAACAGGATCTCATCTTCCCGGCGCAGAAGGTCCTCGACCGCCTCGAACCGAGCAAGCAGACTCCGGCCGATCAGATCCGGACGAAGATCCTCACCGACGCCCAGGCCAGGAGCGGAGCATGAGCACTCAGACACCACCGAAACAGCCTCGTACGAAGAAGCCGGCGACGAAGTTCTTCGGCCCAGCGGCCATGTCGTTTCCGACGTGGGCCTATGCGCTGTTCTTCTTCATCATTCCCCTCGCCCTCATCGTCTTCTACAGCTTCGGGTACAAACCCGACCAGTTCACGGCCATCGCCACCGACCGACTGTCCTTCGGCCGGTACCCGGAAGCGATGAGCGCAAGCTTCGTCTCGACCTTCGCAGCGACGCTGCGCATCTCGCTGCTCGGCACCCTGCTGTGCCTGATCATCGCTCTGCCGTTCGCGTACTGGCTGGCGATCAAGGTCGCACCCGCCCGCAGGTCCCTGGCGCTGGCCCTGGTGATGGTGCCGTTCTGGACGAACTTCCTCGTCCGCACCCTCGGGTGGCAGATCATGCTCTCCCCCGACGGGTTCCTGTCGAACTGGCTGCAGGGACTCGGGCTGCTCGACGGGCCGCTCGACATCCTCTACACACGGACAGCGGTGCAGATCGGCGTCGTCTACAACTATCTGCCGCTGATGATCCTGCCGCTGTTCGTCGCCATCGACGCCTCGGGCAAGAAGCTGCGCGAAGCCAGCTACGACCTCGGCGCGGGGAAGGTGAAGACGTTCCTGCGGGTGACGCTGCCGATGGCGATGCCCGGAGTCGTCTCCGGCTGCCTGCTCGTGTTCATCCCGCTCAACGGCGACTACGTCACGGCAACCGTCCTCGGCGGGGCCAGCGGGTCCATGGTCGGTCAGCTCATCGCCAATCAGTTCAACACCGCACAGAACTGGGCGGTCGGGGCGGCCATGGCGATGATCCTCATCATCTCGACCTTGGTCGTCGTCGGGGTCGGCTTCGCACTGCTCAAACTCGGGCAGGCGATCACGGCCAAGCTCAACAGTGTTCCGCTGCACGACGGGAGGGCCTGAGATGCCGAAGAAGAACACGTTCGCACGTCGGACACCGACCGATATCGCTCTGCACGTCTGGGGCATCCTCGTCTTCGTCTACCTGTTCGTGCCGATTGCGGTGATCATCGCCTATTCGTTCAACAACGGCAAGGTGCTCGCGAACTTCCGCGGCTTCGGTCTGCACGCCTACATCAGCGGCATCAACAACGACATCATCGTCTCCTCGATCGTCACGAGCCTGCAGGCCGCCGTGGGCACAGCCATCGTCTCCACGATCTTCGGCACCCTCGGCGGAGTCGCTCTGGCCAGGGCACCGAGGGGCGCCTGGTGGGCACTCGGTCTGACCGCGATCCTCGGGCTGACCCTGGTCACGCCCGAGATCGTCGACGGCATCTCATTCCTGCCGTGGTTCGTCACCGTCGGCGTCGACTGGGGCGTCACCCCGCTCAACAACGGCCTGGTCAGGCTCATCATCTCGCATGCGATGTTCTCCATGGCGATCGTGACGTTCATCGTCAGGGCCCGGCTCGCCGGCATGGACACCCAGCTCGAGGATGCCGCCGCAGACCTCGGCGCGACACCGTGGAACCGGTTCAAGGACATCACCCTGCCCATCGCAGCCCCCGGCATCCTCGCCGGTGCGCTGATGTCGTTCACCGTCAGCCTCGACAACACGATCCTCTCGAGCTTCGTCCAACAGCCGGGCTACACTCCGTGGCCGGTCTACATCTTCTCTGCCGTCCGCGTGGCCCTGCGCCCCGAGGTCGCGGCGATGTCGACGGTGATGTTCGTGCTCACCCTCTTAGCGCTCGGCTTCGTCGGGTTCGTCCTGCGCAAGGCCGGCGGCAACGCCACCGAGATCATCAAGACCATGGCCGCCTGAGGCGCCCCATCACCGAGGCGGCCCCGAAGTTCGCCGGCTCGTGCCGGCCCGCCGTTCCGCACCACCCCGCACCTGCCTATCCGGCTGAGTGCCCACCGACCGCACCGTGAAGAAAGTGAAGTGACATGGACGTCAATGCCGCATTGGCCGACGCCTCGACCATTCCGTACTGGCTGGACTCCGAGCTCCGTCCGGAGCCGCTGCCGCCGCTGACCGACGACCGTGAGGCCGACCTCCTCGTCGTGGGAGGCGGGTTCACGGGACTGTGGACTGCGTTGCAGGCCAAGGAGCGGGATCCGGATCGTCGTGTCGTGCTCGTCGAGGCGAACACGATCGGGTGGGCCGCCTCGGGGCGCAATGGCGGATTCTGCGCAGCCAGCCTCACTCACGGCTATGACAACGGGGAAGCGCACCTGCCGGAGGAGAACGATCGGCTCGCGCAGTTGGGTCGGGAGAACCTCGATGCCATCGAAGCCGCTGTCGCGAAGTACGGGATGGATGTCGAGTTCGAGCGCACCGGCGAGCTCGACGTCGCCACCGAGGACTACCAGGTCGCCGAGCTGCGGGAGGCCCATGATCCGGATTCCGGTTTCGTCTTCCTCGACCAGCAGGAGCTCGCGGGGATCGTGAAGTCGCCGACGTACAAGGGTGCGCTGTGGGATTCTCGCGAGGTCGCTCTGGTCCATCCGGCGAAGCTGTGCTGGGAGCTGCTGCGGGTCATCCGCGAACTCGGAGTCGAGGTCTATGAGGGCACAAAGGTCACCGATGTCAGCGATGCGAAGACGACCGTGCGGGTGCAGACCCGCGTGACCGCGGAGACGATCGAGGACTGTGCGTCCGCCCCGTGCAGCACGATCGCGGCGAAGCGGGTCGCGTTGGCGACGAACGTGTTCCCGTCGCTGCTGAGACGGGTGAGTCTGCATACGGTCCCCGTCTACGACTACGCGCTGATGACCGAGCCGCTCAGCGACGAGCAGATGGCCGCGATCGGGTGGGAGGGCCGCCAGGGCATCGGCGACTGCGCGAATCGCTTCCACTACTACCGGCTGACCGCGGACAACCGGATCCTCTTCGGCGGCTGGGATGCCGTCTACCACTTCGGGCGGCAGGTGTCGTGGAAGTACGATCAGCGGCCCGAGACCTTCGAAACCCTCGCCGAACACTTCTTCGCCACGTTCCCGCAGCTGGCCGGTCTGAAGTTCACCCACAAATGGGGCGGGCCGATCGACACCTGTTCGCGGTTCTTCTCGTTCTTCACCTCTGCCTATGGGCGGAAGGTCGCCATGGCTGCCGGCTTCACCGGTCTCGGAGTGGGGGCTTCTCGGTTCGCCGGGACGGTCATGCTCGATCTGCTCTCCGGTGAGGACACCGAGCTGACCGAGCTCGAGATGGTGCGGAAGCTGCCGCTGCCGTTCCCGCCCGAGCCCGTCGCGTGGCTGGGCATCAAGATGACGACGAATGCGCTCATCAAGGCCGATGAGAACGAGGGCCGGCGCGGGCCTCTGCTCAAGGTCCTCGATGCGGTGGGCATGGGCTTCGACTCCTGAGATCTCGGACCTTCGCCATGGTCACTTGTGCCGCCGCCTCCTGGCTGGTTCTCTCCCGTTGCGTCGGACGGCTCCCTGCCCCGTCCGGCGACCGGACCGCGGGCGGGGAATCCGGCCGTGGTTGGTAGACTCTGGGTGAGCGCGGGAGGAACTCCCGAACACTTTCACAAAGGAGCAGTACACGCATGGCACGTGTCGTCGTTGAGGTGATGCCCAAACCCGAGATCCTTGACCCCCAGGGCAAGGCGATCTCCGGCGGACTGACCCGTCTGGGGTTCACCGGGTTCGGTGAGGTTCGTCAGGGCAAGAGGTTCGAACTCGAGGTCGAAGGCGAAGCCACCGAGGAGGTCCTCGCCCAGGCGCGCGAAGCCGCGGAGAAGCTTCTGTCGAACCCCGTGATCGAAAACGTTGTGGCAGTCCACGTGGCCGAGGACGCATCGTGACCGCTGTCGCTGCTGATCCCACCGCCGAGGCGACGCCCGAGTCCGGTATCTCCGTCGGAGTCGTCACGTTCCCCGGGACGCTGGATGACCGCGACGCCGCTCGTGCCGTTCGTCTGGCCGGGGCGAACCCGGTGAACCTGTGGCATGCGGATTCGACCCTGTCCGGAGTCGACGCCGTCATCCTGCCGGGAGGGTTCTCCTATGGTGACTACCTGCGCTGCGGCGCGATCGCCGGATTCGCTCCGATCATGGAGTCCGTCGTCGCTGCCGCGAACGACGGTATGCCGGTGCTCGGCATCTGCAACGGCTTCCAGATCCTCTGCGAATCCCGTCTGCTGCCCGGTGCGCTCATCCGCAACGATCACCAGCATTTCATCTGCCGTGACCAGGACCTGGTCGTGGAGAACGCGAACACCGCGTGGACGAGCGACTACGAGCAGGGTCAGACGATCCGCATTCCGCTGAAGAACGGTGAGGGCGGCTTCGTCGCCACCGACGAGGTGCTCGACGAACTCGAGTCCACCGGACGCGTGGTCTTCCGCTACCAGGGCTTCAACCCGAACGGATCTCTGCGCGACATCGCCGGAATCACGAATGAAGCAGGTAACGTCGTCGGTCTCATGCCGCACCCCGAACACGCCGTCGAGGCCGGTTTCGGCCCTGAGTCCGGCGGCGGAATCGACGGTCAGGGGTTCTTCTCCTCGGCCGTGCGCACTCTCGTCGCCCAGGGCTGATTCGACCGACTGTCCCGGAGACACAGACAGACGAAAGACGCCAGATCCCGACCCCAAGCCACGATGCTGGGTTTCGGGATCTGGCGTCGCCTGTATCTCCTCGGCGGTTGGAGTGATCACGGACGACTATTCGTCGATGTACACCCTCAGTGGTGCCGAGTCTTCGAGGTCGCCGCATTCTGCAGTGATGACGTACTTGCCCCACAGGTCCTTGCTTGAATCCGCTATGTATCGGACCGATGCAGACTCATCTTTTCCGGCGAGTTGGCTCTTTTACCAAACCTTCGCCTGACCATCCGTGTTCTTCTTGAACACGCGGAACACGACCTCGTCTTCGGCCGAGCAGTTGACCATTGTGAGATTGACTCCGTCTCCGCTGAGACGTGTGTCGTTCGTCTCCGACTCCGGGTGCACCAACAGAGTGCCATCGTCGTATTCACCTCGATCGCCCTCCGCGATGAGGTTGACACCGGTGTTCATCTCCCTCACTCTTTCGCCGTCGCGTTCAACATAGACCGTGAAGGGGATGTCCGTTGCGACGTCCGGTTCCTCGGCGACCACTGCCGATCCGTCGAAAGGCCCGTCCTTCTTCACCACGGACTTCTTGTCGTTGAGGCTCGTTGTGACGAGGTCCCCGGCTTTGAGCCCATCGACGGTGTATTCGATGCCCTTGCCGTGCGCGACCTCATACAGCGTCATCGTCGCGTACCTCAGCGCCAGATCTTCATCGTGAGATTTGGGGTCCTCCTCCGCGCCTTCCTCCTCTGCTGCCGCAGATTCGCTTGACTGATTTTCGCCGGATGGTGCTGGGCCCGAAGGCGCACCGCCGAGACTCGAAGCGACCGCTGGGCCGGCTGCGAGCCCCGAGATGCCGAGTGCAACGGTTGCGGCGAGTGCGAGCTTCTTCATTGTGATCGTCCTACTTTCGTCCTTGCCCGTGCTGTTCTGAGAACGCTTCCGGGTTGGTCTGCCGTATTCGGTTGTGGTGCGACCCTAGGCAGGAAGAAACGATTCTGTGGAGTTCTGATCATTGTGGTCATGACAACTTCGAAACAGCGTTCCGCACTCTTTCGCAACGCCAACGTGACCTGCTGATTCGAACGGTGATCTCCCGTTCAGAGTCGAGTTCCGCAAGCAGCGGCTCTCTCGCCGAGGCAGCACCGTCGTTCCAGGTCAGCAGGACCATCCTGACGAGGCGGCGCTGAAATAGAAGGACTCGACGACGCTGCCCGAAGAATTGGACTCACACTTCGAGATCAGACTGCGATCACGTCGATATCACTCGGTCGAATTCGACAGGCCAGATTGTTACCGACGAATTCGGTGACTTCCGCGGTCGATCCCCTGCTCCAGCGTTGGGCAGCAGGGGATCGACCGCGGTTGCAGTGACCGGGACGCGTTTCAGTCTTCGGCCCAGTCGAGTCCGACAGCGGTCTCGAGAGTGCTGTTCGCAGCACGCAGCGGAACAGCCCAGGTCTTATCGCCGACGATTCCGTCGGCGTCGACCTCGCCCCACTACTGGAACCCCTTGACGGACTTCTCAGTGTCGGGCCCGAAGTCACCATCGACATCAACGCTGAGATCGGGTGTCCGCCGAAGCGCCCTCTGGGCCCGCAGGACCGCAGTGCCCTTGTCGCCTCGTTTGATTTCGGGCTGTCCTGGATACGACATGTTTCTGCTCCTCTTTCCTTGGGAATCATGGAAGCTACCTTGCCTCCACGACGACCAAGCTAAGTCCGTTGTTTCTGCACCGGCAAGGCTAGGACGAGCCTCAACGGGAGTGCACGCGAACTGGCCCGGCGCTGCCCCGGAAGACAGCACGGATCGGCCCCGGTTCCTCGAAGTCGAGGAACCGGGGCCGATCACTTCCGCCAGGACCGCTTCTCGCCGTCGGGCCGGGTGGAGTCACCAACCCGACGGGGTCGCCGATCGCTGTCAGCTCTTGTTCTTGCGGCGAGCCAAGCCGATGGCTGTTCCACCGCCGAGGATGAGCAGTGCGCCCGCAGCCAGACCGGTGAGTTCAGCACCGGTGCGAGGCATCGACGAGCCGCCTCCGGAACCGCCGGCTTCACCGGAGTCGCCTCCGTCCCCGCCACCGGGCTCACCGCCGGTGACGACGAATTCGCCCGATCTGCTGACGTCCATGCAATCGGCGAACACCTTATAGCTGCCAACATAGTATCCGGGGTCGTCGCCGAGGCCATAGACCTGGATGCCGGCTGCACCATCCTCATCAGCCGTTGCCGTCTGCTCGTAGAGCTTCTCGGACTTGTCCCCGGAATACACCTCGAAATGGACATCGGCGTCCGCTGCACAATCGGTGAGCGTCAACTGCACGCCCTTGTCGCGGTCGATGAAGTCCTCCCCCGAGATCGTCTCAGGGCTGATCGAGAGCTTCGGGTCGACGACGCTGCCGTCATCGGTCACCGAGAACGTGGTCTCTGCACTCTTGTCACCACAGGAGGCCACGACGATGAAATCACCGACCCATCCCGTGCCGCCGTCACCGTCGGGGAGAAACTGGACAGATCCGGCCGCATCTTCGCCGGCTTCCTGAGTCTCGTCCCAGATCACCGAGTCGGGGTCCTTCGCGGAGCTCACTTGGAACTTCACCTCGGAATCGACATGGCAGTTGACGAGAGTGATGTTGACTCCGTTCTCGAGGAACTCGGCCAGCTTCTGGCTCTGTGGAGTGACGCTGAGATCCGCATCGGTTCCATCGTCATTCTCAGTGACCGAATACGTCGTCTCCGCGCTCGTGTCACCGCACTCCGCGCTGACCACGAAGTCACCGATCCATCCATCGCCACCGGTGCCGGGCATGAAGGACGTGGAGACCGAACCGTCATCGCCGGCGGTCTTCGTCTCTTCCCAGATATTCGTATCCTCGCCCTTGCGGACGATGGCGACTGTCACCTCTTCGCCCGGTTCGCAGTTGCTCACGGCGATGTCGACGCCGTTGTCGAGGTACGAATCGATCCCTTGGCTCTGCGGATCGACACTGACGGACGCATCCGCATCGTCCTGATTTTCGGTGATCTCCACGCTGCCGGTGAATGTCTTCGACTCCTGACCGTCGCGGGCGACGGTCACGGTGACATCGAGGACATCGCCGACCTTGATCTCGGTATTGCCGCGGAGCTCTCCGTTGAACGTACCGTCGCTGTCCACGGTGATGGAACCGTTTTCGCCGGGGCCAGCGGTCACGGTGTCTCCTGCTTTGAGGCCGGTGATCGTGTACGGGATGGCTTCAGCTGCCTCGTCGACCGGCATCGTCGGCTGGTCGAGGGAGAACGAAGCATCAATCGGAGCCGAGTCTTCGGTCGGTTCCTCCGAACCTTCGTCCGGATCAGCTGACTCTTCGCCGTCACCGGGATCGGCTGCGTTCTCGTCGCCTCCCGGATCGGTCGGTTCCTCCCCGTCTCCGGGCTCGGTGGGCGTACCGTCGTCTCCCGGATCCGCGTCGTCACCGGGGCCTGTGGGCGGGTCTTCCGTTCCCGGGGTTTCTGCGTCACCGTTTCCTGCCGCCTGCACGACTGTCGCGTCGGCTGCTGAGTTGACGTCGGCCAGCGCCGGGCTCACTCCTCCGATGGAGAGAGCCAGGGCGAATGTTGCCGCCATTGCCAACCGTTTCATGATGGTCCTTCCAGAGTTCTGGCCGGTTGCCGTTTTCAGTTGTGGCTAGGACCATACGCAGGCAATAGGGCGCGCACGACTTTAGTTCATTTAGGTCATGACAGAAGTGATAGAGGCGTTTTGCCGAATGTTTATCACTTCGCAATACTCTTCGCGCACCCCAATTCCGGCACCCCTCTCGGTCGCTCCAACAGCTGAGCTCTCACCTGCACAGCCACCTCGATTCAGGCCCCGAGGTCCGAGCGGCAGAGCGGTCAGAGAAACGTCACAGTTGGGTCGTATTCGGCATTTTCGGCCGAGAAAACGTTATGCCGGATTTTCGTTCGCCACCTGATTTCTGCGGTGAATGCGTTGCAGGGTCCCCGAGCTCGAACTCGGGGACCCTGCGACAGAGCGGAACAGTCAGACCTGCCGAGAGGGACCGTCCTCTTCCGGTGTCTCAGCGCTTTCGCCTTCGGCGTTCGGACTGTCGGGACCGTCACTACCGGAAAAGGCAGTCTCGTCGACCGCCGGACCAGTCTCGGCATCGGTCTCGGCAAGCACCTCGGCAGTGAACTGCTCCTCGGCGTCCTCCCCACGGAACTGCGACATGTACAGCCGGAAGTAGGCGCCTTCTGCCGCAAGCAGCTGCTCGTGATTGCCGTGTTCGACGATCGCGCCGTCCTCCATCACGAGGATGGTGTGAGCGTCCCGGATCGTCGACAGCCGGTGGGCGATGACGAACGACGTCCGATCGGTCCGCAGTGCCGCCATCGCCTGCTGCACGAGCACCTCGGTGCGGGTGTCGACCGAGGAGGTCGCCTCATCGAGGATGAGCAGCGAAGGATCGGCGAGGAAGGCTCGGGCGATCGTGATGAGCTGTCGCTCACCGGCCGAGACGCTTCCGCCGTCGGAATCGATGACGGTGTCATAGCCGTCGGGCAGCTGACGCACGAACCGGTCGACCATCGTCGCCTTGGCGGCCGCGACGACTTCCTCATCGGTGGCACCCAGCCGACCGTAGCGGATGTTGTCGGCGATCGTGCCCTCGAACAGCCAGGCGTCCTGGAGCACCATGCCGACATGCGAGCGGAGGTCGGCACGGCTGAGGTCGCGGGTGTCGATGCCGTCGAGGAAGATGGTTCCGCCCGTGATCTCGTAGAAGCGCATCACGAGGTTGACCAGGGTGGTCTTGCCCGCGCCGGTCGGACCGACGATCGCCACCGTATGTCCCGGTTCGGCGGTGAAGGACACCTTCTCGATGAGGGGCGTCTCCGGAGCATAGCGGAAGCTCACCTCGGAGAATTCGACCTTCCCCGGGGTGCGCGGGGGCAGCTCCTCCTGCACCTCGTCGGGATCCTCTTCCTCGGCGTCGAGCAGCTCGAAGGTCCGCTCCGCCGAGGCAACACCGGACTGGAGCATATTCGCAACACCGGCCATCTCGGAGATCGGCTGCGAGAACTCACGTGAGTACTGGATGAACGCGGTCGCATCGCCGAGCGTCATCTGCCCCGTCGCCACCTTGAGGCCGCCGGCGACGGCGATGAGGACGTAGCTGAGATAGGACACGAACTGCATCGAGGGCATGATCATGCCGGAGACGAACTGTGCTCCCGCCGACGCCTTGTACAGGGATTCGTTGCGACGGTCGAACTCCTCGAGCATGACCTCGTCACGGCCGAAGGCTCTGACGATGTCGAGGCCGGAGAACGACTCCTCGACATGTCCGTTGACCTCACCGGTGTGCTTCCACTGCGCCTTGAACAGCTTCTGCGACCGGGTTCCGATGACGCCGGCGATGATCGCCGACAGCGGCAGAGCGATGAGAGCCAGCAGCGCGAGCTGCCAGGACACGATGAACATCATCACGCCGATGCCGATGATCGTCAGCGCCGACTGCACGAGCTGGGAGAACGCCTGCTGCAGGGCCTGTTGGATGTTGTCGACGTCGTTGGTCACTCGCGACATCACGTCGCCGCGCTGCCGGGTGTCGAAGTATCGCAGCGGCAGACGGTTGATCTTGCGTTCGATGTCCTCACGCAGTCGGTAGACGACGCGCATGACCAGGGCGTTGAGGATGTAACCCTGCGCCCACATGAGCATCGAGGCCACGAGGTACATGAGCAGGACGGCGATGATGATCTGACCGAGCGCCGTGAAGTCGATTCCCTGCCCGGGCACCACCTCGGCGGTGGCGAGCATGTCGGCGAAGTCGTCACGGCCTTCGGCGCGCGCCCCGGCGATGATGTCGTCGATATTCGCGCCCGCGGGCAGCTGCGCACCGATGATTCCGGAGTAGACGACGTCCATCGCCTTGCCGAGGACCTTGGGAGCGATGACGGTGAGGACGACGGAGCCGACGACGAGGGCGACGACGACGATCATGCCCTTCTTCTCGCTGGCCATCAGCCCGAACAGGCGTTTGACCGAGGGCCAGAAGTGCTTGGCCTTGCGCGGAGGTGTGCCTCCGCTCATCTCGAGCTCCTCACCGCTGGGGATATATTCGTCTTCCGGTGCCACCACGGTCTCTGTTGAGGTGTCGTCGGCCATGTCAGTTCACCTCTTCCGTGGTCAGCTGCGATTCGATGATCTCGCGGTAGGTCGAGTTCGACTCGGCGAGTTCCTCATGCGTGCCGCGGCCGACGATCTT
>HHCFD02800__coassemble_753_pt1 | contig 15267 bp, 14 predicted proteins | sample HHCFD02800__metabat2_low_PE_039 | metagenome-assembled genome bin HHCFD02800 | reverse complement strand
CGACGCGGCCCTGTCCCCACTGCGCTATGCGAACCTCGACGAACACCCGGACTTCACCGGGAAGCTGAGCACGACCGAAGCCGTCGCCGAATACATCGGACAGCGCCTGGCCGAATCCCTGGCGGACCGCCCCGAGATCGGCATCAGCATCGAGCTGCGGGAGAATCCGCGCGCAGCGATCACGTACACCGTCCCGGAGCGGGCGTGAGCCTTCACCTCATCGAACCCGATCTCGGCCGCATCAGCGGGGGAGCGGCATTCAACCGGGCAGTCGCCGAGGCGGCCGGTCCCCGGATCGTGCTCCATTCGGTGCCCGGTTCCTGGGATGAACCGGGACCAGCCGAGTCAGCGGCTGTGAATAATCTCCTGGCCGCAGTGACCGGACCCGTCCTCCTCGATGGGCTCATCGCCACTGCGCTGCCCGAGGTGATGACCGATCCTGGAGACACGAACCGCACCGAGCAGGGTTCGCCCATCCTGCTTATCCATTGCCTGGCAGACAGTGACGACAGAGCCGCCTGCGACCGCGAACGACAGGTCGTCAGTGCCGCACCCGCCGTCATCACCACGAGTCGGTTCACCGCCGCAGGATTGGAATCTCGGTACGGGATCCGCGCCGAGGCGGCCGTGCCCGGAAACCCTGCACGCCCACAGAGCTCTGGCGGCGGCGGAGGCCATTTCGTGTGTATCGGCGCCATCGAGGAGAACAAAGGACAGCTGCTCATCGCCGAAGCCCTGACAGAGCTGATTGGCGGAGAAACAACACAATCCGATGTCCGCAAACAGGATGATGCGGCTGCAGAACGGCCGTGGCGGGTCACCTTCGCCGGCCCGCTTGTGGACGCAGATTACGGCCGCCGGCTGCAGGCGGCGTGCCAAGAGTTGCCTGCGGGCAGAGCCGACGTCGTCGGAGAACTCAGCCCCGCCGAGATCGACGCCTTGTACAGCAACGCCGACTTGCTGCTTCTGCCCTCACGCTCGGAGGCCTATGGGATGGTCGTCGCGGAGGCGGCCGCCGGCGGGATCTCCGCCTTCGTCACTGTCGGAACCGGAGCCGAAGAGCCTCTGGGTGCCGGACTCGGCTTGCCCCGCACCGTCGGCGCGTGGGCACAGGCACTGCACCGCTGGCTGACCGACGTTGAGTTCCGCACCGAACTGGACGAATCGGCCCGCCGGAATCGTCCCAACGCCGTACGCTCGTGGACTGACACCGCCGACACGGTTCTGCGCATCGCCGCCGACCATTCCCGCCCGGCCGCACCGGCTTCCTCGGTCGAACAGCAGGAATCGTCAGTTGTGGCGGACAACAAGCAGAGGAGCAACTCGTGACTGCGGCCGAACCCGACTGGCTGGATCTGCGCCGTTCCGTCGATGACGCAGCGCGCCAGGAGTCGCTGCATCTGCTCGATGACGCAGTCGCACGACTGAGGTACGGAGCAGAGTCGAACACGAAGTCACTGCTGGCCATCGATATCGGGGCCGGCACCGGCAACTCTGCGCTGTGGTTCGACGCTGCCCTGCGCTCTCGCCTGCCCGACTGGCAGATCAACTGGATCCTCCTCGACTCCGACCAAGCTGCCCTCGATCTGGCGGCAACGGCACTACCTGACGCACGCACGATCTGTGCCCCGATCTCCGCGCTCCCGACTCTCAGCGCCGAGCTGCTCTCTGCTTCGGATTTCCAGGGATCCCAGCTGCTGCTCACCTGCAGCGCCCTCTTCGACGTCCTCACCGAAGCCGACCTCACCGCCGTCATTCGCACCCTCACCGACCACGACGGCCTCGGTCTGTTCCTGCTCAGCATCGTCGGAGGGTGGGAACTCGACCCTTCCCATCCGCACGACGCTGCCATCGACGCAGCCTTTACCGCCCACCAGCACCGCGACGGCAGGCTCGGCCACCACGCACCCGAACACCTCATGAGCGTCGCCCGCAGACACGGACTCACCGCATTCGAGGGTCCCAGCCCGTGGCGCCTCTCGGTCCCGGAAGACCGGACCTTCCTCAACAGATTCCTCTCCGAACGACTCGAGGCAGCCGTTGAGGAGGACCCGGCGCTCGCCGCAGCCGCACAGGACTGGTGGAGTCAACGGCTGGCGCAGCTGGACTCGGGACTGCGCGTCAGGGTCGACCACCTCGATGTGCTCATCGACGCTGTCGACCGCGGACGACAGACCCCAGCCGTTCGTGCGGCCACCCCTCCGACTGGGACAGAAGTGACATGACCTGGGCGAAGAGGGCCCTCATGCTCGCAATCACCGTCGCGCTGCTGGCGCTGACGGTGAGAGTCGTCGGCGCTCAAGCACTCGTCGACGGATGGCAGGTCCTCAACGTCTGGACGGTCCTGGCCGCACTCGGCTGCGGATTCATCATGACCGGCGCCCAAGCTCTGCGCTGGACGCTGCTGCTCGCACACAGAGGCACGACCATCACGTGGTCACGGGCCCTCGCCGACTGCTATTCCTCGTCGCTGCTCAACATGGTCCTGCCCGGCGGACTCGGCGGAGATGCCGCCCGAGTCGCCGTCTACCGGCACACCGGAGCGAAGAAGTGGCTGTCACCTCTGGTTGCCGTCGGCGCCGAACGACTGAGTACGACGACGTTGCTCTTCGCCACCGCCTCCTTCACCCTCATCGGAGTCTCCGGCCGGCTGGCACTCATGGCCGCCGCCGTTTCTATTGCGACCCTGGTCGTCTCCGAGTGGGGCATGCGGGGAATGGACTGGCGGCACACTCTCACCATCTGGTTGTCCTCGGCCCTGGGAATGGCAGCTCTCTTCGTACTCTTCCTCATCGCCATGGCGGCACTCGGGGGACCCGTCGTGCCGGTGCTCGCGGTCGTCGGACTCGCCGCGATGAGCATCCCGATCGGCGTCGGCGGATGGGGTGTGCGCGAACTCAGCGTCAGCCTCATCGCAGCCGGAATCTCCGTGTCGATGGACACCGCAGTGACAGCCTCGACCGGCTACGGCCTGCTCGCGGTGATCTCTACGCTGCCCGGAATCGTCACTGTGTGGGCTGCGGGGACTCGACGGAAGCGGACTCCTGCACACTCGGGCTCAGCTGCGAATGAGCAACCGCAGCCGGACTGAGCAGGTATTCGGTACACATATCCTCGCCGAGTTCGAACCGACGGAACGGCGTCCGCAGAGCCTGCGCCATCACCTCGGACCCTTCGAAACGGATGCCCGGCACACCATCGCCGATGAACACCGGAGCGGTGGTGAGGAACAGACGGTCGAGAGCACCCGCGGCAAGAAATGATGAGACGGTACGTCCGCCGCCCTCGACGAGGATGGACCCAGCCACCTCGCCACGGACGACGTCGATGATGTCCTGTGGGGACGCCGACGGGGGAAAACGGACCACGCGGACGTGGTCACCGACATCCGCATTGGGAGCCGCCTCGGCGCCGATCAGCCATATGGTCGGTGTCGGACCGATGCTCAGCACCGTCGACGTGACCGGCACACGGGCGTGCGGATCGAGGACGACGCGGACCGGGTCGGTGCCGGGCACCGCACGGACGGTCAGCTGCGGATCATCGGCGATGACGGTCTGAGCACCGACGAGGACGGCGCCCACATGAGCTCGGATCCGGTGCAGATGGGTGCGATCCGTGGTTCCGGAGACGAAGCAGGCGTCGCCGGTGCGGGTGGCGATGAATCCGTCCTGGCTCTGTGCGAGTTGGGCGACGACCTCCTCGTTCGCGGCCAGAGCTGCGTAGATGTCCGTATCGACACCCATGTCGACACCGGGCAGCTGCGTCCGCGATGACTCCGTATCCCTCGCGGGCGGGACATCGTGGTCCATCCGCTGCCGTTTGGTGGTGAGATAGGCACTGTTCTCCGGCCGGTCGGCCACGGGCAGCCGAACCCGGGAAACGACCTCGATGCCCAATTCCTCGAGCGCGTGCTGTTTGCTCGGATTCGAGGTCAGCAGCCGGATGCGCGGGCAGCCGAGCTCACGCAGAATCATAGCCGCCGCAGTGTAGTCACGGGCGTCGTCGGGCAGTCCAAGGGCACGATTGGCGGCGACGGTGTCCATGCCCTCGTCCTGGAGAGCATACGCCTGCAGCTTCGCGGCCAGGCCGATTCCGCGACCTTCATGCTCGGCCATATAGACGAGCATTCCGTGTCCCTCGGCCGCGATCGCAGCCAACGCCGCATCGAGCTGGTCCCCGCAGTCGCACCGATGCGAACCCAGAGCATCACCGGTGAGGCATTCGCTGTGTACCCGGACCAACGGTCGGACACAACCGGCCGGGTCGCCCATTGTCAGCACCGCATGGGTGACTGCGTCGGCAGTGAACGACCTGATGGCGAATGTCCCGTGCTCCGTGGGCAGCGAACTCACCGGGCCCGTGACGAGGCGCTCGGGGCCGGTGCTGGTGTGCGTCGACGTCATGCCAACAGTATAGGAAGAAAGATCGTGGTCACCGTGCATGTCGCTCGAGCCAGATGATATCGCGGCCGAACGACCAGGTGAGCGCGGCCAGAGCCAGTCCGGCCGCACCGAAGCCGATCCATTCGTGAGCTTGGGCCAGGGGAGAGGCGGCAGTGATGAGGAGGATGCCCTGCGATGCGGCTACCACCTTGCGCATCTGCGAGAACGGCAACTTCTGCTGCCACTGGGGACGGAACGCCGTGATGAAGCGGAAGACGTAGTAGTACAGGCCCGGCAATGCCGTCCACCACCCCCACAACGGGACGAGCGCGAGCGCGAGGATGAGGATGAACACGGCATCGACCGTCTCGTCGAACCCGGCTCCTGCCTCGGTGACCTGGGTGCGGCGGGCCACGAATCCGTCGAGTCCGTCGAGGGCGAGAGCGAGTGAACCGACGATCACGGCGGCCCACGTCAGGCCCGGCTGCGAGTGGATGATCAGGCAGGTGCAGACGATGACCAGGCCCAGTCGGCAGGCCGTCACCGTATCAGCCGGCGTCCACGGCCGACCCCGGCGCAGGCGCGGTCCGACGCCGATCGCCGCGACCACGACGACAGCGAGCACCGTCACCAGTGCAGGGTTGAGGATCACGGAGACGATCGCCGAGGCGGCCAGAAGAGACGCTGCCACGGTTCCGCTGCGTACGGCGCCGTTGAGCAGCCCGGTCCAGGTACCGATTCCGGTATCGACTCCGGCATCGCCGGAGCCGGTGCCTGTGCCGCCGACTGTGCCGGCGGCGTCGGTCCGTGGCTGGGTCACAAAAAGCTTCCTTTCTCAGGTGCCGACAAGCGTGCCTGTCGGTGTGATGGACGTGACAGACTCTGATCCTCATCATAGACGATGTCGGAACGGATCAGCCGCGAAGGGTGGCTATCGGTGGGAAAGGGGCGAGAATCACCCGTAATGTCGTGGTGACGGTTTCGGTGCGGACTGTCCCCGGTATCGGCCGACGTCATAGGGTGAACCCAGAGTCCGCACCGCATAGAGACGGACCCGGGACGATAGGGGCACCCACAGGTGACGAAGAACGGAGACCACAGCGCCGCAGGAGCGCAGAACGGCCATTCGTGCTGCGCCCCGGCGACCACCCGCGCCGAGGCGACCGACAGCCATCCGATGACCGTTGCAGCTGGTCCTGCCGTGAATTCCGAGTCGAGCCCCGAGTTCAGCTTCGACTTCGTCACAGCCGGCGGACCCTTCGATATGGGCGATCCCTTCGGCGACGGGCATCCTGCCGATGGTGAGGGACCACGTCACCGGGTCGACCTCACCGAATTCGAGATCGCGACGACGAGCGTGACGAACGACGATTTCGCCCGGTTCGTCGCTGATACCGGCTTCGTCACAACGGCAGAACGTTTGGGAACCTCGGCGGTGTTCGCCATGCTCCTGGAGACCAATCCGGGGGCGCGGGCTCATGTTCTCGGCCAGGCTCCGGGCGTGCCCTGGTGGGTCGAAGTCTCCGGGGCGAACTGGGCCGCACCAGAAGGGCCCGGATCCACCATCGATGACCGGAGAGACCATCCCGTCGTCCACATCAGCTGGGACGATGCCCAGGCCTATTGCGCTTGGTCCGGTACACGGCTGCCGAGCGAGGCCGAATGGGAGCTCGCCGCTCGCGGTGGTCTCAAAGGCCGCCGTTATCCGTGGGACAACCGGCTGCTGATCGACGGGGAATGGAACTGCAATATCTGGCAGGGCGAATTCCCGACTGCGAACACCCTCGACGACGGGTTCATCGGGACCGCACCGGCCCGACACTTCGCTCCTAACGGTCTGGGCCTGTTCAACACCGTCGGCAATGTGTGGGAATGGTGCGCCGACTGGTTCGCTCGCGACTACTACCAGCGTTCCCCGCAGTCCGATCCGCGCGGCCCCGATACCGGAGATAAGCGGATCATGCGCGGAGGATCGTTCCTGTGCCACGACTCCTACTGCAACCGCTATCGGGTGGCCGCCCGATCCTCGAACACACCTGATTCCTCGGCCTCGAACATCGGCTTCAGAGTCGTCGGCGGAGCACTCTAACCTTCGACGTCAGCTCGTGAGTTCTGCTCCGAGGCGGCACCTCGGGCAATGACAGTGGGACCGCCTCGGCCGAGCATTTGGACGCTCGATAGACTTCGGATCATGTCGAGAATCACCTGCCCCGAACTGAGCACGAAGACCGTCACCGCGGAGGAAGCGGCCCGCCATATCGACAATGGCCAACGCGTGGCCATGAGCGGATTCACCGGTTCGGGATACCCGAAAGCAGTGCCGGGGGCCGTTGCCGCACGTGCTCAGGCCGCACACGATAAGGGCGAAGATTTCCGCATCGAATTGTGGACGGGAGCTTCGACGGCACCGGAGCTCGACGGAGTGCTGGCTGAAGCGAACGCGGTGAGCAAGCGGCTGCCGTTCCAATCCGATCCCGCGATGCGGTCCTCGATCAACGCAGGCGACACCGCGTACGTCGACACTCACCTCAGCCATGCGGCTCAGCAGGCGTGGTTCGGCTTCTACGGCAACCTCGACGTCGCCGTCGTCGAAGTCGCAGCGATCCTGCCCAACGGACTATTGGTGCCCGGAAGCTCCGTCGGGAACTCGAAGACGTGGCTCGACCTGGCGGACAAGGTCATCCTCGAAGTCAACGACTGGCACCCGCGCGGTTACGAAGGATTCCACGACGTCTACTACGGCACCCGGCGCCCGCCCGAGCGGCTCCCGATCCAGCTGCTCGAGCCGATGCAGCGCATCGGTGATCCCTATCTGCGCGTCGACCCGTCGAAGGTCGTCGCCGTGGTGGAGACGAACGCTCCGGACCGGAACCTGCCGTTCAAACCTGCCGACGAGGATTCGAAGGCGATTGCGAGCCACCTCGTTGATTTCCTCCGTCATGAGATCGCCGCAGATCGGCTGCCGCCGGAACTGCTGCCGCTGCAGTCAGGCGTCGGCAATGTCGCCAATGCGGTGATGGGAAATCTCGCCGACAGCGAGTTCGAGGGACTGACCGCCTATACGGAAGTCATCCAGGACGGAATGCTCGACCTCATCGACAGCGGAAAGCTCGCCTCGGTGTCGGCGACGGCGTTCTCGCTCTCGGCCGAACGGGCAGCGGATTTCAACGATCGGATCGAGTCGTACAAGGGACGGATCCTGCTGCGCACTCAGGAGATGTCGAATCATCCCGAAGCCATCGGCCGCCTCGGCGTCATCGCGATCAACGGGATGATCGAAGCAGATATCTACGGGAACGTGAACTCCACGCACGTGTCCGGATCGTCGATCATCAACGGCATCGGCGGCTCCGGTGACTTCGCCCGCAATGCCTACCTCAACTTCTTCGTGTCGAACTCGCAGGCCAAGGCGGGAGCGATCTCTGCGATCGTGCCGTTCGCCAGCCATATCGACCACACCGAACACGACACTCAGATCCTCGTCACCGAGCAGGGGCTGGCCGATCTGCGCGGACTGCCTCCGGTGGCCAGGGCGCGGAAGATCATCGACAACTGTGCTCACCCGGACTACCGGGACCGTCTCACCGACTACCTCGGACGTGCGATCGCGGCGAACCCGACCGGTCGGCATACCCCGCACATCCTCGCCGAGGCTCTGTCCTGGCACGAGAAGTTCCTCACGACCGGGCACATGTGAGCGGCAGCGGGTCTGATCCGTTGCAGCGGCTCCTCAGCTGCCGATCACGGTCGGCACTGCAGCGACCACCCAAGCGAGCCCCGGCCCGGGGGATGACCACCATCTGCCGTTCCCAGGTGATGAAGCAGTCCACACGCTATGATCGCACCGGTCGGCCGGAATCACAGAAGGGAACCCGGTGTCTGTGATGGTAATCTTCGACAGGTTCATGCCACCGAACCGTCGACTCAATCCCGAGGCGCTGGCCTGGGTTGCGGTGATCGTTCTCGCCATCGTCATGCTCGCGGTGGAATCGTCGATCGCCGTCTCGGTCAACGAGGCTCCCGTCGCATTGGCCTTCGTCGTCACGATCGTCCACGTCGGGTCCATGCCGCTGTCGATGCTGCGCCCGCTCTTCGGCACGCTCATGTCGATCGGCGCCTGCACGGTGCTGCCGCTGTTGGGGCCTCACGTGTCCGGTGTGCCGTGGCCGTGGATGGTTCCGATGATGATCACGCAGATCGTCATCATCCTCATCATCGGACTCCGGGCCCACTGGGGAGTGGCCTTGGCCGCACTGCTCGGCAGCATCGGGGGCTCGGCAGCCGCGGTGCTCATCACTCATCTGCTGGTGGCAGACACCCGTACCGACGGCGCAATCGTCAACATCCTCATCTACTCCTGCATCGCCGGCGGCGTGTATCTCGCCGCTGTCATCGTCCAGCAATGGCAGCTCATCCGCTCCCAACTGGTCCAGGAGAAGGAGAACACCGCGGAGGAGCACTCCAAACGCGTGACCATCGAGGAGAAGGCGCGCATCGCCCGGGAACTCCACGACATCGTCGCCCACAGCATGTCGATCATCAACATCCAAGCCTCCAGCGCACCGTTCCGCCACGCCGGAATCGACGCGGAGGTGGCCAAAGAGTTCGAAGACATCTCCACTTCCGCCCGCACCGCGCTGACAGAGATGCGCGGACTGCTCAGCGTCCTGCGCAACGATGAGGGCGGAGGCGAACTGGCACCGCAGCCGAAGTTCTCCGAGATCGATGCTCTCATCGAGAAGGCCCGACAGGCCGGAGTGCAGGTCACCGTTGAACGCAGCGGCGAACCGATCGACCACCTCATGCGCGACAGCACCGGACTCGTCGGCTACCGCATCATCCAAGAGGCCCTGAGCAACGCGATACGCCACGCCCGCAACTCCGCCATCGCCATCCGCATTCGTGGGGCCAGCTCAGCCGTCTGGATCAGCGTCACCAACGACCACGGCGACGGTCCCAGCGAAGCGGCGAAGCACGACAAGCACGACCGGCAGGGACTGATCGGCATGCGCGAACGCGCAGCCTCCGTAGGCGGGGAGATCCGCACCGGGGCCACAGCCGACGGAGGATTCGAGGTCGAAGCGGTGCTGCCGCTCGCGCCCCGCGAACGCCCCACCGACGGCAGCGAATCGACCACCGACGCACCGGTGACGGACAAGGAGACCCCATGATCAGAATCGTCATCGCCGATGACCAGGCGATGGTGCGCGCCGGTTTCGCCGCACTGCTGAACGCCCATGCCGATATCGAGGTCGTCGGACAGGCCGAAGACGGTGCACAAAGCGTCGATCTCGTCGCCGACCTTGCCCCCGACATCGTCCTCATGGACGTCCGGATGCCGCTCATGGACGGAATCGAAGCGACTCGCACGATCGTCGCCGCGAATGCCGCGACCCGGATCATCATGCTCACCACCTTCGACATCGACGACTATGTCTTCGACGCCATCCGTGCCGGGGCCAGCGGATTCCTCCTCAAGGATGCTCCGCCCGCTGAACTCGCCGAGGCGGTCCGCATCGTCGCGGGAGGCGAAGCGCTGCTGGCCCCGAGCGTGACCAAGCGAGTCATCGAGCACTTCGCTACCGGTGGGAAGACGGCCAACCGCACAGCGCTGCCCGAACTCACGGACCGGGAACGCGAGATCCTATTCCAAGTCGCACGCGGAGCTTCGAACACAGAGATCGCGTCGAGCCTGCACATCGCGGTGCAGACCGTGAAGACCCACGTCTCCCGGATCCTGTACAAACTCGATGCCCGCGACCGCGCCCAAGCAGTCATCGCCGCCTACGAATCCGGTCTCGTCATTCCCAACAGCTGAGTCCGAGCGCTCGTCTTCGTTTCGCACCCCCTACCCGAGTAGGGGGTGAAGAACGGCTCCCTGGGGTGACGAAAAACCGGGCGGATCTCCATACGGTGGGAACCATGAACCCGTCTGACCTCATGACATCTGAACCGACTTCCCCAGCTGCGACGCCGTTGTCGACTCCGGCACCGGATCGCGCGTCCCGGGCCGAGGTGCTCGAACGCAGGCGAGCGAAGAGGGGAACCGCCGAACAGGAATTCACCAGCGACTTCAGCGCGCTGATGGCTCAGGTCAAGGAAGCGGGACTGCTGGCCAGGCGGCCGGGTTGGAACACGCTGCGCTTCGTCCTCCTCGGGCTCGGTTACGTTGTGGCTTTCGGAATGCTCTTCCTCATCGGTGAGAGTTGGTGGCAGATGGCGACTGCGGTCGTCTTCGGTGCACTGTTCACTCAGACCGCCTATGTCGCCCATGACGCGGCGCACCGCCAGATCTTCACCAATGGAAAGACAGGGGAGTGGGTGTCGACGATCATCGGCAACCTCTTCATCGGTCTGAGCTACGGATGGTGGCTGAAGAAGCACAATGCGCTTCACCATGCGAATCCGAACAAGGCCGGAGTCGACGGGGACATCGCCCCCGGTGCGCTCGTCTTCACCCCTGAAGACGCGAGGGAACGCACCGGCATCGCCAAATGGTTCGCCGCCCGCCAGGGCTGGTTCTTCCTGCCTCTGCTCACGCTGGCGGGCCTGCAGCTGCACGTGAATTCGGTCAAGGCCATCGTCAAAGGGCAGTCCTCGATCAAACGTCGGTGGATGGAGGGCGTCTTCATCGCCGTCCGCCTCATCGGCTTTCCGCTGGTGGCGATCTGGGCGGCGGGCCCGCTCATCGGCAGCGTCTTCGTCATCGTTCAGGTCGCGGTCTTCGGAGTCCACATGGGCGGGTCCTTCGCTCCGAACCACAAAGGTCAGCCGATCGTTCCCAAGGACGTGAAGATCGACTTCCTCCGCCGGCAGACGCTGATGTCACGCAACATCTCCGGAGGGCGCCCGATGGGATTCCTCATGGGCGGACTCAACTATCAGATCGAACACCACCTGTTCCCCAGCATGCCGAGCGTCAACCTCCACAAGGTCCAGCCGATGGTGCGCGAATACTGCCGCCAGAAGGACATCGCCTACACGGAGACGACTCTGCTCGAGTCCTTCCGCATCATCATCGCCTACCTCAACCGAGTGGGCCTCGGGGAAGCCGATCCCTTCGACTGCCCCGTCACCGCGCAGTTCCGGTCTCGCTGACTGGCGGGGCACATTCAGTTGCGGTCCCGCAGGCTGAAGGCCTCACAGTCACCTCCAGCGCTGCGGGCCGGACGAGAAAGAAGCTCAGGTGAGCCGATCGTGTTCACCGGAGACCCATTCGGCATAGCGCTCGGCCGACGTCTGCACCGCTGAGTGAGCTTCGGAGGCGATCGACTGGCCGAAGTTGCCGTACATGCGGTCGAAGTCGAGATCGTTCACCGAGGCTGCGATGCGCCGAACGACTGCCGCCGACAGCGGCAGGTAGTTCGGGAAGCTGCGCATGAATGTCACCCATCCCGACCGCGCCACCGGACCGATGGAATCTCCGCTGAGCATGACCCCGGTGCCGTCGGCGCCCGTCCATACCGCTACAGCGCTGCCCGGGAAATGACCGCCGGTGCGTCGGAGCCTCACTCCGGGGACCGGTTCCGCCTCGTGGAAATAGGGGCAGATGGCCCGCCCGGTCCGCTGCACCCAGTCGAGATCGGCTCGGCACACGAAGACGGGGGCATCGTCGAAAGCGGCACTCCACTCCAACTGGGTGCCGAACATATGCGGGTGGCTGGCGGCGATGCCGGCGACTCCGCCGAGGTCACGGACCGCTGTAACCGCCTCGGCGTCGATATAGGCGGGCACGTCGAAGAGCATATTGCCGGCATCGGTGCAGGCGAGATAACAGGTCTGGCCGATTCCGAGCTTCGGTTCGACGCGGATGGCGAAGAGGCCGGGTTCGCGTTCGGAAATGGTGAGGCGGTGGCCCTCGGACTCGAGTTCCGTCCGCGTCGTCCACTGCTGGCCGGAGGCAGGGACCCACTGCCGGTCATCCTCGCAGATCGGGCACAAGTCGGGCAGAGGGGGCGTCGTCTCCACCCCGCAGGTGCGGCAGATCGTCACATCGGATAATGCCACCATGTCATCCTCTCGGTCCCACACGTGAAACCACAGACTCCCACCGAGCCTAGTCCTCACATGAAGTGAAGACCAGGATCGGTGGGAGTCCCACCGCTGCGCGGCCCGTCAGTGTGCGGCGGCGTGCGCCTTCCTGTGGGCGATGACATGGCCGACGAGGATGAGCGCGATGCCGCCGGCGAGCCAGGCGCTGAGCACCCACCACTGGAGCGACATGGACGCGTCCGGGAAGTAGGAGAGATTGCGCAGGAGCGTGCCGGCCGCGCCCGGGACGAAGAACTGGCCGATGTCACCCCAGGAACCGGCGAGGAACTCCTTCGGCTGGTTGAGCGAGGCGATCGGGTTGCCGATCAGCATCGTCAGCACCGCACCGATGGCGATGCCGGCAGGACCGATGAGCGAAACGAAGCCGTTGATCAGCCCGACCGTCGCCGCGATCGAGAGCCCGATCGCCAGTGCGTTGAGGCCGAAATTCCCCTGCAGGATCCCGAACCAGGTCTGCATGATCAGCGCCAGGGCCAGTCCGCCGACGATTCCGTAGACGACGGTGCCGACCAGGCGCATCCGCCGCGAGCGGATGCCCATGCTGGTGAGCACACCTCCGACGATTCCGCCGAGGGTCAGGGGCAGTCCCGCGATGGCCAGTCCCGCGCCGGAGGGATCGTCATCGGAGAGCGGAACGACGTCGGTGATCTTCACCTGCGGAATCTCCATCGCCGAGGCGGCCGGATCGGCGCCTTCTCCCGCCGGGTTGCCCTGGGGTGGGGCCTGGCCGGCGGCCGCGGCTTCGAGGGCCTTCTGCATCTGCTCCTGCATCTTCTTCGTGCCTTCCTGAAGGCCCGAGATCGCCTGCTGGTCGATGTTGTGCTGCATCTGGGTGCCGATTCCGCTGAGCTGCTGCGCGACTGCTGGGGAGGCGGCCTTGGCGATGAGGATCTCCGGTTCGTCCTCGAGGACGAAGGCTCCGTAGACCTCACGCTCCTTGATGAGCTGCACCGCCTCGGCGAGGGAATCGACGCGCTTGAGATCGAGCATGCCGTCGGGGGCGTTGCCGGAGATCCGGTCGATCTGCTCTTCATCACCGACGGCGGCGATCGGCAGATCCTTGGGATCCGAGGTCACGGTCGGCCAGCTGAAGGCGAGCAGTACGAGGCTGACGACGGCTGCGGCAAGGACGGCGCCGAGGACAGCCCGTCCGAACTGCGGGGGGAGCATCCTGGGCTGTCGTCGCCGGTGTCGTGCTCGCGGCCGAACGGTCGACCGCGTCTTCTCGGCTGAGTATCTGGGTCGGCATGTCTGTCCAATCATAGAAAACGAATACTCGTTCATTATGAAACCATCGGCTAGGACATATCAAGAATGGACATTCGTTTTTAGGGGGAGAAGTGCCGAAGGTCACCGAGGAGCACAAGGCCGCGATGCGTACCAGGATCCAGGATGCGGCTCTGACATGCTTTGCCCGCAAAGGATTCGCCGGTGCGTCGATGGCCGATATCGTCAAGGAGGCGGGGCTGTCGGCCGGAGCCGTCTATGTCTACTATGCGTCGAAGGCCGACCTGATGATCGACGTCGCCCGCCGGGTGATGGGGCCGCGCATGGCGGTGCTCGATGCAGCCAAATCCGGTGGTGAGGTGACGGCTCCTGCGGAGGTGTTCGTCGAGATCATCGATTCACTGCTCATCGACAACCCGTTCTCACCGGTGATGGTTCAGGTGTGGGGTGAGTCCTCCTACGACATGGAGTTCGCGAATTTCGCCAGGGGTACCTTCGAAACGCTCATCGCAGAGTTCACCGACTACCTCGCTCTCTACCTGCAGGACCAACGGGGAGTGGATGCAGAGACCGCGCGGGCTCGGGCCGCGGTTCTGGTGCCCGGCCTGCTGGCCATGATCCAGGGCGCAGTCGTCCAGTCGACCGTCTTCGGCGAACCCTCCAGAGTGCGAGTCCGTGCCGGAATCGAAGCCGTGCTCTCCAGCATCGAGTTCTGAGTCAGCGTCGACTTCTTCGTTCCTCCGCTGCTCAGACGGAGTCGCCGTCGTCATCGACCGAATGGACGCGGTCTTCGCGCATGCTCACCGTTTCGACTCCGTTCAGCTCCATGAGCGGGGCCACAAGCAGGTGCAGGGGTCGTTTTCCGTCGAATCTCACGTCGACCTGGACCATCCGCGTCCCGTCGGCGGACTCGAACCGCCGCGAATCGACGATGGTGTTCTGGAATCCCATTTGGCCGGCGAGGGCGAGGATCTCGCGGAGGACTCCCGCTCCGTCGCGGTAGGACACCCGCAGCAGTTTGCGGTGGTCGCTGTTGGGGATCTTGCGGATCAGGGGAGCGATGACGAAGAGCGTGAACAGGTGGAGGGCAGTGAGCATCGTCGCCAAGAGCAGCATCCCGGCGCCGCAGGCCATACCGACGGCGGCCGTGACCCAGATCGTCGCGGCAGTGGTGAGCCCGCGGACCATGTTGCGTCCCTTGAAGATCACTCCGGCGCCGAGGAAACCGATGCCGGAGACGATCTGCGCGGAGATCCGTGAAGGATCGAGGCGGACGTCATTGTCGAGCACGCCTTCGAACCCATAGGCGGAGATCAGCGTGAAGGCGCAGGTGCCGATGCCGACGAGCACGTGGGTGCGGTAGCCGGCAGCCTTCTGCCTGAACTGTCGTTCGAAGCCGATGAATGAGCACAGGACGAAGCTGGCCAGCAGCAGACCGGCCTGCGCCAGTCCCGTGCTGTTCATGATGTTCTCAAACGACGCGGAGTTGACCATAGTGACAACACCATATCCCCGCCCAACTCCCTAACTACTACCTGACGGCGGCCCAGCAACCTCGCGCGAGGTAGCTGGGCCGCCGTCGGGTAGTGTTGGGAGGGAGCTC
>HHCFD02800__coassemble_708_pt1 | contig 16688 bp, 14 predicted proteins | sample HHCFD02800__metabat2_low_PE_039 | metagenome-assembled genome bin HHCFD02800 | reverse complement strand
GTCCCGATGGGGTGGCTGTGACTGTCGATGCCTTGGGTCGGGAGGACACGATCCGGGCGGCGATCGGTGCTCTGGCACCGTTGGGCAGGCACGTGCAGATCGGTCTGCTGCCCGCCGAGCCGGTCGTCGATCTGCCGCGCGTGATCGCTCTCGAGCTCAGTGTGCTCGGCTCGCACGGAATGGCCGCGGCCGAGTACCCGGAGCTCGTGGACCTGGTCGTCCAGGGGCGGCTGCGCCCGCAGGACCTCGTCGCCAACGTCATCGGACTCGACGAGGCACCCGCGGCGATGGAGGCAATGGGCTCTCCCGCCGCCTCGGCGGGGATGACGATCATCGACCTGGGGCGCTAATGCCCATCACCCTTCGCCGAGTGACTCCCGCATACCCGTGGCGAGGGAATCGATGAGGTCCTGATCCCCGCGGACACCAGGTTGGAATGGCAGCCGCAGGTGGTCTTTGTTCTTGTCCCGGTAGCGCGGAATGACGTGCATGTGGAAGTGGAAGACTGTCTGCCACGCATCGGCACCGCAGCAGTTGAGGAGGTTGACGCCGTCCGCTCCCCACGCCGAATAGGCGTGCTTGGCGATGCGCTGAGACTCGAGCGTCACCGCCGTCAGATCGTCAGCCGGGATGTCCCGCAGATCCGTGCTGTGACGTTTCGGCACGACGAGCAGATGCCCGTCCGATCCCGGCTGGATGTCCATGAATGCGAACGTCGATTCGGTCTCGGCGATCGGCGCACTCGGCGCCTCACCTGTGATGATCTGGCAGAAGATGCAGTCGCTGCTCATCAGATCCGATTCCTCCCTCACCGTGAGTGGGCTGGTGTTCTGCTGCGCCTCTCAGACCATGATGGCGAGGACGACGTTCGTATCCTGGCTGTCCCAGCGGCCCAGCAGCAGACCGGCGTCGGACTTCTCCGCCGGCGACTCGGGAGACAGGCGGTAGAGGATCTCGACGTCTCCTGCACCTGGCAGCGGCCCAGTTCCGAAGGCGTGAGCCACATCGGTGATCTCTTCGCCCCGGTTGCCCTCATCGTCGACGCGGTACTGCTTCGCAGCCGTTGACGCTGTGGCGATGGTGTGGTCGAGGCGCTGCCGGAACAGCGGGTCACCCATGCCGGCGTAGACCCACCGCTTGCCGAGCACCGAGTGCTCCATATTCGCCACGAAGGCCTGGTCGGCGCCCTCGAGCGGTGCACCGCGGTAGGTCAGCGGCACCTGCAGCAGCTGGTCGCCGCTGCGCACAATGTGGATCTCGATGCCGACCTCACCGGCGGGGTCATCGAAACGGTATGCGGTGACGGCTTCGAGCGGGTTCGCCTCGAGGTCGAGCTCGGTGGCCCAATCCTGTTCGGCCACCCAGTCGGTGACGACGTCGAGCTTGCCAGGGTTGAGCTGAGCTGCGTAGATATCTGCCATGGCGGTTCCTCCTGAGAACTGGGTGACGACGGTGTCAGGTGCTGCTGGTGTCAGGCCTTCCGAGTGCCGGGGATCCATTCTCCGTCGACGACTTCGTAGTCGGCGAAGACGGCCGGAGCCTCTTCGCGCATGACTTCACCGATCTTGTTGAAGATGAGGCGGATCTCCTCTTCGGCACCCTTCGCGGTGCGCATCTCGATGACGTGGCGCAGTGAGCGGAGGTTCGCGGTGTAGACGATGCCGGTGGCCAGGCCCTCGGGGGCGAAGCGGCGCATGAACGAGGTCATGTGCTTCTTGTGCGAGAACTTCGTGCCTTCCTCGTCGAGCTCGAAGTGCTCGGCCATCCACTTCTGGTGCTCCTCGAGGGTGTCGAGGACCTTGAGGCTGCGTTCCATGAGCTCGGGATCTTCCCGCGCCCACTCCGGAAACCAGAACGGAATGTCGGAGAGACGGACGTAGCGCAGCGATTCCTGCGAGAACGCCGATCCTGCACGGTGACGGATGAGTTCGTGGGTGAGCACGCGTGAGACGTTGTGTAGGACGAAGGTGAAGTTCGCGTGTTCGAGCACGGATCCGTGCTGGGACTTCACGACGTTGCCGAGGTACTGCGCGGAATCGGTGCGCACGCGCGAGACGTTCGGGTTGAGTCCCGGCTCCCACGAGCGATAGCACATGCGTCCGGAGAACTCGAGGAGATCCTCGGCGTCCGGGGATTCGGCCTCTTCGACACGGTCCGCCCAGGAGGTTCCGCCCACCCCGTCGAGGTAAGTCCTCATCGCTTCCCAATCGATATTGGGCTTGGCGAGCAGTTCAACGGACGGTTCGACCTGGCGCATGGCTCTCCTAGTGAAGGGGACGTGATTGATTCCCAATCCTACAGACAGCTCGACGCGTTTCGTTGATGGGTCCGCGCCGAAATTCTGTTCGTCTCAGCCCTGTTGGCTGGAGGCCTCGAAGCGTCCATGTTCGTCGAGGTTCCGTAAGCTTCCGCCCGCATCGACGACATAGGCCGCGGCATCCGCAGATTCCACCATCACCGAGGTGGCCACGCCGTCCACGTAGACGACCGCGGCATGGTCATCGATGGCGATCCCCGGTGCGGGCAGGCTCCCATCCGTGATCCAGCCGAGGAAGGATTCCTCCCGCCCTGGTTCTCCGTGGAAGTGCGGGCAGGAACTCCCCCGCAGAAACCCGAGCCCGTCGCTCAACGGTGCCAGCGGACCGAACGAATCCGTCGAAGAGGCGTCGAACCAGCAGTTCGCACCGGCGCTGATCCCGGCGAGGATCGTGCCGCCGGCAGCCGCCTTCCTCATCAGATCGTCGACTCCATGCCGACGCCAGAGGCTGAGCAGGTTCGCTGTCGAGCCGCCGCCGACATAGACGAGGTCCATGTCGAGCAGCATCGCCGGATCCTGATAGTCCCACGGACTCTGTCCGAACAGGGAGAGGACGTGGGTCTGTGCTCGACCGTCGAAAGCCGCTTCGAACCTCTCGATGTAGTCACGGCTGTCGCCGGAGGCGGTGGGGACGAAGCAGACTCGCTGAAGCCCGGATGCGGCACCTCGCCCACTCACATCTGCGGAAGTCGATCGACCTCTGTCTGCGGACGTCCGCCGCCTCGCCATCAGCAGAAGTTCGTCGTCAATGGCCGAGTTCCCGGTTTCGGACATCGAGAACCCACCGCCGCCGAGAGCCACGATCGTGCCCCGGAAAGCGGTGGGTTCGGAGGCGTTCACGGCACCCGGTGCGTCCACTTCTCGGTCCCGAATTTCTCGTCGACGAGTTCCTGCGCCCGCTTGAGCTCCTCCGGGGTGTAGGTGCCAAAGGTGGCCCCATATCGGCTGGCGAAGGTGTCGGCCATGACATCGATGATGTCCTTGCGTGCCTCACCGGTCTGGCTCCGCAGCGGATCGACGCGCTTCTTCGCACTCGCCACGCCCTTGTCGGAGATCTTTGCTTCGCCGATGCGCAGAACTTCGACCATCTTGTCCGCGTCGATGTCATAGCTCATCGTCGCGTGGTGGAGCAGTGTGCCGTCGCGCATCCGCTTCTGTGCGGCACCGCCGATCTTGCCGCCGGTCGAGGAGATGTCATTGATCGGCTTGTAGAACGCCTCCACCCCGAGGGTCTTCAGAGCCGCGAGCACCCACTGGTCGAGGAACACGTACGACTCCTCGTAGTCGAGACCGGCGACGAGGGCAGGCGGGACGAACATCGAATAGGTGATGCAGTTGCCGCCCTCCATGAACATGGCTCCGCCGCCGGAGATGCGACGTACGACCTGAACCTCGTGCTTGTCCACACCTTCGGGCCGCAGCTCGTTGACGTAGGACTGGAAGGCACCGATGACGGTGGCCGTGTCCTCCCACTCCCAGAACCGCAGCGTCGGCTGGCGACGACCTGCCGCGACCTCTTCGAGCAGAACCTGATCGAGCGCGACATTGAGCTGAGTGGGCAGCACCTCGCCGCGGATGACCTGCCAGTCGAAGTCGGTGAAGTTCGCTGCCGAACCCAAAGCGCGACGCACGACCGTGGCGATGTCGGCAGTGGAGAACCCGTGCATCGCCAGTTCTGAACCGTAGCCGGCCAAGGCCTCGTCGAGGCGGCCGCGCAGTGTCGCATTGTCGGCGTTGACGCTAGCGCCGACGAGGGCCGGTGCGAGGTCGAAGTAGGCTTCTTCGGGTTCGAGGAAGAAGTCGCCGGAGATCTTCACCTCGGTGATGGTCTTACCGTCGGTGGTCACATCGGCGACGACGAGTTTGCCGCCGATGACCTTGTATTCGCCGTGGAAGTGCTGCGTCTCGTTCGTCATGTCTCCCAACCTACTCCCCTGTCAGTGCGTTCCACATGAACCGGTAGCTCAGGGCCCGGGTGAACGCGGTCTGCTCATTGTCCGAAGCGGCGGAATGTCCGCCTTCGGTGTCTTCGAAGAACCACACGTTCTCAATTCCCTCTGCCTGCATTCGGGCGGCCATCTTCCGGGCCTGCACAGGTCCCACTCGATCATCCGAGGTCGCCGTCCAGAAGAGCACCGGCGGGTAATCCTGCCCGTCTTCGAGGAGGTGGTAGGGCGAGAATTCCTTGATGAACGCCCAATCCTCGGCCACGTCCGGGTCACCGTATTCGGCCTTCCACGAATAGCCGGCGCTCAGCTTCGTGTATCGGGCCATGTCCAGCAGCGGAACTCCGCAGGAGACTGCGCCGAAGAGCTCGGGATACTGGGTGAGCATATTGCCGACCAGCAGGCCCCCATTCGATCCGCCGGCGCAGGCGAGAGTCTTCGGGCTCGTCACTCCGCGAGCGATGAGATCGCGCGCCACGGCCGAATGGTCTTCATAGCAGCGCATCCGTTTCTCCCGCATCGCGGAGGTGTGCCACTCGGGTCCGTATTCGCCGCCGCCGCGGATGTTCGCCAGCACGTAGACGCCTCGGCGGCCTTCTGGGAGGGTGCTTCCGGTGGTGCTCCGACTCAGCCAGCCGATGCCCACGACGGGTGAGTATCCGGGAGTGCGGCTGACTTCGAATCCGCCGTAGCCGTCGAGCAGTGTGGGATTGTCGCCGTCGAGCACGAGGTCGTCGGCCCCGATCTGGAAGTACGGGATCTTCGTTCCGTCGGCGCTGGTGGCGAAGTGCTGCTGAACGCTCAGTCCTTCGGCGTCGAACATCGCCGGTGCCGATTTGATCACCTCTGTTGTGGGTTCAGCCGAGTCCGTTCCCAAGGTTCCGTACGACAGGGTCGAGGGAGTGAGGAAGCCGGTGCTGACCATCCAGAAGTCGTTGGCGGTGGCCGGATCGAACTTGTCGACCGCGCCGAGGCCGACCATGTGATTGGCAGGAACACCGGGCAGGGTGGATTCGACGAAGTCGTTGCCCAAATCGAGGACTGTGAGCTTCGACTGCACGTCGGCGAGCAGCTCGAGCACGAGGTAGTCGCGTGTGAAGGTGAAGGACTGCAGCGAGGTGTGGGCATCTGGGGTGAAGATCACGCGCGGAGTGATCTCGCCTGCCTTGACCGCGTCGATATCGGCGATGGCAAGGCCGCCGGCTGCCACCTCGGTGGTGGCGGACTTCCACGTCGACTGGGGACGGAAGAGCACGAGGTCGCGTTCGAAGCCGACCTCGACGTCGGTGGGGACGTCTACTCGGTTGAGTGCGTCGGCCCACTTCGTCGGTTCGGTGGAGAGCGAACCGTCTGCGGCCGTGATGTCGTCGAGGTCGAGGAAGCTCATCGTCGAATTGAAGAAGTCGATGGCATCGACGATGACGGCGCGATCGGTGGTTTCGGCGTCGGGCCGGATATCGCTGCCGACGAAGATCGCCACATGGTCACGGGGCACTTCGGCGACGATCGGGGCGTCGTCGAGGCTCTGGCCTCGGCGGAGGGCTCTGGCTTGGCGTGGATACGACGAGGTCGTCAATGAGTCGGCGTCGGTTTCGGTGGCGACGAGCACGGTGTCATCGTCAAGCCAGGCCAGCCGCGTCTTGGCTGCGGGGATGTCGAAGCCACCGGCGACGAAGGCGCGGTCGTCGAGGTCGAATTCGCGGACTCGGTGCGAGTCGCCTCCATCCGGGGACAGGAGGACGAGTGCGCGCCGATTGTCGCTGCGGCGCACCATCGCACCTGACCAGACCCAGGCGGTGTCTTCGTCTGCGGCCAGTTCGTCGAGGTCGAGCAGCACCTCCCAGTCGGGTGCGGCAGTGCGGTAGCTGTCCCAGGTGGTGCGTCGCCACAGGCCCTTCGGGTTCGTCTGATCCCGCCAGAAGTTATAGAAGTGGTCCCCACGTTTGGTGACCATCGGAATGCGGTCGTCGGAGTCGAGCGCGGTGCGCAGATCACCGGAGATGTCGTCGAAGAGGTCGTCGTGGAATCGCTCGAGGGTCTTCGCGTTCTGGTTCTTCACCCAGGCGATCTGCTCCTCGCCATAGACGTCTTCGAGCCAGAGGTTTTCGTCGTCGGGCAGATCGGCGCTCGTCGTCGGGGCCGTCGCTGGGGAGTCTTCTTCACGCATGGTCCCATCCTAGTGACCGCCACTGACGTGGGTGCCTCACCGTGGGCTGCGGAACATGACCAGGCCGGGCTGCCCGTTGGGAGCTTCGGGGCCGTGGCCGAGCTCGGTGAAGCCGAGTCTCTCGTAGAGCCGTCGTGCCGGGCTGTCGATGTCGTCGGTCTGCAGCCAGCAGCCGTACTGTCCGACCTCCCCGATCCACGCTTCGAGAGTTCGCCGGCCCAAGCCTCGATCGCGCTGTTTCGGTTCACGGGCGAGCAGATTGAGGGCAAAGGTCGATTCGAGTTCGGTCGAAGCCTCGCCGAGGCGGCTCTGCAGTTCGAATGCCCACGGATACTTCTGTTCTTCCCATTTCCAATGGTGGCCGTAGGCGAATGAGCTCAGCCGTCCGTCGGGCTGGGCCCGTGTCAACGTCATGAGGACCTGTCCGTTGCGGACGGAGATGTCGTAGACATCGGCAAACATCGCCGCGAACCGGGGGTCCTCGTTCAGCGGTGGTTCAGCGGCAGCCGCGCCGTAGAGCGCTTCGATCTCGCTGCGGGGAGGGAGGACTCCGGAGATCCCCGGGCCCGAGGGCACGCCCCGCCACAATGGGCCCAGCCCATTGAGCATTCCCCACACGATTTCGACCGCTGGGCCGTCTGCTGGGACGGAGCGTGCAAGGAAGTCACCGGGCGACGGCTGCCCGTTGAGGTCGTTCATAACTATCACCATAATCCTGCGATGGAGCAGGCAGTTGAACTTTCGGTGACCACTTGCCATCGCCCCGGAGGACACGTTATGAGCAGGGCCTCGCCCGCTCGTTCGCCGCCCCTGGCAACCGCTCTTCCTCCTGGGCGATGGCTCGGGTCACGGCTCTTCCACCTCGCCGACGACTTGGGTCACCGCCTGCCCCTATGCTCGAGAATTGCAGCGCAGAGGAGTTCTTCGGTGGGACTCATCGGTCGTTCGTCGGCATCAAAGATGTCGATTCCAACTGTCGTCCCGCCGATATCGACGGTTGCCGGCTGCGAGCTCCGGCGTTTGTACCGCCATGGGATCATCACCGAAAACTCGGGACCGGATTTCAGTGGCGCAGGACAAGCACTGTCACCTGGCGGGGCAGCAGCTGCCTCAGCTGAGGCTTCGTCATGACGCTCCCCCGGTTCGGGACCGTGTTGCCGACCGGGATCGCGCTCTTTGCCACAATGTGCTTCCTGACTGGCAGCACCCTTGGTATCGAGAGGACGCTTTGGATCGGGAGGACCGAGTGGTTTGGTGCGGGTCTTGTAGTGGTGGCCGGTCGGTGTGACGACCTCGAGGGCATCGGCTGTCGCCTTATGGCGCCACCCGCCGAATTCCTTGAGATAGTTGCAGGCCGCACACAGTCCAGACGAGTTGTCCCAATCGGTTTCCCCGCCGGCGGCGACGCCCTCTGCGTGGTCTGCGTGTTTGATGGGCGCCTCGCACCAGGGCGAGCGACAGACATCGTCGCGGAAGACGACCATTCGCCGAAGCAGACCGGAGAATTCCCGGCGGCGCGAGTCCATCCGCACGAGCTGGCCGTCCTCGGGCCGCGTGTACAGCCTGCGGATGAAAGTGGCAGCTTCGTTCTCGGCCACGATGTTCCGTGCGGCTTTCGCCGGGATCGGTCCGACACCGGGGAACCACGCCGATTCCTCTCCTGGCCCGAACAGACTGCTCGCCTGCATGATGAGGTGGACCTCGGTCGGCACGGCCTGGGCGGATTCCTGCCCGGTCAGTCGCTCGACCAGCAGATCAGCCGCGATCTGGCTCTGCGATCGCCCGTCGGAATCGCCCGTAGCGATGACGGTTTGGGCCGACTTCTTGAGGTTGGCGAATGCAGCCACGGCCTGCGACATCGGCAGCAGGGCGGTCAGATAGGCCATATTGCCCGGCGCGGGACGCACACTGACCGAGCGCTCTTCGACACAGCGCTCCAGGTGGTCAACCGCAGCCTGCTGGTCGAGCTTCTGCGACAGCGCCCGCACTTCGTTTCCGAGGCGCCTGACACCGACCTCTGGGAGGCGTTCGGCCATGCGCTCGTCGAGCTCGAGCTTCTTCTCCCGTGGAAGCCAGTCGGACTCTTTGGCGACGACCCTCGCCTTCTCTTCGGAGATGTCGCCGCCCTTCATTGCCGCGTAGGTCTTGGGCAGGTCCATGAGGAGAGTGCGGGAGAATTTCAGCAGTGCGTCTCCACGGGAGCGCGAGACCTTCCGCGCCAAGGCCACCTCGGCGCCGAGGCCGCGTCCCTGTTTCTTGCCGGCAACCCCGTCCTCGGCTTCGCGGTTGCGGCGGAGCATGTCAAAGGTCATGGTTTCGCGGGCCTGTGCGGCAGCACAGGCGGAGGTCAGCTCCTCGAGTGCCGTGATGCGATCGATCGCTTCTTCCTCGGTCTTGGCCGGAGGCAATTCGGACAGGCTGTCGCGCCACCGAAGGATATCGGTGAGTGCGTCTGGAACCTGCTTTGCCTCCATGCCCAGAACACTATAGGTCGGCACTGACACGAGAAATATGACCAGCGTTCTCGCAGGTCAGAGGCTATACCTGCGATTTCAGGGCACTTCCTCGGCGATGCCAGTGCTCACAGACTGGAAGAGCCCCTAACAGAGCAACCCCGGAGCCGAGAGATGAGCGAGCTCAGCTCAGTCCTTCGCCGGTAGTCTCTCGTGCGAGGAAGCCCATGAGCAGCACTGCGACGACGACAAGCGCACCGGTGAGGATGAACGTCAGGGTGAGCCCGAGCACCGGCCACATGAACGCACCGAACACGATCGGGGCGATTCCCGTGGCCAGCCTCGACACCGCCGATGCCCAGCCGAAACCGGATCCGCGCAGCCGGGTCGGATAGAGCTCGGAGACGTAGGTGTAGAGCGTCGGAATGGCGATCTGGATGACGAAGCCGAACCCGATGATCGTGGCCTTCGCCCCGAACGTGAGGTTCGCACCGGAGGCCTCGATGAACACTGCCGCCCCGACGAGGAGCACCGCGGCCACGATCGACGAGACTCCGAGCACCCATTTGCGACCGAACCGTTCGACAATGAGCGCGGAGACGATCACGCCGAGGATGCCCACTGCCGTCATCGCCCCAGTGACGAGGAACGCCGCCTGATCGGCGAGCCCCTGCTTCTTGAGGATCCCCGGCAGCCATGTCAGTGCCGCATAGTAGACAAGAAGGACGGAGACGAAGAGCGCCCAGGCCACGAGTGTCGTCTTCGCGGAGTGCTGCCACAGCTGTACGAGCTGACCACTGGCTGCGCGAAGTTGCCTGCCGACCTTGGGTCCGTTGGCCGGTGTCGCTGGCCTTGCGTCCGGGGCCGCACCATGTCCGCCCACCGGTTCATGCGTCCATTCGGTGACGTCGGCTCCGGTGCGTTCGACGAGGCGGGCGATGATGGCATCGGCTTCTGCGTAGCGCCCGACGGAGGCGAGATAGAGAGGTGATTCCGGAATTCCGAAACGCACGGCGACGGTGAGCAGGGCGGGAATGATCATGACGAGCATGATCAGTCGCCAGTCCCCGAAGTCGAGCAGGTAGGCCGACACGAACGCGCAGAGCGAAGCTCCGATCGGCCACCAGCCGTCCATCGCGGTGAGGACACGTCCGCGGTGGCGGCTGGGAGTGAACTCCCCGACAAGGGCGTAGTCGACGGGGATGCATCCGCCGAGCCCGAATCCGGCGAGGAAACGGAAGAGGATGAACCACCCGTAGGCGGGTGCGAATGCTCCGGCGACGGTGAAGATCGAGAACACGAGGAGCGTGAGGGTGAACGCTTTCTTCCGCCCGATGACATCGGCGATGCCGCCCCAGATGAAGGCCCCGAGAGCCATGCCGATGAGGTTGGCGGTCGCGATCCAGGCGGCCTGGCCGACGCTGAGACTCCAATAGTCGCTGAGCAGCGGAATGAGGAATCCGTTGAGGGCGACGTCCCACGCGTCGAACATGAAACCGAGCCCGCCGATGAAGAAGATGGCACCTTGAGTGCGCCATTTCCATGGCAGGCGAGCGATGACTTCGGAGGCTGTCGGTACCGACGCCGAGGTGGTCGTGTGCACGAGGCCACAGTACCTCAATTAACGCACAACTGAGTAAAAGCATTCGAGTGCGGTCACAGAAAAAGGCGGGCCGCCGCGAATCTCTTCGCAGCGGCCCGCCTCACCAGCACGGCCCGCCTCACCAGCACGGCCCGCCTCATGAGCATGGTCGGGAAGCGCCCAAGCCAGGCCACACCACCCACAACGGTCAGCACTGCTCAAAGCAGACGGAGCCACTTACATCAGCCGGCGCCGCACAGACCAGACGGTGCCTAACGAATCAGGCCAGGCGCACGAGCCAGCTGTTCTTGTCCTCGACGCGTCCGTACTGGATGTCGAGCAGCGTCTTGCGCAGCTCCATGGTCTTCTCACCAGCGTCCTCACCATGGTCGATGGTGAAGTCTTCGCTGACGAGCTTGCTGATCGGCGTGATGACCGCAGCGGTGCCGCAGGCGAATGCCTCGACGATCTCGCCGCTGGCAGCACCCTCACGCCACTCTTCGATGGAGATCTGACGCTCTTCGGGCTCAAGCCCGAGCTGCGGTGCGAGCTCGAGCAGCGAACGGCGGGTGACACCGTCGAGGATCGAATCGCTGAGCGCAGGAGTGAGCAGCTTGCCGTCCTTCGTCACGAGCATGAGGTTCATACCGCCGAGCTCGTCGATGTACTTGTTCTCGACCGAATCGGTGAAGAGCACCTGCTGGCACCCATTGGCGGCCGCCTCATTGGTTGCCACCAGCGACGATGCATAGTTGCCGCCGCACTTTGCGAAACCGGTGCCGCCGGCGCCGGCGCGCTTGAGCTTCGGCGAGAGCCAGATCGACAGCGGCTTGATGCCGCCGGAGAAGTAGGGTCCGGCCGGCGAGGCGATGACGTAGTAGTCGACCTCGTGGCTCGCCCGCACGCCGAGGAAGCGCTCCGTGGCGATCATGAACGGGCGCAGGTACATGCTCGACTCGTCGGCTTCCGACTCCGGCGTCGGGACCCAGGCCTGGTCAAGGCTGACCAGCTGCTTGAGCGAATCGATGAAGTCCTCTTCGGACAGCTGCGGCAGCGCGAGGCGTTCGGCGGACTTGTTGATGCGCGCGGCGTTGCGCTCGGGTCGGAAAGTCCACACCGAACCGTCGGCGTGACGGTAGGCCTTGAGCCCTTCGAAGATCTCCTGGGCATAGTGGAGAACTGCGGCCGCCGGATCGAGCAGCAGCGGCCCATACGGCCGGACCTCGTGCCCCTGCCAACCGTCATCGACCGTGTATCGGATGTGCGCCATATGGTCGGTGAAGTACTGGCCGAAACCGGGGTCCTTCTTGATGTTCTCGCGCACCAGCTCGGGTTGCGGCTGGAGGTTCTTAAGAACGGTGAAATCTGTCATGAAAACTCTCTTCTCATTTGTGATGAGTGACACTTTCAGGGTAGTCCATCACCCCGGTGCTCGTTGCACCGGGGTGATGTCGTCGATCCTGAGAACAGGTGTCGCTCGTTTGGGTTCAACCTCGCAGAGGTGACCCCGTCGTCACCTGCCCGCCCCCTCGCCGAGGCGGTCGATCACGTCAGCCGAGACGTGCCGCGATCGCGTCGCCCACCTCGGTGGTGGACCGCTTCGTTCCGTCGCGCCCGGCAAGGTCGGCCTCAACGGCCGTCTCGATCGCCTTCGCCACGGTCTCGAGTCCCAGATGGGAGGCCATGAGGGCTCCCGAGAGGATCGAGGCGGTCGGGTCGGCGATCTGCTGGCCGGCGATGTCCGGAGCGGACCCGTGGATCGGCTCGAACAGGCTCGGCGCGGTTCCTTCGACGTTGAGGTTCCCCGAGGCGGCCAGACCGATTCCGCCGGTCACCGCAGCAGCGAGGTCGGTGAGGATGTCACCGAAGAGGTTGTCGGTGACGATGACGTCGTAGCGCTCGGGGTTCGTGACCATGTAGATCGTGCACGCATCGGTGTGCTCGTAGTTGACGGCCACCTCGGGGTACTCCTGGCCGACCTTCTCGACCACGCGACGCCACAGGTGACCAGCATGGACCATGACATTGTGCTTGTGCACGTAGGTGAGCTTCTTGTTCCGGGCCTGGGCGCGGGCGAAGGCGTCGCGGACCGCGCGCTCGACTCCGTACCAGGTGTTGACCGAGACCTCGGTCGCAACTTCCTGCGGGGTGTCCGTGCGCACGGATCCACCCGATCCGGTGTACGAACCTTCGGTGCCCTCACGGACGACGACGAAGTCGATCTTGCCGGGATCGGCCAGCGGGCTGGTGACTCCGGCGAACAGCTTCGAGGGGCGCAGGTTCACTGCATGGCCCAGCCCGAAGCGCATCTTGAGGATGACTCCGCGCTCGAGCACGCCGGAGGGCACGGACGGATCCCCGCAGGCGCCGAAGAAGATGGCATCATGTCCACGCAGCGATTCGAGCTCTTCGTCGGTGAGCGTCTCACCGGTCTCGTGGTAGCGCTGCGCGCCGACGGTGTAGTCGGTGAGCTCGAGCTCGACGGGCTCGCCGGACACCTCGATGGCGCGCTTGAGGACTTTGAGGCCTTCGGGGACGACCTCGTTGCCGATTCCATCTCCGGGCATGACTGCGATTGAGAACTTCATGCTCACAGAATAGGACTCCATCTCACGATACAACTGTGGCGTCTTACAATGTGAACTGTCGTCCGCGGCGATGCGCAGGCGAGGAACCGCGACCCGCAGTGACCATCGTGCCCGGAAGCGGCCAGCCACCTCCGAATACGGCCGACAGCCCTGGGCGCACCACTCCGCGATAGGTGTGCGGGCATGAACAATTTCACGTCCCAAACCCTGCTTTCGGCTACACATCCGACGCCGCAGGGACGAAGATGGATAGTGCACCCCAAACCCCGTGGGGGCCACACAGAAACAGCCCCGAGAGAAAGTCGATCATTGACCGAGACCATCCGCAACGCCCGTGCCGCAGCCCTGCCCGCCAAACTCTCCCGGTCCTGGCTGCTCGTCAATGCTGCGAAGGAGGAGATCTTCACTCCTGCCCAGACTTCGGAAGCGGACTCCGTCATCTTCGATCTTGAAGCCTCCGTCGCCGACGACAAGAAGCTCGAGGCTCGTGACAATGTCGTGCGCGCACTCGAGAACGGAATGTCGGCCTGGGTGCGCATCAACAAGATGGAATCCGAATTCTGGGACGACGACCTCGCCGCCGTCGCCATGCTGCCTGGCCTGCGCGGAGTCATGCTCCCTGAGACCGAACGCCCCGAACAGGTGTCCTACACCGCGATGCGTGCGAAGGCCGGACTTCCCGTGCTCGCCCTCCTCGAATCGGCGCGCGGAGTGGAGAACGCCACCCGCATCGCCGAGGCGCCCGGCACCTTCCGTCTGGCCTTCGGAACCAATGACTTCCGCAAGGACACCGGCTTCTCCGGCGATCCGATGGCCCTGGCCTATGCCCGTTCGCGCCTGACGATCGCCTCCCGCATGGGCGGCCTGCCCGGCCCCATCGACGGACCGTCCCCCGCCGATGCCGATGATGAGAGGGTCTGGGCCGACGCCGAGGTCACCCACATGATGGGCATGACCGGAAAGCTCGTCCTCACCGTCGACCAGGTCAACACCCTCAACGAGGCGATGAGCCCGAGCGAGGACGAACGCGACTGGGCCCGCCAGATGCTCGAAGCCGCCGAAGGCGGATCCGAGATCACCGACGGCTCCTACCTGCCGCGCCTGGCCCGTGCGAAGAAGATCGCTTCCTTGGCGGACACCTACGGTCTCTGGAACGCTTGAACCGGCAGCCGTCCTGGCTGCTCTGGGCGACGCTGCCCGCCGCCCTGTTCGTCATCGCCTTCGGACTGTGGCTTCACCTCGAGTGCATCGGCCCGACCCCGATCGATCAGTCCTGGCTGTCACTCGTCGGCCTCGATCGGGGCTCGGTGCCGTACTGGATCTCCGTCGTCCTCGCCGAGGTCGGCGGCGGCACCGGCGTGGTCATCTGCACCGCGCTGCTCACCGGCATCTTCGTGCTGCGCAGACGATTGCGCTCGGCGATCTTCCTCGTCACTACGATGCTCGCCGGCGTCGCGGCTTCGGAGATCCTCAAGGCCATCGTCACCCGCCTGCGGCCGGGTGATCAGCTCTACGAGTCCTTGGGCTTCTCCTATCCCTCGGGACATTCGATGGGCGCGGCCGCACTGGCCATGAGTCTGGCGATCATCGCCTGCCGCCGACATCAGCGCGAATCAGCAGCTCAGGCAGCAGAAACTCAGCCACCGAGGATGGGCTTCCATTGGTCGTTCATCCTCGCCGCGGTCTGGATCCTCGCCATGATGTGGTCGCGTACCGCACTCCAGGTCCACTGGCTCACCGATACGATCGCCGGAGCCTTCATCGGCATCGCCGTCGCCGTTCTCGCCGACGAGTTCTGGACCCTGACAGCACAGAGGACCCGTTCACCCCGCTTCGCTCTGTGGCTTGCGGGATGAACGGGTCCTGTTGCTGCGGCTTCAGTCCTCCTGCAGCGAGACGCCGGTGAAGGCCGAGGCGTTCACGGCACCGGCCACGGCCTTGACGACCTCGTCGGAGACGACCGAATCCACGGCCAGGACGGACAGCGCCTCGTTGCTCGTCGATGCGGGCGAGACCTGCATGCCCGCGATATTGACGTTGTTGGCACCCAGCGCCAGACCCAGCTGACCGATGATTCCCGGACGGTCCTCGTAGCGGAAGATGAGCAGGTTGTCGGTCAGCTCGATCTCGAGCGAGTAGCCGTCGACTTCGGTGAGCTTCTGCACGAGCTTCGGTCCGGTCACGGTGCCGGACACGGAGATGCGCTGCCCGCTGCTCGTCGTCGCGGTCAGACGGGTGATGTTGCGGAACGATTCGCAGTACGGATCGGTGACGAGCTCGACGCCGATTCCGCGCTCCTCGGCCAGCAGCGGAGCATTGACATAGGAGACCTGGTCGGACACGACGTCCTTGAACAGGCCCTTGAGCGCGGAGAGCTTGAGGACGGAGACGTCCTTGTCGGCGATCTCGCCGTTGACCTCGACCTTGAAGTGCGTGACCGAGGAGTCGGCCAGAGCATTGACGACCCGACCCAGACGTTCGGCCAGGGGAATACCCGGACGCACATCCTCGTGGATGGCGCCGCCTGCGACGTTGACCGCATCGGGGACGAGCTCGCCGGCCAGGGCCTTGCGCACCGACTTCGCCACAGCGACACCGGCCTTCTCCTGGGCCTCATGGGTCGAGGCACCCAGGTGCGGGGTGACGTTGACGGCGTCGAGGTCCATGAGCGCCGAGTGCTCCGGCGGTTCGACATTCCAGACGTCGATTCCGGCACCACCGACCTCACCGCTGGCCACAGCCTCGGCCAGAGCCGCCTCGTCGATGATGCCGCCGCGGGCGACGTTGATGAACCGGGCGCCGGGCTTAGCCGCCTTGAGCTCCTCGGCGCTGATCATGCCGACGGTCTCCGGCGTCTTGGGCATGTGCACGGAGACGAAGTCGGAGACGGCGAGCAGACCAGGCAGATCGAGGACCTCGACGCCCATCTGAGCCGCACGGGCCTGAGTGATGTAGGGATCGTAGCCGACGAGGCGCATGCCGAAGGCCTTCGCGCGCTCGGCGACGAGTCCGCCGATGCGGCCGAGACCGACGATGCCCAGAGTCTTCTCGTAGAGTTCGACGCCGGTGTACTTCTTCCGGTTCCACTCCCCCGCCTTCAGCGAAGTGTTTCCGGCACCGAAGTAGCGAGCCGAACCGAGGATGTGAGCCATCGTCAGCTCGGCTGCCGAGATGATGTTCGACGTGGGTGCGTTGACGACCATGACGCCTGCCGAGGTGGCTGCGGGGACATCGACATTGTCGAGTCCGACTCCGGCGCGGGCGATGACCTTGAGGTTCTTCGCAGCGTTGATGGCTTCGGCATCGACCTGCGTGGCCGACCGGACGAGGATCGCATCGGCGTCGGCGATGGCGGGCAGGAGCTGGGATCGGTCAGCGCCCTCGGTGTGACGGATCTCGAAGTCTCCTCCGAGAGCTTCGATGGTGGCCGGTGACAGTTCTTCGGCGATGAGCACGACGGGCTTGGGCACTGATTTCCTCCTGTTGCGTCCGGGACGCGTCCACCTTATGAGACTTTCAGGATTCCTTCACAAGGTCTCAGATTCTGGGAACAATCGCTCAACAGACCGTTCGGGTTGCTCAGAAACCGCGGCGTGCTCAGAATCCGTTCGGAGAATACGGTGCCCGACCGAGGC
>HHCFD02800__coassemble_699_pt1 | contig 17041 bp, 15 predicted proteins | sample HHCFD02800__metabat2_low_PE_039 | metagenome-assembled genome bin HHCFD02800 | reverse complement strand
TGCCTTTGCAAGCAGCACTTCGCGGGATTCGAGGTCGGCGAGCTGGTTGACCTGTTCGGGGCTGAGTGCGGCTCCATCGAAGTAGCCGCCCTTCACCACGAGCTTGTCGTTCGCCTTGGCAAAGTTACGCAGAGCCTTGGCAGCCTCAGGGGGTTCGCCGGTGACGAACGCGATCGCGGTGGGCCCATTGAGGTGCTCATCGAGACCGGTGATCCCGGCTTCCTTGGCTGCAATCTTGGTCAGCGTGTTCTTTACCACGGCGTAGCTGACGTTCTCACCGAGAGAGACGCGCAGTTCTTTCATCTGCGCGACGGTGAGACCGCGGTACTCGGTCAGCAACACAGCGTCGGAGTTCTCAAACTGCTGTTTGATCTCCTCGACTGCGGCTGCCTTGTCTGGCCTCGCCATGGTGTTCCTTTCATAAGTCGTCCGGTCTGTCCCGACAACAGAAAAAGCGCTCCACGCAGGAAGGCGTGAAACGCTTGGACGCAAGATTCCATGTGGAATCAAACGCTAAGTATCTCGAGCTCACCTGCGCGGGTCACTCTCTGGGAGTCTTCGTCTGCGGGCACCGAGATTCGATGGCGAATCCTGATGGTTCCACAGAGACCGACGGTCTTGGGTGTTTTCAGTCTAGCGAAGACTCTCGCGACAAGTCCAATCGCCCCCAGAGATACCCCTCACACTACCTGACGGCGCCCCAGCAACCTGGCGCGAGGTTGCTGGGGCGCCGTCACGTAGCTCTGGGCGCTGACTGGTCAGTATTCGATGACGACGCGACCGTCGATCTTGCCGTGGATCATCTCGTCGAAGATGGCATTGATGTCCTCGAGCGGCCGCTTGCTGAACGTGGGATGGATCTTACCCGCTGCGTAGAACTCCAAGGCTTCCACCATGTCCTGGCGGGTGCCGACGATCGATCCGCGGATCGTCAGCCCCTTGAGCACGATGTCGAAGATCGGGGCCGGGAAGTCACCCGGGGGCAGGCCGTTGAAGACGATGGTTCCGCCTCGGCGGGTCATTCCGATCGCCTGCCCGAATGCCTTCGGATGCACCGCCGTGACAAGCACACCGTGTGAGCCTCCGACCTTCTCCTGGATGATGTCGGCCGGCTCCTCAGCAAAGGCGTTGACCGTGATCTCCGCTCCGTGCTTCTTCGCCAAGGCCAGCTTGTCGTCGGCCACGTCGACGGCGATGACGCGCATCCCCATCGCCACCGCGTACTGCACGGCGATGTGGCCGAGCCCGCCGATGCCGGAGATGACGACCCATTGCCCGGGCTTCACCTCGGTGCGCTTGAGACCCTTGTAGACGGTGACTCCGGCACACAGGACAGGGGCGATCTCATACGGATCGGCACCATCGGGAATGGTCGCGGCGAACTTCGTGTCGACGAGCATGTACTCGCCGAAGGATCCGTCGATGCCGTAGCCGCCGTTGACCTGAGATTCGCAGAGCGTCTCCCATCCCTGACGGCAGTGTTCGCAGGTTCCGCAGGCTGACCACAGCCAGGCGTTGCCGATCATCTGGCCGACCTCGACATCGGTGACGCCTTCGCCGACTTTTTCGACGATGCCGACACCTTCGTGACCGGGAATGAGTGGAACCTTCGGCTTGACCGGCCAATCGCCATGTGCGGCATGGAGGTCGGTGTGGCAGACGCCTGAGGCGATGAGCTTGACCAATGCCTGGCCGGGACCGGGCTCGGGAATCGGGTTGTCACCGACGACCAGTTCCTGGCCGAAGCCTTCTACGACTGCTGCTTTCATTGCGGACATCATTCGCTCCTTTGTGATGATGGTTGATGAGGCGATGCGGGGTTTGAACTTGTGGTGGAACTACCTGACGGCGGCCCAGATACCTGGCGCGAGGTTGCTGCGCCGCCGTCGGGTAGCAATTGGGATCAGAAGAAGCCTTGGGCGTTCTCCGAGTAGCTGACGAGCAGGTTCTTCGTCTGCTGGTAGTGGTCGAGCATCATCAGATGGTTCTCACGTCCGATGCCTGAGGCCTTGTACCCGCCGAAGGCCGCGTGTGCCGGGTAGGCGTGGTAGTTGTTGACCCACACACGACCAGCCTGGATGTCCCGGCCTGCGCGGTAGGCGGTGTTGCCGTTGCGCGACCAGACGCCGGCGCCCAGTCCGTAGAGAGTGTCGTTCGCCGTGGCGATGGCGTCGTCGTAGTCACTGAAGGTGGCCACCGAAACGACCGGGCCGAAGATCTCCTCCTGGAAGATCCGCATCTTGTTGTTGCCCCGGAAGATGGTCGGCTGCACGTAGTAGCCGCCGGACAGGTCCCCGCCGAGGTCGGCCCGGGCTCCGCCGGTGAGCACCTCGGCGCCCTCCTGCCTTCCGATGTCGAGATAGGACATGATCTTCTCGAACTGGTCGTTGGAGGCCTGCGCGCCCATCATGGTGTCGGTGTCCAGCGGGTTGCCCTGCACGATCCTCTTCGTCCGTTCTGCAACCGCCTCGAGGAAGGGATCGGCGATCGATTCCTGGACCAGTGCGCGCGACGGGCAGGTGCAGACCTCGCCCTGGTTGAGGGCGAACATGGTGAAGCCCTCTTGGGCCTTGTCCCAGTAGGCGTCATCCGAGGCATTGACGTCATCGAAGAAGATGTTCGGGGACTTGCCGCCGAGCTCGAGCGTGACCGGGATGATGTTCTGCGAGGCGTACTGCATGATCAGGCGGCCCGTCGTCGTCTCTCCGGTGAATGCGATCTTCGAGATCCGCTTGTTCGATGCCAGGGGCTTGCCTGCTTCGAGCCCGAAGCCGTTGACGACGTTGAGCACGCCCTCGGGCAGCAGGTCGGCGATGAGCTCGACGAGGACGAGGATCGAGGCAGGAGTCTGCTCGGCGGGCTTGAGCACGATCGCGTTGCCCGCGGCCAGCGCCGGCGCGATCTTCCACACGCCCATGAGGATCGGGAAGTTCCAGGGAATGATCTGACCGACCACGCCGAGCGGCTCATGGAAATGATAGGCCACCGTATCGTCATCGATCTGTGAGAGTCCGCCTTCCTGTGCCCGGATTGCTCCGGCGAAGTAGCGGAAGTGATCGATGGCCAGGGGAATGTCGGCGTTGAGGCACTCACGGACGGCTTTTCCGTTGTCCCAGGTCTCGGCCACCGCAATCATCTCGAGGTTCTCCTCGATGCGGTCGGCGATCCGATTAAGGATGTTGGCCCGTTCGGCGACCGAGGTCTTGCCCCAGGCCGGAGCCGCCTTGTGCGCGGCGTCGAGAGCGAGTTCGATGTCCTCAGCGGTGCTGGCCGGGACCTCGGTGAAGGTCTTGCCGGTGACGGGGCTGGGGTTCTCGAAATAGTTGCCCTTGACCGGCGGCACCCACTGACCGCCGATGAAGTTCTCATACCGGGACTTGAAGGTGACGAGCGACCCGTCCTGACCAGGCTGTGCGTAGACAGTCATTGCAACTCCTTTGATGCGTCTGATTCCACCGGATTGTCTCCGTGTGACCACGACGCTACCGAGCGCAACGTTGCATGTGGGTTGCATCACATCGCCGAGGCGGCCGCCCCGTCCCGCACACCGAACCGCAATCGGTTCGCCGAGTTCAGAGGCCCAGCGCCTCCAGGCGCACGACCGCGGCGTTGCGTTCGGCGGCCTCGGGCGGTGCCAGACGCAGCACTGTCATGAGGACTTCGACGTCGTCGCGGAAGTCCGGCAGGTTCGCGAACCGCCACAGCTGCTGCCAGGTTCCGTCCTGGAGCAGGGTCTCGCGCATAAGCGCATCGACCTCCGCCGCGAGCTCGCGGACTCCCGGCGCTTCGGAATCCGGCAGGACGGTCCCCCTGAACTGCTCGAGGGCCGAATCCGTGTCACCGCTGGCCAGAGCCTGCACGGTGAGCTCCAGATCCGAATCGACGTCCCCGCGCAACCGATAGGGGCGGGGGTCGATGCGCAGATCGCCGAGGCTGCCGATCGTTCTGCGCAGACGATTGATCTCCGCCCGGACCGTGACTTCGCTGCCGCCGACCGACCACAGCCGCTCCACCAGTCCGGCACCGCTGATGCCGTCGGGATGCCTGTGCAGCAGCAACAGGATCTCGGCGTGCCGACGGCTCAGGCGAATCCGCGTTCCATCGGGGTTCTCCAAAGCGGGGCTGGGACCGAGCACTGTCAGCCTGGTCCCGGCCGCCTCGGTGCCGGTGTGCATCTGCTGCGGCGTGAAGAGCTGGGACAGCTGAGCCCCGGCGGCCTTCGCCGTCGACGACAGCAGCGGCAGCACGATGGAGGACACGGCGTCGTCTCCCCCGGTGACATCGATGATGCCGATGACCTGCCCGGTCAGCGGGTGGGTGACGGGGACGGCACTGCAGCTCCAGGAATGGACGTCGGGGGCGAAATGCTCGGCGCGGCTGACCTGCACGGGCCGGCCCGATCGCAGGGCCAGGGCCGGGGCGGAGGTGCCCATGACCTCCTCGGACCAGTCCGAACCGGAGACGAATCCCATGGCTTCGGCGCGGTTGCGCACGCCCCGCTCGCCCTCAACCCACAGCAGTCGCCCCTGTTCGTCGCCGAGGGCGGCCAGCAGTCCGGCGTCTTTGGCGGGTTCGATGAGATGGGACCGCAGCAGCGGCATGATCGCGTGGAAGGGATGTCGCCGGCGCACCTCGGCGAGACGATCGGTTTCGAATGCGACCTGGACCTGCACGCTGTCGGGGTCGCGCAGCCGGGCCAGAGACCGGTCCCATGATTCCAGGACCGAGGTCCGCACCCCGGGCCCTGACGACGGCAGGTGGAGGCTCGTCTCCGACGGTCCTGCCAGACGCTCATGTGCGCGTCGAACGGCGCTCTGATAGGTGTCTTCGAGCAGCAGCGTCGAATCCATGGCGGACGGTCCACCTCCATCGGCGGGTGTCGGAAGAGTGTTTCAACTGCTCATAATCTAATCGCGAACCTGCCTGTGAACAAGGCCCCGTCCGCTCCCAGAACTACCTGACGGCGGCCCAGCAACCTCGCGCGAGGTTGCTGGGCTGCCGTCAGGTAGCAATTGGGAAAGAGAGAGGGCGGGAGCGATTGCTCGCTTCCCGCCCTCTGTCAGTGCATCGATCAGATGCGCAGACCCGAGTGGTCGACCGGAACGGCGGGGCCGTTCGAGGTCGTGATCGTGGCCTTGCTGATGTAGCGGCCCTTCGACGAGGACGGCTTCAGACGCAGGATCTCTTCGATCGCAGCATCGAAGTTCGCCTGCAGAGCTTCCTCGGAGAAGGAGACCTTTCCGATGATGAAGTGCAGGTTCGAGTGCTTGTCGACGCGGAATTCGATCTTTCCGCCCTTGATGTCGTTGACGGCCTTGGCGACGTCCATGGTCACGGTGCCGGTCTTCGGGTTCGGCATCAGGCCACGGGGACCCAGCACCTTACCGAGACGACCGACCTTGCCCATCATGTCGGGGGTCGCAACAGCGGCATCGAAGTCGGTGAACCCTCCGGCCACCTTCTCCAGCAGGTCATCGGAACCGACGTAGTCAGCACCTGCTTCACGGGCAGCTTCTGCACGGTCGCCGGCAGCGAACACCAGGACCCGAGCGGTCTTACCGGTACCATGCGGAAGGTTGACGGTGCCGCGCACCATCTGATCCGCCTTGCGGGGGTCAACACCCAGGCGGAGAGCGACCTCGACGGTGGCGTCGTACTTCGCCACGGTGGTCTCTTTGGCCAGGGCGATTGCCTGAGCCGGTTCGTAGTTCACATCTGCGGCGATCTTCTCAGCCGCGGCCTGGTAGGCCTTGGAACGCTTTGCCATCTGCTTTACTCCTTGCAGTCGTGGTGTGGGCTGCGTGGGCCCTGCCACTGTGTGGGGTGAGGTCTCAGACCTCGATGTCGGTGGTGATGCCCATGGAACGCGCGGTTCCGGCGACGATGCGGTCGGCCTGATCCAGGGTGTTGGCGTTCAGGTCGGGCATCTTCGTGGTGGCGATCTCGCGCACCTGGTCGGCGCTCAGGTGAGCAACCTTGACGGTGTGCGGGGTGGCCGAACCCGACTTCACTCCGGCGGCCTTCTTGATCAGTTCGGCTGCCGGCGGGGTCTTGAGCACGAAGTCGAACGAACGATCTTCGTACACGGTGATCTCGACGGGAACGATGTTTCCGCGCTGGGATTCTGTGGCGGCGTTGTAAGCCTTGCAGAATTCCATGATGTTGACGCCGTGCTGGGCAAGCGCCGGACCGATCGGAGGAGCCGGGTTAGCGGCACCTGCCTGAATCTGGAGCTTGACGAGGCCGGCTACCTTTTTCTTGGGAGGCATGTACGGTCCTTAATCTTGAGGTTTCGATGTGCCAGACATATACAGCACATCGTTCGACGGCGGCCTTCCGATAAGGGCCGCAATCAAACCACACCAGTATTCCATGCGCGCACGCCTGTGGGCAAATGCTCGTGAGGCGCATCACCGGATCGAAATCTCGCCGAGGCGGCCGCCTCCTCCCCACCCCGCCGCGGTCACTGTGCCGCCGCCCGCGGGCGGCGGTCGTCGGCCGCAGCATGTGCCGGTGACTGCCGTTCAAGCGCTGGCTCGGTTTTCCACCGGAACGTGCGGTGGCGGCCGTCATTCAAGCGCAGGCTCGGATTTCGGCCCGAGGACGGTTCGATAACTGCGCTCAGCCTTGAACGAGGAAATTCCTCCCCGAGGAGGCCGAACCGGGGAACGCCGAAGGGGCCCGGAAACATCCGGACCCCTTCGGTCGAGATCGCGTCGAGGCGATCAGCACAGCTATGCGGTGGTCAGAGCTTCGAGACCTGGTCGAAGCCGAGCTCGACGGGAACATCGCGCTCGAAGATCGACAGCAGCACGGTGAGCTTCTGCGACTCCGGACGGATCTCCTGGATCGTAGCGGGGTGACCCTCGAAGGAGCCCTCCTTGACGAGGACGGACTCGCCGACCTCGAACTCCACCTCGGTGATGGGTGCGGACTTCGCTGCGGCCTCGGCGGCAGGGCCTTCGGCAGCGGCGGCTTCGGCCTGGCGCTCTTCGAAGATCGGAGCGAGCATCGAGAAGACCTCGTCGATCGACAGCGGGGTGGGGTCGTAGGCATTGCCGACGAATCCGGTGACACCCGGAGTGTGGCGGACGGCGCCCCACGACTCGTCGGTCAGTTCCATGCGGACGAGCACGTAGCCGGGGATGCGCACGCGGCGGACCTGCTTGCGCTGGCCGTTCTTGATCTCGACGACGTCTTCCATCGGCACCTGCGATTCGAAGATGAACTCTTCGAGGTTGAGGCTCACGGTGCGGTTCTCGAGGTTCTGCTTCACGCGGTTCTCGTAGCCGGCGTAGGAGTGGATGACGTACCAGTCACCCTCCTGCATGCGCAGCTCGGCCTTGAATTCCTCAGCCGGGTCGACCTCATCGCCAGCGGCGCCGTCGGCGGCAGCTTCGTCCTGCTCGCCGTCAGCAACGTCAGCGTCAGCAACGTCTGGCGACTCGACGTCGGAGGTTTCGGCAACGTCTGCGGACTCGACGTCGGAAGTCTCGGCGGCAGTCGCCTCGGCGTCGTTGGCCGCTTCTTCGGTTTCGGGCACCACAGCGGCACCCGACTCCTCGGGGGTGACGTCCTGGGTCTCAGGGGTCTCCTGCTCAGGTGTGTTGGTATCCGACACCGATCAATTCCTCGCTTCGCGTTTAGTGATTCCCGGTTGGGAGTGAAGTTTGAGCTTAGGTTAGGTCACGGCTGAGGCCGTGTCACCACAGGGGCCACAGCGGAGTTCCGCCGAACACCCATCCGACGAGCTTGCCGAACACCAGGTCGAGGCCCGTGACGAGGAGCATCATGAACAGGATGAAGCCCAGCACGACGAGCGTGTAGTTGAGCAGCTGCTTCCGGGTCGGAGTGACGACCTTCTTGAGCTCTGCCACAACTTCGCGGAAGAACTGCAGGATTCGTCCGAAGAATCCGAGCTTCTTAGGACCGGCGGCACCGTCGGGTGCGCTGCCAGTCTTCTTTGCCGGTGTGTCGCTCACACATCCTCACTCGGTCGGTTTCGTTTGGCTTCACAATTGTTCGTGCCTGTCGAGGACGGCGCCTGGCCGATGAGACTTCGGCAGAGTCAACTGCGCAGGGGTGACAGGACTCGAACCTGCAACCTACGGTTTTGGAGACCGTTGCGCTACCAATTGCGCCACACCCCTCTGATCGGACCTGAGAGACCTTGCCGATCCCTGTGGTGTCCGACCACGAGAAACGAGCATACCGTGCCCGACGGCCGTTCGTCGAACCGAGCCTCGAAGCAATGTCTCGAACGTGTCGACGTTCACTCAGCGACCGGGTTCGTCGACCGGCGGCTGGCCCACGAGAGGCCTGGGCTCGGGGAATCGCACCCACGGGTCGATCTGCACCTTTTTGTCCGGTGTGACGGTGATGATCTGCACGTCGATGGGGCGCTTCGTCTCATTGTCGACGCGGATGATGCTCAGCTCCGCATTCATCTTCAGCGGTCCCGGAGTCAGCGCATTCGCCAGGGCTCCCCCGGTCGTCGAGCTGGAGTACCGTGTTCCGGAACCGAAGTTCTCCGGTCCGACCCGTCGGTGCCAGTGTCCGCTCAGAGCGTAGTCGGCGCAGCCCGACCGCAGACTCGGTGCGCCGACAGCCGGATCGTGGATGAGCATGATGTCGAAATCGGCCGCGCAGGCTTCGTCGCGCAACCGCTGGGCATACTGGTCGGCGGTGAGGTCCGTCTCCAGCTGCGGGCCGGACCCGAACACCGTGCGGCGCGGGTCGGCGGCACCGAAGAACCTCACCCCGGCCATCTCCGCAGCGGAGTCCTCGAGCACCTTCCAGCCGCGGGCTTTCGCATGCTGAGTCGTGCCCATCGAATCGTGGTTGCCCTTGACCATCATCCGCGGCAGCTTCTCCGGCAGTTCGTCGTCGAGCACGTCGAGGCAGTAGTTCTCCGCCGTGGTGCCAGTCATGGAGATGTCTCCGCCGTCGATATAGGCATCGGCTCGACTCATTCCCGCGACCGCACCGACGACGCGGGCCATGCCGATGTTGCAGTGGATATCTGAGCCGTAGACGAACGTGGTCACGCCCTTCCGGCCTTCGCCTACACCGCCGTCGCCGCTGCCGGCAGCGGGTGCGCCGACTCCCGCAGGCGGGACGAGTCCCCGATCGGTCCAATTGCCGGAGATCGGACGGTCGTTCCATTGCGTACGCAGGGTCTTGAGAACATCGTCGTAGAAGGCATCGTTGTCGTCAGCGAAGTCCTGCACCGCCCCGAACGCAGTGTCGATGATCCCGCCGAGGCGGCCCGTGACCTGGGATCCGGCCAGGGGTGTGCCCTCGAACGCCGGATCGGCCGAAATCGGCTTCGGACGGTTGAGCACAACGGCACCCAAGCCGGTGAGGACGAGCACGAGCACCAGCCCGATGCCGAGGAGCTCCTTGCCCGCGAAGGCGCGGATGATGGTGTCGACCCGGGTGGGCCCGAGGAAGAGGGCCAGACCGACGAGGCCTCCGGTGATGATGCAGACGGCCAGCGCCCACCGAATGAGGATCTCCTGGGTGAGTCCTTCGACGACCTGGTCGATCTGCGCCTGCGGGGCAGAGAACAGCGAAGCGTAGGAGGCGATGTCGCCGCCGAGGGCGTCGACGGCTCCCCCGCCGGGGTCCTCCACCTTCGCGGGATCGGCCGCGGGTCGCTCGTCGTCGCTGGACTCGCCGGACACGGGGATCTCACCGATGTCGACGTGCACTCCCAGACCGAGGGGGATGACATCCTCGGCGAGGACGAGCAGTTTGCCCAGGGGGCCGAAGTCGACGGTGAGCCGGGAGTCCGCTGTGATCCGGTACTGCGCCTCATGCGGGCCGAAGCTGAGATCGGCCCGCGAGGTGAACAGTGCCCAAGGCAGGGTCACAAGCGCAACCGCCGCCAAAGTGATGACGAGTGCAGTGATTCTCCGACGTGATGACACGGCCACCAGTCTAAGGACGTTTCCCGTCGTCGATGGAGCAGCCGATGAAGGTCGGTTCGGGTTCGAGGGTGATGCCGAAGGCGTCCTCGACGCCGGCGACGACGGTCGAGGCGAGATCGATCACATCGGCCGTGCTCGCGTGTCCTCGGTTCGTCAACGCCAAGGTGTGCTTGGTCGACAGCGACGCTCGTCCCTCACCGACGCTGAAGCCCTTGGAGAATCCGGAGTGCTCGATCAGCCAGGCCGCCGAGGTCTTCGTCTTCCCCTCGATCTTCGCTCCGCTGAGCGGATCCGTCACCGGATAGCGAGGAGCCTCGGCGGGCAGGGTCTCGGCATCGTCGACGATGGGGTTGGTGAAGAACGACCCCGCCGACCATGAGTCATGGTCGGCCGCGTCGAGGACCATGCCCTTCGACCGGCGCAGCGCGATGACGTTCTCACGCACGCGCGCAGCCGGGACACGGGTGCCGATCTCGACGTCGAGGGTCGAGGCGAGCTGGGCGTAGCGCACCGGCAGCGACTCGTCGCTGCGTTGGAGGTCGAAGGTCACCGAGAGCACGACGAACTGCGGGGTTCCGGCCGCGATCTGGGCGCGTTTGAGCGCCGAGGTGCGGTAGCCGAACTCGAGTTCGACGGCGGTGAGATGGCGGATCTGACCGGCCACACGGTCGAAGACCTCAACGGAGGAGATGAGCTCGCCGACCTCCGTGCCGTAGGCGCCGACGTTCTGGATCGGGGTCGCACCGACCGACCCGGGGATCCCGGACAGCGCTTCGAGTCCGGAGAGACCGAGGTCGAGGGTATGGGCGACGAACGCGTCCCAGTCCTCCCCCGCCTCGGCGGTCACCCGGGTGTCGGTCGTCGTGGTCTCGGCGGTCTCCACTCCGGCGGTCCGGACCACGCAGACCGCGCCGTCGAACCCGGCATCGGCGATGAGCAGATTCGATCCGCCGCCGATGAACAGGACGTGCGCCTGCTCCTGACCGCTGAGTTCGAGCGGGTGGGCGGCACAGAAGTCGAGCAGCTCGTCGCGGGTGTTCGCGACAGTGACCTGCGGGGCCGGCCCGCCGAGGCGGAAGGTGGTGAAGCCGGAGAGTTCCTGCGGGTGGGCTTGGCTCACGCCGAGATCCGAACCTGGGTGCGGCTGAGGACGTCGGCCTCACCGGACTTCACGGCGATGTCGATGCGGGCCGTACCGACGGCAGGGTCGACGGCGCCGACCGTGGCGGTGAGCTTCAGCGACGTCGTGGGGGTCGCCGGTGATCCGCTGTCGGCGTCGGGAACGACGACGGGTGCGGAGAAGCGGGTCCGGTAGTCGACGATCGCTCCGGGGTCGCCGAGCCATTCGGCCACCGGGGCGATGACCGCCGCCATCGAGAGCATTCCGTGGGCGATGACATCGTCGAGACCGACCTCGCGAGCGAAGCGCTCGTTCCAGTGGATCGGATTGTGATCGCCCGAGGCTGCGGCGTAGTTGACGAGGGAGGCACGCGACAGCGGGATCTCGGATTCCACGACGGTGTCTCCGATGGTCAGTGTGGAGAAGTCGATGGCGCTCATTCTCCGTCTCCTCTCACGACGATGGTCGAGGTCACGGTGACGACGGGCTGCTCCGCGACGTCGGTGATCTCGGTGCGGGTGGTGATCATGGCGTTGCTGCCGGCTGCGCGGACACCGTCCACATGCGTGATGGCGGACAGGGAGTCACCGGCGACGATGGGGCGGGTGAAGGAGAACTGTTCGGAGCCGTGCACGACCTTGGAGAAGTCGATGCCCGAGTCAGGGTCGGAGATATAGGCGGCTTCCGATTTCTGCGCGATGATCACGGCGAAGGTGGTCGGGGCGACGACGTCGCGGTAGCCCAGTGCGGTGGCCGCCTCGGTGTCGAAATGGTAATCGGCCTTCGCTCCGGTGGCGAGCGCGAATTCCGCGATCGCCTCCCTGGAGACCTCGTAGGGCCGAGGCAGGGAGAACGAGGCCCCCTGCTTCTCCGTATTCACCGGCATATGCGCTCTCTCTTCCACTGGGGTCAGTATCGACACCAGCCTAAAGCACGGCCCGAAGGCGACGCTCACCGGCGAAGTATTGATCACACGTTCGCATCCGGTTCACACAATTGATGCACCATCGGGCCCATGACTACGAAACTGGTATATGTTGTCCACATCACATTCGGTAAGGAGTAGTGCAATGACGAACGGATCCCCCAGCGCTGACCCGCAGAGCCGCGAGGCACCGACGGCGAGTCCCGGCGCACGAGTCAAAGACGCTGTCGCGGTCCCCTCACCGCGCACGCCCGATCCCGGCGCCCCTGCCGCGGCTGCACCCTCGGCAGCCACCGGTTCCGGTTCGGCTCCGGCGTCTGCCGATGCCGGCCCACCGCAGATCGAGGTGGCCGTGGCCACCGACGCCGCCTATGCCGGCAAGGAAGCCGACAGAGTCCAGCTGCGCCGCCCCCTGCGCAACGTCTCCGAGGTCCGGCACTTCTTCCGCACGAATCAGACCCCGATCTACTTCGTCGGCGCCACCCCGTTCAACCTGTTGGGTCTCGACCGGTGGGTGCGCAATTTTTCGTACATCACCTATTACGACGGCTGGGACGGCGGGCATCCCCGCGTCTTCTCCCCACGCTACAAGCCCTACGTCGAGTTCGAATCGGGTGAGGCGATCAACAACTGGCTGCTCCTCAACGCCGAAGTGCGGGCGCATATGACGCGCAATGTCCCCCATGGTGAGCGGGTCAAGGTGGCCATGGTCTTCTTCGACGAGGAGACGGAGCGGATCTGCCGGGAGCTCGGCTACGACCTCATCCTGCCCTCGGCTGCGCTGCGCAATCAGCTCGACTCGAAGATCGAGACGACGAAGCTCGGCAATGAGGCCGGAGCGTTCTCGGTGCCGAATGTGCTCACCACCGCTGACACCTATGAAGAGCTCAATGATCGCGCCACCGAGGCGGGACTGGGCACGGATCTCGTCGTGCAGACTCCCTATGGTGATTCGGGGAAGACGACGTTCTTCATCTCCGATTCCTCCGGCTGGGAGACGCACAAGGACGACATCATCGGCGAGCAGCTGAAGGTGATGAAGCGGATCAACAACACCCCGGTCGCCGTCGAGGCAGTGATCACGTCCAGCGGAGTCGTCGTCGGTCCGTATCTCACGGAGCTGGCCGGCTTCGCCGAGCTCACCCCGTACAAGGGCGGTTGGTGCGGCAACGAGATGAAGCCCGATGTGCTCAATGCCGAGCAGCGGGCGCAGACCCGTGAGCTCGTGCGCAAGATGGGCGAAGGTCTGCGCAAACGCGGCTATCGGGGGTTCTTCGAAGTCGACGTCCTCGTCGATCTCGACACCGACGACTGCTACCTCGGTGAGCTCAATCCGCGCATCTCCGGGGCCTCGGCGATCACGAACGTCACCGCAGGTGCGTATGCCGATGTGCCGCTGTTCCTGTTCCATCTGCTCGAATACCTCGACGTCGAATTCGACCTCAACGTCCAGGAGATCAACGAGCGGTGGGAGGAGCTCTCCGGCGCCGACGAGTGGAGCCAGATGATCATCAAGGAGACGGCTCCGATCACCGAGTACATCACGCATTCGCCGCTGACCGGTCAGTACTATCTCGATCAGTACGGAACACTGACGTACAAACGTGCGGCCCTGGACTGGCACCCTCTGCAGAACGGCAGCGAGGTGTTCTTCCTGCGCATCTTCGGTGCCGGGGACTACCGGTGGAAGGGTGCGGACCTCGGAGTTCTGGTGACGAAGAATCCGCTGCAGACGAACGTCGGCGGATCCGATGCGCTGAGCATCCGCGCCAAGCACTTCATCGACTCGATTCGGGCGATGTATGCCGGGGTTCCGGTCGTCCCTGACGATCCGGCACCGGCCTTGGGCGGACCCGGAGCCAAGGGCGACTGAGCCCACACATCCACGGTGGGCGGAGCCGCCTCGGTGATAACCTCAACACGACTGAGGCGGTGACCACCCGCCGTCTGCGGACCCGATCCGCGGACAGACCGATGCGAGAATCAGAGGTGAAGTGTGATCGAACCGTCACCGGAGCAGACCGCGGCAACTCCCCCAGCCGACCAGATCCTGACCCCGTCGGCACCCGCTGATCCGGCGGCCGGGATCGACCGGGACAACTGGCAGGACCCGGACAATGTGCGCTGGTCATTCCAGAACGTCGCACGAGTTCTGCCGACGACGCCGATCTCGCGTGGCACCGGACCCGTGGCCGAGCTGTCCGTCGACCTTCAGGACCTCGGCGAGGTCGAGGTGCCGGCCACGGAGTATTCGGAAGCCCGCAGCGTCCGCAGCGTCATCGGATCCACGGACACGGATGCGTGGATGTTCATGCACAACGGGACCGTGCTCACCGAGGAGTACTTCGGGGAGATGACCCCGGCGACCGAACATCTGCTCATGTCCGTGTCGAAATCGCTTGTCGGCACCGTCGCCGGTGCCCTCGCCGGTTCCGGCGACCTCGATCCGAACCGTCTCATCACCGACTATGTTCCCGAGCTCGCCGATTCCGGCTACGCCGGGGCGACCGTGCGACACATCCTCGATATGCGTTCGGGCATCCGCTTCTCCGAGGACTACCTCGACACGAAGTCCGAGGTCAGGCAGATCGAGGAGTCGATCGGGTGGTCCGAGGCGAAGCGGGAGAACCCGGGCATCGGCATGTACGAGTTCCTTGCCACGCTCGAAGCGAAGTCCGAGCACGGCGGAGTCTTCGAGTACCGGTCGTGTGAGACCGATGTGCTCGGATGGGTGTGCGAGAAGATCGCCGGCGAGCGCATGCAGTCGCTCATGTCACGGGTGCTGTGGTCGCGGATCGGTGCCGAACAGGACGCGATCATCGCCACCGACCAGTACGGGGTCGGGATGTTCGACGGCGGCATCAACACGACCCTGCGGGATCTCGCCCGATTCGGCTATGTCTACATCAACCGCGGTCAGTCGCTGACCGGGCAGCAGGTGGCGCCGACGACGTGGATCGGCGATACGCTCACCACCTCCGAGGATGTGCGTCAGGCGTTCGCCGATGGCCCTGGAGACAATCGGATGCCGGGCGGGGCTTATCACAACCAGTTCTGGTTCCCGTTCCCCGATTCCCATGCGTTCTTGGCTCTCGGCATCCATGGGCAGATGATCTACATGAACCCGGGGGCCGACGTCCTCGGCGTCAAGCTCTCGAGCTGGGGTCTGCCGCAGGACGCAGGCAAGCTGTTCCCGACGATCCGCGCGTTCGAAGCTCTCGCGAAGGCCGTCAACTCTCCCGCCGCGGAGTAGGCGGAGCCCGCACCGGCCGCTTGCGACCTGCACCGCCGCCGTGTCCTGCACCGTCGCAGTCACTTCGTATCGGTGGCGTTTGTTCCTGCAGGTACGCGAACATCCCGGCTCGTTCCTCGCACACCCTCCCGTTGCAGCAGGTGGATGTGCGGGGAACGGTGAGTGATGCTCACTTCACTGCCTGAATCGTGGTCATGCCCCGGCCCGGATGTGGCCGAATCGTCACAGGTGTCGCCGGATCTGCACACCGGACCGGCGTCTGCGGCGATGTGCCGTGGCAGAATCGTGATGTATCGACAACGCTTGTGATCGCCTGAGCGCGAAGGAGAAACACGATGACCCCGATTCGCCGGTCCACCTGGATGCCCCGACTGCTGACGGCCGCCGCTGGAACCGCTCTCGCCCTGTCCCTGACTGCCTGCGGAGGCTCCGGTGAGGACAAGCCCGCCGAGGGTGAGAAGTCCGAAGCGGCACAGACGGAGAAGGGAGGCTTCGGCGGAGGCGCCGTCGAATCGGAAGCGGCTGAAGCCCCGGAATCCGAACCCGCCGAGGCGGAGCCCACCGACACGAAGTCGACCGACCCGTACGCGGACTCTGCGAAGACGACGAGCTGGGCCAGCGATGAGGGTATGAAGATCGATAAGAAGGGCAATGGAACCGTGCCGGCTTCGTCGATCGAGGCCGACCTCGTCGACTTGTTCGAGAACAAGCTCGATTTCACAGTCAACAAAGCCGAGTGCGCAACGGATATGGATCTCACCGAGTGGTACGGCTTCGAAACGTGCAATGTCACCGTCAAGGACAAAGAGGCTTTGAAGGGTGAGAAGACGTACTACGGAACGGTGAAGATCGTCGATCACAAGGACAAGATGGTCAAGTACGAACTCAAGTTCCCCGGAATCGACAAGGAAGACTTCGACTTCAAGGACTGATCACCGAGGCGGCCCCGCCCCGGGTCATCGATCGGTTTCCGAGCCTGCGACTGCACACTCACCGTCGCCCGTACGACCTTCGTCCGTGCGGGCGACGAACCGTCTCCGCGGATGTCCGGACGAACCGGTGATGACGAAGCTGCCGGCCGCCTCGGCGGGTGATCGGCTCTCCCCGTCCACGGCACGGTCGGAACGCTCGGCCGCACCCGGGTCAGCAGTCTCCGAGCTCCGGGCGCTGCCCTGTTCGTCCAGGGCTTCGCGGATGATCCGCCGCGGATCGTACTGTCGCGGATCAAGCGTTCTCCAGTCCGCGGTGCCCATCGATTCGGCGGCCCGAGTCCGCGCCGTGTCGATCTGGGCACGGAGCAGGCGGGCGAACTCGCCGAGTCTCTGCGCGTAGTGGGCCAGCCGCTGTGGGCCGATGATGAGCGCGGCGAAGATGCCGACGATGATCAGTTTCTCGAAACTCAGGCCGAACATGTCCGAGACCTTTCCGTTGGCGTGATCGGCGCTCGACCGAACTGTTCCTCCGCCGCGTGCGGATCACCGACCGCCCGGTCGTACCCTCGAGTCCGGTCGTGGATGCAGGCGATGACGAGTGCAGCGAGGAAGAGCAGCGTCATCGGGGCCGCGACGAAGAACATGGAGAGCACGTCGGAGGCCGGGGTGACCAGTGCGGCGAAGACCACGATGGCCACGATGGATATTCGCCAGGCCTTCGCGATCGATCGTGCAGAGAGCAGGCCGATGGCGTTGAGGACGACGAGGAAGACCGGGAGGACGAAGGCGACTCCGGTGGCGATGACGATCGTGAACACGAAGTCGAAATAGTCGGACGCCTGCAAGATGGTGCTGTCCTCACTCGCGGCGAACGCAGTG
>HHCFD02800__coassemble_680_pt1 | contig 17886 bp, 14 predicted proteins | sample HHCFD02800__metabat2_low_PE_039 | metagenome-assembled genome bin HHCFD02800 | reverse complement strand
TGATTCCGCAGATGAGGACGAGTCCGACGTTCGCGCCGAGCAGTCCGGAGGCCGCGACCGGGCCGGGGTGCGGGGGCACGAAGATGTGCATGGCGGAGAACGCCATGGCCGCAGGCATCGCGTAGAGCAGCAGAGATCCGCCGAGGCGGCGTGCGATCGTGAAGATGATCGGCAGCATGACGACGAGCCCGGCATCGAAGAAGATCGGGAAGCCGAAGAGCAGAGAGGTCACACCGAGGGCGAAGGGTGCTCGTTTCTCACCGAAAAGACGGATGAGAGCGTCGGTGAGCACCTCGGCGCCGCCGGAGAGTTCGAGCATCCGTCCGAGCATCGCACCGAGTCCCACGAGCAGGGCCACGCTGGCCAGGGTGGATCCGAAGCCGTCGTAGAGGACGTCGATGAGGTCACCGGGCATGATTCCCGCGGCCAGGGCCGTGATCACGGAGACGATGACGAGAGCGATGAAGGCATGGACTCGTGCCTTGATGATGAGCAGGAGCAGCACGGCGATGGCAGCGGCTGCGATTCCCAGGAGGGCTGGAGTCGACAGAGTCCAGGCCAATTCGAGTTCGGTCATTGTTCCTCTTCCTTGAGGTCAGGTAGATGGGCGGACGGTGGACGGGGCGATCATGAGCTGATCCGGTTCACGGACTCGAGGATCGCATTCAGGACATCGGGAATCGACTGGTCGACGTCGACGGTGGCATGTGCCTCCTCGGCAGCGAGCGGTTCGAGTGTGGCCAGCTGCGAGTCGAGCAGATCCGGGGACATGAACTCGTGGTCGCGGCGGGCCAGATGGTCGGCGATGACCTCGCGGGGGCCGTCGAGGTGGATGAAGACGAGCGAAGGTGCGGACCTGCGCAGCAGGTCACGGTAGGAGCGTTTGAGGGCGGAGCAGGCGATGACCGGGGCTGGGGTGCGGGCTGCTTCGATAGCGACGCTGTCGAGCCAGGGTGCCCGATCCTCATCCGTGAGCGGCACACCGGAGCCCATCTTCGCTTTGTTCTCACCGGAGTGCAGATCGTCGGCGTCGACGAACCGACGGTCGAGGGCATCCGCCACTTGCGCGCCGAGGACGGTTTTGCCGGTTCCCGAGACACCCATGATGACGAGCGGTGGAAGGAAAGGGCTGTGACCCATTACCGAAACCTCTCGATAAAATATGAAGAAATATCTATAATCAGTTATTAAAACAGATTTATAGCACCGTAGTGCTGGTGGGAAGCGACTGTCAACACTGCTGATCACAGGGAAGAGGAATGCTCATGAAGGCCGATGTCGCGGTGATCGGAACCGGCGTGATGGGGTCGAACCTGGCCCGCAACCTCGCCCGTCAGTCGGGCCACCGAGTCGCCGTCTACGACCGCGACGTCGAGCGCGCCCAGAGGCTGGCCGCTGACTTCCCCGAAGCCGAGTTCATCGTCGCCGCCGATCCGGCCGACCTGGCCGAGAAACTCGCCGAACCGCGGGTGGCCATCCTCATGGTCAATGCCGGAGGAGCCACGGATGCGGCGATCGGCGATCTCGCCGAGGCGTTCGTTCCCGGTGACATCATCGTCGACGGCGGCAACTCCCACTTCCGGGACACGATCGCCCGCGGGGCCCGACTCGAGGGAACCGGCATTGAGTTCGCCGGGGTCGGCATCTCCGGGGGAGAGGTCGGCGCTCTGCTCGGACCCTCTCTCATGGTCGGCGGAACGGAGACCGCGTGGCAGCGCCTGTGTCCCCTGCTCGAACCCATTGCCGCGAAGGTCGGAGACGAAGCCTGCGTCGGTCACATCGGCACCGACGGAGCCGGGCACTTCGTCAAGATGGTCCACAACGGCATCGAATACGCCGATATGCAGCTCATCAGCGAGGCCTTCACGCTCTTGCGCGACGACCTGGGGATGACGCCCGCCGAAATTGCTGAGGTCTTCGCCGACTGGAACACCGGAGAGCTCGAGTCCTACCTCATCGAGATCACCGCCGACGTCCTCGCCCATGTCGATGAGGCGACCGGTCGACCCTTCGTCGACATCGTCGCCGACGCCGCGAAGGCCAAGGGCACGGGTGCATGGACGGCGCAGGTCGGTCTGGACCTTGGGGTCCCGGTGCCCACCATCGCCGAGGCGGTCTTCTCCCGTTCGCTGTCATCGGCCGTCGATCTGCGCGCCGAGGGACTCAACCTGGCCGGTCCCCGGCCAGGCGCCGAGCCATCTTCACTGTCTGCGGACGATCGTGCGGCCCGCATCGACGAGATCGGCAAGGCCCTGCTGCTCGGCAAGGTCATGGCCTACGTCCAGGGCTTCCACGAGATCGCCGTCGGCGCCCGCGAGAACGACTGGGACATCGATCTCGGGGCACTCGCCGGAATCTGGCGGGCCGGCTGCATCATCCGGGCCCGCCTGCTCGATCGCATCGTCGCGGCCTTCGACGTCCCGACTCCGCCGGAGAACCTGCTCGCCGCCGACTTCGTCCGCGCGGTCGGCGACCGCTGCCAGGAATCCCTGCGCTCGACGGTCGTCCGGGCCATCGGTCACGGAATCGCCGTGCCGGGACTGTCCTCGACGCTGTCCTACTTCGACGGTCTGCGCACCGAGGCGGGCAGTGCCGCTCTCATCCAGGCGCAGCGTGACCGCTTCGGTTCGCACACCTATGCGCGCACCGACCGTCCCGGGACCTTCCACACTCTGTGGTCCGGCGATCGCAGCGAAGTCGAGGTCTGAACGGCGGGGCCGCCTCGGTGAGGGTCGACCGGTACGACGGGGCCGCCTCGGTGCAGGTCGACACCGACGTTCTGCCGCCTCGGCGACGGTCGCCGCGGTCTCACTGATCGACTCTGGTGGCCCGGATGGCGGACTGTCGATATGTTAGAGCCATGACTTTGCCACACGAAGATGTTGACCCAGACGGACTGCTCGAATACTCGGTGGTCTTCACCGACCGATCGCTCAACCACATGTCGCAGCGGTTCGTGTCCGTGATGCAGGAGATCAACCGGATCCTGCGCTCGGCCTACGATGCCGATTCCGCTGCCATCGTCCCCGGCGGCGGCAGCTACGCCATGGAGTCCGTGGCACGTCAGCTGGCCACCGGCAAGAAGGCGCTGATCGTGCGCAACGGTCTGTTCTCCTTCCGCTGGTCGCAGATCCTCGACGCCGGGGCCATCGCCTCGGAGACGACCGTGCTCAAGGCCTCCCCGGACAGCACCGAGCACCAGTCGCCGTGGTCGCCGGCCCCCATCGCCGAGGTGGTCGCCGCCATCGAGCGCGAGAAGCCCGCCGTCGTGTTCGCTCCCCACGTCGAGACCGCCTCGGGGATGCTCCTGCCCGATGACTACGTCCGCCAGGTCGCCGAAGCCGTGCACGCGGTCGGCGGAATCTTCGTTCTCGACTGCATCGCCTCGGGTGCGGTGTGGGCGTCGATGACCGATCTCGGTGTCGATGTGCTCATCTCCGCCCCGCAGAAGGGCTGGAGCGGATCGCCGTGCGCCGGCTACGTCATGCTCAGCAAGGCCGGCCGCGCCGCCGTGGAGGCATCGACCTCGACGAGCTTCGCGATGGATCTGAAGAAGTGGCTGTTCATCGCCGACGAATACGAAGAGGGCCGTGCGCCTTACCACGCGACGATGCCCACCGATGCTCTGGCGCACAATGCCAAGCTCATGGCCGAGAGCGAGGAGCGCGGCTTCGACAAGCTCGCCGCTGCGCAGGCCGAACTCGGTGAGCGGGTGCGCACCGTCTTCGCCGAACGCGGACTGCCTTCGGTGGCTTCGGACGAGTTTGCCTCGCCGAGCGTAGTCGTCGTCCACACCGACAACCCGAAGCTCGCCACCGGCGCCAGCTTCAAGGAAGTCGGCGTGCAGATCGCAGCCGGAGTGCCGCTGCAGTGCGATGAGCCCGAGGACTTCTCGAGCTTCCGCATCGGCCTGTTCGGTCTCGACAAGCTCGGCGATATCGACGGCACGATCTCGCGCCTCGAAGCTGCTCTCGACTCGATCGGCGTCACCGCCGAAGCCTGAGCGCCCAAGCGCGGTCGGTGAGCATCCCTCACCGCTAGCGTCTTCGCCTCCGCGTAGTCGCGCAACATACAGTCGGCGCCATAACCTCCCGTTGCAACGAGGGGTTATGGCGCTGACTGTATGTTTCGGCACTACCGGTGCGGGATGCTCAGCTCTGACGCGGAGTGGACCTGCATCACGAGCTGCTGCCGAATCTCACCCGTCCCTGGACACGAAAGTCGGCTGCGGTCATATTTCGAAACCAGACACTGCAGGTGTTGATCGGCCTCGCGCGGCGCTTGTGCCTGAATTGTTGGGTCGATCCACGGTGGTTTTCGAGGTCAGAACACCGCGGATCGACCCAACAAAGCACACTGTCGGCGACCAGCTCGTGCCTCGCGGTCCCTAGACCTTTCCCGAGGCGTGCGTGAACAGCCGCGCACCGTCTTCTCGGCTCGACTCAGGCGGTGTCTCCGAGGGCGACGACGTTGTCGGCGAGCCGTTCGTTGCTGCCGTACATGAAGTGGTTGGCCATGTTCTCGGAGAACCGGCTGGCATCGGTCGTCAGCCCGACCGCCTCGGCGACTTCGCGGATGTGCATCGGGGTCGCGCCGCAGCACACGCCGATGTAGTTGACGCCCAGGTCGAAGGCCTCCTTGGCGAACGCACCGATCTCGTAGCGGTTGGTCTGCAGGGGATCGAGAGCGGTGGGGAACGTGCGTCCGTGCGGGGAGGCCACCTCGGCGCGGGGGTCGGAGAGGTTGAAGAACGTCGGCTCGTTCTCCGTGGTGCGGTAGGGGATCGGCAGGGCGCCGACGTGACAGGACACGGCCGCGCGGATCTCCTTCAGCCACGGCAGCATCGTTGCCGGTCCGCGGAAGCAGTTGAGGCCGACGACATCGACGCCGAGCTGTTCGAGGCGCTGCGCGGTCTCGACGATCCCGACTCCGTCGGCCATCTCCTGGAAGCCCATCGGTGCGAGGGTGAGGACGACGGGCAGGCCGCTGGCCTTGGCGATCTCGGCCGCTGCGATGGCCTCACCGGCGAAGTAGAAGGTCTCGCCGATGATGAGGTCGGCGCCTTCCTCGACCGCCCAGGCGACCATCTCGGCGAACATAGCCCGCACTTCGGCCTGCTTGGACTCATCGGCGGGGTCCCAGATGTTCGAGTTCGAGATGTTGCCGGCCATGAAGTTCCCGGGCTTGGCGTCGGCGACGGACCGGGCGATCTGCAGAGCGGCGCGGTTAAGCGGCTCGAGCAGGTCCTCCTTGCCGATCACGCGCATCTTCTCACGGTGTCCGTTGTAGGTGAAGGCCTCGACGATGTCGGAACCGGCCCGCTGGAAGTCGACGTGGAGGGAACGCAGGGCGTCGGGGAATTCGAGGGCCACCTCGGGGACGAACTCGCCGGCGGACAGATATCCGCGCTTCTCGAGCTCGAACAGGAAACCTTCCGCGCAGATCACGGGGCCGGCGTCGAGGCGTTGGGTCAGGGCGTTGGTCGCGGTCATGGATGCTCTCCGATTCGATGATGTGGTCGAGCCCGGGCGAGCGGCCCGAACTCCGGTATCACACCATCAAACGGGGGAGCGAGGAGCGTCACATCGACATAAAACGACGCCGATCGCCATGAAATGACACGACCCTCGCCGAGGCGGCCCGACGAAGAGCAAGCAACGCAGGGTTCCGGTAGGTGACAGGGTCCGCCGAGGCGGCCCGACCGTCAGTGGTCGTCGCCGCTGAGGTACACCGGCAGCCGGCGGTAGCGCACCGCCCGTTGGGCGGCACCGGCGGGAACTTCCTGAGTCGGTTCATAGGTGGCGTTGTTCTGCGGAACCTCGTGCGAACCGGGCAGTGGGAACGGGTCGCCCGTGGCAGGGGCGGGGGAGGCGAAGGACTGCTGCTGACCGGGCTGCTGTTCGTAGCCGGGAGAGTGTTGGTAGCCGACACCGGGCAGCGGCTGCAGGCCGAGGCCCTGCCGGTCCGGTCCGTCGCCTTCGCTATAGGCGTTGCCGGGATGATGAGTGTCGCCGGGGTAGGCGGCATGGGCGTCGACGTCCCCACGACGACCACGCCCGCTGCGACGGTCGGAATCCTCCGGTCGCAGGAACGGGAACGGTTTGAGCAGGAGGCCCGTGACGGTCGAGGACCACCAGCGCAGGGCGCGTTCGAAGGGCGACCACGCCAGCAGGCCCGTCCAGACGACGGCAAGGGCCACACAGATGAGGAGGACGACGGCGTCGTGGAGGACGTTGCGGCTGTCGTCGAGGACGGGTTGCAGGGCGCGGACGACGAAACCGTGGAGGATGTAGACAGCGAGGCTGTTCTTGCCGATCTTCGCGAGCGTGTCCTTGGTATTGCCCAACCAGGACAGAAGGGCCAGTGTCAGCAGCACCGCTCCGATGTCGACGATGAGTCGCAGTCCCACGCCTTCGGGAACGCTGACGGCGAAGTGGGCGAAGTTGAGGCTGCCGTAGAGCCAGTTGTGATCGACTTCGTCGAGATAGAAGTATCCGACGGCGCCGAGGGCAGCGGCGCTGAGGCAGAGCTTCTGCCAGATCGCAAGACTGCCCGCCCAGCCGATGATCTGCTTGCCGTAGAGCTTGCCGATGACGAAGAACGGCCAGAACGCCAGCGTCCGAGCAGCGGAGAGTTCGGTGTCGAGGATCGGCAGTATTCCGCCGAAGAGCCCGGCGACGAGCGAGGCGACGAGCATCGTGCGCGGGAAGCGCTCGATGAAGGGAACCGTGATCATCCACCACGCCATCGACAGCAGGAACCACGTGTACCAGAAGGGTCTGAGGAAGTCGTAGTCGGGATTGAGTCCGAAGAGCCACATCCACCCCCACATGAGCGGCAGCACCGTGGCCAGCAGAACGAAGTAGGTCAGAACCCGCTCGGCCAGTTTGTTCGACTTCGCCGTGATGCCGGCGAGGAAGACGAACGCCGGCATGTGGAACATGTAGATGAAGTACATCGGCGCGCCCAGGATGGGCGACTCCCACGGAGAGGTCCGAGCGAGAAGGTGGCCCAGAACCACCAGGAAGATGAGTATTCCTTTGGCGCGGTCGATGCGAAAATCACGGGGAGACACGCCGATACACTACCGCACCCGGCCGTATAAGGGGAAAGATCACAGCTTCGCCGAGGCGGCCGGACGCTCCCGTAGGGCCGTGTACTCGCGCGTGCGAACGGGGTTGTGGATTTGTGGATGCCTAGCTGCGGGCGGCGCAGTCCACGCATTTCGCCGCGTAGGGGCGAGCTTCCAGTCGCGCCTCGGCGATGGGCTTGCCGCAGTCGATGCAGGTTCCGAACGTTCCCGCGGCGAGGCGGTCGACCGCCTCGGCGATCTCTGTGAGTCGATTCTCGGACTGTTCGAGCAGGGTCGCGGCCTGCGAGCGTTCGAAGGCGAGCGTCGCGCCCTCCGGATCATGTTCGTCGTCGCTGTTGTCACCCTCGCGGGCGGCCGAGACCTCATCGATGCCCTGGGTCAGGCGGGCGATGAGCGCCTGCGCATCCTCCCGCTCCTCCTCGAGAAGTCTCCGCATCTTCGCTTCGTCGATCATCGTCTTCTCCTCGATTCCTTCCGGCTGTGTCGCCGGTGGCCTCTAGTGAAGGCCCCGAACGTTCAGGTCGCGAGCGCTCGGGCCTCGAAAGCTCAGGCTTCGAGTGCCTCGGACGCTTCGAGCCAGCGCATCTCGAGTTCGTCGAGTTCGTCCTGGTACTCACGGATCGCGGCCGTGAGAGTGGCCAGTCCTTCGAAGTCGGTCTGGTCGTGGGCGGCCATCTCCTCGTGCTTCTTCGCGATCTGAGAATTGAGCTTCTCCATCCGCCGCTCGATCGAGGACACTTCCTTCTTCGCCGCGCGGGCTTCCGCGCCGGTGAGCTTCGCGGCCGTTTCCGATCCCTCGCTCGCCGAGGCGGCCCCACCGGAATCGTTCCCGCCGGCTCCCGCCGTGGCCCCGTTCGAACCGGCGGTCTTATTCGAACCGGCCGAGCCTCGGCGTTCCTGTTCGGCGCGCAGCCGCAGGTACTCTTCGACGCCGCCGGGAACATGGCGCAGACCGTTGTCGAGGATCGCGTACTGCTGATCGGTGACGCGCTCCAACAGGTACCGGTCGTGGGAGACGACGATGAGAGTGCCCGGCCAGGAATCGAGCAGATCCTCCATCGCCGCGAGCATGTCCGAGTCGACGTCATTCGTCGGCTCGTCGAGGATGATGACATTGGGTTCGGCCATGAGCAGCATCAGAAGCTGGAGCCGGCGCTTCTGTCCACCGGAGAGTTCCTTGACCCGGGCAGACAGATGTTCCTTTGCGAAGCCGAGGCGTTCGAGCAGCTGAGCCGGAGTGAAGTCCTTGCCCTCGATGTTGAATGAGGTCTTCGACTCGGCCAGAACCTCACGTACTCGCGCATCGGCGATTCGGGCCAGATCCTTGAACTGCTGATCGAGCACTCCGATCTGCACTGTCTTGCCGCGCTTGACCCGACCGGCATCGGGTTCGATCTCCCCTGAGACCAGGCCGAGCAGGGTCGACTTCCCGGCACCGTTGGGGCCGAGGATCCCGGTGCGCTCACCGGGACCGATGCGCCACGTGACATCCTCGAGGATCGTGGTCTGGCCGAAATGCTTGGACACGTCGAGCAGGTCGACGACGTCCTTGCCCAGACGGGCCGTGGCCATCTTCTTCAATTCGATCGGATTGCGCACCTCGGGCACATCGGCGATGAGCTGATTGGCCGCTTCGATGCGGAACTTCGGCTTCGACGTTCGGGCGGGTGCACCGCGCCGCAGCCACGCGAGTTCCTTGCGCATGAGATTCTGTCGCTTCGCCTCGGTGGCGGCGGCGATCCGGTCGCGTTCGACCCGCTGGAGGACATAGGCGGCATAACCGCCTTCGAAGGGTTCGACGATGCGGTCGTGGACCTCCCAGGTCTTCGTGCAGACTTCGTCGAGGAACCACCGGTCGTGGGTGACCAGCAGCAGGGCGCCGGAGTTCTTCGGCCAGCGGGCGCGAATATGCTTCGCCAACCATGCGATGCCGTCGACGTCGAGGTGGTTCGTCGGCTCATCGAGGATGAGCATGTCCCAATCGCCGATGAGCAGAGCCGCCAGGGCCACTCGGCGGCGCTGACCGCCAGAGAGTGAGGAGATCTGCGCATCCCAATCGAGATCGGCGATGAGACCGGAGATGATGTCTCGGGCCTGCGGATCTGCAGCCCATTCGTGATCGGCGGCATCGCCGACGACGGAGAAGCCGACCGTGGCCTCGTCATCGAGGTCATCACGCTGTCCGAGCATCCCTAAGCGCAGACCACCGCGGTAGGTCACCCGTCCGGAATCGGGTTCGATGGTGCCGGCGAGCATGCCGAGCAGGCTCGATTTGCCGTCGCCGTTGCGGCCGACGATGCCGATCATGTCGCCGGACTCGACGCCGAGGGTGACGGAGTCGAAGACGACGCGCGTGGGGTATTCGAGGTGGAGGGCTTCTGCCCCGAGGAGATGTGCCATAGGACTCTCTAGCCTAGTTCACGACGGGCGGACTCGTGTGCCTGCCAGGCGTCTGCCGACACGTCGGTCGACTCACTGCACTCGTCGGCTGACTGTCTCAAAGTCGAGGGCTTTCGCGTTCGCATTCTGGACCGAAAACGGTCGTGGATGACGGAGTATTTCTTTTTCATATCGGTGTGCGTGATTGAAGTGTTATCGGAGCCGCTGAAACGAGTTCAGTGCATTAGACTGACCGAAACTCATCAAAATATGACAGTTCGTCCAGTGGTTTCACATTTTCGGTAAGGGCAGACAGGGCCCTCATCCGTGTGCGCTGTCTGAATCAGAAAAGAGAAAACGTGAAGAAGCTCGCTTCCGCGGTGTCGATGATCGCCGCCTCCGCCCTCGTCCTCTCCGCCTGCGGTTCCGGCGAAGGCGGCGAATCCGGCTCGGACTACCTCGCCTGCATGGTCTCCGACTCCGGCGGCTGGGACGACCAGTCGTTCAACCAGTCGAGCCGCGAGGGCCTGGACAACGCGAAGAAGAACCTCGGCATCGAGGAGAGCCTCGCCGAGTCCCAGGGCGACGCCGACTTCGGGCCGAACGTCGACAACATGGTCCAGCAGGGCTGCAACCTCACCTTCGGTGTCGGATTCCTCCTCGAGGACACGATCCAGGAAGCCGCCGAGGCGAACCCGGACCTCAACTTCGCCCTCATCGACTCGGGCTTCTCCGACGCCGACGGCAAGCCGGTGACGCTCGAGAATGCGAAGCCCGTCGTCTTCAACACCGCAGAGGCCGCCTACCTCGCCGGCTATGTTGCGGCCGCGACCTCGAAGTCCGGCAAGGTCGGCACCTTCGGCGGCGTCCAGATTCCGTCGGTGACGATCTTCATGGACGGCTTCTCCGATGGTGTGAAGAAGTTCAACGAAGACAAGAAGAAGGACGTCAAGCTGCTCGGCTGGAACAAGGAGAAGCAGGACGGATCGTTCTCCGGTGACTTCGAGAACCAGGGACAGGGTCAGGAACTGACCAAGCAGATGATCTCCCAGGGTGCCGACGTCATCATGCCGGTCGCCGGACCCGTCGGCCTCGGTGCCGCCGCTGCGGCGAAGGAAGCCGGCGACGTCAAGCTCGTGTGGGTCGACTCCGACGGCTACGAGTCGACCGAATACGGCGACATCATGCTCACCTCGGTGGTCAAGCAGATCGCCAACGCAGTCGAGGACACCGTCAAGGAAGGCACGGAGGACAAGTTCACCAACGAACCCTACGTCGGCACCCTCGAAAACGAAGGCGTGGGCATCGCTCCCTACCACGACCTCGACAAGGAAGTTCCCGAAGACGTGAAGAAGGAAGTCGAAGAGCTCAAGAAGCAGATCATCGACGGCAGCCTCGTCGTCGAGTCGGAGAGCACACCGAAGTAAGCTCGTCGGTTAAACTGCAGGGCCGGACATTGTCGGCCCTGCAGTTTTCAAGTTTGTGAGGAGAACCGGAAGCAGTGAAACTCGAGCTTCGCGGGATGACCAAGGTGTTCGGATCGTTCGTGGCGAACGACCACATCGATCTCACCATCGAGCCGGGCGAGATCCACGCTCTGCTGGGTGAGAACGGCGCCGGCAAATCCACCATGATGAATGTCCTCTACGGACTCTACGATGCCGATGGGGGAGAGATCCTCATCGACGACAAGCTGGTGAAGTTCTCCGGCCCCGGCGATGCCGTGGCCGCGGGAATCGGCATGGTCCACCAGCATTTCATGCTCGTGCCCGTGTTCACCGTCGCCGAATCCGTGGCGCTGGGCTACGAACCCACGAAGAGCCTCGGGCTCCTCGACATCAACGAGGCGCGGAAGAAGGTCAAGGAGATCTCCTCGCGCTTCAACTTCAACATCGATCCCGACGCCCTCATCGAGGATCTGCCGGTCGGCGCACAGCAGCGTGTGGAGATCATCAAGGCTCTGTCCCGGGATGCCAAGATCCTCATCCTCGACGAGCCGACGGCCGTGCTGACTCCGCAGGAGACCGACGAACTCATCTCGATCATGCGCCAGCTCAAGGAGCAGGGCACATCGATCGTGTTCATCACCCACAAACTCCGTGAGGTCCGCGCGATCGCCGACGCGATCACGGTCATCCGCCGCGGCAAGATCGTCGGCGAGGCCTCTCCCGAATCGACCGAGACCGAACTGGCCAGCCAGATGGTCGGCCGTGCCGTGTCGCTGACGACCGAGAAGGAAGCCGCCGATCCGGGAGATGCCACCTTCCAGGTTCGCGGACTCACCGTCGTCGACAAGGCCGAGAACGTCGTCGTCGACGATGTGTCCTTCGACGTCCGCCGTGGTGAGATCCTCGCTGTCGCCGGCGTCCAGGGCAACGGGCAGACGGAACTGGCAGAGACGATCATCGGCCTGACCGAACCGCGTCTGGGTACGATCACTCTCGACGGGAAGAAGCTCGTCGGGAGCTCGGTCAAGGACCGCCTCGGTGCCGGCATCGGCTTCGTTCCCGAAGATCGTTCGACCGACGGCATCATCGCGGAATTCGCGATCCGCGAGAACATGATCCTCGACGTCTACGACCGTGAGCCCTATGCCAAGGGACTGAATATGCGGTCGAAGGTCATCAACGAAGAGGCGAAGAAGAAGGTCGAGGAATTCGACATCCGGCTCGGCAGCGTCTCCGATCCGATCTCGACGCTGTCCGGCGGAAACCAGCAGAAGGTGGTGCTCTCCCGCGAGCTCGGTCGAGAGCTGCGACTGTTCATCGCCAGCCAGCCCACTCGCGGCCTCGACGTCGGATCGATCGAATTCGTGCACAAGCGCGTCATCGCCGAACGCGATGCCGGCACCCCCTGCATCATCGTCTCGACCGAACTCGACGAGGTCTACGGACTCGCCGATCGCATCGCCGTGATGTACGCCGGACGCATCGTCGGCATCGTCGGACCCGAGACCTCCCGTGAGGCACTGGGCCTGATGATGGCCGGCGTTCCCGCCGACGAAGCCCTCGAAGCAACGGCCGGCAGCACGAGCACCGATGACGCCGCGAACCCTGCAGACGATGCGGAACCGGCCGCCACCTCGGCGGGCTCCGCGGACGACGACTCAGCCACCACCTCGGCGGAGGAGACCAAATGACGACTGATATCTCACCGGCGGCTCCCGCGGCGGCACCGCCGCCGGAGTCCGAGGCCGAGGACGGCAAGGAACAGACGCTGCTGCAGCAGATCATGTCGGGTTCGTGGCTCGTCTCGCTGTTGGCGATCGTGCTCGCACTCCTCCTCGGCGGTGTCCTCATCGCCGTGTCGAATGCCGAGGTCGTTGCGGCCGCCGAGAATTTCTTCGCCGCCCCCGGCGAGTTCTTCTCCGCCCTCTTCCAAACCGTCGGAAACGCCTATTCGGCGCTGTTCCGCGGCGCGGTCTTCGACTGGGAAGCCCGCACGACCGAACGTGCCATCCGCCCCCTGACCGAGTCGATGGTCTCGGGCACACCGCTCATCCTCACCGGTCTCGGCATCGCTCTGGCCTTCCGCTGCGGTCTGTTCAACATCGGCGGACAGGGCCAGGTCATCCTCGGTGCGACCATCGCCGGTTTTCTCGGCTATGCGCTGCCGCTGCCTCCCGTCGTCCACATGCTCGTGGCTGCGATCGGCGGCATCATCGGCGGTGCGATCTGGGCCGGAATCGCCGGTGTCCTCAAGGCGCGCACCGGCGCCAACGAGGTGATCGTGACGATCATGCTCAACTCGATCGCCGGGTATGCGCTGGGCTACCTGCTCAAGGAGAACTGGTTCACGCACACGACGTCGGCGAACCCGCAGTCACGCGTCGTCGACGACTCCGCGCAGATGTTCCTGCTCCTGCCGCCGCCGTTCCGCCTGCATTTCGGCTTCATCATCGCCATCCTCGCCACGATCTTCGTGTGGTGGCTGCTCGAACGCTCGACCGTCGGCTTCGAGTTCAAGGCCGTCGGCGCGAATCCGCACGCGGCCCGGACCGCAGGCATCTCCGTGTCGAAGGTGACGATCCTCGTCATGATCGTCGCCGGTGCCCTGGCCGGACTCGGCGGTGCCGTTCAGGTGCTCGGCACCGAATTCAAACTCACCGGCGGCATCAGCGGATCGATCGGCTTCGACGCGATCACCGTGGCCCTGCTGGGACGGTCGAAGCCGCTGGGCACATTCCTCGCCGGTCTGCTCTTCGGTGCGTTCAAAGCCGGCGGCTACCTCATGCAGTCCCAGACGGGAACGCCGATCGACATCGTGCTCGTCGTCCAGTCCGTCATCGTGCTGCTCATCGCGGCCCCGCCTCTGGTGAGGTCGATCTTCCGGTTGCCCACACCGGTGCTCAATCGGAAGGAGGACTGAGATGACTGCTCAGACCGTGGATAGAACACCTTCGACCCAGGTGAAAGCGCTTGCGCCGATCGCCTGGAAGTTCCCGATCGTCTATACGATCCTCGCCCTCGTCTCACTCATCTTCTTCGGCCTCATCGGCCGTGACGGCGACACGACCTTCCGAGTGGCCACCGGCGGAGACTTCTTCGCCATCCCGGACTTCGCCGTGTCCTCGACCGCGGCAGGTCTGACGCTGGGCATCATCCTCGTCATCATGGCCGCCGTGTCGATCTATGTGTCGGTCAAGCGCATCGACCTCGGCTCCTGGTTCCCGATGCTCTTCGGCGTGATCTTCGTGCTGTCCTTCCTCGCGTGGGCCGGCGGCGGATCCGGTGGCGTGATCCCGCTGACCACGCTGCTCGCCGGTGCCCTGGCGCTGTCCGTGCCGCTGATCTTCGGCGCCATGTGCGGTCTCGTGGGAGAGCGTTCGGGCATCATCAACATCGCCATCGAAGGCCAACTGCTGGCCGGTGCGTTCCTCGCCGCGGTCGTCGCCTCCGTGGTGAAGAACCCGTACGCGGGTCTGCTCGCCGCTCCCATCGCCGGTGCCCTGGTCGCCGTGGTGCTCACCTTCTTCGCGGTGAAGTACTGGGTCAACCAGATCATCATCGGCGTCGTCCTCAACGTCCTCGTCGTCGGCGTCACGAGCTTCCTCTACTCGACGGTTCTCACCCAGGATCCCGAACTGTGGAACTCCCGCCAGAAGCTGCCGAATCTGCCGATTCCGCTGCTTGCGGACATTCCGGTGCTCGGACGAGTGCTGTTCGACCAGAACATCCTCGTCTACATCATGTACGTCGTCGTCATCGCCCTGCAGATCTTCGTCTTCCGCTCGAAGTGGGGTCTGCGGATGCGGGCCGTCGGTGAGCACCCGAAGGCCGCGGACACCGTCGGCATCAAGGTCAACTTCACCCGCGTGCGCAACACTCTGCTCGCCGGTGCCATCGCCGGCCTGGGAGGTGCCTTCTTCACCGTCGGCTCCGGACTGGCGTTCGGCAAGGAGATGTCGGCAGGACAGGGCTACATCGCCCTGGCCGCGATGATCCTGGGCAAATGGAACCCGAAGGGTGCGCTGTTCGCGGCGCTGCTGTTCGGCTTCTCCAAGAGCCTCGGCAACACTCTGCAGTCCATCGGCACCCCGGTGGCCAACGAGCTGCTGCTCATGCTGCCCTACATCGTCACCGTCTTCGCCGTCGCCGGCTTCGTTGGTCGGGTCCGCCCGCCGGCCGCGGAAGGTGTGCCCTACGTGAAGTGAGTCCCGCCTCGGCGACGAATCAGCACGACCCCTCGAATACCCCACAGTCACAACCGCAAAGGAAGAGGTATCCCCATGACTGTCCCCGAACCCCGCGCTTCCGCACCCGAGTCGACCGACCCGGACTGGAGCGAGGAACCCACCCCCGTCTGCCCCGAGGATCTCAGCGAGGGCACCTGGGAGCTGCTGCGTGCCGAAGCGAAGCGAGCGATGACGAAGGCCTATGTCCCGTACTCGAACTTTCCCGTAGGGGCGGCCGGGCTCGTCGACGACGGTCGCATCGTCGGCGGATGCAATATCGAGAACGCCTCGTTCGGGGTGACCTTGTGCGCGGAATGCTCGCTCCTCTCCGAGCTGTTCATGACCGGCGGGGGCCGTCTCGTTGCCTTCGACTGCGTGGACGGGGAGGGCAACACCCTCGTTCCCTGCGGACGGTGCCGGCAGCTGCTGTTCGAACACGGCGGCAACGACCTCGTCCTCAACATGCCCAGCGGACGCGCTCCGATGTCCGTGGTCCTGCCCGAGGCTTTCGGACCCGACCACCTGGCCGGGGCGCCCAGCGGCCATGAGGCCAAGCACTGAAGCGACATCCCCTCGCCGAGGCGGCTGTGGCTTTGGGTGTGACCGTGGTCGTGGCTTTGGGTGTGACCGTGGTCGTGGCTTTGTTCGTGGCCGGATTGCGACCGCAGGTGCTGATGACAACGAAGATTTCGACGACAACGAAGGATTGAGACCGTGAGCGTAGAAGCATTCGACACCGTCGACGTCATTGCCGCCAAGCGTGATGGCCGTGCCCTGAGCAAGGAGCAGATCGACTGGGTCATCGACGCCTACACCCGCGGCGCCGTCGCCGAAGAGCAGATGGCTGCCCTGGCCATGGCGATCTTCATCAACGACATGGCACCGGTTGAGATCGCGCACTGGACGCAGGCGATGATCGACTCCGGTGAGCGCATGGACTTCTCGTCCCTGTCCCGGCCGACCTCGGACAAGCATTCGACCGGGGGAGTCGGTGACAAGATCACCCTGCCCCTGGCCCCGCTCGTCGCGGTCTTCGACGTGGCCGTCCCGCAGCTCTCCGGTCGCGGTCTCGGCCACACCGGCGGCACCCTGGACAAACTCGAATCCATTCCCGGCTGGCAGGCGGGACTGAGCAATCAGGCGATCGTCGATCAGCTCGAGGACGTCGGAGCCGTCATCTGCGCGGCGGGAACCGGTCTGGCTCCGGCGGACAAGAAGCTCTACGCTCTGCGCGACATCACTTCGACGGTCGACTGCATTCCGCTCATCGCCTCGTCGATCATGTCGAAGAAGATCGCCGAGGGCACCTCCGGTCTCGTCCTCGACGTCAAGGTCGGTTCCGGTGCGTTCATGAAGGACCTGACGAAGGCCCGCATCCTGGCCCAGACGATGGTCGAGCTCGGCAAGGCCGCCGGGGTGAACACCTCGGCGCTGCTGACCGATATGTCCACGCCCTTGGGTCTGACCGTCGGCAATGCCCTCGAGGTCCGCGAATCCGTCGAGGTCCTGGCCGGCGCAGGACCAGCCGACGTCGTCGACCTCACCGTCGCCTTGGCCGAGGAGATGCTGCGCCTGGCCGGCAAGACCGATGTCGACGTCCGCGCCGCACTGACCGACGGTCGTGCCATGGACAAATGGAAGCAGATGGTCCGCGCCCAGCACGGTGACCCCGACGCCGCTCTGCCCGTGGCCGAGCACACCGAGGTCGTCACCGCGACCGAGTCCGGGGTTCTCACCGGGCTCGATGCGCTCTCGGTGGGAGTCGCCTCGTGGAGGTTGGGCGCAGGACGGGCACGGAAGGAAGATCCGGTCCAGGACGTCGCCGGCATCGAACTGCACGCCAAACCCGGGGACACGGTCACGGCCGGTCAGCCGCTCATGACACTGCACACGGCGACCCCGGAGCGCTTCGAACGGGCGATCGAAGCGCTGGACTCCGCGGTCGAGATCGGCGGGGACGCCGCCTCGGTGCCGGAGTCGATCGTCTTCGAGACGATCACCTGAGTTCGATCACACACCGGCGGTCCTACTGTGCGGCCGCCGACCTCACTACTCTGGAACCACAGCCCTAGAACCTGGATCACCGAACTTGGAGGAACCCATGACCAGCCGCACCGATGTCGCAGCCATGATCGACCACACCCTGCTCAAGCCCGAAGCGACCCCCGCCGACGTCGATGCCCTCGTGGCGGAGGCGAAGGAGTTGGGCGTGCTCGCGATCTGCGTGTCGCCGTCGATGCTGCCGGTCACCGATCCGGGTGAGCTCGTCGTGGCTACCGTCGTCGGGTTCCCCTCCGGTCAGGTGAAGCCGGAGATCAAGGCAGCCGAGGCGAAGCAGGCCGTCGCCGACGGTGCCGCCGAGGTCGACATGGTCATCAACATCGGTCAGGCCGTTGCCGGGGACTTCGACGGGCTAGAGGCCGATATCCGCGGTGTCGTCGAGGCCAGCGGGGATGCCGTGGTCAAGGTGATCATCGAATCGGCGGCGCTGACCGATGAGCAGATCGTCGAGGCCTGCCGTCGCTCCGAGGCAGCTGGTGCCGGATTCGTGAAGACCTCGACCGGTTTCCACCCGGCCGGCGGAGCCAGCGCTCACGCTGTGTCGCTGATGCGCGAGACCGTGGGCGATCGCCTGGGCGTCAAGGCCTCCGGCGGAATCCGCACCGCCGAGGCCGCCGAAGAGATGATCGCCGCCGGCGCAAGCCGCCTGGGCCTCTCCGGCAGCAAAGCCATCCTAGAA
>HHCFD02800__coassemble_626_pt1 | contig 20339 bp, 19 predicted proteins | sample HHCFD02800__metabat2_low_PE_039 | metagenome-assembled genome bin HHCFD02800 | reverse complement strand
GCTTCTCCGCGGCCTTGATCGTCTCTTCGGCGCGCAGTTCGGCCGAGGAAGTGATCGCATCGGCTTCCGAGCGTGCATTGGACAGAGTGTCGTTGCTCTCGGTGTGCATCCGCGCGCGAGCGGAAGCCGCCTCCGCGCGGGCCTTGTTGCGAATCGTCTCGGCATCGGAATTGGCCTGAGCCAGGGTCTCGCGGGCCTGCGATTCGGCGATCTTGAGCAGGTGGTCGATGCGGCTTCCGGGAGGCCCGGCGGCCTCTGCGTTGTCGTTGGCAGCCTTCTTCAGCTGTGCCTTGGCTTCCGAGAGCTCTCCGGCAATCTGCAGCTTCGCCCGATCCGCATTGATGACCTGGCTGCGCGCATCGGCCAAGGCCTTGCGGACCGACTCGACCTCGGTGCGCAGCTGCTGCAGACGCGAATCGACTTCACTCTTCTCGTAGCCGCGCATCGCTGTGCGGAATTCTTCGGTGGGCGTCACTGAAGCGAACTCCTGTCATCTTGGAAAGGGGGTGTTCTTAGGCTGTCCTCGTCCTACTCTAACGGAGACTCCATGAGTGTTGGATCCGAATGCGAGAGTGTGGACATGGTCTGCGACCGCCGTCGGACGGACCCCGTGATGCAGGCCACATGGGCCTCGACTAGGCTGGTGGATGTCGAAATGCATACGCGCCGGGTCACGAGTCCGGGCGCGGATATCCGAGGAGGAAATATGGCTGATGCAGTGATCGTCGCCGGAGCACGCACACCGTTCGGGCGGCTGCAGGGAGAGCTGTCGAAACTCAGTGCCGTCGAGCTCGGCGCCGAAGCCATCTCCGGCGCACTCGATCGTGCCGGAATTCAGGGCTCTGACGTCGAGTACGTCATCATGGGCCAGGTTCTGCAGGCCGGCAACAGTCAGGGTCCCGGCCGTCAGGCTGCGGCCAAGGCCGGCATCCCCATGTCCGTTCCGGCCGTGACGGTCAACAAGCTGTGCCTGTCGGGAATCAACACGATCACCCAGGCGGCCCAGCTGATCCGGGCCGGTGAGTACGACGTCGTCGTGGCCGGCGGTCAGGAATCGATGAGCCAGGCTCCGCACATGCTCATGAAGTCGCGTTCGGGGTACAAGTACGGCGATGTGGTCGCCAAGGACCATATGGACTACGACGGCCTCTGGGATGCTTTCACCGATCAGGCCATGGGCGGCCTGACCGAGGAAGCCAATGCCGGTGATCGCGAGTTCTCCCGCGCCGAGCAGGACGCGTTCTCCGCTCGTTCGCATCAGCGTGCTGCGGCCGCGCAGGACGCCGGTGCCTTCGAGAACGAGATCGTCCCCGTGACCATCAGCTCGCGAAAGGGCGATGTCACCGTCTCCGCAGACGAAGGCGTGCGTCCGGACACGACGGCCGAGTCCCTGTCCAAGCTGCGTCCGTCGTTCCGCAAGGACGGAACGATCACCGCCGGCAACGCTTCGCAGATCTCCGACGGTGCCTGCGCCGTCGTCGTCATGTCACGAGAGAAGGCCGAAGAGCTGGGCGCTCCGATCCTCGCCGAGATCCGGTCGCATGCGTGGACCGCCGGACCGGACTCGACTCTCCAGCACCAGCCCTCACAGGCCATCAAGGCTGCTGCCGAGCGCGAAGGTGTCGCGGCCGATTCCTTCGATCTCTATGAGATCAACGAGGCCTTCGCCGCCGTCGGTCTGGCCAGTGCCAAGGACCTCGGTATCGACGAAGACAAGGTCAACGTCAACGGAGGCGCCGTCGCGCTGGGGCACCCGATCGGCGCCTCGGGAGCTCGGGTCGTCCTTACTCTTGCCCTCGAACTCCAGCGCCGAGGCGGCGGCACGGGGATCGCCGCGCTCTGCGGAGGCGGTGGGCAGGGTGATTCGCTCATCGTGTCAGTCCCTGCGCAGGCCTGATTGAGGCGTTCTACTCGAATCAGACAGTTGAGACGGTGGGGAGCCGATCGGCTCCTCACCACTCCGGATAGAAGGGACCATCACCATGCTCGCAGCATTCTCAGTCGCCCCCAGCGGGGGAGAAGGGGCCGACGCATCGGTCCACGACGCCGTGGCAGCGGCTGTCGAGATCGTCCGCAACTCCGGTCTGCCCCACCGGACGGACTCGATGTTCACGACCATCGAAGGCGAATGGGACGAAGTCTTCGCCGTCATCAAGGAAGCCACCGAGGCTGTCGGTGAGTTCGGCACTCGGGTATCACTGGTGGTCAAGGCCGATATAAGGCCGGGCTATGCCGGCGAGATCGACGGCAAACTCGAACGCCTGGAGAAGGCGATCGACGCTCGAAGCGAAGCCTGAGACGAATTCTTCTGAAATTCTCAGTGACGTGAGTCTCATCTGGCGTTAGTCTTTTCCATCGGATGCATCGATCGAAGGAGACAGACAATGAATGGTGCAAAGCTCTTCTCTGTTGCCACGGCACTCACGCTTGTCGCGTTGCTGGGCTTCATGCTCGCAGGATTCTTCCCGATCATCGTCGACTTCGCCTTCGGCATCGAAGCCGTCGCAGTCATCCTTGCGATGACGGGAGTGGTCGCGGTGTCCTTCGTGACAGTGCGCAAGTCGATGGAGAACGCGGCCCGTCACTACTGAGAATCTCACGCCGGGCTGCTCCGGCGGCACAACGGCCCTGGTCTGCGGCGGCGACTGAACCAGTCGCGCCGGACCAGGGCCGCTTTCTGTTCTCATCCGGGCATCGGTTACGATATTTGAGCCTCCGTAGCTCAGTCGGATAGAGCAACCGCCTTCTAAGCGGTAGGTCGCGGGTTCGAGCCCCGCCGGGGGCGCTTCTCATGCTCGCATCCGCCGGATCCCGCAGGTCCGGTCGATCGGCGTCGGTGCCGAGCAATTCCGCGCCGATACGGCGTGGCAGTTGGTGCCGAGCTGGGAAAACATAGAGAGTGGAGGCGTGATGACTGAGAGCAAGAGCGCCGTGACGCCGCCGGTCGGCCAAGCGTTGAACGATATCGTCAAGCGAGTCTCGGAGACGCGCTTCACCCTGCGCAGCGAGGACTTCGCCGACGCTCGGACAGCACACTCGACACTGACCGCGGAGCTCAACGACTACGTGCTGCCGCGGATCAACCGCTCGCGGACTCCGTTCCTCATCGCCGTGGGCGGATCGACCGGCGCAGGCAAATCGACACTGGTCAACTCCCTCGTGGGTCGCAGCGTCAGCCCCGCCGGAGTGCGTCGGCCGACGACGGGCAATCCGGTCGTCATCTTCAACCCCGCCGATGCCAAGTTCTTCGAATCGGAGCACTACCTGCCCGACCTGCCGCGCAGCTCCGACCCGCAGTCGAGCATGCCCGGAGTCGTTCTCATCGCCGATGAGAACGTCGAAGCGGGCACGGCCATCCTTGACTGTCCCGATATCGACTCCATCTCCGAGACGAACCGTGCGCTCTCCCGCAGAGTGCTGCTCAGTGCCGATCTGTGGCTCTTCGTGACGACGGCGAATCGGTATGCCGATGCCGCGCCGTGGGCACTGCTGAAGACGGCCGCGGCACGCAGCACCTCTGTGGCCATCGTCCTCGACCGGGTTCCACCCGAGGCCAACCGCGAAGTCAGGCATCATCTCTCCAGTCTTCTCTCCGAAACGGGTCTGGCGAATTCCCCGATCTTCTCCGTCGCCGAGCTCGAACTCGAAGACGGACTGCTCCCTCATGCCGCGATCTATCCGATTCGCTCGTGGATCTCTCAGGTCGGCACCGAGGGCACCTCTCTCGAACGCATCCGAAATCGCACGCTCACCGGCGCGATCTCTGCCCTGCCGGCACGAGTCCGCGAGCTCGCCGACTTCGCCGAAAAACAGGAACAGGCACACATCACCCTGGCCGGTTCGTTGGAGAAGAGTTTCCGATCTGCTCAATCCGGACTCGCGGAGGTCTTCTCCGACGGTCGGGTGCTGCACGGAGAGGTCAATGCCCGCTGGCAGGACTTCGTGGGCACCGGACAGCTGTTCCGCGGCCTGGAACCGACGATGGCTCGGATGCGCGATCGCATCTCCGCGGCGGTGACCGGGAAGCACGACGCTGCCACACCACTGCATGTGGCAATTCTGCGCAGCGCGGCCGTCTCCCTGCGCGAACAGGCCATCGACGTGGTCGATGAGGTGAATGCCGAGTGGCGCAATACTGCGGCCGGCGCAGCGCTCATCGAAGACCAGCCTGAGCTCCGCACGGTCGGGGGAGGGCTCGAGGACGCAGTGAAGTCCGCCGTGAGCACCTGGTCCGACGAAGTCAATGCGCTCGTTCGCGATATCGGTCAGGGCAAGAAGTCGAAGGCTCGAATTCTCTCCTTCGGGGTTGCCGGCGTCTGCGCCGTCGTCGAATACGCGGCCTTCTGGGATCCGCGGCGCACCCGCGGTGCCGGGCAGAGCACCCAGCAGGGAGCCGGTGTCGCACTCAACCTCGCGGAGACGATCTTCGGAGCCGACGAAGCGGCCGGGCTCATCTCCTCCGTCCGCCAGCGCTTCCTCGATGCCGCTGCGGGAATCGTCGCGGACTGCCGCACCCCTTTCGATAACGCACTGAGACTATCCGCGGTACCGGCGCGGCAAGCAGGCGCCCTGCGCGCCTCCGGTGAACGACTTGAGGTGGCATTGTGAACAGTTCAGCACAGACCGAGATTCGGAGCTTGGCCGAAGGCATCCGACACGCGTTGTCACTGAGCGAGGACAAGCTCGCCAGTGACGTGCGCACCGATGCGCAGAATCTACTGGATCGGGCAGAGGATCGCCTGGGCCTGGGCGAGGACTTCACCGTTGTGGCCTTCGCCGGCTCCACCGGATCCGGCAAGTCCTCACTGTTCAATGCGGTTGCCGGTCTCGAGATCGCCCGCGTGGGCGTCCGCCGGCCGACGACCTCTCGACCGACCGCATGTGTCTGGGGCGAGGGCGGCAACGATGTCCTCGACTGGCTGCACGTGCCCGAACGCAGCCGTACCTGGCGCGAATCGGCACTCGACGGAGACGATCAGAGGCGTCTGCACGGACTGATCCTCCTCGACCTGCCCGACCACGACTCCACGGCGGTCGAACACCGTATCGAATCAGATCGCCTGGTAGGTCTCGTCGACGTCGTGTTCTGGGTCGTCGACCCGCAGAAGTATGCCGATTTCTCGCTGCACTCGGAGTACCTGACCAAACTCGCCGAGAACAGCGCGAACATGGTCGTCGTCCTCAATCAGATCGACAAACTCAGCCCGGAGGAGCAGAAGGCCGCAGCCGATCATCTCCGCCAGCTGCTCAACGAGGATGGGCTGAGCGAGACGAATGTGCGCATCTCCTCGGCAGTGACACGAGAGGGCATCCCGGAGATCCGCAGCATCCTTGCCGACACCGTCGATTCGAACGACGCCGCGGCCGAAAGGCTGCTGGCGGATATGCAGGCGATGGCAAAGCGGATCCGCAGGGAACTCGGCGAACCGGTGTCCTCTCCGGACGAACTGGCGGGCGCATCACGGTTGGTCGAAACGATGTCGGAAGCCGCCGGTGTCGAAGCCGTGGCACAGACCGTCCACGATGACTACATCCGCCGCGCCTATCGCAAAACCGGGTATCCCGTACTCGCGTGGGCTCAGCGCAATGCGCCCGATCCCCTGGGCGCCAAGCACGGTCAGGACCGGGACGAACTCGTCCGGGCCTCGGTGCCGGCGACGACGAAGGCCCAGAGCTCACATGTACGGCTCATGGCCCACGAACTCATCGCGGAATCCGTATCGACAATGCCGCAGGCCTGGCAGAACGAAGCTGCAGAAGCCGAGAAGAAGAGCACGGACGAACTGTCCGATAATCTCGACTCGGCCGTCACAGCTGTGGAGATCACTCGCCAGAGTCCTGGCTGGTGGTCGTTGGCCCACACCCTGCAGATCGTCTTCTTCGTCGCGTCGATCGTCGGTCTCCTCGGCATCATCGCCTCCGCGCTCGTCGCCGCCATCGGCTCGGGCACTCTGCCGACGTGGTGCTGGATCGTCAGCTTCGGACTGTTCGTGATCGGCGTGATCGGTTCGTTCGTGACCTCGCTGGTGGCGAAGTCCGCGCGGGCCAAAGGCGCCAAAGAGGCGGCCGCCGAGGTCGACGGCAAGCTGCGAGACGCAGTCGGCCGCGTCGCCCAGAGCTCGTACCTCAATCCGGTGAAGACCGTCATCGGAGAGCACCGACAGGCATACGAGATGCTCGGCTGAGACTCGGACGCATCTGTCCGACTCGAACACGCCTGAGTGCGCGACTCGGACCGCAATGCCCTGTGGACACAGAACTGCTGTCCACAGGGCATTTCCTGTCCCTGGACATGGGACCGACTGATCGGGCTGACTGGAGCTCCATGCGGACGCAGATGACCGTATGGTTCGATCACACCGATTTGGAGACACCGATGTCCGCAATCCCGATCACCGTCACCGGCACCATCGCCACAGAGCCGACCGCGCGCACGCTGCCGTCCGGGCGAGCCTGTGCCTCTTTCCGGCTCGCTGTCAATCACTGGAGAGTCGACAAGAGCACAGGAGAGTTCGTCACCGACGGCACCTCGTGGTTCGGAGTCGACTGCTACGGCGAACTGGCCAGCAATTCCGCGATGTCGCTGAGCACCGGAGCAGCGGTGATCGTGTCGGGCAGCTTGCGAAACCGAGAATGGGCCACCGAGGAGCGGAGCGGAATCTCGCCGACGGTGGTCGCGGAGCATATCGGACCCGATCTGAGATACGGTACCGCTCACTACAAACGAGCCAAGGCAACTGACCGCTCACAGTCGAGTTCCGGCCAGGCGAACACTGAGTCATCAGGGCCGAGCGATGCGATCTGGGGTGCTTTGGCTCCGATGGAAACTCCATCAGGAGACGGTGTTGGGGCCGGTGAGGCGGCGGGGCTCACAGCCACTGGACCGGACAGCGCTGCGCACACTGATTCGGATGACGACCGCACCACCGACGAGACCGGTACCGCCGGCCGCGACACCGGCGTCGAATCCGGGGGCAGTGCCGGAACCGACATCGACGCCAGCGGCGAAGAGGACCCGATCGCGCGCGACACCGCAAAAGCCGCGGCCCCGTTCTGAGCGTGGATTCTTCGCTTCGGCGTCGTCTCGCTGCCGCGCTCGGCACGTGTGATCCGCTAGAGTGAGACTGTCAATCGTCCCCTCTCGCCGAGGTTGTAGATGCGTCTCGTTCCTGTGCTGGGTGCTGCAGCACTGACTCTGGCATTGTCGGGCTGTTCACTCTTCGGCTTCGGAGCCGATGACTCTCAGCCCCAGCCGAAGCAGACCCAGGCGAAGCCCGTCGCCGAAGTCGACAAAGTGCTCAAAGCACTCAAACCCCTGACCGGCGACAAGGAGTCGGTGCCGTCGACGAAGAAGTTCTTCTCAACGATGCTCGACGCCGGATATGAGCCTGAGCAGCTCGAGGCGACGATCGACGAATCGCCGCTGGGCAATGAGGTGCCTTCGAAGATGTTCGGGGTCAAAACCGACAAAGGCTGCGTCGTCGGAGAGATCCGAAAAGGGAAAGCCACGGCCGACCTCGTCGAGCCCACGGAGTCGACGGGCTCCTGCCTGTTCGGCGAAGTCGAACGGCCGGAGGGCGTCAAGGCACCCAAGGGTGAGAAGCGCGACGAAGACGGCGACTCCAACGGGGCCGGCCACATGCCCGGTGAGGACATCAACGGCAAAGACGGTGAGACCGAGAGTCCCGCGCCGAGTGAAAACGGCTCCGAATCGACGAGCACCGGGGGAGCGGAGGGGACCGCGGGTTCCGAAGGATCCGAAAGCGCCGACAGCTCTGAGGGCACCGCCGGGACGTCCGGCGAGGGCACATCTGGAGAGGCTTCGAGCGAAGGCGGATCCGGTGAGACCTCGAGCGAAGGCGACACCTCAGGAGAAGCCCCGTCACTCGGCGGCGGCTGAGCCGACTGCTGCGGGCGACCGCGCACCTCAGTCGACGCTCGACATCCCCGGCGGACGCCGTGCGCCAAGTAGCGCTGGAGTGCGCCGAACCGATAGCCTGAGAGCACTATGGCCGAATTCATCTACACCATGCACAAGGCGCGCAAAGCGCACGGTGACAAAGTCATCCTCGACGATGTATCGATGTCGTTCTACCCCGGAGCGAAGATCGGTATGGTCGGCCCCAACGGCGCCGGCAAATCTACGATTCTGAAGATCATGGCAGGAATCGAGCAGCCCTCCAACGGCGAAGCTCGACTCAGCCCCGGATACTCAGTGGGCATCCTCATGCAGGAACCGCCCCTGAACGAAGAGAAGACCGTTCTCGGCAACGTCGAAGAAGGCGTCGGCGAGATCAAGGCGAAGCTCGACCGCTTCAACGCCATCTCCGAGGAGATGGCGAACCCCGATGCCGACTTCGACGCTCTGATGGACGAAATGGGCAAGCTGCAGGAGGCCATCGACGCCGCTGATGCTTGGGACCTCGACTCCCAGCTCGAACAGGCGATGGACGCGCTGCGCTGCCCGCCGCCGGACGCAGAGGTCTCCGTCCTCTCCGGTGGTGAACGCCGCCGCGTGGCACTGTGCAAGCTCCTGCTCGAGAAGCCCGACCTGCTGCTCCTCGACGAGCCGACCAACCACCTCGACGCAGAATCGGTGCTGTGGCTCGAGCAGCACCTGCAGAGCTACCCCGGCGCCGTCATCGCGATCACGCACGATAGGTACTTCCTCGACCACGTGGCCGAATGGATCGCCGAAGTCGACCGCGGGCACCTCTACCCCTATGAGGGCAACTACTCGACCTACCTCGAGAAGAAGCAGGAGCGCCTCCAGGTCCAGGGTAAGAAGGACGCAAAGCTGGCCAAGCGGCTCAAGGACGAACTCGAATGGGTCCGTTCGAATCCGAAGGCGAAGCAGACGAAATCGAAGGCCCGTCTGGCTCGCTATGAGGAGATGGCAGCCGAAGCGGAGAAGACGCAGAAGCTCGACTTCGAAGAGATCCAGATTCCCGCCGGCCCCCGCCTCGGCGATGTCGTCATCGAAGCGGACAAGATCGAAAAGGGCTTCGATGGGCGCAAGCTCATCGACGGACTGAGCTTCTCCCTGCCGCGCAACGGCATCGTCGGCGTCATCGGTCCCAACGGCGTCGGCAAGTCGACCCTGTTCAAGACCATCGTCGGCATGGAAGAGCTCGACGGAGGAAACCTCAAGGTCGGCGACACCGTGAAGATCTCCTATGTGGATCAGTCGCGCGGCGGAATCGATCCGGACAAGAACCTCTGGGAAGTCGTCTCCGACGGACTCGACTTCATCCAGGTCGGCAAGGTCGAGATGCCGTCTCGTGCCTATGTCTCCGCGTTCGGATTCAAGGGGCCGGACCAGCAGAAGAAGGCCGGAGTCCTCTCCGGTGGTGAACGCAACCGCCTCAACCTCGCGCTCACCCTCAAACAGGGCGGAAACCTGCTCCTGCTCGATGAGCCGACGAACGACCTCGACGTCGAGACCCTGGGCTCCCTGGAGAACGCTCTGCTCGAATTCCCCGGCTGTGCCGTGGTCGTCTCGCACGATCGTTGGTTCCTCGACCGCGTGGCCACGCACATCCTCGCCTGGGAAGGCACCGAGGAGAACCCGGCGAACTGGTACTGGTTCGAAGGCAACTTCGAGGCCTACGAGAAGAACAAGGTCGAACGACTCGGCGAAGATGCGGCCCGTCCGCACCGAGTCACACACCGCCGACTCACCCGCGACTGATCTCAGTCCGGACTGAGCCGATTCGGTTCCGACCCTGCGTTCCCACAGTTGATGCCCCGGCCATTCCGACCGGGGCATCTCTGTGTCCGTGGTGTTTCGGCTATCAGTCCTCTGAACGGCTGGTGAGACCGCCGAGGCGCGCAATCCCTCTGAACAGGAGACGGACGAGGATCGTCCCGATGATTCCGCAGACGACGGCCAGCAGCCCGCAGACCGCCGTATGCAGATCGGTGCGTCCCATGAACGCGACGAGGCTGAGCAGACCGATGACGAGGAACAGCGCCACGTTCACCAGCCGGCTGAGGATGGTGCCGATGATGTCCATCATCGTCGGGTCCTGACTTGTCACTGACCCTCCTTGACCCGGACCATGCCTTCTTGGGCCACAGTAGCCAGCAGGGTTCCGTCCTGAGCGAAGATGCGCCCGTAGCCGAGCCCGCGTCCGCCCTGCGCGGCAGGGGACTCCTGGACATAGAGCATCCACTCGTCGACGCGCACCCGGTGATGCCACCACATGGCATGGTCGAGGCTGGCCACTCGCAGACCAGGAGTCCGCCAGGTCAGTTCGTGGTGACGCAGCACCGGTTCAAGCAGATTGAAGTCACTGGCGTAGGCCAGGGCAGCGGCATTGAGCACAGAATCGTCACCGAAAGTCGCGCTGGTCCGGAACCAGGAATGCTGTTCGGTGATCGAAGAATCGGAGGTGCCGGACGTGTGCAGAGACGGCTCGACGGGACGGACTTCGAAGGGGCGCTTCCGCAGCCAATCGCTGACGAGCGGGGAATCTTCGTCGCCGAGGTAGTCGAGCAGCTCCGGGCAGTCCTCGGGAGCCGGCAGGTCGGTCGGCATCTGCTCGGCATGCCTGAGGCCCGGCTGCTCGTCCTGGAAGGAAGCGCTCAGCGACAGTATCGGCGCTCCCTTCTGATAGGCGTGGACGCGGCGGGCAGAGAACGAACGGCCGTCGCGCAGCCTCTCCACTCCGAACTCGATGGGTTCGCTGACATCGCCGGCGCGCAGGAAGTACCCGTGGAGCGAATGGATCAGGCGATCGCTGGGGAGCGTGGCCGCGGCCGCAACGACACACTGTGCGAGCACCTGCCCGCCGTACACCCGACCATCGGGTTTGTACTGGCTGTGCCCGATGAAGAAATCCGTCTCGCTGGAAGCTGCGGTGAACTCGAGCTTGCGCAGATCGAGGATCTGGTGCAACGTCGCTACGTTCGCCTCCGCTTCGGTGGATGCTTCGTCGGTCATGGGCTTCTCCCTCGGATGGCTCGGCCAATCGTGCGTACGAGTCACGATCCTATCGTGTGCGGCATCGGCGTGATGAAGGTGGCATGATGGGAGGCATGCACTCAGGCGCCAACAACCCCCTTCTCGACGAGTTCACCCGCGTACTGTTGGAACTGAGATGGGGTGATATGGACGCGTACGGCCACGTCAACAACGTCACCCAGCTCAAACTGTTGGAGGAGGCGCGAGTGCGCGCCCTCGGCTCTCCCACCCACAGCTCCGACGCACCGACTACGCCCGGACAGCACGGAGTGTCCGAGACCGTCAGCGGGGTCGAGATTCCGACGATCTTCGCGAACGCCTCGGCGACGACGGAGCTCCTCGTGGCCTCCCACGCGATCGAATATCGCGCTCCGATTCCCTATCGCACCGGACCCATCGCCGTCGATCTCGTCATCAGCGAGGTCAGCCCCGCCTCGGTGACGGTGGGATATGTCATCTGCGAACCGGACGGTTCGCGCACTTATACGGTCGCCGAGACGATCATCGTCTTCATCGACATCGCCAGCGGTCGACCGCGCCGCCTCAGCGAAGCCGAGACCGAAGCGATGGAATCGGTGCTCGGCACGCCCGTCCCGCTGCGGAGGACCCGGCGATGACGGAACTGCACATCAACGACCCGCTGGCGATGCGGGATCTCTCTGCTTTCACGTCTCTGGCCCATCGGGCGGATTCCGACGGAGCGATGCGGCTGCAGGTGGCCTCCGACGTCCTCGCCGCCACCGTGGCACCGCTGTTCCCGCACGGACTCGGCGACTCGACGCCGCTGGTGCTGGCCATGCGGATGCTGCGCCTGGACGATCATGAACTCGACGGCTTCGACGAGGCGGTGCCGCTGTCGAACCTCCTCGACCGGTTTGCGCGCGACGAGAACGGAACCACTCTTCCGGTGCCGCCGAACTCCGTGCTCGTGTCGTGGACGGGGATCGCGCCTCCGCGTGGGGGTTGGGCCGAATACGACACGATCACGGTCGGACAGCTCCACGAGACGGCGGAGGCAGGGATCGCAGAGATCAGCACCGGTGCACCCGAGGGATCCGGAGGACATGCGGTCAAAGCTCTGCGCTCCCGGGTGTGGTCACGTGAGATGACAGGTGAGCAGGGGACCGGACTGCCCGGAGGACTGGCCTTCGCCGCCACCGCTCTGCGCTTCGTTCCGCCCGTCGGTCGCGATGATGACCGGCAGCTGCGCATCATGGAATCCGGAGGCTGGCTGCGCCTCGTCACCCCGGGCGGTCACCTGCTCACGCGCGTGCGGGGTCGGTGACACGCGCGCTCGGGGTCGGTGATCAGCGGATGTACGGATTCGTGTTGACCATCGCGGTCGCGGCCCGCTGGAAGTAGTCCCAGAACATCTCGTCGTACAGCGGCGGCAGACTCACATCATCGAGAGCCGCACGCATACAGCGCAGCCAGCGGTCACGGGCGTCGAAATCGATGGGGTAGTCGAAATGCCGCATCCGCAGTCGCGGGTGGCCGCGCTGCTCCTGATACGTCGACGGACCGCCGAAGTACTGTTCGAGGAACATCTGCAGACGGTGCTTCGCCCCCTCCAGCTCGTGGCCGTCCGGATACATCGCAATGAGCTGTGCATCGGCGTCGACATGTTGGTAGAACACGTCGACGAGGCGGGTGAACGTGTCATGTCCGCCGACGGCCTCGAAGATGGAGCCGTCAGTTGTCTGCGTCATCACTCGATCCTTCACTGGGGGAGTCTTCCTGCGCGGTGCTGCGGATCTCCTGGCCACTGGGCAGCGGCGAGGGATTCTCGGAGTCGCCTGCGGCCGCGGGGGCCATTGCCTGCTCCTTGGCCGGCAGGGTGCGCAGAACCGTCTCCTGCACCATACCGATCTGTCCGCCGCGCTTGGCCAGCTGGGTCATCAGTTCGGCACGGAAGGCACGCTCGACCATCCACTGCAGGTTCGGTTTGGTCTTGACCATGGTGCGGATGACGCGGTGGGAGCCCGACAGCGACTGGACACCGGCGATCTCCGGATCTTCGAGCATCGCCTTCGACAGCTCGGGATCCTTCCGCAGAGTGCGCGTGATGTCCTTGGTCATCTCGCGGTATTCATCCATCGAGGTCCGGTAGTCGATGGGGATGTCGAGGACGGCGCGTGCCCAACCCTGGGACAGATTGCCCACGCGCAGGATCTCACCGTTGCGCACATGCCACAGGGTGCCCGTGAGGTCGCGGATCTGAGTGCGACGCAGGCCGACGTCCTCGACTTCGCCGACGGCCTCGCCGAGGTCGACGGTGTCACCGATTCCGTACTGGTCTTCGATGACGATGAAGAATCCCGACAGGTAGTCGCGGACGAGCTCCTGAGCACCGAAGGCGATGGCGACACCGGCGATACCGGCAGAAGCGAGGATCGGGGCGATGTTGAAGCTCAGGGCATCGAGGATCATGAGGACCGCGATGACGCTGACGAGGATCGTCGTCACCGACGACAGCATCCGTCCCACGGTCTTCGCTCGCTGGGCTCGGCGTTCCTTGATCGTCTGTTCATCGATCCCGGTGCGTTGGGCCTCAAGGGCAGTGGCGGAGAACTTCGTTCGGCCGGCGCTTTCAGCCTTCTCGCTGCCGACGGTGCCCTTGGCGACCGCGGTGGTGAACCTGCGGATGAAGAGCCGGATGACGAGATTGACGACGATGGCGCCGATGATGATGACGGTGATCTTCAGCGGCGCGCCGAGGAGGAACGACGCCCAATCGAAGTCACTTGCAGTCTGAACAGTGGTATCAATTGCTTCGGAAGTCATGATCATTCGAGATTAGCTGTGAAGGTTCAATGATCCCTTGGAAGCGCTGGACGCACGCTGAACTTGCAATGCGCGCTCCGCATCGGCGAGGTTCTCCCGCATCAGCCGCACCAGGCCCTTCGGCGCGGACGGGTGATCGTCGAGCCACCGCCGGGTGGCCTTGACTGTGGCAGAACTCACCGGCGGGTACAGTCGCAGAGTCATCGTCTGCGCCATCTCCAACGTGCGCGTCTCCCACCAACCGGCTACCCGGGCGAAGTACTCATCGGCGAAGGACCGCAGCGGTGCTTCGGCGGCGATGAGCTCTCCGGAGTCCTTCTGCAGACCGGTTCCGAAGCCCAGCGCCAGTGCCCCGAGTTCGGAGTTCGGCAGATCGGCATCGTCGACGATGCGGGTGAAGGTGCGTGATTTCGACGCCGAGGTGGGCCTGGAGGCGCGTGCGGTCGCGGCGTGGCGAACACCGGTGGCGCTGGGGTCCTTGCGGCTCATCTCCGCCACGGCGGAATCGTCGACGGCGTCGTTCGCAGACAGACCGATGATGATCTCCCACGTCAGGTCCGTGTCCAGAGTGATCCCATAGACGTTGTCCTTCTCAGCCCGCAGCCAGGACTTCAGGCGGTCCAGCTGCTCGGGCGTGGTTGCATGACGGATGAACCCGCGCACGAGTTGGAAGGCCTGATCCGTTCCCTCCTCGACCGTTTCGAGCAGTTCGATGAAACGGTCGGCCACCTCGGCGTGCTTCGTCTCCCGCTCCTGCGGAGGCAGGTAGGAGGCGACCGCGGTGTCGAGCTGACGCATCTGCGTGAGCAGCCCGGACGAATGGGTGATGGCGCCCAGATGGGTGAGCACAGTGTTGATGTAGTCGTGGACGGGGCGCTCACCGTCGCGGACCTCATCCCACAGGGTGGCCAGAACGAGCAGCTGAGTGAGCGAATCGTCGAAGTCGCCCAGCCGGTGCGCCGCCGTTTCCATGCTGCGTGAGTCGAAGCGGACCTTGGCATAGCTGAGGTCGGCGTCGTTGACGACGACGACATCGGGCAGAGCCAGGCCTCGGGCCTCGTCCACCTCTGCGGATTCTCCGTCGATGTCGAGCGGGAACGAATGGGTGCGCTTCAGTCGTCCCTGTCCGTTGTCCGAGTAGAAGCCGATGGCCAGTCGGTGCGGTCGCAGCGACGGCGTGGGCTGTCCCGGAATCGACCACGGCTTCTGAGTCACCTGCAGGGTCGAGATCGTCTGCTCGTCCGTCTTCGCCGCGTCGCCGGCTTCCTGACCGTCTTCGGCGGTGACGACGGCTTCGAGGAGGTTGACCCCGGATTCCTCGAGCCACAGCTTCGACCAGGCCTCCAGGTCCCTGCCCGAGGTGGCTTCGAGCTCGCTGAGGAGATCGGAGAGTTCGGTGTTCGACCAGGCGTGTTTGTCGAAGTAGCTCTTGAGACCGGAGAAGAACTCGTTGCGACCGACCCAGGCGACGAGCTGTTTGAGCACCGAGGCTCCCTTGGCGTAGGTGATTCCGTCGAAGTTGACTTCGACATCGGCGAGGTCCTCGATCGGGGCGACGATCGGGTGGGTGCTCGGCAGCTGATCCTGGCGGTAGGCCCAGGACTTCTCGATCGTGGCGAACGTCGTCCACGCATCGGCGAACTCGGTCGCCTCGGCCGTCGCCAGCGTCGACATGAACTCGGCGAACGACTCGTTGAGCCACAGATCGTTCCACCAGCGCATGGTCACGAGATCTCCGAACCACATATGAGCCAGTTCGTGGAGGATCGTCACCGTCCGGCGTTCGACCAGAGCCTCGGTGGGACGGGACCGGAACACATAGTTCTCGAGGATCGTCACGGCACCGGCATTCTCCATCGCTCCGGCATTGAACTCCGGGACGAAGAGCTGATCGTACTTCTCGAACGGGTAGGCGACATCGAATTCGCGTTCGAAGAACTCGAAGCCGGCCTTCGTGATCCGGAACAGCTTCTCCGCGTCGAGATGCTCGAGCAGCGAGGCACGGCAGTACAGACCCAGGGGCACGACAGATCCGTCGGAGGACGTCAGCTGCGAATGCACGGATTCATAGGGGCCGGCGATGATCGCGGTGATATACGACGAGATCGGGGTGGTGGGGGCGAACTGCCACACCGCCATGCCCGGTTGCGGGGTCTCTCCGAGTTCGGCGAAGGTCTCCTTCGGATCGCTCGGCGTCGGGGTGGGCGAATTCGAGACGACCGTCCACTTCTCCGGTGCGACGACGGTGAAGGAGTACGGAGACTTGATATCGGGCTGTTCGAAGACGGGGAAGACACGGCGCGCGTCGGGGACCTCGAACTGGGAGTAGAGGTAGACCTCGTCATCGATCGGGTCGACGAAGCGATGCAGGCCCTCGCCGGTATTCATATAGGAGAAATGAGCATCGACGATGAGCTCGTTCTCTGCCGCGAGACCGGGAAGGGTGATGCGGGCCGGTGCGACCACCTCGGCGAGGTCGAGGTCGGTGCCGTTGAGGCGGACGCGCTCGACGCTGGCGGTGATGGCGTCGATGAACGTCGTCGAATCCGATGCTGCAGCGAAGCGGATACGTGAGCGGACGCGGAAACTCTCACCAACTCCTGTGAGGATCAGAGTGTGCTCGTAGCTCGAGACGTCCACGTTGGCTGAACGTTCGCGTGCTTCGTCGCGGGTGAGGTTGTGTTGCGGCACAGTGAGGTGACCTTCGCTTCGGGAACCGGGTGTACTCGGTCATTCTTTCATGGACATGCGCTCCCGGTGCGATATCGGCACCACGGATCGAGATTCGACCGCTGTCCCCGCACTCGGCGGGTATTGGTAGATTGAGCACTGACACGTTGGGTGCCCGACACGGGCCCCGCAAGCGGATGAAAGAGGAGAGACAGTGAGCAGAGAAACACTCGATCTGTGGTTCGACACGGCCTGCCCATGGGCATGGATGACCTCGCGCTGGGGTCTCGAAGTGGCCAAGGTCCGCGACGTCGACGTGAAGTTCCACCCGATGAGCCTGAACTTCCTCAACCGTGACAAGGACATTCCGGACGACTACCGCGCACTGATGAACCGGGCTCTGGCTCCGATGCGCATCGTCACCGCCGCTATCGCCGAACACGGGGATGACATCGCCGAACCGCTCTACACCGCGATCGGCACCCGCATCCACCCGGGTGGAGAGAAGGACTTCGAGAAAGCTGTGTCCGAGGCCCTCGCCGAACTGCAGCTGCCTGCCGAACTCATGAAGTACGGCGAGACCGAGGACTATGACGCCCAGCTCCAGGCTTCCCACGACGAGGCTCTGAGCTTGGTCGGCGACGATGTGGGCACGCCGATCTGCCGCGTCGCCGGAACCGCGTTCTTCGGTCCTGTCGTCACCCCCGCTCCGAAGGGAGAGGACGCCGGACGGCTCTTCGACGGCGTCCTCGCCGTCGCCTCGACACCGGGATTCTTCGAGCTCAAGCGCACCCGCGACCAGGGCCCGAACTTCGACTGAGACGGGGCGGTCCGCACAGTCAGCGGACTCGACCGATCCACACACCGCACCGAAAGGCAGACATATGAAGGTTCACCTCGGCACCGACCACGCCGGATTCGAATTCAAAGAGGTCCTCAAAGCTCACCTGGAGAAGGCAGAGCACGACGTCGTCGACCACGGCGCTCATGAATACGACGCCCTCGATGACTACCCGGCATTCTGCATCGCCGCGGCGCAGGCCGTCGTCGATGATCAGGCCGCCGGACTCGACGCTCTCGGCGTTGTGATCGGCGGATCCGGAAACGGCGAGCAGATGGCCGCAAACCTGGTCAAGGGCGCACGCACCGCTCTGGCCTGGAATCCGGAGATCTCGAAGCTGGCCCGCCAGCACAACAACGCTCAGATCGTCGCCGTCGGCGCCCGCCAGCACCCCGAAGCCGAAGCGATCGCCATCGTTGACGCCTTCCTGGCCGAGCCGTTCTCCGGCGATGAGCGCCACGAACGGCGCATCAACATCATGGCCGACTATGAGGAGCAGGGCCAGCAGGCTCTGTGAAAGTAAGAACACTGTGACGAGGAGGACACTGTGAAGATCCACGGCGCCGTGCTGCGGGAGATGAAGCGGCCCCGGCCCTTCGCCGGGTCGCAGCCGATCTCGATCGAGTCTCTCGAACTCGATGAACCGGGTCCCGGTGAGGTGCTCATCCGGATGACGGCCGCAGGGGTCTGCCACTCGGATCTCTCCGTCGTCGACGGAAACCGTCCCCGCCCGTTGCCGATGCTCCTCGGTCATGAAGGTGCGGGAGTCGTCGAGCAGCTCGGTGACGGTGTCGATGACCTCGAGGTCGGCCAACAGGTCGTCACAGTGTTCCTGCCTCGGTGCGGGGAGTGCACGAACTGCCGTACCGACGGGAAGCTGCCCTGCACCCCGGGCAGTGCGACGAACGGTGCCGGAACTCTGCCGTTCGACGGTCACAAGGTCCGTCTCCATGAGGACACCGGCGCCGAGGTGCTCCACCACCTCGGCGCGTCCGTATTCGCCACTCATGCCGTGCTCAACCGTGCATCGGTCGTTCCCGTCGACGAGGACGTCCCCGCGTCCATCGCCGCTGTGCTCGGCTGCGCCGTGCTTACCGGAGGGGGAGCGGTCCTCAACGCCGGACGTCCCGGACCGGACGACGAAGTGATGATCGTCGGGCTCGGCGGGGTCGGAATGGCCGCACTCATCACGGCGCTGTCCATCGAGACCGCCGGCGTCATCGGCGTCGACGCGAACCCCGACAAACTCGTACGGGCGAAGGAACTCGGCGCCGTCGAGGTCTTCACACCCGAGCAGCTGGGGGAGCGGAAGGCACCGATCGTCATCGAATGCGTCGGACATCCTCGGGCCTTCGAGACCGCGTTCTCGGCCACCGCTGTCGGCGGGACGACCGTGACCGTGGGACTTCCCGCACCAGATGCGCAGTCGAGCATCACCCCGGTGACTCTGACCGCCGAGGCGAGGACCGTGATCGGCTCCTATCTCGGGTCCGCGGTGCCGAGCCGAGACATCCCCATCTACGCCCAGCTGTGGCGGGAGGGCAAACTGCCCGTCGAGGAGCTCATCTCCGACACGATCTCACTGAGCGAGCTCAATGAGGCATTCGACGCGCTCTCCGACGGAACGGTCATCCGTCAGGTCATCGACTTCGAGGCGTGAGCCTCACCTGAGATCTCTCCTTTGGTACTACCTGACGGCGGCTGAGCAACCTAGCGCCAGGTATCCGGGCCGCCCTCAGGTAGTAATTGGGGGACAGCGTAGTTGGGGGTTATAGGCCAAAAAGTGTGTACAGGATAGCCTTCTTTCCCAGCAGGCAGTAGGGCAAGGACAGGTCGAACATGCTCTGGAAGCATGTTCAGTGTCCAATCCCCGAAATCACCCCGCCTGTGGTGTATGCGCCAACAAACTCGTCAAGAACGGCACCACCAGTTCCGGCCGCACCCGATGGCGATGTAAACACTGTGGTGCTTCAACCACCCAGTCCAGGCTCGACACGACGAGAAAGGCCGACTTCGCCCGACACATCGCATGGCTGACCAGTCCTCAACAACGCGGCGACTTCGCCACCAGCACTCGCACATTCACCCGCCGCACCCAATGGTGCTGGAACGTCCAACCAATTCCACCGCGCAACGGCGAGATCCACGACCAGATCATGCTCGATGGCACCTACTTCAACGGCTGGTGCGTCCTCATCGCCCACACCGGAACTCATGTCATCGACTGGCAATGGTGCGACCGCGAGAAAACCGCATCCTGGACAGCACTGCTGACACGTATCCCAGCCCCGATGGTTGCGATCATCGACGGCAACCACCCCCTCATCGCCACAGTGAAGAAGCACTGGCCTGACACGCGCATCCAACGCTGCTATTTCCATATCCGTCAGGCCGGGCACAAGCACCTGACCAGACGTCCACGCCTGCCAGCGAACCGGGATCTGCTCCATCTGTACACGGCCCTGCCGAAGATCGTCACCCTTGACGAGGCTGCGTCCTGGACAGCGGCTTTCGCATCGTGGGAAGCCGAATGGGAACCGTTCCTCAAACACCGCACGTATGCGAAGTCCGGGGCACCCCGACCGGCGCACGTGCGGCCGTGGCAGAAGTGGTGGTACACCCATATCCGTACCCGGAGGGCATGGAAGCTCCTGTCTGAACTCATCGCTGACGAGCACCTGTTCACGTGGCTGGAAGTGGCCGAGACAGGCGTGGTGGTGTCCCGGGCGACGAGCGCGTTGGAAGGAGGCCCGAACAAGGCGATCAAGGACTTCCTCCGTGCCCATCGAGGCTTGTCGATCGATCATGCCCGACGTGGGGTCGATTGGCTGTTGTATCTGCGGACCGAGGCACCAAAGAACCCGTGGACCTTCGTCACCGCAGACGCCTGGGCAGTCGACCGTCAGCGGCCGGTCGTGATCAAGCCCGAGACAGGAAGGGAAGAGACGAAACGGTTGTATGGGACCGGGTTCAGTGTCGAGGACGGTAACGGCATCCAGAAAGGCTGGGGAGGCCGGTCACGGTGAGAACGACGGGTAGGACACGCCGCTGCTGTACACACATTTTGGCCTATAACCC
>HHCFD02800__coassemble_622_pt1 | contig 20723 bp, 19 predicted proteins | sample HHCFD02800__metabat2_low_PE_039 | metagenome-assembled genome bin HHCFD02800 | reverse complement strand
CTCGTCCCCGGCGACGGTGAGCAGGGTCTTGATCGAACTCCACAGCCGGGACTGAGCGATGCCTTTGACGGCGGGGTAGATGGGGAACGGGGAATTGAGGTCCTCGGGAGTCCATTCGTGGTCATCCTCGGTGCGGTTGAGCCACACCGGTGACGCCAGGGTCAGCTGCCCGCGGAACGATTCGACCTTGCCGCCGAAGACGACGGTCAGCCCCGGCTTCAGCGACTTCTCCAACCAGTACTGGTTGAAGAACGCGATCTTCATCGACTGCTTCCCGTCGTGGACGATGACCTCGGTGATGGTGCCTTTCCGCTGCTTCATCCGCCGCGTCTCCACCCGGATGACTTCGGCCTGGATGATGGCGGTCTCTCCCAGAGGCAGTTCCCCGAGTTCCGTACGCTCCCCGGGCACGAGGTAGCGGCGGGGGAAGAAGCGGAGTAAATCAGTGACCGAGTGCACCCCGCGTTTGGCCAGGTGAGTGCGGTCGGCCTTGCGGAAGTTGTCTTCGAGCCGGGTCGTCATTCGACCCCCATGATCACGAGCACCCCGGGGTCTCTGGCATCGATGTCCTGGAAGTGGACGGTCCCATGTGACTTCTGGATCCAGTCCCGCAGATGGTCGAGGACCTCCGGTGCGCAGTCGGGTCCGTGGACGACGGTGAGCAGCTCTCCCCCGGCCCCGAGCAGCCGATCGGCGAGCTTCTCGACCAAGGTCCGCAGCTCCGTGCTCTGAGTCTTCGCTCTGCCCTCGATGAATACGCGGTAGAACTGCGCCGGATGAGCCGCCACAGCCGTGCCCAGACCAGAGCCCGTGCCCTGCCCCGAACCTGCACCAGCCGCCGCACGGCCTTCCCCGTCCTCGTGGACGACGGGCAGCATCCCTGTCGGCGGGTCGGAGGCGAGCTGATCGGCCGAATAGATCGTGCCCACCCTGGTGCCCGCGGCCGCTTCGGTCATGTCCGCAAAGATCTCCCCCGCCGGTGCGAAGGGATCGTAGACGGCCAGGGCCGAGAGCAGGGTGGCGACGTTGCGGGAGCGCACGACATGCGCGCCCAGCCCGGTCAGGGACTTCAGCGCCGAGGTGGAGCTGGGGATGACGATGACCGCCCGGTCCTCGGCGGCGATGAGTTCGGACATCGTCTCGAACAGGTCCCCCACCACCGGGGTCAGCGCCGTGGCTCCGTTGAGCGCGGTGTGCATGAGCAGTCCCGTGCCCTTGACCAGGGCGATGAGCTTCGTCTCGCCCTCCTCCTCGTGCATGCGCAGGTCTTCCATATCGAGCCGAGCGATCCCAAACTCGCCGAGGCGGTCGATGACGGTCGCGGCGGTCGCTTCGTCGGCGACGTGGACGTGGACCTTGGCCGCGTTGATGACGATGGAGGTCCCGCCGAGGCGGTCGAGTTCGTCGCCGAGCGAGTCGGTGGGTTCGGTGGCGAGGACGGCGACGATCTCGAGTTCGTCGGCGGTGGCTTCGTGGATGATCTTCGGTGCGCGGGCCACCTCGGCGAGCATCGAATCCTGCGGTGTGCGGCCGGTGACGGTGGCGTAGAGGAGGTCGAAGAGTTCGACGATTCCCGTCGATCCGGCGTCGACGACCTCGGCCTCGCGCAGCACCGTGAGCTGTCCGGTGGTCTCACGCAGGGCGGATCGGGAGCGTTCCCGCACGGCCGCGATGACCTCGAGCAGGTCTGCTCCGTCGTCGGCGCGCTCACGGGCTTCGGTGGCCATGGCGTCGAGGACGGTGAGCATGGTGCCGTCGACGGGACGGGCGACGGCGGCCCGGGCACGGTCGGACGCGGTCTCCAGGGCGGTGGCCATCGCGTCAGCGGTGGCGACGGTGACTCCGGCCAGGGCATCGGCGACTCCCTGCAGGGCGACGGCGAGGATGAGTCCGGAGTTGCCGCGGGCGCCGCGTCCGGCTCCGGCGGCGAGTGCCGCGATGACGTGCGGGAGGGTGACCGGTCCGGTGAGCTCTTCCACGGCGAGGTAGGCGGCACGCAGAGTGTGGTACATGTTCGTGCCGGTGTCGCCGTCGGGGACGGGGAAGACGTTGAGCTCGTCGATCTCGGTGCGCTCCTTGCGCAGCCGGTCGACGGCGCGGCGGGCCCAGCGTGCGGCCAGACGACCGTTGAGGCTGATGGCGTTGCTCATGTCACTTCCCGAAATGGCTGAAACCGCTCGCCGGCACGGGTGTGCCGTCGAGGCTGACATCGTGTCCGGTGCGGACCCGTCCGATTCTCCGCCAGCCTACTCCAGGGGACTGACGCGACGGCGCAGACGCGGCGAAACCGTGGTCCTCTCCCCCGTCCAGGACCCAGGACAGGGCCAGATCCTCCGCTGTCGCAGCCGTCCCATTCGCCGCCCGCGCATCGAGCACGAATTCGGCCGCCGGCAGCAGCGGGTCGATGAGGTCGGCCAGCAGAGCCCTATCGAGCTCGATGCCCACCCCCGAGGCGGTCGCCACCCGGGCGAGGTCGAGGCTGAGTCCGTCGGAGACATCGATCATCGCAGACGCCCCGATCGTCCGCAGTGCACCGTAGTCCGGCCGTGGGGCCAATTGAGTCTCGATGAGGGGACGCAGTTCCGGGCCGGCGGTCTCGCGTCGCAATCCGGCGAAGAGCAGGTCGAGCCCGGCGGCCGCCAGTCCGACCGTCCCGGCCAGATAGAGCGAATCCCCGGGCTGGGCGCCGGAGCGCAGAATCGCGGAACCCTCCGGCACCGTTCCGAGTGCGGTGATGGCGATGACGATGAGTTTGGATGACGACAGATCGCCCCCGATGATCGGCACCGTGCATTCCAGCGCGGCACCTGCCCGCTCCGCTTCGTCGAAGAGCCCGGAGTACAGCGCTTCGAGGTCGGCGATATCCGTGTCATCCGGTATGGCCAGGGACACGAGCAGTCCGTGCGGGACCGCGCCCATGGCGCAGACATCGGCAAGATTCTGGGCCGCGGCCTTGCGCCCGAGCAGCCTCCAGTCCAACCAGTCGCGGGTGAAGTCCTCGTTCTCCACAAGCATGTCCGCGGTCGAGACGAGTCGGCCCTCCGGTGCGGTCACCGCCGCATCGTCTCCGGGTCCGACGATCACGTGCGCGGGCTCGGGGTTGCGGGTGAGCACGCGGGAGACGATGTGTGATTCGCCAAGTTCGGACAGTCGGGTCATGGCTCCAGGTTATCGGGAGATACGGTAGTCCTATGAGATCTCGCCCTGCTTCGACGCGCCGTTCTCCGCGTCCCGCGCACCGTCGTCGTTCTCTCACCATCGTCGCCCTGGCCGCGGTGGTCACGGGTCTCGCGGTGACCGGATGTTCGCGCACCGTCATCGTCGAACCGGCCAAGGACGCGGCGGATCCGAAGTGTGCCGACATCATGCTCACCCTGCCCGATGAGATCTCGGGCCAGAAGGCGCGCACCACCTCGTCGCAGGGCACGAAGGCCTGGGGAGATCCCAACGTCGCGGTGCTGCGCTGCGGAGTCACTCCTCCCGGCCCGACGACGGATCAGTGCGTGAGCGTGTCCGGGGTGGATTGGATCTCGAAGCCGGCAGAAGACGACGATTCGACGTGGAAATTCACCAGCTACGGACGCACACCGGCCGTCGAAGTGCTGGTCAACCGCAAGGCTGAGTCCGGCAACGACGTGCTCGCCGCAATCTCACCGGCTCTGTCGAAGCTCCCACCGGAGAACGAGTGCGTCGGCGCCGAGGACATCGCCGGCTAGAGCCTGCCCGCGACGCCCCAGCTCACTTCGCGCGGGCGTGATCGATCAGGGCGATCGAGATGAGTTCGCCGATGAGTTCGGAGTACTCGAGTCCCGACTGCGCCCACATGAATGGGTACGCCGAGGTGGGGGTGAACCCGGGCAGGGTGTTGAGTTCGTTGACGACGACGTCCCCAGAATCCGTGACGAAGGTGTCGACGCGGGCGAGCCCGGTGCAGTCGAAGAGACGGAACACCGAGGCGGCCAACTCCTGAACCCGGGCTGTCACCGTCTCGTCGAGGTCGGCAGGACAGGTGACCTCCGCGGCGGCGAGGTCCAGGTACTTGGCGTCGAAATCGTAGAAGGAGTGGTCTCCGCTCACCCGGATCTCCCCCGGCTTGGACACGCGCAGATCCGTGTCAACGACGGAGCCGAGCACGGCGCATTCGACCTCACGACCGCTGACCTCGGGTTCGACGATGACCTTGGAGTCGTGCTCGAAGGCGCCGAGCAGGGCGGCTTCGAGGTCGGCCGCCTCGGCGACGCGGCTGACGCCCATGGACGATCCGGCGCGGGCGGGTTTGACGAACACGGGCAGGCCGAGCCCTGACACACGGTTCTCCGCCTCCGCGCGGTCCGCGGCCCACATCGTCTCGGTCACGAGCTCCCACGGGCAGGTGGGGATTCCGGCCTGGGCCATGAGTGACTTCGTGTAGTGCTTGTCCATGCTCGCTGCCGACGAGAACACTCCGGAGCCGACGAAGGCGGTGCTGCTGAGTTCGAACAGTCCCTGCAGGGTTCCGTCCTCACCGAAGCGTCCGTGCAGGAGCGGGAAGAACACGTCGACCGAACCCAGTTCGGTGTAGTTGCCCGCGACGTCGCGGTGCAGCAGCGGTGCCCCGTCGGCGGAGACCGGTGGGATCACCTCGGTGCCGTTGTCGGTGACTTCGGGCATGGCCTGCGGATCGAAGCGCATGCTCGCCCAGTCGTCGACGACCCGCCATACGCCGGTCTTCGTGATGCCGATCGGCAGGACGTCGAAGGCAGTGGTGTCGATGGCACCGATCACTCCGGCCGCCGTGACGCAGCTGACGGAGTGCTCGCTCGAACGGCCTCCGAAGAGGACTGCGACAAGGGGCCGGTGATCGTTGTCTGCCATGAGTTTCCTTGCTGAAGTGGTACTCCCGCGAACTGGGGTCGGACGCGGGGTGCGCACACCGGTTCAGGTGTGCGCGGACTGAAAGACTTTAGCTCACTTGGCCTCGAACGTGCATTCCAGCCACGCCCGTCCGATGCCCTTGAAGAACATGTTGAAGCCGGCGAAGGCCGGTGATGCGGATTCGTCGATGCCCAGCGGTTCGGCCAGGGCGGTGACGATGAAGAAGTAGCGGTGCGGTCCGTGGCCCTCCGGTGGGGCGGCTCCGACGAAGCGGGGTTCGCCGGCATCGTTGCGCAGAGTCACGGATCCGCCGGGCAGGAGGTCGGCGGCCGGGTCACCGGCGTTGGTCTCCAGGCTCGTCACGGAGGCGTCGAGGTCGGTGACGACCCAGTGCCAGAAGCCCGAACCCGTCGGTGCGTCGGGGTCGTAGCAGGTCACGGCGAAGGCCTTGGTCTCCTCGGGGAATCCGGACCAGGACAGCTGTGGGGAGACGTCCTCACCGCCGGGCACGCCCATGGCACCGGAGAGCTGGGGGCCGGTGAGCACCCCACCGTCTTCGATGTCGGTGCTGGTCAGCGTGAAGGTCGGAAGTTCGGGAAGGTTGAAGAACGGTGAGTTGGCGCTCATGTGTGCTCCTAGTTTTCCAGCGGGTGGCCTGAGTCGTTCGGCTCAGGCCGGTGGTCCTTCGTGCTTACGTTTCCGAGACAACAGCAATCCGGCGAGTTCGTCAACCTGCAGTTTTCCGCCCAGCACCGCGCAGACCGCCTCGGTGATGGGCAGGTCGACGCCGTTGCGGCGGCCCAGGGCCAGGACGGCGGGAGCAGACTTCACGCCTTCGGCTGTCTGGGAGGTGTGGGCGATGACGTCCTCGAGGCTCATTCCCTCACCGAGGTGGCGCCCGAAGGTGCGATTGCGCGACAGGGGTGAGGCGCAGGTGGCCACGAGGTCGCCGAGTCCGGCGAGCCCGGACAGAGTGTGTGCTTCGGCGCCCATCGCCGCGGCCAGACGAGATGTTTCGGCGAGCCCGCGGGTGATGATCGAGGCCTTCGAGTTGTCGCCGAGCTTCTGTCCGTCGGCGATGCCCACGGACAGGGCGATGATGTTCTTGATCGCACCGCCGATCTCGACGCCGACGACGTCGGTGTTCGTATACGGGCGGAAGTAGGCGTTCGCGCTGATCTCCGCGACCACCTCGGCGGTGGTGATGTCGGAGGACGCGACGACGGTGGCGGTGGGCTGCCGGTCGGCGATCTCGCGGGCGAGGTTCGGGCCGGAGACGACGGCGATCTGGGATTCGTCGACCTCGGCGACCTCGGCGATGACCTCGGACATGCGTTTGCCGGTGTCGACCTCGATGCCCTTCATCAGGCTCACGAGCTTCACTCCGCGCTTCAGGTGCGGCTTCCACCGGGTGAGGTTCTCGCGCAGGGTCTGGGCGGGGACGGCGAGGACGATGACATCGGCATCGGTGACGGCGGCGATGTCGTCGTCGGTGGAGCTCAGCCTCTCGGGCAGGGTGCGCTCACCCAGGTAGCGCTCATTGGTGTGGGTGGAGTTGATCTCGTCGGCGACCTCGGGGCGGCGGGCCCACAGGGTGACGGGGAATCCGGCATCGGCGATGACAGCGGCATAGGTGGTTCCCCACGATCCGGCTCCGAGGACGGTGATCTTGTCGACGCTCATTCGCCTGACTCCTTGCTCGTGAAACGCTGCGGCAGTTCGCGTTCGGACAGTTCGGCCACCATCGCCGCCACGGTGTTCTTCACACGCTGGGAGAGGTCTCCCATAGTCTTCTTCTCATCCCGGTGATCCCACAGGTCCGAATAGTCGACGGCGGGACCGAAGGCCACGACGCAGTCGTGGCTGAAGGGGCGGAAGCGCACCTTCTTCTGCCCGCGGGGATAGATCGTGTTCAGTCCCCAGTGGGCGACGGGGATGATCGGGGCTCCGGTCTCCAGCGCGAGCCGGGCGGTGCCGGTCTTGAAGTGCTGGGGCCAGAAGTCGGGGTCCTTCGTCAGCGTGCCCTCGGGGTAGATGACGACTGTCTGGCCGTTCGCCAGGGCGTCCTTCGCGTATTCGAGGGAGTCTCCGGCCGAGGCGGAGGCTCGCAGCACGGGGATCTGCCCGATGATCTTGAGGATCTTGCCGAGCACCCCGGTGAACAGCGTCGACTTCGCGAGGAAGTGCGGCATCCGGCCGTTGCGCTTGAGCGCCAGACCGACGAGGATCGGGTCGAGGTGGTTGGCGTGGTAGGCGGCGACGATCATACCCGTGCCGGCCGGCGGCAGGTTCTCGACGCCCCGTATGCTCATCTTCGTGGCCGTGCGCATGAGTCCGAAAGCCGCCGTGGCCGCGACGGTGCCTGCGCGGTTCTGGGAACGCACCGCTGCGGGGTCGAAGGAGACGAGATCGTGGTCGTTCGCCTCCGGTTCGGTCACCCGGCTCATGCAGAGACCTCGGCACCGAGACCGGTGAGCTTGTCGAGGAAGTTCTCGTAGCCGCGGTTGATGAGTTCGATGCCGTGGACCTCGCTCGTGCCCTGAGCGGCCAAGGCGGCGATGAGGTGGCTGAAGCCGCCGCGCAGATCGGGAACGTCGATGCGGGTGCCCTTGAGGTCGGTGGGTCCGGAGATGACGGCCGAGTGCTGGTAGTTCCGCCGGCCGAAGCGGCAGGGAGTGCCGCCGAGGCATTCGCGGTAGAGCTGGATCTGCGCACCCATATCGCGCAGGGCGTCGGTGAAGCCGAACCGGTTCTCATACACGGTCTCGTGGATGATCGACAGCCCTTCGGCCTGAGTCATCGCGACGACCAGCGGCTGCTGCCAGTCGGTCATGAAGCCTGGATGCACGTCGGTCTCGAGGGCAAAGGACCGGAGTTTGCCGCCGGGGTGGCGGAAGCGGATGCCGGACTCCTGCACATCGAATTCGCCGCCGATCTTGCGGAAGACGTTGAGGAAGGTGATGAGCTCAGGCTGGCTGGCGCCTTCGACGAAGATGTCTCCGCCGGTGGCCAGAGCCGCCGAGGCCCAGGACGCGGTCTCATTGCGGTCGGGCAGGGCGCGGTGGATGAACCCGCGGAGGGTGTCGACACCTTCGATGCGCACCACACGGTCGGTGTCGACGGTGATGATCGCGCCCATCTTCTGCAGCAGAGCGATGAGATCCATGATCTCGGGCTCGATGGCCGCGCCCCGCAACTCGGTGACGCCTTCGGCGCGCACCGCGGTCAGCAGCACCTGTTCGGTGGCTCCGACGGAGGGATAGGGCAGTTCGACCTTGGTGCCCTGCAGGCGGCTGTGGGCCTTGAGCATGATGCCGCCGGGGGTCTTATCGACCTCGGCTCCGAACTTGCGGAGCACATCGAGGTGGAAGTTGATGGGGCGGTCGCCGATATGGCAGCCGCCGAGGTCGGGGATGAATGCCTGACCGAGGCTGTGCAGCAGCGGGCCGCAGAAGAGGATCGGGATACGGGAGGAACCGGCATGGGCATCGATGTCGACGATGGACCCCGAAGCCACATCGGCCGGATCGAGGTGGAGTTCACCGTCGGTCAGGTCACCGTCGGGACCGGAGGTGACACGCACTCCGTGGAGTTCGAGGAGTCCGGTGACGATCTCGACGTCGCGGATCTGAGGCACGCCGCGCAGCACGGACGGGGTCTCACCGAGCAGAGAGGCCACCATCGCCTTGGGCACCAGATTCTTGGCGCCGCGGACTCGGACGGTGCCGTCCAGCGGATTTCCCCCACGTACTTCGAGCATGTTCCTCCCTGATTCCGATGATCGGATCCGGGCAGGATTCCACCCGGAGACGGTGCCCGCTGATTGCCGCGGGCACCGTCCTAGACTAACCCAGCCGACGGTCTCCCACCCATTCGCCGAGGTGGCCCCGAGGTCGCGTTCGAGCGTTTCGGTGGGCCGCCTCGGGGGAGGTCGGATCGTGGCGCTGGGTTGCCGCGGTGAGGGTCAGACCTTAGCGGGCAGGGTCGTGGGTTTGAAGGCGAAGCGGGAGGATTCGTAGGCGACGATCTCGTCTTCCTTGGCCAGGGTGAGGCTGATGTCGTCGTGGCCTTCGAGGAGGCGCCAGCGCGTGTAGTCGTCGATCTGGAAGGATACGGTGACGGTGTCGCACGTCACGGTCTTCTCATTGAGATCCACGGTGATCGAGGTGCCGGGGTGGTTCTCGAGGATCTTCCAGATGAGTTCGATGTCGGCCTGTTCCAGCTGGGCGGCCAGCAGGCCCTCCTTGCCGGAGTTGCCGCGGAAGATATCGCCGAAGCGCGAGGACAGGACGACGCGGAAGCCGTAGTCCTTGAGCGCCCAGACGGCGTGTTCGCGGGAGGATCCGGTGCCGAAGTCGGGGCCGGCGACGAGGACGGAGCCGTTCGCGAAGTCGGGGTCGTTGAGGACGAAGTCGTCGTTCGACCGCCAGCGGTAGAACAGGGCGTCCTCGAAGCCGGTGCGGGTGACGCGCTTGAGGAACTTCGCGGGGATGATCTGGTCGGTGTCGATGTTGGATCGGCGCAGAGGAACGCCGGTGCCGGTGTGGGTGGTGAAAGCTTCCATGGCTCGTCCTCCTTCTTCAGTCGTTCGCCGAGACGGGTGTCAGGTTCAGGGACAGGCGGTTGTCGGCCCATTCCACGGGTTCGGCATCCCGCGGCAGGTCGGCGACGTCGCCCGGTGAGGACAGGGTGCCGCGCACCGCGGTGGCTGCAGCCACGAGCGGGGACACGAGGTGGGTGCGTCCGCCCTTGCCCTGGCGGCCTTCGAAGTTGCGGTTCGAGGTCGAGGCGCAGCGTTCGCCTTCTGCCAGCTGGTCCGGATTCATCCCTAAGCACATCGAGCAGCCGGCGAAGCGCCATTCGCCGCCGAAGTCCTTGAAGATGACGTCGAGGCCCTCTTCTTCGGCCTGGAGGCGGACCTTCGCGGAGCCGGGGACGACCATGAAGCGGACGTTGTCGGCCTTCTTCCGTCCACGGACCACCTCGGCGGCGGCCCGAAGGTCTTCGATCCGGGAGTTCGTGCAGGAGCCGAGGAAGACGGTGTCGACTTCGATCTCGCGCAGCGGCGTGCCCGGGGTCAGGCCCATATAGGCCAGCGCGTTGGCCGCGGCGGCTTTGTCGTTCTCGTCGGTGAAGTCGTCGGGGCTGGGTACGCTTGCCGACAGCGGCAGGCCCTGGCCGGGGTTCGTGCCCCAGGTGACGAAGGGTTCGATGTCTTCGGCCTTGAGCACGACCTCGGCGTCGAATTCCGCGCCTTCGTCGGTGTAGAGGGTCTTCCAGTACTCGACGGCGGCGTCCCAGTCAGCGCCCTCGGGGGCGTGCGGGCGGCCCTTGACGTATTCGAAGGTCGTCTCATCGGGGGCGACCATTCCGGCGCGGGCGCCGGCTTCGATCGACATGTTGCAGATCGTCATCCGGGCTTCCATCGACAGCTGGCGGATGGCCGAACCGCGGTATTCGAGGACGTAGCCCTGTCCCCCGCCGGTGCCGATCTTCGCGATGATGGCGAGGATGATGTCCTTGGCGCTCGAGCCCTCGGGCAGGTCGCCGTCGACGGTGATCGACATCGTCTTGAAGGGCTTGAGGCTCAGTGTCTGCGTGGCGAGCACGTGTTCGACCTCGGAGGTGCCGATGCCGAAGGCGAGCGCTCCGAAGGCACCGTGGGTGGAGGTGTGCGAGTCGCCGCAGACGACGGTGGTGCCCGGCTGGGTCAGGCCCAGCTGCGGTCCCACGACGTGGACGATGCCCTGGTCGGCGTCGCCGAGGCTGTGCAGGCGGATGCCGAATTCCTCGGCGTTCTTGCGCAGGGTGTTGATCTGCGTGGCCGAAGTGGGTTCGGCGATCGGCTTGTCGATGTCCCAGGTCGGGGTGTTGTGGTCCTCGGTGGCGATGGTGAGGTCGGGGCGACGCACGGGGCGCCCGGCGAGTCGGAGTCCGTCAAAGGCCTGCGGGCTGGTCACCTCGTGGACGAGGTGCAGATCGATGTAGATAAGGTCCGGCGCACCGTCAACACCTTGTGAGACGACGTGATCGGCCCAGACCTTCTCGGCCAATGTGCGTGGCATGGTTCCTCCCGCCGGTGCAGGGATCTCTGCACCCGATGTAGACCTGACGGGCCGAGGTACGACCGCGTCGATGAACTGCTGAGTGCGCACTGGAGTGAGTGCGTACTCGAAATCTACTCGCCCGTATCGCAATGCGAACTTGCATCTCGCCCACTGAGACGCGCACAATGGTGCCTATGACAAGCAATGGTAGCGGCGTCGGAGTCATCGACAAGGCCGCAATGGTTCTCTCCGCACTTGAGGCCGGACCCGCCTCTCTCGCCGAATTGGTGACGCTGACCGGACTGGCACGCCCCACTGCCCACCGCCTGGCTGTTGCCCTCGAATTCCACCGCATCGTCGGTCGTGATCTGCAGGGACGATTCGTCCTCGGACCGCGCCTGGCCGAACTGTCTTCGGCCGCCGGCGAGGATCGCCTGCTGGCCGCGGCCGGCCCCGTTCTGGGACAGCTGCGCGATCAGACGGGTGAGTCCGCTCAGCTCTTCCGCCGCCAGGGCGATCTGCGCCTGTGTGTGGCCGCGGCCGAGCGTCCTGTCGGTCTGCGCGACTCCGTGCCGATCGGTGCGACCCTGTCGATGCGCGCCGGTTCCGCAGCTCAGGTGCTTCTTGCCTGGGAGGAGCCGGACCGCCTGCACACAGGCCTGCGCGGCGCGCGGTTCTCCGCCACCATGCTCTCCGGTGTCCGTCGCCGAGGATGGGCGCAGTCGATCGCCGAACGTGAGCGCGGCGTCGCCTCGGTGTCGGCCCCCGTGCGCGGGCCGAGCAATCGTGTGGTCGCGGCCGTCTCGATCTCCGGACCGGTCGATCGCCTGACTCGCCAGCCAGGCCGCCTGCATGCAAAGTCGGTCATCGATGCCGCGCGTGCACTGACCGAAGCACTCGTGCGCGGCTGAACGCAGCTGAACCATTCGCGGGCCCGGGAGATCTCTCTCCCGGGCCCGCTGTCTGTACTATGGCCCCATGATCGCCGCCCAGAGACGCAATATCATCGTCGACACGATCGAGAGAGACGGCGCCGTCTCCATCACCTCCCTGTCGGAGAAGCTCGACACTTCGGCAGTGACCATCCGCCGTGACCTCGACCAGCTCGCCGAGGAGGGCAGGCTCATCCGCACCCACGGCGGTGCCGTGCTTGCCTCGAGCGCGCGGGAGTCGAGCTATGCGGAGAAGCTCGAGCAGGCTCTGGCCGAGAAGACGGCGATCGCTCGCGCCGCTGCGGCGCAGGTGCGCAACGGCGATGTCGTCGCACTCGGGCCCGGGACGACGACCGAGCTGTTGGCCAAGGAGCTCGTCACGCGCTCAGGTCTGCGTGTGGTGACGAATTCGCTGCTCGTCGCCGAGGCCATGGTCTCCTCCCCCGACAATGAGGTCATCGTCGTCGGCGGACGGCTGCGCCATTCGATCCGGGCCTTCGTCGGCGGGGGCACGGTGTCTCAGCTGCTCAAACTGCGCGCCGATACCGTCTTCCTCTCCGGCAACGGCCTGGCCGCAGATTTCGGGCTGTCGACACCGGCGTTCCCCGTCGCCGATACGGATCGGGCGATGGCCGCCGGAGCCGGACGCGTCACCGCCCTCGTCGATCACACGAAGGTCGGGCTCCGCTCGTCGGTGCTCACCGTCCCGACCGAGCAGATCCACCAGCTCATCACCGACTCGAAGAGCGAAGAATCCGAGCTCACGGCCCTGCGTGAGGCAGGCGTCGAGGTCGAGGTCGTCTGACCTGCCGACCAAACAATCAAAACTGTTCAGGTTCGATCACTAGCGATCAGGCTCACAATCCTCTAAAGTGTCCACTCGGGTGTCACACACCACAAGCATCCATGCATTGACGCATTTTGAAGCCATGCACTGACGCATATGGAGGAACCTTGGAAGCAATCCGCTTGGACGCACAGTGGATCGACTATCTGCTGATAGCGATCTACTTCATCTTCGTCCTCGGCATCGGGTGGTTCGCCAAACGCGAGATCTCCTCGAGCATCGAGTTCCTCCTCTCCGGACGGAGCCTCCCTGCATGGGTCACGGGTCTCGCGTTCGTCTCGGCCAACCTCGGCGCTGTCGAGATCATGGGCATGTCCGCTACGGGCGCCCAGTACGGCATGCCGACGATGCACTACTTCTGGATCGGCGCGGTCCCGGCGATGCTGTTCCTCGGTGTCGTGATGATGCCCTTCTACTACGGTTCGAAGGTCCGCTCGGTTCCGGAGTTCATGCGCAGACGCTTCGGCACGGGCGCTCACCTCGTCAACGCGCTGTCCTTCGCCGTCGCACAGCTGCTCATCGCCGGTGTCAACCTGTTCCTGCTGGGCACGATCGTCAACCGTCTGCTCGGCTGGCCGCTGTGGATCACGCTCATCGTCGCCGCCGCCATCGTCCTGTCCTACATCACCCTCGGCGGGCTGAGTGCGGCGATCTACAACGAAGTGCTGCAGTTCTTCGTCATCGTCGCAGCCCTTCTGCCGCTGACCCTCATCGGCCTCAACCGCGTCGGCGGCTGGGACGGACTGGTCGACAAGGTGAGCAATGACGGAATGCTCGGCGCCGAACAGCTGAGCAGCTGGCCCGGCGAACAGCTCTCCGGGTTCTCCAACCCCGTCCTCTCCGTCGTCGGCATCGTCTTCGGCCTCGGCTTCGTCCTCTCTTTCGGCTACTGGACGACGAACTTCGTCGAGGTCCAGCGCGCCATGGCTTCGAAGTCGATCAACGCCGCGCGCCTGACCCCGATCATCGGCGCCTTCCCGAAGATGCTCATCCCCTTCATCGTCGTCATCCCCGGCATGATCGCCGCGGTCCTCGTTCCGCAGATGACGCAGTTCAAGGAGATCTCGGCCAACATCGACGAGGCGACCGCGCTCGAACAGACGGGCGTGACATACAACGATGCGCTCCTGCTGCTCATGCGCGAAGTCCTGCCCAACGGCCTCCTCGGTGTGGCGATCGCCGGCCTCCTCGCCGCGTTCATGGCCGGCATGGCCGCGAACATCTCCGCCTTCAACACCGTCTTCAGCTACGACCTGTGGCAGCAGTACGTGGTCAAGGACCGCGAGGACGACTACTATCTGAAGATCGGCCGCTGGGCCACGATCGGCGCCTGCGTCGTCGCGATCTTCACGGCGCTCATCGCGGGCAACTTCTCCAACCTCATGGACTACCTGCAGACGCTGTTCGGCTTCTTCAACGCCCCGCTGTTCGCCACGTTCATCCTCGGCATGTTCTGGAAGCGGATGTCGGCGACCGCCGGTTGGGTCGGGCTCGTCGGCGGCACGCTGTCGGCCGTGTTCGTGTTCATCCTCGCCGAGACCGGCGTCCTCGATCTGCCCGGTCAGGGTGCCGCATTCCTCGCGGCCAGCACGGCGTTCGTCGTCGACATCGTCCTGTCCGTGATCGTCACCATGTTCACCACGCCGAAGCCCGCCGCGGAGCTGCGCGGACTCGTCTATACGGAGACCCCGAAGTCCGACTTCGAGGACCTCAGCGAACCGAAGCCGCCGTTCTGGAAGCGCCCCGTGCCCGTCGCGGGCGTCGCCCTGGTGCTCGTCATCATCCTCAACGTGACCTTCGGCTAAAGGAGCCAGAGACCCATGAGCAAATCCAACGAACTGACCAGGACCGCAGGCGCCTTCGACGTCCGCAACTTCATCGGTGCGCTGCTGGCGATCTTCGGCGTCATCCTCACGATCGCCGGAATCGTCGGCTTCACTCCCGACGAGGCCGAACGCACCGGCGGGGTCGATGCGAACCTGTGGACCGGCATCGGCCTCATCATCGCCGCAGCCGTCTTCCTCATCTGGGCGAAGCTGCGCCCGATCCGCATCGCCGAGACTCCCGACGAAAGTACGGACACCGGCACCGAGGCAGCCCCCGGCACGAACTGATCCCCTGAGTCCGCGCGGGGTCGGCTGATTCCCTATGCCCGCGCGGGGTCGGGTCAGAGTCCTGCCATCGCGCTCAGAGTCGCGACATCGCCGCGACAACCTCGGGGATGTCCGCGACCGGCACGGCCCTCGATCCGTTCTCGAGGACGAGGAGTCGGGCACCTGGAATTTCCCGGGCGATCGCTTCTCCATTGCCCACGGGGAAGAACGGATCGAGTCGCCCGTGCACGACCAGCGTCGGCAGGTTCAGCTGAGGCAGACGTTCCCGCCAGCGGGGTCGGCAGTCGAGGCGGGAGAACACCATTCCGAGCTGATCAGCCAGGTGCGTCTCCGGATTCGAGTCCTGCGTCCGCTCCCAGATCCGCACAGCGACATCGCGGGCCGCTATAGGGTCGTCACTGAGGATTCGTGCGCCCTCGGCCATGAAGTCGGCCGCCTCGTCGACGTCCGTCCAATCCGGCTGCGGCAGGGAGAAGAGCGGCCCCATCGTGGCCTCATCATGATCGGGCAGGTCATCGTCGACGGGTCCGGGAGCGACCGGGCGGGTCCCGATGAGCGTGAGCGCCGAGAACGCATCCGGATGGTCGAGAGCAGCGACCTGCGCGACCATTCCGCTGATGCCGATACCGGCCAGATGGGCGGGTCGCTCGTCGAAGGCCCGAGCGAGTGCGGCCGCATCGGCGGCGAGGTCTCGCAGAGTGTAATCCGGTGACTCGAGGTCACCGTGGCTCGAGTCACCGGCATCACGGAGGTCGCAGCGCACAACGTGGCGTCCTTGCTCTGCCAGCTGCTCGCATAGGGAGTCGGGCCAGGACAGCATCGTCGGTGCCCCGAGGCAGAGAACCAGCGGCGCATCCGGTTCACCAAACTCGTCGACGCCGAGGCTCACTCCATTGGCCTCGCAGATGTCCATACCGCTCCCCCGCCTCATCGCGTCTCCATCGACCGCCGACTCGACCGCGGCCGGCTTCGGTTCAAGCATGAACCGCTGGGGTTCGGAGAGTCAACGGTTGATCAGCTCAGTCGAACCGGGCGGCGCCCCCGCCTGCGCTGACGGCGAAGATGTCCGGTTCCCTAAAGCCGTGTTCGGCGAATGCTGCGGTGACGGCGTCGCCGACCATGTCGACCTGGTCTGCGTGGATGAGCGCGATCCCCGAGCCGCCGAAGCCGCCGCCGATCATCCGCGCCCCGAGCGCCCCGGCTCCCATCGCGGCCGCTACTGCCACGTCCAGTTCGACGCAGGAGACCTCATAGTCGTGTGCCAATGATTCGTGGGAGGCCACCAACAGGTCGCCGATGGCGCGGATGCGCGCGTCATGGTCGTCGCCGGCTGAGCGTTCGTTGTCTTCGAGCAGTTCGACGGTGGCGCGGACGCGCGCGTTTTCGGCGATGACGTGTCGCACGCGCTTGCGCTGTTCATCGGTCAGCTCGCTCAGGTCGACGTCATCGGCGAGTTCCCGCAGGCTGTCGACGCCGAAGATCGCGGCGGATTCCTCGCAGGTCTTCCGCCTCGCCCCATACCCGCTCTCACTGTGCGAGTGCGAGACCTTCGAGTCGATGACGAGGAGTCTGAGTCCCTCGGCATCGAGGTCGAAGGGAATCTGGCGGGCGCTGAGGTCCCGGCAGTCGAGGAAGAGTGCATACCCGGCCTCGGTCATGATCGACGCGGCCTGGTCGACGATCCCCGTCGGCGCACCGACGAAGTCGTTCTCGGCCCGCTGAGTCAGCAGCACCTTCTCCCGGTCGTCGAGACCGAGGTCGAACACCTCGTCGAGGGCGATGAGCACCGCGACTTCGAGAGCGTGCGATGACGACAGTCCGGCGCCGACGGGCACCGTGGACTCGATATAGAGATCAACTCCGCCGACGATCGTGCCGGTCGTTTTGGCGATCTCATCGACGACGCCCGCGGCGTGGCTCAGCCAGCCGGGCAGGGTACCGGGCACGAGTTCCGCGGCCGTGAACTGGCCGGACAGGCGCTGCCCGTTTTCATCGCGATGATCAGAGACGATGCGGATGCTCTCCCCGCCCCGAGGCGGCTCTACAGTTCCCGTCCCCACGACGTCGTCCTCGCCTCGTCCTTCAGAGCTGCCCTCGGGTCGCTGACCGATGGCGACGTACACGGCCCGGTCGATGGCGATGGGCAGGACGAAACCGAGGTTGTAGTCGGTGTGTTCGCCGATGACGTTCACCCGTCCGGGCGCACGGAAGGATCCGAGCGGTCGGTATCCGAACAGTGCTTCGAACTCCGCAGCGAGATGATCGGGGGTGGGTGCCGCCGTCGTCGAAGTCTCGGTGCTCATCAACGATCACCTTCCTGATCGGCCACTGCGGTGTTCGCACTCGCGGGCACAGCCGCCTCGGCGAGGGGTTCCAGGGTCACTGCGCGCAGCCTGGCTGCGGTCTCCTCGGCGGAGACGTCGCCGACGAAGGCACCCATGGCGGCCTCGGACCCGGCGAGGTACTTCAGTTTGTTCTCCGCCCTTCGCGGGCTGGTGATCTCGAGGTGGAGCCATTCGGCGCGACGGTCGGCGCTGTTGACCGGCGCCTGGTGCCAGGCCGCGATATACGGTGTGGGGCTCGGGTAGAGGCCGTCGATGCGGCGCAGCACCTCCGGGTAGACGCGAGCCAGATCGTCGCGTTCGGCCTCGTCGAGTTCGTCGACGCTTCCCACCTGGCGGCGCGGAACGATGTGGACTTCGATCGGCCAGCGGGCCGCGAAGGGCACATAGGCGGAGAAGTGATCGGTGTCGAGGATCATCCGCTCCCCTGCCTCACGCTCGAAGGCGAGCACATCGCCGAGCAGCGGGCGCCCGGTCCGGCGCAGGTGATCATGCGCCCGGGCCGATGTGATCGCGGTGTGCGGGGTGACAGAGGGGTAAGCATAGATCTGTCCGTGGGGGTGGTTCATCGTCACCCCGATCTCCTCTCCGCGGTTCTCGAACATGAAGACCTGCTCGATGCCCGGCAGGGCGGAGAGTTCGGCGGTCCGGTTGGCCCAGGCGTCGATGACCGTGCGGGCGCGTGCGGTGCCGAGCCCGGCGAAGGAGCCGGTGTGCTCAGAGGAGAAGACGACGACTTCGCAGCGGCCGAATCCGGGTCCCGACAACGCAGAGCTCACGGTGTCGGCGGAGTCGGCGGCCGCCTCGGCGAAGGTCTCGTCCACCGCCTGATACGACGGAACGTCACCGAGGCCGGGGCCGAGTGAGGGGAAGCGATTCTCGAAGACGGCGACGTCGAAGTATGCGGCCGGGATCTCCGTGGGACGGTCCGGTGTCGACGGGCACAGCGGACATTCGGCGGCGGCCGGCAGGTGGGTGCGCGTCTGACGGTGTGTGGCAACGGCGACCCATTCGCCGGTGAGGACGTCGAAGCGCAGGATGCCGCTGTCGGGTCGCGATTCGTTGGGCCGGGGGTCGGCGGCGATCGTCGGTGCAGGTGAATCGTGGTCCTGGAAGAACAGGATCTCGCGACCATCGGACAGGTTCGCCCTTTGATGCGACGCTGGCATCAGACCTCCCAAAAGTTATCATTTTCGATCATAATGCTAACATCTGGCGGCTCGGATAGGCACGGACAGAGTAGAATATCCGCAACCGTTCCTCCCGCTCACGAGCCCCCTGGAGACCCATGACCGCCACCATCGAACTCGCATGTGACGAGTCAGCGGCTGTCATCTCCCCCATCGGCGCGAGCCTGGTTCGCTTCAGCGTCGGCGATCGTCCGGTCGTGGTGCCGATGAACGCCTTCGACGGTGCCGTGCTCGCGCCGTGGCCGAATCGGATCGATGGGGGTCGTTTCGATTTTGCCGGCGCCAGCCATCAGCTGCCGATCACCGAGCCCGAGCGTGGCACCGCTTTGCATGGTCTCGTCGCCGATGTCGAGTGGTCCGTGGTCGAGCGCACAGAGTCGACGGTCAGTCTCGAATACACGTTGGAGGCGACGGAGGGGTATCCGTTCGAGTTCGCCCTGCAGGTCGATTTCGAACTCACCGAGGCGGAGCTGCGCATGCGTGCACGTGCCCTCAACACGGGGTCCGGTCCCGCCCCGTTCGGTTTCGGTTTTCATCCGTGGCTCTCGGCTGGCGCATCTGCCGAAGATGCCGGCGGCCCGGAACATGACTGCCTTGTAGATGAGGCGCAGCTCGTCATTCCCGCCGCACATTGGCATGAGACGAATGAGCGGCTGATCCCCACGGCCGTTCGTCCTTTCGATGACGGTACGGCGGTCCCTGCCGATCACGTCTCCGATGATTCCGCATGCATGGTGTGTAAGGACTTCCGGGCATTGCGTCTGATCGGCGGAACGGTCCTCGATGACGCTTTCGGGCAACCTCGGCGCGGTGACGACGGGTGGTCGCGGGCACGGTTGAAGGGCACAGATCTGCGCGAGGTCGTCGTTGGAATGGGGCCCGGTTTCCGAACCTGGCAGACATGCACGGGTGACGGGCTCGACGAGGATCTGGCGCGGCGGGCGATTGCGATCGAGCCGATGACGTGTCCGCCGAATGCCTTCGCCGCGGGCGAGGCAGGCGTTGACTTCGATGTCGTCGACCCAGGTGACGAGCTTGCTGTGGGGTGGAGCATCGCCCTCACCGGCGTCGACGGCGAACCTTCCGGCTCGAGTGCGGCTGAGGCTGAGAACGTCCCAGCGGGTTCCGACGGATCTTCGACAGCCCCTGAGGCAGCCGACTGAACGGGCACACTGAGCCGACTGGCCGAGTCTGCAAGCCGAGTTGCTGCTTCAGCATTCCTCCCACAATGACAGTCGCCCTGCCACGAGTCCGCGCATCCTGATAGGTTGCGACTACAGGCAGATATCAGGCGAGCGTGCCCTGCTTGGGGTGCGTTCCTTTCTCGAGAGGGACACAATGTCGACACCGCAGAACCCGAACGACCCCAACAGCAACGCGTCTGAGCACAACCTCGACGGCCAGAACTCAGCAGCGGGAGACCAGCCGAAGGATCCTCAGTCCGCTCAGCCCACCTACCAACAGGGCACCTATGATCCCAACGCCTATCAGGCACAGGGGCAGCAGTACGCGCAGCCCGGCGCCTATCAGCAGGATCCCTATCAGCAGGGCGCCTACTCCCAGGGAGCGGCGCAGCAGCAGGCTTACGGTCAGCCAGCATACGGTCAGGCACCTCAGCAGGCCGGGTTCTTCAAGTCGCTGTTCGACATCCGCTTCGACAACTTCATCGCGGTGAAGTGGGCGGGCTTCATCTACATCATCGCGATCGTGGTCGCGGCCCTGTCCTATCTCGGCACCATCGTCGCCGGAATCACCACGGGAATCGCCGCCGGTGCGACCTCAGGCTACTTCAACGACGGACCGAGCTTCAGCGTGCTGCCGCTGATCCTCTCGATCGTCTTCGGCTGGATCATTCCGGCACTGTGGGTCATCGGCGTCCGTCTCGTGCTCGAACTCATCGTCTCCAACATCAAGACGGCCGAACACACGCAGCGCATCGCCGACTCCGTCTCCCGCTGACACGGCTCCGAGCGCTTACTGCCCTGAGGCGACCACGGCACTGTCTGAGTCAGAAAGCACTCTCCGAAACATGTGCTTTCTGACTCAGACAGTGCCGTTGCCAATTGGCTGTCCCGAAGAGCATCTCCCGAATACCACCGCAGGAAAACGCCTGTGAATTAGAGTGAGCCCCGCACCGAAATTCGATGCGGGGCTCAACCGTACCCCCGAGCAGATTCGAACTGCCGTTACCGCCTTGAGAGGGCGGCGTCCTAGGCCACTAGACGACGGGGGCTTAGAACAACACTCCTGGACAAATCCAGACTGTGTCCGCTGGGCTACCAGGACTTGAACCTAGACTAAATGAACCAGAATCACTCGTGCTGCCAATTACACCATAGCCCAATGTTTTTCAAGGCATTCCCCGTGGAGAATTCCCTGAGCAACGAGATATAACTC
>HHCFD02800__coassemble_575_pt1 | contig 23237 bp, 15 predicted proteins | sample HHCFD02800__metabat2_low_PE_039 | metagenome-assembled genome bin HHCFD02800 | reverse complement strand
CGGGACCCAGACCCCTTCCGAACTCATCTCAGAAGCCTCGATGGAGGGCATCGACGTCGTCGGTCTCACCGACCACGACACCACCGCAGGTTGGACCCTTGCCGAAGATGCCGCCCGCGTCTACGGGCTCGGACTGGTGAGGGGAATGGAGATCTCCTGTCGCTACGAGGGAATCAGCGTGCACCTGCTCTCCTACCTCCACGACCCATACGACACGGGGCTGGCCGAGGTCGTGCAGGAGACGCGGCGGGCACGCCTCGACCGAACGCACCTCATCATCGAGCGACTCGCCGAAGACTATCCGATCGACATAGATGCTGTGCTCTCGGTCTCCGGCGAGGACGCCACGATCGGACGTCCGCATATCGCCGATGCGCTGGTGGCAGCCGGCGTCGTCGAGAGCCGCACAGAAGCGTTCTCATCGATTCTGTCCAGCCAGGGCAAATACCACGTGTCCCTGCCGACGATCGACCCGATCACGGCGATCGGGCTGATCCGGGAGGCCGGGGGAGTCTCGGTCTTCGCTCATCCGCGTGCGGCCATGCGCGGTCGCGTCGTTCCTGATTCGGCGATGACCGAATTCATCTCCGCCGGACTCGACGGACTCGAAGTCGACCACCGCGACAACCCTCCGCAGGAGCGTGAGGCGATGCGGCGTCTGGCACATGAGCACGGTCTCATCGTCACCGGTTCCAGCGACTACCACGGGACAGGCAAACCCAACCGCCTCGGCGAGCACGTCACCTCAGACCATATGCTCGCGAAGCTGCTCGAGCGTGCGGCCTCACGGCCGGGCGGAGTCGACTACATCCAGGGCTGATTCCGGCAACAGCCGCTGGCCGCGCCAACCTGCACCCCGGGACCGACCCCGACGTCATCTCAGGGCTGAGGTCAGCCGAGGATTCTGCGCAGATGCAGCTTTCCCCAGGCGAAGCTCAGCCCATAGGACAGGGCGGCCATGAGGGCGAGCAGACCCAGATACTGGATGACGAGCAGGACCGGCGCAGCATCGACGTCGAAGAGGCGTTCGAAGAAGAGCTCGAGGAAGAACACGTGGACGAGGAACGCACCGAATGATGCCGTCGCCATCGTCGTGAAGACCTTCTTCGTCCGCTCGCCGAGGCGGATGCGCGAGACGAGGAGGATGACGCTGATAGCGAGTCCGATGATGAGCGGGTTCGCATTCTCGATCGGATAGGACCGTCGCGACTCCCACCACAGCACGCCGAGCGCCGAGACCGCGAAGAGCAGGCACAGTGTCCAGATCGGCGGACGCAGCTCATATGCGTGGTGGATGACGAAGGCCCCGACGGTGAAGTAGACGACCTGATACGTCGCGAAGCCCCATTTCCATGCATCCTGATCCGAGCCGATGAGTTCGAGCGCGAACGGAGCCCAGACGGTCGATCCCGCGAGGACGACGGCGAGGGTCGCGAGCTTCCACGGGCGCTGTCCCTTCCAGAACAGGACGAGCGTGCCGAAGACGAGGATGAGCGGAACGTACGCGTAGAGATACCACAGGTGGAAGGCCGGTCGTCCGGCCTCGAGGAAGCTGCGGGCGAGGTCGTGGCGGACGTTGACCTCATCGGTGTCGAAGAGGTTGAAGCCGAGCACGAAGATGACCGACCAGGCGGCCAAGGGCACGACATGGCGGACGATGCGGTCCCACATCTTCGCTTCGGTGCGTGGGGGTGCGCCGGCGAGCACGGCCCAACCGGCGATCATGAAGAACATCGGCACGGCCCAGGGATTGACCGCCTCGGCGAGGTGGCCGAGCCACCAGGCATCGCTGCCCTCGTCGGCGCGTCCGATGAGGACGCCGCCCGAATGGCCGATCATGACGGTGAGTCCGGCGAGCACTCGCATGACGTCGACGTCATGGCGATGCGTCTTCGGGGTCCTCGGCTGCGCAGTCGGGGTCTGGGACTGTGCGGTCGGGGCCTCAGGCTGTGTGGTCGGGGAAGGTGTCGTCGTCGGCTCCGCGGTGGAGAGGTCGACCCGGGCAGGAGCTGCGGGGGACTCGTCGTCCAACCGGCGTGAACCGAACAATGACTCACTCTCGTTCGTACTCGATGACATGACGTCCGATCATCATCGGTCACAGAATTGAACGGGATCGGGGGTCGAATTGAACACAGGATGAACGTAGGGCCCCGACCGGGTGGTCGGGGCCCTACGTAAAGTCTGCGCGGCGAATCGCTCTCGCCTGCGGACGGATCAGTCCTCGCTGGAGTCGGTGGCCTGGTGGCCGCCCTGACCTGTCTGACCGCTCTGCGCGCGGTTGACCGGCTTGCCGCCGCGGGTGCGGCGACGGCTGCGCTGGCGGCGCGGCTTGCGGTCTTCGCCACCGGAGGCGGAGGAGGAGTCACGACGGTCGGACGAGCCGCCTCGGCGGGATTCGGAACGGCCGCGACCGGAACCGCGACGATCGGACCCACGGCCCTTGCGCTCACCGGTGGACTTCTCGTCCTCACCGTCGGAGTGCTGGCGCGGCAGCCGACCCTTGGTGCCCTTCGGAATGCCGAGGTCGGAGAAGAAGTGCGGGGAGGTCGAATAGGTCTCCGCGGGCTCATCGAAATCGAGGCCCAGGGCCTTGTTGATGAGGCGCCAGCGGGGCATGTCATCCCAGTCGACCAAGGTCATGGCGACACCGGAGTTGCCGGCTCGACCGGTGCGTCCGATGCGATGGACGTAGGTCTTCTCGTCCTCGGGACACTGATAGTTCACGACGTGGGTGACATCGTCGATGTCGATTCCGCGGGCCGCGACATCCGTGGCCACGAGCACGTCGACCTTTCCGTCGCGGAAGGACTTCAGGGCCTTCTCGCGCTGTGACTGACCGAGATCTCCGTGGAGGGCCTTGACCGCGAATCCGCGATCCTCGAGTTCGGCGGCGAGCTTGTCGGCGGTGCGCTTGGTGCGGGTGAAGATGATCGTGCGACCGCGGCCCTCGGCCTGGAGCATGCGGGCGACGAGCTCGGATTTGTCCATCGAGTGGGCACGGTAGACGAACTGCGTCGTGTTCTTGCCCGTCAGCGACAGGTCCTCATGATCCTGTGCGCGGATGTGGGTGGGCTGATTCATGTACCGCCGGGCCAGGGTGATGACCGCTCCCGGCATGGTGGCGGAGAAGAGCATCGTCTGGCGGTGCGCGGGCACGGCGTTGATGATCTTCTCGACATCGGGCAGGAAGCCGAGGTCGAGCATCTCGTCGGCTTCGTCGAGGACCACGGTGCGCACGCGGTGGAGCTTGAGGATCTTGCGACCATAGAGATCGAGAAGGCGACCGGGCGTGCCGACGACGACGTCGACGCCGGACTTGAGGCGGTTGATCTGCGGGTCGAAGTCCATGCCGCCGTAGATCGTCATGATGTCGATATCGCGCTGCACGGAGGCGGTGACGAGATCGGCCGCAACTTGCTTGGCCAGCTCACGGGTGGGAACGACGACGAGGGCCTGCGGCAGACGCGGCTCCTTGCCATCGCCCACGCTGTCCGGAGTCGATTCCGGGTCGGAGGTGACCGACGAATCCTCGGTCTTGCCGACGACGCGCTGGAGAAGGGGGATGCCGAATCCCAGGGTCTTTCCGGTGCCCGTCTTCGCCTGCCCGATGATATCGGCGCCCGACAGTGCCACGGGCAGCGTCAGCGCCTGAATGGGGAAGGGGTGGGTGATTCCTGCCGAGGCCAGCGAGGCCACGATCGGTCCGGCGACTCCCAGTTCCGCGAAATCCGCTTCCGTCTCCGCCATATTCCAAACTCCTTTTAGCGCGTATGCGCTTGTCATGGTGCGAACCGGTAGTCTTGAACTATGCCCGATTCTGTCCCATTGGCCGGTAATGATGCTGCAACGCTCGCACTTCTGGCGTTCGGCGAGCTGACCGGTTTCGAACGTATGGCCACTAACGCGACGACCGCAGCGGATCTGGATGACAAAGTCATCCTGGCGCGGCTGGCCTCTCAGTCATTCGCGAACTTCGAACAGCTCTCACAGCACATCGATCAGATGGGCCAGGATGTGATCGAGCTCTGTCAGCATTTCGAACCGACCTTCAGCACTCTGGCTGAAAGGACTCGTCCTCGCGACTGGTACGAAAGCCTCATGAAGGGATTCGTCTTCGACGGAATCATGAATGATTTCTACCGCACGGCGGTGAACGAACTCGCGGAGCCCGGATACAGCCTGGCTATTGCAATTCTCGATGATACACGTGCCAGCGAATATGCGCGCAATCGTCTGACATCCGAAGTGGCCGTCGACACACAGCTGGCTTCGCGGCTGGCCCTGTGGGGGCGCAAGCTCGTCGCAGAGACCCTGGGCCGTGCCCGCAGTCTGCTCACCGACCCGGTCCTCGGCCTCGACGAAGACCTCGTCGTCGAACTGATCCCGGCTGTGACGTCGAACCATTCGAAGCGGATGTCGGCACTCGGCCTCGTCGCCTGACTCTGTATCTGAGACACCATTCCGCAGCGGATGCAGCAGGGCCCCGGTCATGATGACCGGGGCCCTGCTGCTGTTGATGTGTTTCTCAGGCGCTGAAGCCCACACGACGCGGTGACTCGGCACCGATTTCGAGGTAGCCGAGCGAAGCGGAGGGAACGAACACCTGACGGCCCTTCGTGTCGGTGAAGGTCAGCAGCCCCTCGGACTGGATCGTCTCTTCGACGCGGGCTGCGAGTGCCTTCGCATCTTCGTCCGTTTCGAGGATGATCTCGCGCTGAGTCTGCTTGACGCCGATCTTGATTTCCATGGTGCTCCTTGTGCCGATGCTCGGTGACCGTTGACGGATTGGACTGTGTTCAGCTTAACGTCCGCAGGCATGGGTTTCTTCCCTGCGGATTCCGCTGAGGGCTGAGGGCCGGAGTGACGTCAGCGATCAGCGAACGACCGCAGACCGCCCCAGCTCATCTGGGTGAGCAGATTGACGGCTGTGTCGACGTCGACACCGCGATGAGAGTCGATCTGCTTGACGACGACCTCGGCGGTGCCGATGAGAGCCCGGCACAGCAGCTGTGCCTCATCGTCGCTGAGGCGGGCGAAGTTCTTCAGGGCGGAGACGACTCGCGTCGCCGAACTCTCGCGCAGTGCGCGCAGCTTCTGCTCGGCCTTCGGCTCGTAGACATCCGAATTGAAGATGATGACGAACTCCTCGCGGTGTGAGACCACGAAGTCGAAATAGGCGCGATAGGTGGCGTGGACCTGCTCATGCGGATCGTTGGTCGATCCCAGTGCCTCGGCCAGACGGGAGTCGAGGTGCGCCGCCGAGGAATCGATGAGGGCCAGGTAGAGGTCCTGCTTCGAATCGAAGTGCTGATAGAGCACAGGCTTGGACACACCGGCTGCCTCAGCGATCATGTCCATTGAGGTCGTCCGATATCCACGGGTGGCGAAAACGGAGCGTGCGACTCCCACTAATTGGTCGCGGCGCTGGTCACGGGGCAATCTCTGTTGTGGACTCGACATTCTTCAATGCTACGCGAAGACAGGCTGTGCATCGGGCATCCGCGCTGTCACATTGACGACGCGCCGGTCAGGGGCTCGGAAGTCTCATGTCAGCGGGCCGTGATGGAATACGAGTATGGATGAGATGACGCAGCGGATGGGCAGCACCCTGCTCTCCGGCGGCTGCCTGAATATCATCGGGCGGCCGGGAACCGGGAAGACGACTCTGCTCGAGTCGCTCTATGCGCAGCTGGTGTCGACGATCGACCCGGCCTCCGTCCTCGTGCTCACTCCCGACCGCGATCACGCCGATGTGCTGCGCAATCGGCTTCAGCTGCCTGCCGATGCCGTTCTGTCCTCCGCTCCGGCCCGCAGCCTGGCGTCCTTCGCCTATGGGATCGCTCGTGCCGCGCATACGACGCGGACCGGGGAGGACCTCGAGTTCATCTCCGGGGCCGACCAGGATGTGTTCCTCGCCGATCTCCTCGGCGGCCACGAACTAGGCCATTCCCGCGGCCCGGCGTGGCCGGCGGAGATCACCGCCGAGGTGCGCTCGACCTCGGCCTTCCGAACCGAGGTCCGCGACGCGCTCAACCGCGTGATGGAGTTCGACTTCGGCATGCGCACTCCCAGCCCGTCGTCTGAGACCTCCGAGCACGTCTTCGACTTCGGTCGCAGCGCCCTCGACCGTGTCCTGGCCGACGAACCCGATCCACGGTGGCAGGCCGTGGCTGAGATCCTCGACGAATATCTGGGCATCATGTCCATGCCCGGATACGGGGGCGTCGACTCCGCCACTGTGCTCGCCCTGGCCGCCTTCGAGATCTTCCGTGAACCCGCCGAGGTGACCGCCGGCAGATCGTGGACCTTTGCTCCCGACCGGGTGCCCACCGTGGTGCTGGCCGACGGCGTCCAGGACTTCCCTGCCGCCAGCTGGGGAATCCTCGAGCAGCTGCGCGCCCGGGGGAGCGCGATCGCCCTGTTCGGCTCTCCGGAGACGGTGACCGGGCGCTTCCACGGAGCTGATGCGTCGATCATCGATCGCGCCGCGATCGAAGCCGGTTTCGAATCGGTCGTCCTGGAGCGTCAGTGGGATGTCGATCCGGCCCTGGCGACGGTCATCGACGGCTTCGGCGCCAGGATCACCACGCGCTGGTCGATCGGACACATGCCCCGCCCGCGACCGTCTGAGGATGCGGCCGTATCTCCAGCGGCGGAATCGGCCGAGTCTCTGCCCGCGGCACCACCCGAGGAGCCGACTCCCGCTGCGGTGGAAACTCCAGTGGAGACGCATGTGTTCGAGGGCAGTGCGTCCGGACACCGGTACCTGGCCCGACGGATCATGAACTTCGTCGAACAGGGCCACAGCTGGTCCGATGTCGCGCTCGTCTGCCGCAACTCCTCGAACGCCCGCGCGATCGCCAACGAACTGCGAGCATCGGGGGTCTCGATCGCCACTCTGATGCAGCCACTCAACGTCGACCCCGCGACCGCGCCGCTGTTGGACCTGCTCTCGGTCTCTCCGGATTTCGACGATGACGAATCGATCGCCGAACTCGCCCTGTCACTGGCCGGCAGCATCTACGTCCGCCTCGACCCCGTGCAGATCCGCCGTTTCCGTCGCGCAGTGCGCAGGCAGTTCCCGGCGCCCAACAGCACGGCATCGCTGGCTCAGGCATTGCGCAGCCCCATCGACGACTCGTCCCCACAGGGACTGGCCACCATTTCGCGGATGCTCCACGCCGCGGCGGAGGTCGGCACGACCGACCCCCACCAGGCGCTGTGGAGCATCTGGGACGCAGCCGGGGTCGCGGAGAGATGGCAGTCCGAAGCCCTGCGTGATCCGGAATCGGTGACCAACGGCTATCTCGATTCCGTGCTGCGACTCTTCGCCTTGGCCGAGAAGATCGCCGACCGCGGCGGATTCACCGCCCGGTCGTTCGCCGGCATCGTCGCCGAACAGGACATCGCCCAGGACTCCCTGGCCGATACCGCCGGATTCGCCGATCACGTCCTGGTGGGCACGCCGTCCTCTCTCGCCCATGTGCGTGTGCCTCTGGTGATCATCGCCGAAGTCAACGAAGGCGTGTGGCCGAACCCGAAGCTGCGCGGCGGAATCCTCGGCCTCACCGACCTCACAGCGGTGCTTGCCACCGGTGAGACGGTCACGGGCGACCCCGGCTACCACGCCCATGCGAAAAGGACGAACCTGCGCGAGGAAGGCGAGCTGTTCTACACCGCACTCAGCCGGGCCCAGGAACTCGTGATCGTCACGGCAGTCACCGATGCGGAGACCGAACCGTCCCCATTCTTCGATGTGCTCGCCGCCGGCTCGGCTACGGGCTCCGAGGCAGGCGACGGCTATGCGATCACTCATGAGGATGAGCTGCCTCCGCTGACGCTGCCGGAGATGGCTGCGCACGCTCGTGCCCACCTGTTGCAGACCGCGGCAGCCGAATATGACGAAGGCACGAGTGCTGCGACGGCGGCTTCGGAGACCAACCCGGACGAGAGCCCGGAGAGCTCTGAGACTCCGGACGGCTCTGGGATGCCGGACCCGGACACACAGTCGTGGGCGGCACTGATGCGGGCACTCTCGAACGCCTCTCTGGCGGTGGAATCACCGACGCAGTGGCGCGAAGCAGAGGACGTCACCACGAATGAGCCGCTCTACACAGACTCGGATACGGTCCGCGTCTCGCCCTCCCAGGTCGAGGCATTCACCGACTGCTCCCTGCGGTGGTTCCTCACCCGCAACGGCGGTGACCGCCCGATGTCGACGGCCCAGAATCTCGGAACCATCATCCACGCCGCCGCCGAGAACTATCCGGAAGGACCCACCTCAGCGATCCGAAGCTTTGTGGAAACGGAGTTCGCGTCTCTGGAATTCGATGCGGAATGGGAACGCGAACGGGAATTCGACGTGGCGATGAGCATGGCCGACCGCCTCGGCGATTACATCAAGAAGACGCCGGGCCGCCTCGTCGGAGTCGAAGCGCAGGTCTATGCGGTCGGCGTGGACGCAGACGGACGTGAGTGGAAGGTCACCGGACGACTCGATCGAGTCGAGGAAGTCGAGGGCGGACTGCGCATCGTCGACTTCAAGACCGGCAGGAATGTCGTCGCCGGCAAGGAGATGGACCGGCACGCCCAGCTGGGTGTGTATCAGGAGGCGATCAATTCCGGCACCATCAGGGTCGGTGAGGACCGGGAGATCGACGCGCATGCCTTCGGCGCCGAACTCGTCTTCCTGCGCAAGTCTGCCCGAACGGTTCGGGAGCAGTCGGCGCTGGACGTCGATGAGAACCCCGACTGGGCGCGAGAGCTCATCGACGACGTGTCCGGCAGGATGCGTGCCGCGAGCTTCCCAGCCCGGGTGGACCCGCAGAAGTGCCTGTCGTGCCCCGTCCGATCATCGTGCCCGGCGATCGGTCCGAAGATGTTGGAGGAGACCTGATGCGCTTCACCGCCGAGCGCCTTGCCGAGCTCACGGCTGCCGACCCTGCCCAGGCTTTCCCACCCAGCCCCGAGCAGAAGGTGATCATCGAAGCGGACCCCGCACAGTCGATGAAAGTCACTGCCGGGGCCGGTTCCGGAAAGACCACCGTCATCTCGCAGCGCGTGGTGTGGCTGGTCGCGAATGAGTACGTCTCTCCGGAAGAGATCCTCGGGCTGACCTTCACTCGCAAAGCCGTCGGTGAACTCGGCGGACGCATTCGCCTGCTGCTGTCCCGCCTGCGGCACAACCTCGGGCGCGGCCAGGACCTGTCCCTGCCCGGTCTCGACAACCCGACCGTGTCCACATACAACTCCTACGCCGCATCGATCGTCAGCGAACACGGGGTGAGCATCGGCATCGAACCCGAAACGGTCCTCCTGGATGACGCTGCAGCGCACACCATCGCAGGGAATCTCATCGATTCCACACCACCCGACGAGATCCCCGGAGACTTCTCACGCGAGACGATGATCGCCGACATCATCGCCTTGGCCGGGCAGATGAATGATCACGGTCGAGATGTCGACGAAGTCACGAACTATCTCGAGCAGTGCCTGGCCGCGCTGGTGTCCAGCAAAGGAAAACCCGTCGACCCCAACGGGCGACGGGCGAAGCTCGAAGCCAAGATCCGAACGGCTCGGCTAGCCGATGCCTATATGCGTGCGAAACGCCGCAACCTGGCCATGGATTTCTCCGACCAAGTGCGATTCGCTCAGCGCATCCTCGACGAGGTGCCGGCCGCAGCCGAGGCCGAAAGGGCCCGGTGGAAGATCGTCCTCCTCGACGAGTTCCAAGACACTTCGGTGGCTCAGCTGAAGCTCCTGCGCGATCTCTTCCATTCCACTGCCGTCACCGCGGTCGGCGATCCCCGCCAGGCCATCTACGGCTGGCGCGGTGCCAGTGCGGACAACATGGTCCGGTTCTCCTCGGATTTCCGCGATGTCGAATCCCTGTCTCTGAGCACGAGCTGGCGCAACGACCGGACGATCCTGCAGGCCGCCAACCGCATCGCCGCCGGACTCGCCGACAGCAATGAGTCCCCGCTGTCGGCCCGCGATGGAGCCGGAGACGGAGAAGTCAGCGTCGAGATCAGCTCCGGTGCCCACGACCCTGATTTCCTCACCAACGGCCTGCGTGCACTCACGGAATGGTTCCGCACCGTCCCCGCAGGTTCGTCGAAAGCCGTGCTGTGTCGCAAACGCGCCCACTTCGCACCGGTTGCGGCGGCCTTGGAGGCCGCCGGGTTCGCCGTTCATGTCCATGGCTCCTCCGGGCTGCTGACCGACCCCTTCGTCGCCGATCTGCGTGCAGTGCTCACCGCTGCGGTCGATCCGATGGCCGGTGACGAGATTATGAGGCTCATCAGCGGACGGATGCTCGGCCTCGGCGCGGGCGACATTGCGGGACTGCAGGCCTTCACCCGTCGTCAGACGGAGAGGCGAGCCGCAGACAGGGCTGAACCGGCCACCGAGGATGTCATCGCCGAAGCCATCGACCAGGCGACGATCGTCGAGGGCATCGATGAACTCGTCGAGGTCCAACGTGCTCTCGACCAGGGAGCGCGAACAGGTGCCGACAAAGGACTTGTCGCCGATTACGAGCAATCCGGTCTGAGCTCGGAGGCGCTGCATCGTCTGGTGCGGCTGGCACGCGCGCTGCGAGCCACCCGGTCGGGTACGGGCACCGTCGCCTCGATCATCCGCACCGCCATGTCAGAGACCGGAATCGATTCGGATATCTGGGGTCTCAGCGACTCCCTGCGCAATCTGCACCGAGCGTCCGTCGACGCGTTCCTGTCCGCGGCCAGCCAGTATTCGGCCACCGATGACAAACCCTCGATCACCGGCTTCCTGTCCTGGCTCAGCCTCATGGAAGCCCACGATGCCCTCAGCGTCGCTGAACCGACGACGGCAGCGGACGCGATCAACATCATGACCGTCCACGCCTCGAAGGGCCTGGAGTTCGACGCCGTCGCCGTTCCCTCCCTGGTGGTCAAGGACTTTCCGACCGAACCGCGGGACAAGGAAGGGTGGATGGACCGCACCGCCCTGCCGTACCCGCTGCGCGGTGACCGCGCTCATCTCGTCGACTTCGACCTGCGGGAAGCCGAATTCGATACGAAGAAGGCCCTGGACGAGTGGATCGGAGACTTCATCCGCCCACGGATCGCCGACGCGCACGAGGGGGAGGAGCGCCGCCTGGCCTATGTGGCATTCACCCGCGCCAAGAGGCATCTGTGGCTGGGAGCGGAACTGATGGGCTCACGCGCCGTCCCCGACGATCCCTCGCCCTTCCTCACCGAAGCGATCGAGGCCCTGGGGCTGGAGGTGGAAATTCCCGAACCGGCCGACGAATCGGCGGCGGACCGGATCGAGACCACCCCATGGCCGGTGCCCCGCACGAGGCAGGTCGCCGCCGCACAGCGAGCAGCAGGCTGGGTCGACGCGAGCCCGGACGTCAGCTTGGAGTCTCTGGCTGAAGAGCCGGGAGTGATCGGACGCTTCGCCTCTCAGGCCCTGCGCATCGGCGCCCGCCCAGAATCCATGTCCGCGGCGGCGATGCCCGATCGCCTGTCGGCGACGGCCCTGGTCGCCTGGCGACGGGACCCTCAGGGATTCCGTACGCAGACCCTCCGCCCGATCCCGACTCCGCCGAGCCGAGCGGCCGAGATCGGAACGACCTTCCATTCCTGGGTGGAACAGCATTTCGGTCAGTCGAGCATCGACATCGGCGAAGACGAATCGGTGCGACCGATCGACGCCGAGACGATCGAACGTCTGCAGGCGACGTTCTCAGCCTCCGAGTTCGCGACGCGTCGAGCCGACCATGTGGAGATGTCCTTCGAACTCGTCCTCGGCAGATTCCGGGTGCCGGGGAAGATCGATGCCGTCTTCATCACCGGGGATCATGCCGAAGTCGTGGATTGGAAGACGTCGAAGAAGCCCGATGCCGCAGTGCTCGAAGTGATGAAATGGCAGCTGGCGCTCTACCGGTTCGCGATTCTGCGCGTGCATCCGGAGATCACCGAGGTGACCGGGACGTTCTACTTCGTCGGCAGCGATGAGATCGTGCAGTTCACGGATCTTCCTGACGAGGACGACGTCGTCGCATGGCTGGAAGCCAACGATCTCGGCTGAGTTCAGTGGAGCCGGGACTTCGGCCGAGTACAGCGGATTCCGGCTGAGATCAGCGGATCCGGCCGGTCTCTTCCCCGTTATCACCTTCGTCGGAGTCCCGAGTCGGTTCGGTCCGCACCTGCGATCCCGGCTCGGAGTCGAACTCTGAATCGTCATCTGAGCCTGTTGCCGCTGGTTGAGCTCCGGGAATGAACACATCGGCGGCTGCGGTCTCTGTGATCGCGGCTTCGACGTCGGGGGAGTCGGCTCCTGCCGCTGCCGTCGCTGGCTGTGCACCGCGAGAGCTCTGTGCATCACGAGAGGCGGCTTTGCCAGAGACCGCATCGCCGGCAGAACCGGCAGCGGAATCCGCGGTCGGCCCCTGAGCGGGTGCAGTGTCATCGGCTGTGCTGCCGAAGAGGACCTCATTGAATGAACGGAGGAGCTCGGCGGCATCCTCGATAGCCGTCTCATCCCCGGAGTCGACGGCTTCGAGCAGCCAGTCGAGCACTGCGAATTCGGCCAACAGCTCGGCACGGGCGATGACGTGCTCATCCGCGCGGGGCCGGGAGTTGCGGTATTCCTCGTAGAAGGTCGGCAGGGCGGCAGGATGGATCAGCGCAGAAGCCGCTGCCAGATCGATGGCCGGATCGGCGACGCGCAGACGTCCGATCTCCGCGAGTGCGAGCACTCGCTCCTGATCGGTATAGACGCTCGTCTCATCGAGAGAGCCGTGGATGGGTGTGGCGAGGAAGTGCCAGAGCGCGACCTTCTCGAATTCCTCTTCCCAGTGCTGCAGCAGAGACGACGGCACTCGACCGGTGCTCGCCGCCTGATCGAGACGTTCGAGGATGAGGAACTGCGATCGCGAAGGATCCTCCACCGGGAAACCCGCATCGGAGACGGGCTCGGGCGCTGCCGAATGCAGAGTCGCCAGAGCCTGCGCCAAGGAACTCGCCCGCGAGGTGTCGGCGATGGGCACATCTCCCAGGGGTGCACCCGGCAGCGGATCGGCCAGCGTCACCGTCGTCGGAGACGTGGTGTCGAAGTAGTCGGCGTCCACCTCGGTGATGGCCCGCAGGCGCGGCCAGACGAAGTCCGCATGCGGATACATGGACTCGTAGATGCGTCCGGCCTCAGCAGACGAGCCGATGTCCGCGGTCCGATCGAGCTGGGTCTGAGCCGTTGCGACGAGCTGCTGATCGTCATCGTCGAGCAGGACTCTGACTCCGGCATCCAACGGCGGCAGGGGAGTCCATGAGGTCGGGACGAAGCCGTCGAGCATCGTCGCCGCGATCGCAGTCAACTTGAGCGCCTTGGTATCCACCTTCCCCAATCTACCGTCTGGGTTCGGCTGAGACACGGGACTCGCCGTCGAGCGTGTCTGCTGAGGCGACTTTCGGTTCCGATCGGGCAGGCACGGTCAGGGTCGTTGTGTCAGGACGCTGAGATATCGTGGAGGGCATGAAGCCATTGCCTCCAGTGCAGCCGATCAGTCTCGCCCGACACGGAATCGATCGGGACCATCTGACTCGGGGCCAGGACGGAGACCTCAGCGAGATCTGGGCCTCAGGGGCCCGAGCCGTCTTCGAACATCGCGGGACGCTGCTCGTCGCCGGCGGCGGACTGTTCCTGACAGACCGCGAACAGGTTCCGGAAAGACAGACGGAGGTCTACCTCGGTCGTGATCCGCAGGGCACCCGTTATATCGGAGTGTCCCTGGACGACGACGGTCGCAGCCACATCGATGCCCGACTGGACGCTTCACGCGCCCGGGACGCCTCCGACCGGCTCACCGCGCCGGGCGAGGGCATCGACAGTTCCGAACCTGTCTGGCTGCCCCTGCGTCACCTCGCCGAGGCTCTCGACGATGTGCAGGTCTCCCTGGCCTGTGAGATCGTCGGCTTGGGAAACTGGCATCGCGCTCACCGATTCTCACCGCGCACCGGCACCCCGACCACTCCCGTCCTGGGCGGATGGGTCCGCCGCGACCCGGAGACCGGAAGCGAACACTTTCCCCGCACCGATCCTGCCGTCATCGTCGTCATCGTCAACACCGATGAGGACGGTGTCGAGCGTGTCCTGTTGGGCAACAACGCCGCGTGGGAGTCCGATCGGTATTCGCTCTTGGCCGGATTCGTCGAACCGGGGGAGACGCTCGAACACGCCGTGATTCGCGAGATCTGGGAAGAAGCTCACCTCGAAGTCACCGAACCGCGGTATCTGGGCTCCCAGCCGTGGCCGTTTCCCTGCTCGCTCATGCTCGGCTTCTCGGCAGTCGCTCCCAGCCGCGACTTCGCCGCTGACGAAGCGGAGATCGCCTCCCTGCGCTGGTTCACCCGGGAGGAGCTGAAGGACGCCATTACCAGTAGTGAGGTGCGCGCCCCGTCGACGATCTCCATCGCCGGTCAGCTCCTGCACAGCTGGTTGGACAACGCATGAACGCTTCGGCCACGGCCCTGCTCGAGGCCCTGGACGATGAACAGCGTGCTGTCGCCACCCACTTCGACTCTCCGGTGATCGTCCTCGCCGGTGCGGGCACAGGCAAGACCCGCGCCATGACGCACCGGATCGCCTATGGAATCGCCTCCGAGGTGTTCCCGGCAAACCATGTCCTCGCTCTGACCTTCACAGCGAAAGCAGCGGGGGAGATGCGTTCACGATTGCGCGGTCTCGGAGTTCCTGCGGTTCAGGCGCGCACGTTCCACTCCGCGGCGCTGCGTCAGCTGCGGTTCTTCTGGGACCGATTCGCCGAGGGAGATTTTCCGCGGATCATCGAGAACAAGGCGGGCATCATCGGCTCGGTCATGCAGAGTCTCGGGCTGGAGACCAGCCGGGAGCTGACCAGAGACGTCGCGTCGGAGATCGAGTTCGCGGCGTCTTCCCTGCTCGGTGTCGAAGACTATGCGACGAAGGCGGCGGCCCGGGACCTCCCCGGCCAGCTGAGTGTCGAGGACATGGTTCGGATCTTCGAAGCCTACGGGGAGGCGAAGACGCGAGGACGGCTGCTCGACTTCGACGATGTGCTCCTCGTGCTGTCGGGTGTTCTGGCCGAGTATCCTGCCATCGCAGCCGAGATCCGCGAACAGTACAGACACTTCGTCGTCGACGAATTCCAAGACGTCTCGCCGCTTCAATACGATGTGCTCTCCCGGTGGCTGGGCCCCCGTGACAATCTCTGTGTCGTCGGTGATCCCGCTCAGACGATCTATACCTTCGCCGGAGCCGACGCGAGTCTGCTCGGATCGCTGAGCACCTCGATGCCCGAGGCCAGAACGATCCGATTGGTGCGCAACTACCGGTCGTCCCAGGCCATCGTGTCCACGGCGAACAATCTGCTGCGGCACACCTCGCGGACCGCGCTGACTCTGCGGACCGACAACCCCATAGGCCGTCAGCCGCGTATGGTGGAGTATCCGACCGACGAGGCCGAGGCCACCGGAGTGGTCCAAGCAATCTCCGCCGAGATCCAGGCAGGACGGCGTCCTCGCAACATCGCGGTCCTCTTCCGCACCAACGGGCAGAGCCCGTCCTACGAGCAGGCGCTGGCCGCAGCCGGAATCCCCTACGTGCTGCGTGGCGGAGAGCGCTTCTTCGCTCGGAAAGAAGTCAAAGAAGCCGTGCTCATGCTCAAAGCCGCACGAGCGACCTCGAGCGGTCAGCGTCTGCCAGAAGCTGTGATGGAGGTCCTCGGTTCACTCGGCTTCACTCGTGAGCCGCCTGCGGCCGGAGCCGGCAGGCAGCGCTGGGAATCGCTCAAAGCTCTCGTCGACCTCGCCGAAGAACATCAGCACGGTCAGGAGCTGCCCGTGCCGATGGAGGTCTTCCTAGACGATCTGTCGGATCGTGCCGAGCATCAGTTCGCCCCGGACATCGAAGGCGTCACTCTGGCGTCCTTCCACGCCGCGAAGGGCTTGGAATGGGACAGCGTGCACCTGGTGGGCCTCAGCGAAGGATTGCTGCCCATCAGCTACGCCCAGACACCGAGAGCCATCGCCGAGGAGCGGCGTCTGTTCTATGTGGCTCTGACTCGTGCCGGCACAGACCTGCGGATGAGCTGGTCGCTGGCCAGGTTCGATTCGAAGCAGAAGCCGCGGAGATCCTCGCGCTTCCTCACCGAACTCGGGCAGTCCGGGCCGACGATGGGGGACGGTCGCGCACCGTCGAGCTCTGCGACTCTCAACCGCTGCAGCAGCTGCGGGCGGGCATTGGTCTCACAGGTCGATCGTGCTGTCGGACGATGCTCTAACTGTCCTGCCGACATCGACCTCGAGCTGTTGGACCGTCTGCGCCGGTGGAGGGTTCGGATCGGAATGGAGCAGGGGCTGCCGCCCTACCTCGTGCTCACGGACACCTCGCTGTCGGTCATCGCAGAGGTTCGGCCGCGCAGCCTCGACGAACTCGCTCGGGTCCCCGGGATCGGTGCGACCAAACTCGAACTCTACGGAGCGAACCTACTGGGCCTGCTCGGCGACTGACCCGAAGTCGGGGACCGGTGTGCGACATCGGCACCGGTCGTGGAAAACCAGTCCGGTGTCCGTGATCTCTCCCGCATCCAAGGTGACCACTCGACGGACGGGTTCCACCTCGGGTCGCAGCAGGGCCTGTCGCAGCATCTGGACGACATGCGCTGAACCGAGGATCCGCGCTGCGGGGTCGCTCAGGCTCTCACGTTCGGGTAGAGCACGCAGACGCGGATGCTGATCGAGCCAACCGGCATCACTGTCCTTTCTATGCAGGCATGCGCAGACAGAGCACGGCGTCGACCCGGGACGGATGAGCCCCGTGATCTCCACCGCCTGCTCACCGAGGACGACTTGGCAGTGGTCGACTTCGCGATCGCTGAGCCACATCGCGGAATTCAGATCCGGAACCAGATGTGAACTCGTGATCACCACTGGTGCCGCCATGAGGTCGAGCTCTTCGACACGGTGGTCCGCGGCGACGGCGAATCCGAGGGCGGCCAGCTGTCCGCCGAGATGGGCACGCAGCGGGCCGGTGACCAGGACCGGCCGCGATCCGAGGACTTGTGAGACGCGATCCGGCGACAGATTGAATGTACGCGCGGCGGCGAAGACCGGTGACCCTTTCGGCACAGTGCCGCTGTCTGCATCGTCGGGGACGAGCACACTCGCCTCGCCGAGGAGGGTGATGAGGGAACTTGCCCTGCTGAGGTCGACCCCGAGCTCCTGAGCGCGCGCATAGAACTGAGCCGAGCCGATGCCGAGGCGGAGATCCTCGATGAGACTGGCATCGCCGGGCAGCAGACCATCGATGAGCACAGGATCATCGGCACCGAACTGGATGCACGAGGACGAACGCCATGTGATCGGAACGCTCGGAAAGATTCTGAACATCTCGGCCCCTTCGCCTCGGCATTGTGGAGACTTCCACGGTAGTGAACGAGAGCCGGAATAGCCACGGCAGGGGATCGGCTGTGGATAACCCTGTGGAAAAACGGCTGAGGACAGGCCGGGAAACGTGTCCCGACATGCCCTCAGCCGCATAGTGCCCCAGGCGCTCGCGAAGACTCGTGCGGCTTCCCCTTCCGCACGCATCCTCGGGTTTTCCGGGGTCAAGCATAGAACTTATTCCGCAAAAGCCTCCGCGTCAATGCACCGTCATGCACAGACACGTCAACAGCGTGTGGATAACCTGTGGGAATCGCCGTGGAGTCTGTGGAGGAAAGGTGCCTTGAGTGTCTATCCGGCTGTTGATAAATCGGCTCCCGGACGGCTCCGCTCCCGTTCCGCGGGGAGCGGTATCGCCGAGGCGGCTGTGGACGAGGGAATCGCCCCTGATTTTTCGACAGACTCAGGAAACTCACAAACTCGGGATCCCGGAGTGCGTTCGTGTTGAGAGCCATTCCATTGACGCTGTCACCGCGTCAGTGCCGTTTCCTATGATGGTCCGGTGAGCAGAGCACAGCGGTGGAGTGAAGAAGAAGTGCTGAGGGCGATCGCCCGGGGCGAGATCGAAGTGCGCCGATCGGCGCGGCGGAAGAAGACCGTCGCGGTCTCGAAGGAGATCGAGACCTACGTGCTGCGCACTCCCGTGCGCTACAGCGTGGAACACAACATCCGATCGCTGACGGACCTGTTCAATCGTCTCTCCGCCCGTGACCATTCCTCGGACGCCGATCTCGTCGAACTGGCCGACGAGATGAGCCGACGGTACTTCAGTGGGAAGCTGCGGCCGGCGTCGATCCGCTGGGTGACGAATCAGAATGTCAGCAGGTGGGCATCGACGACGACATCGACGGGTGATATCCGCATCTCCCACCGCCTGCAGTCAGTGCCCCGCTGGGTGTTGGAGACCGTGGTGGTCCATGAGCTCGTCCACCTTCAGATCGGCCCGCATTCGAAGGAATTCCATGCCTTGGCCGATCGTCATCCGCAGCAGTCGGACGCGAAGCTCTATCTCGAAGGCTTCAGCGACGGAGAGCGATTCAGTCGCGGGAGCTGAGCGCTGCCGCGGCTGAGCGGAAGAGGCCGGGCAGCCGGTCCGGCAGATCGGGCATGAGGTCATCGGGCAGCCGATCGAGCCGGAACCACGCGACGTCGAAGGACTCATCCGACACATGTGGCGAATCATCAGTCGATGCCTGCGCGGCGAAGACGACGTCGAAATGACGGGTGCAGGTCCCGAACGCGGCCGACAGGTCGTGCACATGCAGATCGATCGGGGCCGCTGTGATGCGGGCAAGCGGCCGCAGACCGCTTTCCTCTTCAGCCTCTCGGCGCGCGGCATCACGGAGTGAGGTGTCGGCAGGTTCGAGGTGGCCGCCGAACTGACCCCACAGACCAGCCTTCCGGTGGTGGTTGAGCAGAACCGCCTCGGCAGCCGGGTCGATGACCAGGCAGCTGGCGGTGACGTGGTGCTCGCCGCCGGAGCGGCGCAGGGAATCGGCACCCTGCCGGTCGAAGAGCTCTGCGAACGACGCGGAGAATGTATTCTGCGGTCCGCGCTCCACTTCCCGTCGGGCGGTGTCGAGATCGATCATTCAGCGATCGTCGGGATCGTCGGAGCTGTCTTCGTCAGTCGATCCGGAGTCATCAGATCCCGAATCCTCTGAACTGTCGGTCGATTCGGCGTCGCTGCCGCCGGCCCCGTCGAGGCCCTCGGCGAGGATGCGTGACAGCGCCTCATCGATGCTCGACTCATTGGTCCACTCGGCATGACGACGCTCGGAGTATCCCAGTGGGTCATCGAGGTCCTGTGTGGTCGGCAGCAGATCCGGGTGAGAGAACACACGATCGCGGGCTTCGGCCCCGCCCTGCGTCTCGAGGTAGGCGAACAGCGCAGCCGCATCGCGAAGGCGACGGGGATTGAACTGGAGACCGACGAGAGTGGAGAAGGTCTTCTCCGCCGGTCCCGCGGTTGCCCGGCGACGGCGCAGAGCCTCGCGGACCTGATCGCGGCCGGGCAGATGCTTGCAGGCCTCGTAGACGACGACGTCGACCCAGCCGGCGATGACGGCGAGGAGGTTCTCCAGGGACGTCAGCGCCTTCTTCTGGTCCTCTGTCGTCGGCGGGTTGAACAGTCCCTGGCGGATATTGTCGCTGAGGTCGGAGATGTTCGAGGGATCGATGTTCGATGCCATGTCCTCGATCTGCGAGGTGTCGACCTTCAGTCCCTGCGCATAGCGAGTCAGGGCCGTCTCCACCTGGGCACTCAGCCACGGTGCGCGCTCGAACAGCGCCAGGTGGGCGAGCTCCTGAGCCGCGAGGTAGATGCGGACCTCGGAGACGTCGACATCGATCTCCGAAGCGAACGTTTCGACGTTCTTCTCGATGACCACGGCGGTGTCGTAGGGGAGCAGGGGCAGTCCCACCTCGGTGCCGGTGAGGACGCTTTCGGACAGCGCACCGACGGCCTGTCCGATCTGCATGGCGAACATCGAATCGCTCATCGAACCGAACATGGACGAAGCACCCGCGAGGATGCCCTTCATCTCGGCCGGGACCTGGGACTCCAACGTATCGGTCAGTGCCGAGGACATGTTCTCCTTGATGGGCAGTACGAACTTCTGCCAGCCGGGCATCGTCTCCTTGACCCAATCGGCGCGGCGCAGGGGACGAGCGGAGCGGTTGGCGACGGAGAAGTCGGTGGCCTCTGCCAGCCAGAGTTCGGCCAGACGAAACGCATCGGTCGTGGCTCGTTCGGAGTCCTCGGACACTGCGGGGTCGGGAGTGGGCACGGCCTTCTGCGCGATCGACACGGCCTGCGCCTGCGGGTCGGCACCCTGGCCGAAGAGCCCCTGCATCTGGCTCATGATCGTGGACATCATCGCCGGATCGATCGGGAAGCCCTGCGGCATGCCCGAACCGCTTTTGTCGTCTCCCTGACCGGATCCGGGACCATTGGCGCCGAAGAGCATTCCGAAGATCTGCTCGAACGGATTCTGCTCGTTGTTGTTGTCATCGGTCATTGTTCTACAGCCCCCAAGAATCGGTTTGACTCAACGTTAACGGTTCCGAATGTGCGAAGCTTCCCAATTCCGGGAGGTTTCGCAGGATGTTCGCACCGGGCGAAAGGAGTCTGTGAAAAGGACACTGAGGTTTCAACTAGACTGGTGGGGCGGTGCAGCGAAAGGACTACATGACAGAGAACGCCCCTCGGGCCGTGCCGGCGTCACCGGCATCGACACGCGGCACCAAACGACGTCGGACTCCACGTCTGGCAACGACTTCGGGCGTCCTCACCTACGTCTTCATCGCTTTGGCCGTGCTTCTGCCGGTTCCGTACATGCTTCAGCTGCCGGGACCGGTTTTCAACACCCTCGGCGACTACCAGGGCGACCCGATGATCAGCGTCTCCGGAGCCAAGACCTATCCGACTGCAGGTCGCATCGACATGCTCACCGTCGCCGTCAGCGGCGGGCCCGGCCGCGACATCTATGCCTCGCAGGCGCTCGGCGCGCTCATCAACGGCGAGCAGACCGTGGTCCCCACGGAGGCGTACTACCCGTTGGAAACCACTCGTGAGGACGTGACCGAATCGAATGCGGTCGAGATGTCCTCGAGTCAGGACGTCGCCATCGCGGCCGCCATGGGCCAGATGGACAAATCCTATTCCGTGCATCTGTCGGTCGACGACGTCGTCGCCGATGCTCCCGCGCAGGGCAAGCTGCGCAAGGGCGACCGGCTCATGTCGGTCAACGGAGAGAAGTTGGATTCCGATCCCGAGGCCGCACAGATCATGAGCAGGACCGTGCTGGAATCGGACTCCGTCGAACTCGGAATCGAGCGCGAAGGAAAGAAGAAGACCCTTACGCTGACACCCGCGACGGTCGATGACCGCAAGGCGATCGGCATCACGATGAAGCAGGACTTCGAATTCCCCGTTGACGTGAAGTTCAACGTCGACGGCGTCGGCGGCCCCTCGGCAGGGACGATGTTCGCTCTGGCCATCATCGATGAGCTCACGCCCGGTGCGATGACCGGCGGCAAGCATGTCGCCGGCACGGGGGAGATCACCCCCGGCGGAACCGTCGGCCCCATCGGCGGTGCCCGCCAGAAGGTGGCTGCCGCCACCGAGAAGGGAGCGACGCTGTTCCTCTCTCCCGCCGACAACTGTGCGGAGGTCATGGCCGCCGCAGACCAATCCAAGATCACGGTGGCGCGCATCGATACTCTCGATGACGCGCAGACCACCGTGGAGCAGTACGCCGCCGGCAACACCTCGGACCTGCCGAAGTGTCCTGCCGATGGTGCCGACAACAATGAGAAAGGGCAGTAGTGAGCACCTCGTCCTCACCCACCTCCGCACGCATGCCGGCGAATCGGCCAAGACGTTCGCCGCTGCTGCTCACCCTCGTGTCTGTGGCGATCCTGCTGATCGCCTTCATCGCCTTCACCCAGGTGTATACCGAGGTGCTGTGGTTCCGCCAGATCGACGCGGCAAACATCTTCCGCACCATGTGGCTCACCCGCGGACTGACGTTCCTCGCCGGATTCATCGTCATGGCCGTCCCGGTCTGGCTGAGCCTGCACCTGGCCTACCGCCATCGCCCCGTCTACGCGCCGACGACTCCGCGACAGGAGAACCTCGATCGCTATCGTGAGGCCATCGAGCCTCTGCGTCGGGTCGCGACGATCGCGATTCCGGCAGTCATGGGTGTCCTCGCCGGCATCACCGCCTCGGCGCATTGGAACACGATCCTCGAGTGGATCAACTCGACGTCCTTCGGCTCGAAGGATCCTCAGTTCGGTCTCGACAAGTCGTTCTTCGTCTTCGTCCTGCCCGGTCTGCGCCTCATCGGCAACCAGCTGGGCATGGCTCTGCTCATGGCCCTCATCGCAGCACTCGTCGCCCACTACCTCTTCGGCGGCATCCGTCCGGGGGAGCAGAAGGGCATCATTCTGACGAAGGCCGCTCAGTGGCAGCTGGGCATCACCGTGGCGGTGCTCGTCATGGTTCAGGCCGGTCGGCTGTGGCTCTCCCGCTACGATCGGATGACCGCTGCCGGCGGAATCGTCCCGGGCGTCACCTATGTCGACGATCGTGCCGCCCTGCCTGCGATGGCGATCGTCGCCATCGCGGCGGTCCTGGTGGCGCTGCTGTTCGTCTACACGGCGTGGAAGGGCAACTGGCGGATCTCGATCATCGCTACGCTCACGCTCATCGTGCTCGGCGGCGTCTCGATCATCGCCTACCCGGCGCTGCTTCAGCAGTTCCAGGTCAACCCGTCTCAGCAGAGCAAGGAATCGGAGTACATCCAGCACAACATCGATGCCACGCGTGAAGCGTTCGACTTCGATGACATCGAGGTGACTCCGTACTCGCCGAGCACCAGCGGCAAGAAGGGCGACCTGCGCAAGGACGCCGAGACCGCGGCCTCGATCCGTCTGCTGGATCCGAACCTCGTCTCGGACACCTTCCGCCAGCTGCAGCAGGTGCGCCCGTACTACTCGTTCCCGCAGAAGCTCGATGTCGACCGCTACGACATCGACGGAGAGATGCGAGACACCGTGATCTCCGTGCGCGAACTCGCCCCGAGCTCGGTGAACAATCAGAGCTGGTTCAACCGGGCGATCGTCTACACCCACGGATTCGGTGTGGTCGCGGCCAACGGAAACCAGCGCAACCCGGACGGCGAACCACTGTTCATGGAGTCGGATATTCCCCCGAAGGGTGAGTTCCCCGAATACGAGCCGCGCGTGTACTTCGGCGAGTCC